>Ga0070698_100001479_pt1 | contig 26097 bp, 27 predicted proteins | sample KBSK1502metaG_FD_65477 | JGI IMG/M metagenome (GOLD analysis project Ga0070698, IMG submission 65477) | Corn, switchgrass and miscanthus rhizosphere microbial communities from Kellogg Biological Station, Michigan, USA - KBS K1-50-2 metaG | ecosystem: Host-associated > Plants > Roots >... | reverse complement strand
CCGCTTACTTGACAGCCTGTCCAGTCGCTCACATACTGCGCCCCGCCAAAGGGGGAGGTGCCGGTGTACCGCGAGATCTTCGTCCCGGTCGACAACTCGAGCCCGTCGGACTGGGCAGTGGACCGGGCCATCGAGTTGTGCCGGAAATCCGACGGCCACATCACCGGAAACCACGTCTACGCTGCCCGCCTCCACGACGTTCGCTTTCGCCAGCTCGAGACCGGGCTCCCCGCCCGGTTCCAGACTCCTGACGAGATCAAGAAGCAGCGCAAGATCCACGACAAGCTGATCGAAAAAGGCCTGCAGCTGATCGCCGACAGCTTTCTCGACCAGCTGGGGAAGCGCTGCGAGGCCGCAGGCGTGCGTCTGACCCGCCAGCTCCTGGAAGGCATCAATTACGAGGAGATCGTCAACGAGGTGAACCGCGGCGCCGGCCGGCTCCCCGGATTGATCGGCTTCGACCTCGACCACGCCGCGGGCTATGACGGGGGCGACAAGACCCGCTCGGACGTGAAGGTGGGCGAGAACGGGCGGCTCGTCGCCGAAGACGAGGACACGGCCGCGCGGCTCGCCGGCTCGTCGGGGCGCCAGTACGACCTGCTCGCGATCGGGGCGCACGGGCTCGGCCGCCAGCCGTATTCGCAGCTCGGCGGCGTCGTGTCGCGCGTGCTGCGCGGCATCGAAAAGGACGTGCTGCTGGTGCGCGACGAGCGGCCGTTCGCGGATGGGCGGTTCCTGGTCTGCGTGGACGGGTCGTCGTACGGGTATCGGGCGATGCGGCTGGCGCTCGAGCTGGCCCAGGCGTTCGGCGGGTCGCTGTTCGTGTGCAGCGCGTTCGACGTGGAGTACCACCACGTCGTGTTTCACAACATCAAAGATGTTCTCTCGTATCAGGCTTCCAAAGTTTTCAAGTTCGAGGAGCAGGAGGAGCTGCACAACAACATCATCGACAAGGGACTCCTGAAGCTGTGCCAGGCGAACCTGAAGCGCGCCGAGGTGATGGCGCAGGAGTTCCCGGGGGTCCCCCTCAAGACGCAGATCCTCGTGGGCAAGCCGTTTCAGGTGATCATGCAGTGGGCCGAGGAGATCAAGCCGTCGCTGCTGGTGCTCGCGCGGCACGGCGCGCACCGCATCGAAGGCACGGACTTGGGAAGCCAGGGCGAGAACCTCGTGCGACTGGCGCCGTGCAACGTGCTGCTCGCCGGCACGGGCGGCGTGAAGCCAGAGGACATCCCCTGGATCGAGGAGGACGGCGTCGCCGGGCTGCCCTGGGCGCCCGAAGCCGAGGTGCGGATTCTCCGCGTGCCGCCGTTCGCGCAGGGCATCGCGCGCCGGGCGGTCGAGGAGTACGTGCTCGAGCAGACGAATGGCGAGCCGTCGACGGTCACGAACCGGTGGCTGGACGAGGCGATCCGGAAGCTGCTCCCCACGCACATGCAGCTCATCATGGGGATCGGGACGGCGGAGGAGATCGTGCTCGCCGAGGTGAAGGCACAGGAGCAGATGAAAGCCACGAAGGTGCAGGGGCGCGATTCTGACCCCCAACCCCTGACCCCTGAAGTTGAAGTGAAGTGCCCGGTTACGGGCGCCGTCAGCCGGCGTGCGCGGACCGCGGCCGACCCGATCGTCTGGACCGAGGAGGCGTGGCAGCGCCTGCAGCTCGTGCCGCTCATCGCTCGACCGCTGGCGCGCAACACGGTCGAGCGGTTCGCGCGGGGGCACGACATCTGGCGGGTGAGCACCCGCGTGATGGACGAGAACAAGCAGGCGATGATCGCGGCGGACGAGTTCGACGTGGACACGATGATGGTGATGTTCCAGGAGCTGCGGGCCAAGCAGATCCGCGCCGAGGCGGAAGGCCGTGACGCGCTCTCTCCCGAGATGCGGGCGTTCATCGAGGAGGCCAAGGCGCAGGGGGTCACGCGCTGTCCGATCCGCGACATCGAGGCCCAGATGGGGAAGTGTCCCGTCGACCTGAAGGGGATTAGCCCCTCGGAGGCGAAGGCCGCGATGGAGCGGCTGCTCGCAGAGCGGGCCGCGACCGGGGACTGACGTGGACTACGTGCCGCACGTGGTGGCGTGGAATCTGACCAAGCGCTGCAACCTGGAGTGCGCGCACTGCTACATCGCGGCGGGGCCGAGCGAGAGCGCCGCCGCCGAGCTCGACACGCCCGACTGCCTCGCCATCGTGGACCAGCTGCTGGCGGTGAACCCAGCCCCGCTGCTCATCCTGTCGGGTGGCGAGCCGCTGTTGCGGCGGGACCTCGGGGAGATCGCCCATCACGCGTCCGCCAACGGGGCGACGGTCGTGGTCGGGACCAACGGGACGCTGCTCACCGACGAGCGCATCGCGGCGCTCGTGGAGGCCGGCGTGCGGGGCATCGCGGTCAGCGTCGACTCGCTGCGCCCCTCCTATCACGACAACTTCCGACGCGGCACCGGCGCACTCGCCGAGGTACAGGCGGCGCTCGCGCGGTTGCGCGCGGCGCGGCTCGACTTCATCGTGCAGACGACGGTGACCAAGGGGAACCGCGCCGAGCTCGAGCGGCTGGTGGCATGGTCGGCGGACGAGGGAGCCGTCTCGTTCAACTGCTACTTCCTCGTCGCCACGGGCCGCGGCGCGGCGCTGTCGGATCTGGCGCCCGCGGAGTACGAGGCCGTGCTCGCCGATCTGGCGCGCTGGGAGCGCAGCTATCGTGGCCGCATGCTGGTGCGGGCGAAGTGCGCCCCGCACTTCATGCGCCTGGTCCACCAGACCGACCCCGAGTCGCCGGTGTTGAACTACGAGACCCGTTGTCCCTGCGGGACGCAGTACTGCCGCATCACGCCGGACGGTAAGGTCACCCCGTGCCCGTACCTGCCCGAAGTGGCCGGCGATCTCAAGTCACAGCGCTTCGCCGACGTATGGCGTTCGTCGCCCCTGTTCCGGCGCTTGCGGGAAGGCCCGCTGCAGGGGAAGTGCGGGGCGTGCGAGTACCGCGCGCTGTGCGGCGGCTGCCGGGCGCGCGGGTTCGCGCTCGAGGGGGACGTGCTCGCCGCCGATCCATCGTGCGTCTATGAGCCGACGGGCGACTCCGCCCCGATCGAGCCGGCCCGCGCGCTGCGCTACGGCGGCGACTTTCAACCGGCGCTCACGTGGACGCCTGCGGCGCGCGAGCGGATGGCGCGCATTCCCTCGTTCGTGCGCGGGGTGGTGATGCAGCGGGTGGAAGACTACGCCCGCCGCAACGGACAGTGGCAGGTGACGCCCGAGCTCCTCGCCGAAGTGCGCCGCGCGATGCCGATCGATTTTTCGAAACGCAAGCCGTTCTTCGTCACGGACAACGGATGACGGAACACCTGCTCCTGGCTCTCCAGGCCGCGGCGGACACCAGTCGCGCCTACGGTGAGTTCCCCGTGATCGGGGCGCGGCAGTGGATATGGATCACGGCCGAGGTGCACCTCATGTTCGCGGCCTTCGTGCTGGGGGTGCCGATGTTCGCCGTGGTCACCGAAGCGATCGGCATCTTCGGGCACGACGACCGGTACGACCGGCTGAGCAAGGAGTTCACGCGGCTCCTGCTCGTGGCCTACAGCGCGACGGCGATCTGGGGCACCATGCTCGTGTTCGCGCTCTCGACCCTGTACCCCCGGTTCTGGGCATACCTGACCGCGATCTTCGCGCCGTCGATGTGGCTGTACGCGGCACTGTTCCTCATAGAGTCCTTCACGCTCTACCTCTATTACTACGGTTGGGATCGCTGGAAGAAGGGGCGGGCTAAGCTGTGGCACTGGACGCTGGGCATCCTGCTCAACGTGTGGGGCACGATCGTAATGTTCATCGCGAACTCGTGGCTCACCTACATGATGTCCCCGCCGCGCGATATCACGCCCACTACTGACCCGACCACGATCAAGCTGTGGCATGCCATCTCGAACGCGACGTGGATGCCGATCAACGTGCACCGCTTGATCGCCAACGTGGTGTTCGGCGGCGCGATCGTCGGTGCATACGCGAGCTATCGCTTCCTCGCGGCGCGCACCGACGAGGAGCGCGCCCACTACGACTGGATGGGGTACGTCGGGAATTTCATCGCTATGTCGGCGCTCATCGTGCTGCCGTTCGCCGGCTACTGGCTGGGGCGCGAGATCTATCAGTACGACCAGTCGATGGGCATCACGATGATGGGCGGGTTCATGAGCTGGCTGTGGGTGATCCAGGCGTTCCTCATCGCGGTGCTGTTCCTCACGGGGAACTACTATCTCTGGATCGGCATGGGCCGGATTCCCGGCGCCGAGCGGTTCCAGCCCTACACGAAGTACCTGCTGATTGTCTTGGTATTGGGCGCGATCGTCTGGGGCACGCCGCACACGATGATCGCCGACTCGAAGGAGCTCGCCGCCATGGGCGGCTCGCACCACCCGTTCCTCGGCGCCCTCGGCGTGATGAGCGCCAAGAACACGGCCGTGAACCTGATGATCCTCACCACCTTCCTGTCGTTCCTCCTGTACCGGCGCGCCAACAAGCGGCCGGTGGTACCGTGGGCGCGGACGGGGACGCTCATCCAGGCGACGATGTTCGCCATCGCGGCTGCGATCGTGCTGTTCTACGGGATCCGCGGCTACTTCGTCGAAGCGATCGTGCGCATTGGGTTCAGCGTGTATCAGGTGCTCGCCGTGCTCTCGTGCATTCTGTTCGTCACCGTGATCGATGTCTTGATGGCCCGCGGGGCGCAATCGCTCGGCACGATCCAGTGGGGCAAGATGCCGCCCCGATCGCAGTACGCATTGTTCATCCTCGCCGTGACTTTCACATGGCTCATGGGCCTGATGGGGTTCGCGCGCTCCGGCATCCGGCAGTACTGGCACGTGTGGCAGGTGATGCAGGACACGAGCAAGTACGCCGCCACGCCGGCGCTCGGGTACGCGTCGAAGATGATCAGCCTGTGCGTCCTCATCTTCCTGAGTCTCGTGGCGTTCGTGTTCTGGCTCGGCGGCCTGGCGGAGAAGTCGACGTATGTAGCGGAGAAAGGGCCCGGGCGTGTGGGCCACTAATCTCAAGATCGTCGGCATCGTCCTCGGGACGCTGGCGGTCTATACCCTGATCGCCAACAAGATCCCGCAGGTCGAGTCCGAGGTGCCCCAGACCCTCACGCTGGGCGCGAACGTCACACCCGAGCAGCTCGTGGCGGCGGGCGAGAAGGTGTTCAACGGCATCGGCGGCTGCACCACCTGCCACGGGCTCGGCACGCGCGCGCCCAACCTCCTCACCGACGAAAAGGGCACGGGGCCGATCGGCGCCCGCTGCGGCAAGCGCGAGGCGGGAAAGACCTGCAAGCAGTATTTGTACGAGTCGCTCGACCAGCCGACGGCGTACATCGTGGCGGGCTATCAACCGATCATGCCCGTTATGACCAAGCAGCTCTCGCCGCAGCAGATCTGGGCCGTGATCGCCTTCCTGGAGTCGCAGGGCGGCACGGTGGACGTGAGCACGTCGGACATCCCCGCGACCTCCCCAGCCTCCCCAACCTCCGCTGGGGGTGCGGGTGGGGCGGCGGGAGCGGGGGGAGCGGGGGGAGCGGCTTTCGCCGGCGGCAGCACCGACCCCAAGGCCATCATCCAGGCGGCGGGGTGCCTCGCCTGCCACAAACTCGACGGCCAGGGGCAGGTCATCGCGCCCGACTTGACGCACGTCGGCTCACGCCGCGGCGCGGAATCGATCCGCAGGAAGATCCTGGACCCGGCGTCGTCGACTGCAAAGGGTTACGAGAGGCTCGCCGGGATCATGCCCAAGGCGTTCGGCACCATGATGAACGCCGCGCAGCTGGAAGCGCTGGTGCAATACCTGGCGGCCCACAAATGACCGCCGCGCCCGCGGTGCGGCGCTACGCCGCGCACCCGTTCTGGCAGGCGGCGGCAATTCTCGTTCTCGCCTACATCGCGGTGGTGTGGGTGGTGCCGCTGCTCCCGGGGAGCGCCATCGTCCCGAAGAGCGTGGTCCTCCAGTACATGGTCACGGTGCTCGTCGGCGTGCTCATCTACGTCAGCGACAACGAGGAGCGTTGGGCCCGCTTCAAGGAGCCGATCGAGGCCGTGCTGGTCGAGCCGCGGCTGCGCGTGGCGCGGGCGGCGCTGCTCGTGGTCGTGACCGTCCTGGTGGGGCTCATCGCGTACGGACAGGTGGCCACCACGGTCGCCGCGCCGCCCAATCTCCGCTCGATCCACCCGGCTCCGCCGTCGGACATCACCTTCCGGGGCAAGTCGATCACGCTGACGGGCCTCGAGAACCCGCTGCGCGCGCACCCGGAGTCGCTCGCGCTGTACCTGGCGGAGGGGAAAGGGGTCTACTACCGGAACTGTCTGCCCTGTCACGGGGACCACCTCGACGGTCAGGGGCACTTCGCGTCCGGCTTCAATCCGCTCCCGGCCAACTTCCAGGACAACGGCACCATCGCGCAGCTGACCGAGAGCTTCGTGTTCTGGCGCGTGGCCAAGGGCGGGCCGGGGCTGCCACGCGAGGGCACGCCGTGGAACTCGGCGATGCCACAGTGGGAGGATTTCCTCACGGAGCGCGAGATCTGGTCGGTCATCTTGTTCCTGTACGACCAGACGGGGTGGAAGCCGAGGAGGTGGGAGACCGAACCCGGGAAAGGGGAAGCGGGAAAGGGGAAAGGTGATGATTAGCGCCCTTCTCCTGCTCGCGCTGCGAGCAGCACCATTCCCCATTCCCCTTTCCCCTTTCCCCGTCCAGGACACGACGAGAGGGAAAGCCGTCTACGTCAAATGGTGCGCCGGTTGCCACGGCGACGGGGGTGCGGGCGACGGCGCGGCGGCCGCGCACATGCTTCCCCGGCCGCGCAATTTCACGGGCGCGATCTACAAGATCCGCACGACGGCTTCCGGTCAGCTGCCGACCGACGCGGACCTGATGCGGGCGATCGACGAGGGGCTGTCCGGGAGCGCGATGCCGGCGTGGAAGGGGCGGCTGTCGGACGCCGAGCGGCGCGACGTGGTGGCGTACATCAAGACGTTCTCGGCGTTTTTCGCGGACACGAGCCAGCACGTGGCCGCGCTCAAGTTCTCGAGCGAGCCGAGCGGCGCGACGGGGGCGACGGCCCTCAAGACGGGGCGGCAGTTCTACGATTCCATCGGGTGCCGTAAGTGCCACGGCGACCAGGGGCGGGGAGACGGGCCGTCCGCGCCCACGCTCAAGGACGACGCCGGCTTTCCCATCCTCGCGGCGGACCTGCACCAGAGCTGGCGGTTTCGCGGCGGCGGCAGCGCCGTGGAGATCTACCACCGGCTGCGCACCGGGCTCGACGGGACGCCGATGCCCTCGTTCTCGGACCTGATCGACCAGAAGTTTCTGACCGATGAGCAGCTGTGGCGGCTGGCCCAGTACGTACGCTCGCTCTCGCCGCCGGAGCCGCCCGAGGTGCGGGACGTCATCCATGCGCCGCAGATTGTCGGGCCGACGCCGGTCTCCCCCGACGATTCGACGTGGGCGCGCGTGGGCCGCTACTGGTTCCCGCTGGTCGGGCAGGTGGTGCGCAAGGGGCGCTGGTTCGCGCCCGCGGTGACCGGCGTGTGGGTGCAGGGCGTGCACGACGGCCATACGCTCGCGCTGCGCGTGAGCTGGGACGATCGCACCCAGAGCCCCGACAGCGCGTGGCTGCCATTCGAGCAGCGCGTGCTCGAGACCGTTGCGGGCGACGACTCGGGCCCGCCCAAGGCGGAACCGTGGCCCGACCAGCTGGCGGTGCAGTTCCCGCGCCGTCTCCCGGAGAGTCCGGCCGGCATGGAGCGCCCGTACTTCTTGATGGGCAGCGAGACCGACCCGGTCTACCAGTGGCGCTGGACGAGCAGCTCACGCAAGAGCGTCGCGGGCTTGGCCCGGGGCATCGACCGGTTCGACACCCTGCCTGGGGCCGTGGCGGCGCAAGCGAGCTTCGATCACGGCGAGTGGAGGCTGGTATTCACGCGCGCCCTTGCCACGCCCGATACCGCCAACGAAGTTCAGCTTGCGGCCGGCCGGGCGATTCCGGTGGCCTTCTTCGCCTGGGACGGCTCCAGCGGGGAACACGGCTCGCGCATGGCCGTGAGCACCTGGTATTTCCTGGCGCTCGATCGGCCCACGCCGCCGGGCGTGTTCATTTCTCCGGTGCTGGCGATGCTCGTGACGCTGGGGCTGGGGCTCGTGGTTGTCCGGCGGGCCCAGCGGCGCGGCGCCCGTCACATCTCATAGAAACGTGTAATGGCGGGGCGCGTTCGAGCGAATAGCGTGCAGTACTCTCATCGAGGAGGCGGGATGCGGAAGCTTGGAGCTGTGGCGGCGACGGGAGTCGTGCTGTTGGTGTTGGCGCTCGCGGGGTGGATGCGCGCGCCGCTCCCCGCCGCGCAGGGCGGCGCGACGATCAGCGGCAAAGTGAAGTTCACCGGTGCCAAGCCCACCATGCCGAAGATCGACATGACCGAGGAGCCGAAGTGCAAGGCGAAATACACGGCCGCGCCGCCCACGGACGAGGCCGTGGTCGTGAACGCCAACGGCACGCTCGCCGACGTGTTCGTCTACGTGAAGGCCGGTCTGCCGGAGAGCTACAAGGCGCCCGCGCCCGCCGGCCCGGTCACGCTCGACCAGGACGGCTGCCGCTACCATCCACACGTGCTCGGCATCCTGGTCGGCCAGCAGCTCGCCATCAAGAACTCCGACGGCATCCTGCACAACATCAAGGCCAAGGGGACGAAGAACCGCCCGTTCAACATCAGCCAGCCCACGGTCATGACGTCGGACCGCACCTTCACGGCCCCGGAAGTGATGGTGCCGCTCGAGTGCAACGTGCACGGCTGGATGCACGCGTGGCTGGGCGTGCTGCCGCACCCGTTCTTCGCGGTCTCGGGCTCGGACGGCAGCTTCACGATCAAGGGACTCCCGCCCGGGACCTACACGGTCGAAGCCTGGCAGGAGAGGTACGGCACGCAGACCGCGACCGTGACGGTGGCGGGGAGCGAGACGAAGACGGCGGACTTCACGTTCGCCGCCAAGTGAACTAACCGAGGAGAGCCCATGAGTTGGTGGCTGCCGCTCAAGGCTTCGACATTCGCCGGGCCGATCGACGGCCTGTTTCTGGCGATCCTGATCATCACGGGCATCGCGTTCGTGCTGGTCGAGGTCGGGTTGATCTGGTTCGTCGTGCAATACCGGCAGCGACCGGGCCGCAAGGCGTTTTATACGCACGGCAGCACGCGCGCGGAAGTGATCTGGACGGCGATCCCCGCGGTGACCATGGTGGCGCTCGGCCTCATCAGCAACCATTACTGGGTCGAGATCAAGGGCCGCAACAGCATCCCACCGAACGCCTACCCGATCGCGATCCACGCGAAGCAGTTCGAGTGGCAGATCACCTATCCGGGACCCGACGGCAAGCTCGGCACGCCCGACGACTTCACGGTGCGCAACCAGCTGCACGTGCCGGTGGGCCGGCCGATCGTCGTCCTGCTGTCGTCCGAAGACGTCATCCACTCGTTCTACGTGCCGCAGTTTCGGGTCCGGCAGGACGCCGTACCCGGGATGGACATCAAAGCTTGGTTCCAGGCGACCGTGCCGGGTACCTATGAGCTCGGCTGCTCGCAGCTCTGCGGACTCGGGCACTACCGCATGCGGGCGCAGGTGTTCGTGCAGACTCAGGAGGAGTACGACGCCTGGATGAAGCAGGCTGCTCAGGAGGCCTCGTCATGACCACCGTGGCCGCGACGTCCCATCCCGTCCCCGCGCATCACGACGACCGGAGCTTCATCCGGAAGTACGTGTTTTCGACCGATCACAAGATCATCGGCATCCAGTTCCTGTTCGTGAGCCTGTTCTTCCTACTGGTTGGCGGGCTCTTGGCGATGCAGATGCGCTGGCAGCTCGCGTTCCCCGGGAAGCCGATGCCGGGGGGCGGCGTGCTCCCCGAGACCATGGCGCCGGGCGGCGTGATCCTGCCGGAGTACTACATCCAGCTCGTAACGATGCACGGCACGTTCATGGTGTTCTTCGCCATCATGCCGCTGCTCGTGGGGGTGTACGCGAATTTTCTGATCCCGCTCAAGATCGGGACGCACGACATGGCGTTCCCGCGCATCAATATGTGGTCGTTCTGGTCGTTCTTCGCAGCGGGGTTTGTGATGCTCTCGAGCCTGTTCGTGCCGGACGGCGCGGCGCGCGCCGGGTGGACGATGTACGCGCCGCTGTCGGCGCGGCACGACTACTCGGGGGCGTCGCTCGGGCAGGAGCTCTGGTCGGTTTCGATCATTCTGGTCGGCCTGTCTTCGATTCTCGGCTCGCTCAACTACATCACGACGATCATCAACAACCGCGCGCCCGGGATGACGTGGTTCCGCATGCCGCTGTCGGTCTGGTCGCTGTTCATCACCGCCATCCTCGGCCTGCTCGCCCTGCCCGTGCTCTCCGGCGCGGCGATCATGCTGCTGTTCGACCAGATCATCGGCACGCATTTCTTCGATCCCGCGGCGGGCGGCCAGGCGCTCCTGTGGCAGCATCTGTTCTGGTTCTTCGGCCATCCCGAGGTCTACATCCTGATCCTGCCCGCGATGGGCATGGTTTCGGACATCATCGCCAACGGCAGCCGCAAGCCGATCTTCGGCTACCACTCCATGGTGTTCGCGATCGTGGCGATCGCGTTCCTGGGCTGGATCGTGTGGGGCCACCACATGTTCGTGAGCGGGATGAACCCGACGCTCGGATCGTCGTTCATGGTGTCGACGCTGGTGATCGCCGTCCCCTCGGCGGTCAAGACGTTCAACTGGATGGGGACGATGTGGCGCGGCAACCTGAAGTTCACGGTGCCGATGCTCAACGCCATCGCGTTCGTGGCGATGTTCGTGATCGGCGGGCTGTCGGGGATCTTCATGGCCGCGACACCGGTGGACATGTTCATCCACGACACGTATTTCATCGTGGCCCACCTGCACTACGTGCTGTTCGGCGGTAGCCTGTTCGCGCTGTTCGCCGCGATCCCGTACTGGTATCCCAAGATGTTCGGGCGGCTGATGCACGAGGGCTGGGGCAAGGTGCACTTCTGGCTCACGTTCCTGTTTTACAACCTCACCTTCTTCCCAATGCACATCCTCGGCATGGGGGGGCACATGCGGCGGATCTACGATCCGACGCAGTACGACTTCCTCAAGCCCTACCAGCCGATGAACGAGTTCATATCGATCAGCGCGTTCCTCTTGTTCGCGACGCAGATCATCTTCTTCGTGAACTTCTGGTGGAGCCTCAAGAAGGGGAAACCGGCGGGGCTGAATCCGTGGCAGGACAACGGGCTCGAGTGGACGCTGCCCAGTCCCGCGCCGCACGGCAACTGGGAGCGCGTGCCGACGGTGTACCGCGGGCCGTACGAGTTCAGCTCGCCGCAGGTACCGGAGGACTACCTGCCGCAGACCCGCAAGCTCCCGGGCGACCGGGAGCCGGCCGCCGTGTCGGCCGCCCACTGACGACAGGAGAGGGGACGACCGATGACGCACGCAGCCGCCACCGTCGACCAGATGCGGCCCCCGTACCCGGCCGAGCGGGGGCTCGACGTCTACAACACCAAGCTCGGGATGTGGGTGTTCCTCGCGTCGGAGGTGATGTTCTTCGCGGCGCTGATCGGGACCTACATCATCCTGCGGTTCGGCGCCCCGGGCGAATGGGCCAGGCCGGGGATCGTCCTGAACATCAAGATCACCGCCTTCAACACGTTTCTGCTGATCTGCTCGAGCGTGTCGATGGTCAAGGCGTACGCGGCCATCCAGGACGGCGACCCCAAGAAGATGCGCTTCTGGCTGCTGCTGACGATCCTGGGCGGCGCGACGTTCGTGGGGATTCAGGTTTACGAATACATCCACCTGATCGAGCACGGCTTCGTGCCGAGCGGGGTGCGCGAGGGAAGCGAGCTGGCGGAGCTGGTGGCGAAAGGAACGCTGCCCGCAGCGACGATGGGACTGTACGGCTCCACCTTCTTCACCATGACAGGGTTCCACGGCTTCCACGTCACGTGCGGCGTGATCTCGATGACTTACCTGTACCTGACGAAAGCGCTGCCGGGCAAGTACACCAAGCAGAGCTACGGGGGGATCGAGACGGTCGGCCTGTACTGGCACTTCGTCGACCTGGTGTGGATCATCCTGTTCACGATCGTCTACCTCATTTGAGGGCGGGGGCCATGGAGACCGCACACAAGCGTCCCAACTACATCCTGATCTGGGTGTACCTGGCGGTCCTCACGGCCGCCGAGCTGGGGCTCGCCTTCGAGCTGCCGATTTCGCGGAACTGGAAGTTGATCCTACTCCTGTTCCTGGCGGTCTGGAAGGCGGCGTTGGTCGGGCTGTTCTTCATGCACCTCAAGTTCGAGCGTTGGAACCTGCGGATCATGGCGGTGATCCCGTTGCCGCTCGCCGTGATCTTCATCCTGGCCGGCATGTCGGAGCACATCTGGTAGCGTTTCTCGAGCTGACGAAGCCGCGCATTACGCAGCTGGTGGTGCTCACCGCCGCGGCCGGGTTTTACCTCGGCTCCGGAGCCGGCGTGGACCTGCGGTTGCTGCTGCACACCCTGATCGGCGTCGCGCTGGTCGCCGCGGGGACCAACGCGTTCAATCAGTGGCGCGAGCGCGACGTGGACGCCCGGATGCGGCGTACGCAGAGCCGCCCGCTGCCGTCGGGGCGGGTGACCCCGCGGGCGGCGGCCGCGTTCGCCGCGGTCATCTCGGTGGCGGGCGTGGCCTATCTGGCCCTCGGGGTGAATCTCCTCACCGCCGGGCTGGCGGCGCTCACGCTGGCGAGCTACGTGCTGCTCTACACCCCGCTCAAGCGCACCACGACGCTCAACACCCTCGTCGGCGCCGTGCCGGGCGCCCTGCCGATCGTGGGCGGATGGACCGCGGCGGGCGGAGCCATGGGGCCGGCCGTGGCCGCGCTGTTCTGGATCCTGTTCCTGTGGCAGCTGCCCCACTTCCTCGCGCTCGCCTGGATCTACCGGGAGGACTACCGGCGCGGCGGCCTGGCCATGCTGTCAGTCACGGACGTGGACGGGCGGCACACCGGTCGCATGGTCCTGCTCTACGCGACGGCGCTCCTCCCCGTGAGCCTGCTCCCCACGCTGCTGGGCGTCACCGGCGGGCTGTATTTCTTCGGGGCACTGGCGCTGGGGCTCGCGTACGCGGGGGCGTCGGTCGCGCTGACGCGCGCCGCCACCTCGTCGCGCGCCTGGCGTCTCTTCTACGTCTCCATCGTCTACCTGCCAGCGCTGCTCACGCTCATGGTAGTGGACAAGGTCGCCGCGTAGGTCCGCGCCATGATCCCCTTTCACCGCCTGCTCATCTCCACCGCGGTTCTTTTCTGCGCGGGCTTCGCGCTGTGGGCGGGCTGGAGCTATCGTGAATCGGGCGACGGCGTGACGCTCGTCATGGCCATCGCATCCGCCGCCGCGGCCGCGGCGCTCAGCTACTACCTGCGCCACCTGAAACGCTTCCTCGGCCGATGACCCTCGCGGCGCTGCTCGTGTTGCCGCACGGGATGGACGACCCGGCGATGGATCTCGTGTATTTCTGGGCGGCCGTCCTGATCGCCTTGACGCCGGTGCTCATCTTCGGTGGGCTCGGCGTGTGGGTCGTGCGAAAAATGTTGAAGGAGCGGAGAGAGGCCAATGCGGAACGCGGAATGGGGAATGCGGAATTGTAGTGAAGGGTCGTGACGCGCGAGACGCTCACCCTGCCATTCCGCATTCCGCACTCCGCATTCCGCATTAGATTGCCCTCCATGACCTCCAAGTCTCCCGAGCGCCGCCAGGTCGTCCGCTTTGCGTTCTACAAGCTCGACAGCGCGTGGCGACGGCTCTCGGCCGAGCGACAGGCGAGCGCCAAGCTCGAGTTCGGGGAAACGATCGAGAGCTTCGCCGGCCGGTTGCTGCTGCGCCCGTACGGGCTCGTCGGCATCCGCGGCGACTGCGATTTCCTGTTGTGGCAGGTCGCGGAGGACCTGGATTCGCTGGTCGCGCTGCAGACCGCGCTGAACCGTACCGATCTGGGGGCGTATCTCGCGGTCCCCTACAGCTACCTCGCGATGACGCGCCGTTCCATCTACGAGTTTCCCGAGGCCCCTGGCGTGGGCCAACCGTCGCGGCTGGTCATCCGGCCGAGTGATGCCCGCTACCTGTTCGTGTACCCGTTCATCAAGACGAGGGGCTGGTACATGCTGCCCAAGGCGGAGCGGCAGGTCATGATGGACGAGCACGTGCGCATCGGGCGGCAGTACCCGTCGATCAGGCTCAATACGACGTATTCCTACGGGCTCGACGACCAGGAGTTCATCGTCGCCTTCGAGGGCGACAACCCCGCCGACTTTCTCGACCTGGTGATGGAGCTGCGCGAGAGCAAGGCGTCGTCGTACACGCTGCGCGACACGCCGACGTTCACCTGCGTCCAGATGTCGCTGTGGGACATGCTGGACACGCTGGGGGGAGCGGGATCGGCGCAGGCGGTGTCGCGCCGGCCCACGCGGGCGGACGGCTATACCCCGGTGGCGACGCTCGCCGATCTGCCGGCCGGCACGAGTCGGCGCGTGTACGTGGGCGGGGATGCCGTCGCGCTCTTCAACGTGGACGGCACCGTGCACGCCGTCGCGAACCGCTGCACCCACGCGCGCGCCAGCCTCTCCGAGGGCACCGTCGACGCGAGCCGCTGCGCGGTGACGTGCCCGTGGCACGAAGGCGTCTTTTCGCTCGAGACGGGGCAGGTGCTGGGCGGGCCGCCGTCGCTTCCGGTCGCCACCTATCGAGTGAAGGTCGAGGGCGACACGGTCCTCGTCGCTCCTCCCGGGTTGATCGACGCGCGCGAGCCGATTGCCCCTCGTTCCTGACGACAGCCGGTTTCTCAAGGCGTGCCGCTCGGAGCCCACCGATGTGACGCCGGTGTGGTTCATGCGACAGGCCGGGCGCTACCTGCCCGAATACCGCGCGTTGCGACAGAAACACTCGCTGCTCGAGCTGTGCCACAAGCCGGAGCTCGCGGCCCAGGTGACGCTACAGCCGATCGAGCGCCTGGGCGTGGATGCGGCGATCCTGTTCGCCGACATCCTGCTGCCGTTCGAGCCGCTGGGGCTGGGCCTCACGTTTTCCGCCGGTGAGGGCCCGCAGATCACGCGGCCCGTGCGCGAGGCGAGTCAGGTGCTCGAGCTGCCGCCGGTGGACCCCGAGACCGACCTCGCCTACGTGCTGGAAGCGGCGCAGCTCGCGGCGCGGGCCCTGCCTCCCCACGTCCCGCTCATCGGCTTCGCCGGCGCACCGTTCACGCTCGCGAGCTACGCGATCGAAGGTGGCGCGACGCGCAGCTTCACGCTCACCAAGCGGTTCATGTATTCGGAGCCGCGGGCGTGGCACCAGCTGCTCGAGCGGCTCGCGGAGCTGGTGGGGGCCTACCTCGCGGCCCAGGCGCGCGCGGGAGCGCGCGCGCTGCAGCTGTTCGACAGCTGGGTGGGATGTCTGTCCCCGGCCGACTACGCGACCTATGTCTTTCCCCACAGCCAGCGGGCGCTCGAACTGGCGGCCGCGTCGGGTGTGCCGGTGATCCACTTCGGGACCGATACTGCCGGACTGCTCGCGGACTTCGCCCGGTCGGGCGGTGACGTGATCGGCGTCGACTGGCGGATCCCCCTGGACGTGGCGTGGGAGCGGATCGCCCCCGCCGCTATTCAGGGCAACCTCGATCCCGTGGCGCTCCTCGCCCCCCGCGCGGAGCTCGAGCGCCAGACGCGGGAGATCCTGGCCCGCGCGGGCTCGCGGCCCGGACACATCTTCAACCTGGGCCACGGCGTGCTCCCCGAAACCCCGATCGAGGCGCTGCAGGCGGTGGTGGAGTGGGTGCATGGCGGCTGACCCGGAGGCCATTGCCGTCCTCCTCATGGCGTACGGCGGCCCCGACAGCCTGGACGACGTCGAGCCCTATCTGCTCGACGTGCGCGGCGGGCGGCCGGTGAGCCCGGAGTTTGTGGCGGAGATCAAGCAGCGTTACGCCCGGATCGGCGGGCGCTCGCCGATTCGCGAGCTCACCGAAGCGCAGGCGGCGGGGGTGCAGCGGCTGCTGGGCGAGCGCTTTGCCGTGCGCGTCGGCATGCGTCACTGGCATCCCTACATCGCTGACGCCGTCGAGGGCATCGTGGCGGCCGGCCAGCGACGCCTGGTGGGCATCGTCATGGCGCCGCACTACTCGGCGATGTCGGTGGGCGCCTACCAGAAAAAGCTGCTGGCCGCCACCGCCGGCCGGCTCGACGTCGCGCTGCTGCGGAGCTGGGGCGAGCACCCGAAATTCCTCGTCGCCGTCGCCGGTCGCGTGACGCAGGCGCTGCAGCGGTTCGCGTCTCCCGCCGCGGTGCAGGTGATCTACACCGCGCACAGCCTCCCCGAACGGATTCTTGCAGCCGGTGATCCCTATCCCTCCGAATTGCAGGCCAGCGCCACGGCGGTGGCGCGGCGGGCCGGACTCACGGCGTGGCACTTCGCCTACCAGAGCGCCGGCGCCACAGCGGAGCCGTGGCTCGGGCCGGAAGCGGGTGCCCTGATGACGGAGCTCGCGGGCAAAGGCCACCAGGCGTTCCTGATCGTTCCCATCGGGTTCGTGTGCGATCACGTCGAGGTGCTGTACGACGTGGACATCGTGTACCAGGCGCTCGCCGGGCGCTTGGGCGTGCACCTCGAGCGCACGGCGTCGCTCAACGACGACCCGCTGCTCGTGGCCGCCGTCGCGGAGATCGCCCACGACACGGCCGCCGGCCGGGGATGGCTGTGAGCGCCACGGTGGCGGTCGCGGGAGCGGGCCTCGCGGGGCTCTCGGCTGCATGGGAGCTGTCGCGGGCGGGAGCGAGCGTGGTGGTGCTGGACGCCGTGCGCCGGCCCGGCGGAATGGTCGTGACGGAGCGGCCCGGTGGGCCCGGTGGGCCCGGTGGGCCAGGTGGGCCAGGTAAGAAAGACGGCTTCGTGGTGGAAGGCGGGCCCGATGGATTCCTCGCGGCCGAGCCCGACATCCAGGAGCTGGCGCGCGACGCCGGCATCGGCGGACGCGTGGTCGATCAGCTCACCAGCGGGTCGTCGCTGTGGACCGGCCGGCGGCTCGAGCCATTGGCCGAGGGCCAGGCGGCCGCGCTGCTCGGCATCCAAGGCGTCAGTCGGTCTGCGATCGACTGCGGGTTTCGGAGCTTCGCCACGGGCATGGCGGACCTCGTGGAGGCGCTCGTCGCCCGGGTGGGTCCCCCTATGGGATCGATCCGACCGGCCCAGGGCGTCACCGGCGTCGCGCCCGCGACGCGCGGTTGGCGCCTCTCGCTGACCGGCGGCTCCACGCTCGAAGCGGAGGCGGTCATCCTCGCGCTGCCGGCGTGGATCGCGGCGCGGCTCGTGGCGGCGGCCGGCGTGCCCGCCGCCCGGCGTCTGGATGAGGTGATCTATTACCCGACCACCGCCGTCTCGCTCGCCTACCGGGGCGATCAGCTCGCGACGTCGCTCGCCGGGACGGGGTTTGTGTCCGCGGCGGAGTGGAGCGGCGCAGTGCGTGCCTGTTCGTACTCATGGCTCAAGTATCCGGGTCGCGCGCCTGCCGGTCACGCCCTGCTGCGAGCGTTCGTCGGTCCGGTGGATGGGGATCCGGGCGCGATCGCGCACACGGAGCTGGCGGCGATCCTCGGTCTCGCGGGCAGTCCGCTCTGGACGCGCGTGTTTCATTGGCCGCGGGGCCTGCCGCGCTACAAGCCGGGGCACCCCGAGTGCGTGGCGGCGGTGCGGGAGCGCCTGGCCAGGCTTCCGCCGCTGGCGATCGCGGGCGCTGGGTTCGATGGGGCGGGAGTGTCGGCGTGCGTCAGGTCGGGGAGAGCAGCGGCCCGGGGGATACTGGATCGGCTCGGGCGATAACGCGGAACTCGGAACGCGGAAGTCGGAACAGCTGTTCCGCGTTCAGCAGTTCAGCAGCTCTTTCGCCTTCGCCACGACGTTCTCGACCGCCAGCCCCAACTCCTGATAAATCCGCTGATACGGTGCGGATGCGCCGAACCGCTCGATCCTGAGCACGACGCCACATCGAGGGATGTACTGCGCGCGGCGGGGGGAGGAGCGGCGCCGCTTACGGACTCGGTCACAACAGGCCCGATTTCGCGGCCTGCCACAGGTGCATGAGTCGATCGAAGCCGTTCACCAGCAGGTCCACCTGCTGGGGGCTGGGGCTCGCCTTGGCGGCGGTCTTGAGCTCCGCGCAGATACGCGGCATCTCCTTGCGCCCCTGCTTGGTCCCCTCGGCGGCGATCTGCTCCAGGATCGCGACGACCCGCTCCCGCGCCGCCTCGTCCTTGGGGACCTGCCAGAGGTAGTCCGCGAGCTGCTTGCCCTCGCTGCACAGCTTGCCGAGGGCGTCGAGCACGGGCGGCGCGCGGCGTGGCGGGTTGGCATCGCTCATGGGAGTTCAATTATACCAAGAAACCTGCAGAACGTGCGGTTGCCCCAACTTCGGGGTCTCTCTAGCTTGCGGTCTCCATGAACCAGTTGCGCGAGCTATGGCGGGCGTTCCATCTGAAGGCCAAGGGATGGGACACGTCCGTCGTGGTGGCCGTGCTCATCTGGATCGTGCTGCGCTCTTACCTGATCGAGGCGTTCCGCATTCCCTCGGCGAGCATGGAGAACACGCTGCTGGTCGGCGATTTCTTGTTCGTCAACAAGGCGATCTACGGCGGCGAGCTGGAGATTCCCGGCACGGGCCTCCGGTTCCTGCGCGTTCCGGGTTACGCCGAGCCCGAGCGCGGCGGTATCGTGGTGTTCCGCTCCGTCGAAGACTCGACGCCCAACCTGAACATCGTGAAACGGGTGATCGGCGCCGGAGGGGACACGCTGCGCATGGTGCATGACACGCTGTACCGCAACGGCCAGCGGCTGGACGAGCCCTACGCGCTGCATCTCGCCGGCGGCGGGGAGGTCGATCCCGACTTCCGGCTGCAGCAGATGCGCGCGTGGCAGCTGCGGTACTACATCGGCCGCGATTCCTTCCACTACCACCCCACCACGCACGACTGGGGTCCGGTGGTCGTGACGGCAGGGCATTTCTTCGTGATGGGCGACAACCGCGACGAGTCCTACGACAGCCGTTTTTGGGGATTCCTGCCGCGGGCGCACATCGAGGGCAAGCCGCTCATCATCTACCTGAGCATCGCGACCGACCCGTTGCGGATCCGCTGGAACCGGATGCTCCGCCAGCCGAAGTAGACTGGCTCGGCGCCAATCCGCCGGGAGCCCGCGGTCGTACCACCACGGGCGCATTGCCGAACCGCCGCGCGAAGGCCAAGTTCGACGCCACACCTCGGAGCCTGATGGTCCCACAGCAGGCCGGTCCCCGTGCGCCCGACCACGCGCTCGTTGCCCGTTTCGCAGTCGGCGACGAGCGCGCTTTGGGTGAGTTGTACGATCGCCACGGGGCGATGGCGTACTCTCTCGCGCTGGCCATCGTGCGGGAACGCGCCGACGCGGAAGAGGTCGTGGCGGACGTGTTCGGGCAGGCGTGGCGCAGCGCCGCGGGCTACGACCCGGGTCGCGGGAGTGTGGCCGGGTGGCTGGCCACCATCACTCGGACCCGAGCGCTCGATCTGGTGCGGGCGCGGGGCCGTCGCGCCCGGGCGATCGAGCGTGCGGCCCAGGCCGACAGCGACGGCCTGGCTGCTCCGCTCGGCGCAACCGCCGATCTGCCCGACCGTCGACTCGAGCGCGGCGAAGCGCGGCGCCTGGTCGTCCGCTCGCTCGAGGAGCTGCCGGAGCCCCAGCGCCGGGTGATCGAGCTGGCCTATTTCGGGGGTCTCAGCCAGACCGAGATCGCGGCCGAGCTGCAGGAGCCCCTGGGGACGGTCAAGACGCGCATGCGGGCCGGGATGGAAAAGCTGCGCGGCTCGCTCGCCCCGCTGCTCTCGGGAGGAGGGTCGTGACCGATCACCAGTGGTCCGAGCTCGCCGCGCCCTTCGCGCTCGGCGCCCTCGCCCCCGACGAGCGGGCCCGCTTCCAGGCGCACCTGGCGGAGTGCAGCGTGTGCCGCGCCGAAGTCCAGACGCTCTCAGAGGTCGCCGCGCGGCTCGCGGAGGCGGCGCCGGCGGCCACGCCGCCGCCGGGGCTGCGGGACCGCATTCTCCGGGAGGCGCGGCAGTTCCGTCCGCTTGGCCGGGGCCGGGGCCGGGGCCCGCTGGCTCCCTGGCTCGCGGCCGCCGCCTGTCTCGCCATCGCCCTGGGTCTCGGCTACGGCTACCTGCGGGAGCGCGCCGAGTCGCGGCAGGCGAGCGCCGCACTCGCCGCCGCGCGCGACTCGCTCGCGGCACGCGATTCGCTCGTCGCCACGCTCCTGTCTCCCGACATGGGCACCGCCGCGCTCGCCGCCACCGGCCAAGCGCCCTCCGCCCGGCTGTACTGGAGCCCGTCGCGGCGGCGCGTGGTGATGGCGGTGTTCCGGCTGCCTCCCGCGCCAGCGGGCCGCACCTACCAGCTGTGGGCCATCGCGCAGGGCAAGCCTGTGAGCCTGGGCGTGTTCAATACCGCCGCCGACGGCCGCGTCACGGCCGCGATGGCGGTACCACCCGGTATCACGTTCGAGCTCAGCGCTGTGACCGAGGAGCCGGCGGGCGGCTCGCCCCAGCCCACCCAGCAGCCCTTCCTCGTCGGCAAGGTGACCCGGGCCGACTAACCGTCGCGGTCACCAATCCGGCCCGCCCGCCCCGGCGTAGTTGGGGAAACCTCTCCAACCGGAGGCGGCAATGAAGCACCGATACGCGTTCCTGGTGGTCGCCCTATGTCTCGCCGTCGCGGGGGTGATCCGACTCGCCCGCGGCTCGGATCACCAGGACACCCCCGATGTCGAGCTCAACCCCGCGTCCGACATGACGGACGTGTACGCGTTCCCGGGCGCGTCGCCCGGCCGCACCGTGCTGGTGCTGAACAGCTGGGCGTTCATCACGCCGGCCCAGACGCACACCACCTACTTCGATCCCAACCTGCTGTATCAGTTCAAGATCGACACCAACGGTGATGGCGTCGAAGACCAGGTGATCCAGGTGACGTTCAACGGCACGGGCGCCGGGCAGACGGTGGATGTCCGCGGCCCGGTCGCGCCGCCCGTGGCGGGCGCCATGGGGAACACGATCGCGGCGGGCGCGCCGGCGGTCACCGGGGCGATCAACACCGTGCTGGGCAGTGCCGGCGGCATGCAGGTCTTCGCCGGCTGGCGTGACGACCCGTTCTTTATCGATCTGGAGCAGTTCTTCCGCATCATTCCCGACCGCAAGCCGGTGACCGGTGCCTTGTCGCAGCTGCCCGACACGGCTACGGCGAGCGCGTTTCGGACGCCCGGCGTGGACTACGTGGCGGGCTTCAACGTGCTCTCGATCGTCATCGAGCTGCCGACCGCGTCGCTCGTGGCGGGCGGCGGCCCGAAGATCGGGGTCTGGGGCACCATCAGCCGATAACGACGACACGACCGAAAGGAGCTGACGATGCGCTTCACTAACCTGCTTGCGCCCGCCATGCTGGGGCTCGCGCTGCTCGCCGGGTGCGACGAGAACGACACCGTCGCACCGAGCACCGCGCGAGCCTACAACCAGATTCAGCGACTGGGCAATCCGCTCGTGAGCGAAGTATTCCTCGCCAAGCGGTCGCACCCCGTGCACGGCAGCACCGGACCGGCCCAGGACGTGGCCTTGATCAGTGCGGAGCTCAAGGGGTTCGTCGCGAACGTGGCCGGGCGGAACACGACCGTACAGAACACGCTCGCGGCGGTGCTGCTGCCCGACGAGCTGATCATCCAGACCGACAAGGATCCCGGCAGCGCGGGTTGGCTCTCGTGGGCCCTGGCGAACGGGTGGGGCGGCCGGAAGCTGACCGACGACGTGGTGGACGCCGGGCTCGATGCGATCTTCGGACCGCTGCTCGACCCGAACAACACCAGTCCCGGTCTCGAGAGCGATCATGTAGATGCGAACGACGTCCCGTTCCTCACGAGCTTCCCCTACCTCGCGGCGCCGCATTCGTGACCACGCGGCGCGTGATCCTCGTGGCGGCGGCGGCGGCGGCGCTGCTGAGTGGCGCCGCCGTGACGCACGGCGTGCTGCGAGCGGCCGCCGCGCATGCCGCCGCCCGGACTGAGCTGACCGAAACGGCGCGACGCGACGCCGACGTCGCGTTCTTCGCCCGACGGGTGGCCGCCGACCCGATCGGCGCGGCCGACCGGGCGCGGCTGGCGGCGCTCTACCTGCAACGCGGGCGCGAGACCGGCGACTTCGGCGACTACCGGCGGGCCGAGCAGCTGGCGCGCCACTCGCTCGCGCTGCGGGTCGCCCATAACGGCAACACGTATGGACTGTTGACCGCTGCGCTCTTGGCGCAGCATCGCTTTCTCGAAGCCCTCGCCGCCGCCCGGGCCCTCGTGGCGCTGGAGCCGCGCGTGCCGCGGCACCAGGCGGTGCTCGCGGAGATCGACCTCGAGCTGGGCCGTTACCGGGAAGCCCGCGCGCTGTTCGACTCGTTGTGGCCCGCCCGACACGATCTCGCCGTAGTGCCGCGGCTGGCGCGCTGGGCCGAGCTGACCGGCCGCACCGAGCTCGCCCGCCGGCTGCTCGATCGGGCGCTGGCCGACGCTCGGGGCCGGGCCGATCTCCCGGCAGAACAGCTCGCGTGGTTCCACCTCCGGGTGGGCGACCTGGCGCTGCGTCACGGCCGGCTGGAGGACGCCGCGTGGGCACTGCGCGCAGGCTTGGCGGCGCGGCCGGGCGACTACCGGCTGCTCGCCGCGCTGGCGCGCCTCGAGGCGGCGCGCGGCCGGTGGCGTCGCGCCATCGCGTATGGAGAGGACGCGATCGCCGCGGTCCCCGATCCCGCCACGTTCGGCCTGATCAGCGACGCCTATCAGGCCCTGGGCGACTCGATCACGGCCGCCCAATACGCACACGCCATGGAGGTCGCGGTAGCCGGACAGCCCGGCCAGTGGCACCGCGCCTGGAGCTTGTTCCTGCTGGATCACGAGCGGCGCGTTCCCGAGGTGCTCGCTCGGGTGCGGGCCGAACTGGCGACGCGCTCGGATGTCTACGGCTATGACCTGCTGGCCTGGGCACTGCACCGCGCGCACCGCGACGGCGAGGCGCGGGCCGCGATGACCCGCGCGCTCGCGCTCGGCACGGACGACCCGCAACTGCGCGCGCACGCCGCAGCCATTGCCCAGGGCCTTGGCGAGGCGCCGTGAACGAGCTCACCGCGTTCGTCGCGCTCGGGTTCCGCCATATCGTGGATCTGGCCGCCCTGGACCACATCCTGTTCCTGCTCGCGCTCGCGGCGATCTATCGGGTGCGCGACTGGCGGGACGCCTTCTGGGTGGTGAGCGCGTTCACCGTGGGGCATTCGGTCACGCTCGCGCTCGCCGTCACGGGTGCGCTCGTCCTGTCCGCCCGACTCGTCGAGTTCCTGATTCCCCTGACCATCGTGGCGACGTGCATCGAGAACCTAGTCGTACGCGACCGCGGGCGGACCGGCCGGCGCGGCGGCTATCGACCGGTGTTCGCCGCCGCGTTCGGGCTGGTGCACGGCGCCGGCTTCGCGACCTATCTGCGGAGCCTGTTCGTCGACCGGATCGCGCTGCCGCTGTTCGGCTTCAACGTGGGGATCGAGCTGGGCCAGCTGGTCGTGCTGACGCTCGCCGCCGTCGCGCTGGCGGCGCTCGATCGCCTGCTCGCCCTGCCGGCGGCGCGGTGGGGAGCGAGCGTGCTGCGCTGGCGGGTGATCACCGTGTCGGCGGCGGTGGCCCTGATCGCGGCGCGCTGGGCGGTCGAGCGGAGTCCCTTCTAGCGTGCGCGCCGCCGTCGCCGTGCTCATCGCGCTCGCGGCGCATCCGCTGCACACGACGCTGACCGAGCTCAGCTACGGCGACGCCGAGCGAGTCGTGCACCTGAGCGTGCGCGCGTTCGGCGACGACTTACGGGCCGCGCTCGGCGGCGACGTGACGGACTCCGCGGCCTCCAGCTATCTCCGCGCGAAGGTCACGCTCGCCGATCGCGCGGGGCGCACGCTGCCGCTGGTGTGGTGCGGGCTGCGCCGCACGGGCGACGTCGTGTGGCTCTGCCTGCGCGCGGCGGCCGCCGATGGGGCTCGGGGACTGCAGCTGCACGTGGGTCTCTTGTTCGAGCGCTTTGCGGACCAGATCAACATCGTGCAGGCAACGCACGACGGCCGGCGCGGTACGCTGCTCTTCACGCGGGGCGATCCGCCACGCTCGCTTCCCTAGCGACACGCGCGCTGGTCCCTTGACGCACCCTCCCCCGCGCAGTTAAAACAGACGCTCTTGTCCCAGCCCTAGGGTTGTGCATGAACCGGTGGTTATCAACGCGACCGCGGGGCGCTATTATGAGCCGGCCCCCGGCCGCAACATGTATGGCGGTTTCTCTCTCGGTGCTGGGGAATAGTCGTCGTCCTTCAACGGAGGTGGGTATGATGTATTGGGCTCGATGGTCCGCGACGGCACTGGTCGCGGCGCTCGTCGCGGCACCGCTCTGCGGGCAGGGGTCGGGAGGAGTCTCGAATCCGGGCATCCCGCCCTCGGCCACCGCGGTCGTGACGAACGACATGCTGCGCAACGCCGCGGCGAGCGGTGATTGGCTGATGTACGGGCACAACTACTGGAACAACCGGTTCTCCCCCCTCAAGGCGATCAATACACTGAACGTCAAGCGTCTGGTCGCGCGTGCTGTGTACACGCACGGCTCGACCACGCTGGGCAGCTTCGAGACCACGCCGATCGTCGTCAACGGGACGATGTACATCACGTCGCCGGCGACGCCGAACAACATCGTGCGCGCCTTCGACCTGCGGACGCAGAAGATGCTGTGGGAGTACACGCACAAGAACGACCCCGTTTCCACGGCGTGCTGCGGACCCAATAACCGGGGCGTAGCCGTGTCCGGCGGGTCCGTGTTCGTGGGCACGCTCGACGACAACCTGGTGGCGCTCGACGCGGCGAGCGGCAAGGTGAAGTGGGAGGTGAAGGTGGGTGATGGCCCGGCGGCGGGCTACACCGAGACGATGGCGCCGCTCGTGATCGGCGACAACGTGATCATCGGGACGTCCGGCGCGGAGTATGGTATCCGCGGCTACGTGAAGGCCTTCAGCGCCGCGAGCGGCGCGCCGGTGTGGACGTGGTATACGTTGCCCGCGCCGGAAGAGGGGGGCTGGTGGGGCCCCTTCTCCAAGACCACGCCCGAGGGTGACGACCTGAAGCGTGACATCGCGAAGGAGCATGCCGACTCCGCCAAGTACGCCGACGCCTGGAAGACGGGCGGCGGCTCGGTGTGGATGACGCCCGCCTATGACGAGGCGAGCAAGACGCTGTTCGTCGCGATCGGCAACCCGTCGCCCGATTTGGACGGCTCGATCCGCCCCGGCGACAACCGCTGGACCGAATCGGTCGTCGCGATCGACGCGACCAACGGCAAGTTCAAGTGGGGATATCAGGAAGTACCGCACGACGTGTGGGACCTGGACGCGGTGAGCCCACCGGTGATCGCCATGGTGGGTGGGAAGAAGGCCGTGGTCGAAGCGGGCAAGACCGGCTTCGTGTACGTGCTCGACGCCGCCACCGGCAAGCTGATCCGTCGCTCCGCGGCGTTCGTGCCGCAGCAGAACATGTACTCGCAGCCGACGGCCGACGGCGTGTTCATGCTGCCGGGCGCGAACGGCGGCGAGGAGTGGTCGCCCATCGCGGTGCACCCGGATCTGGGCTACGCCTACACGGTGGGCCTGCACCAGCCGATGCACTACAAGGTCCATTACGCACCCTGGGAGAATGGCCGGCTGTGGCTGGGCAGCGCCTTCGTCCGCGTCCCGGACGACAAGGGCGGCTACTCGGGTGAGTACGGCAACGTGAACGCAATCAACCTGAACACCGGCAAGATCGCGTGGACGGTGAAGACCGAGCTGCCGATGATGGGCGGCGCGACCGCCACGGCGGGCGGCCTCGTGTTTACGGGCGAGGGCAATGGCTGGTTCAAGGCGTACGACGCCAAGACCGGCGCGGTCCTGTGGCAGTTCAACTG
>Ga0070698_100001478_pt1 | contig 26101 bp, 20 predicted proteins | sample KBSK1502metaG_FD_65477 | JGI IMG/M metagenome (GOLD analysis project Ga0070698, IMG submission 65477) | Corn, switchgrass and miscanthus rhizosphere microbial communities from Kellogg Biological Station, Michigan, USA - KBS K1-50-2 metaG | ecosystem: Host-associated > Plants > Roots >... | reverse complement strand
CTTGAATTTCGCTGCGCCAAATAAGCATTTGCAAATTCGACGGCGTTGTTAACAATGGTTCCGGTGAATACCCACATTACCATCGAGACCGCTGCCTATTTCTGCTAAAGACTAGAAACGCGTGTCGTCCCGGAGACCACCCCACGAGGACGGGCGAAGGATCTCAACTGCTACCTCGACGTTGCATGGGAGCTGCGGCAATGATAGTGTGCCCGCGATTCGCTTGCGAGCTACTTGCGAGCGATCCCGGAGCTTATTCCGTGTCGAGTGATAAATCTCCGATTCATGACAAGGCACATGAGAAACAAAATCCGCGTCTTGATCTGTTCACTATTTTGCGCCACGATTTGTCCACTATCACGCACACAGCAGTCTCCCGCTGATCCACCATACAAAAATCCCAATTTGGCGGTCGAGCAACGCGTCGCCGACCTGGTCTCGCGGATGACTCTGGAAGAAAAGGTCTCTCAATTAGGCCATACCGCCGATGCCGTGTCCCGCCTGGGCATTCCAGAGTACAACTGGTGGAATGAGGGCCTGCACGGCGTCGCGCGCGCGGGAGCGGCCACGGTCTTTCCACAGGCGATCGCCCTGGGGGCCACATTCGATGAACCGCTGATGCACCAAGTCGCCGACGTCATCAGCACCGAATTTCGCGCCAAGTATTACGCGAATTTGCATCCGGACGGAAACGCCGACTGGTATCGCGGGCTGACCATTTGGTCTCCCAATATCAACATTTTTCGCGATCCTCGCTGGGGACGCGGCCAGGAAACTTACGGCGAAGATCCCTACCTGACTTCCCGCCTCGGCATCGCCTTCGTCACCGGCTTGCAAGGCAACGATCCCAAGTACCTGAAGACGCTCGCCACACCAAAGCATTTTGCCGTGCACAGCGGGCCAGAGCTTACCCGCCACCGCGCCAACGTTCAGGTTTCCCTTCACGACATGGAAGATACCTATCTACCTGCTTTCCGCGCGACTGTCACCGAAGCCAAGGCCGAATCGGTCATGTGCGCGTACAACGCCGTGAATGGCCAGCCTGCCTGTGCAAACACCATGCTCCTACAGGAGCGCCTGCGCCACGATTGGGGTTTTCAAGGCTACGTTGTCTCTGACTGCGCTGCCGTAACCGATGTTTTTGACGGTCATCATTTCGCTAAATCTTTGGAAGAAGGCGTAACCGTCGCGTTGAAAACGGGCACCGACCTGATCTGCGGCAATCCTCGCACCCGGGTGCAGCGCGAGCGCGAAGCGCTGCTCGCCGCCGTAAAGCAAGGCATTCTGCCCGAATCCGACCTCGACAACGCCTTGCGCCGCTTGTTTCGCGCTCGTTTTCGCCTCGGCATGTTTGATCCGGCTTCCATGGTGCCTTACTCCAAAATCACGGCTGCGGAAAACGATACCGAAGCCCATCGCAAGCTCGCGCTCCAGACCGCGCGCGAATCCATCGTTTTGTTGAAGAACGCGAATAGCTTGCTTCCGCTAAAGCAAGCGCCGGCCACCATCGCCGTCATCGGGCCGGACGCCGACAGCCTCGATGCCCTCGTCGGCAATTACAACGGGACGCCCTCGAATCCAGTCACGATATTGGAAGGCATTCGCAAGCGCTTCGCCCAATCGAAGATCAACTATGTCCAAGGCACAGGCCTAACCGGTCCAGTCACGAAAGTGATTCCAACCGATGCCCTCTTCACAGACGACTCCCGCAAGGAACACGGCCTCAAGGGAGAATACTTTCCAAACGTGGACCTCAAAGATTCGCCGGTGATGACTCGCGTCGACAAGAACATTGACTTCGCCTGGGGCGACGCTGGAGTCTCGCCGCAGCTTCTCAAGAACTACTCCGTCCGCTGGACCGGGATATTCGTTCCGCTCGATACCGGAGACTACCTGATCGGATTCGCTGGCGCCGACGGCTATCGTGCCTGGCTCGACGGCAATTTCATCGCCGACGACTGGAACATTCACCGGCCCGCCACCACTCAAACCAAAAAGCTCCATCTCGAAAAAGACCACGCCTACCCTGTCAAAATTGAATACTTCCAAACGATTCGCCTGTCCGAAGCTCGCTTTATCTGGAGCTTGCCTGGCGGAGAAGACCAGGCCGCCCTGGATGCAGCCCGCAACTCAGATCTCGTCATCGCGGTCCTGGGTCTCTCTCCCCGGATCGAAGGCGAAGAAATGAAAGTTGACGCCGAGGGATTTGCCGGCGGCGATCGCACCCGCATCGACTTGCCGGCACCCCAGCAACAACTTCTCGAGCGCATTTCCTCGGTCGGCAAACCTGTCGTCCTGGTCCTGACCAACGGAAGCGCGCTTGCCGTGAATTGGGCGGACCAAAATTCGCCTGTCATTCTGGAAGCTTGGTATCCCGGAGGACAAGGCGGAACCGCCGTAGCCGAAGCTCTTGCCGGCGATTTCAGTCCAGCCGGGCGCTTGCCGATAACCTTCTACAAGTCCCTCGATCAGCTTCCTGCTTTTGAAGACTATTCCATGGCCAAGCGCACCTACCGCTACTTCGATGGCCAACCTCTCTATCCTTTCGGCTATGGCCTGAGTTACACATCGTTCACCTACGGCAAGCCACGCGTCGACCAAGCAAAAATTTCTGCCAAGCAACAGGTCACTCTCTTCGTAGACGTTACGAATTCTGGCTCAATGCCAGGTGATGAGGTCGTCCAGCTCTACCTCACTCACCCTGGCATCACCGGGGCTCCGGTGCGGGCGCTAAAAGGCTTTCAACGTATCCACCTTGATCGCGGAGAGAAGAAGACCGTCTCGTTCGTCCTTCGTGACCGCGACTTGAGCATTGTCGACGAGGCCGGCAAGCACCGCATCGTGCCTGGCAACGTACCAGTCTGGATCGGCGGAGGCCAACCTACTGCGCGTCCCGGCCTCCCCAAGCCCGCCGGCGCACAAACTCAGTTGACCATCACCAGCGAAGCCACCCTCCCCGACTAACATTTTGCGGACAAGCTCCAGTAGCACGGCCACTCCTGGCTGTGCACCGGGCCAAGTGCATCAGATTCACCGCAGGCAATACTCCGTGGAATGCCCGGATCCGCCGATAAAAGATTTCCTCCCAAAACCGTACAGGGGAGCCGAGCCTAGATTAATTCTTTTACTTGACAAATTAGTTATTTATGCTATACTTTTTTCGGTTCAGAACTACGCCTCCTCCCCTCAAAGTCAAGCGCGTGCCGTGAAAGGCCCTGAATCTCAGAAAGCCTGTCCGATCTACAGTAGGCCGCATTCTGATACCGCTCATCGCTAACCACACCCTAACAGATCACCATTCGGCCCCTCTTTTGGAGCCAATACTCGCAAAATTTGGTCAAAACTGGGCAATCCGCGAGGCAGAATGCCAGCCTTGCCTCAGCGAGCGAACCGAATGGAAGCACGCTCCGCTAACTGAGCAAGCGAAAGCGATGGAGGAACCTCCCGTATCTCCTCCAGAATCAACAGTTGCACAAGTCTCTAAAAGTAAACGACTTTAAGTACCTTTACATTGAACTACTTATGTGAAAAGTGCCACGGGCCACAGCCTGGATCGTCAAAAAAACGAAGAATTGAATGAACGTTCATTCACTTCTTCGTTTTCGCAAAGAAGGCCCCGTAGTGCCAACTAGGACCCCCGCGGGCTAGTTGGGAGCGCCGGTCCCGCCTAGACGTTCATGCTTCCATGGTTCCGCTCGCCGAAGCCGGTGTCGGGGTTTTGGCGCTCGCCGAACCTCGCGTCGAGGGTTTAGCGCTTCGGCCGGCCTTGCCAGCCGAAAAATCCTGATTCCCAGCTTCTCCCTGCGAAATGCTCGCCCGCGATGGTGACGCTGGTAAAATGCCCGCGCATTCAAACCCTCGTATCCAAAGAGGACTCGGGATGAACTTTTCCGCGGCTGCGCGTTTCTTCTGGTGTTGTGCTTTCTCCACTCTGCTCTTTGGTTTCTCTGCGGCTTCCGCCGCTCAGACCGCAAGGCCAGCGACACCACGCTCTGCCGTAACTCCCGCTGAACAACGCACTTCGCGCAAACTCGACTCCCTCCGCAACAATCCACTCGATCTGCGCGCGTTTCTCTACAGCATGCCTAAAGGAGCCGATCTGCACAATCACATTTTCGGCGCTGTGTACGCAGAATCGTGGATTCGCGATGCCGCGGAAGATCGCCTCTGCGTAAATCTCGCGTCCTTGGCCCTGGTGCAGCCAAAATCCGGCAAAGAAAGCGGCTCGTGCGAAGCCGGCCAAGTCCCCGCAGCACGGGCCTACCAGGATCAACACCTCTACGACTCACTGATCAATGCTTTCTCGATGCGGGGTTTCGTCCCCTCGCCCGGTGTCACCGGCCACGACCATTTCTTCGGCAGCTTCGCGAAATTCGGGATCATGGATCTTCGCCATTTGGGAAAGTGGCTGGACGAGTTGTCCGCGCGCGCGGCGGCGCAAAACGAGCAGTACCTCGAGCTGATGCACACCCCCGACTTCGCGCACGCCGCCGCGATCGCGAGCACCCAGGGCTGGCGCGACGATTTCAGCCAGATGCGGGAAGCTCTGCTGGCTCGCGGCCTCCGTGACGATGTAGCCGCCGCTCGAAAAGTTCTCGATGACGCCGAAGCGGCTCGGCGGCAGCTTCAACATTGCGGCCAACAAGGAGAAATTCCAGGTTGCCGCGTCCAGATTCGTTTTCTCTATCAGGTTCTCCGCGGCCTTCCGAGAGAAATTGTATTCGCTCAAACGCTGCTCGCCTTTGAAGCTGCTTCCGTCGATCCGCACTTTGTCGGCATCAACTTCGTGATGCCGGAAGACTGCTTCATCTGCATGTCCGATTACGGGCTACACATGCGCATGGTCGATTTTTTCCACGGACTCTACCCGAAGGTTCACATCACCTTGCATGCCGGGGAAATTGCGCCTGGCCTGGTCACGTACGAGGGCCTTTGTTGCCACATTCGCATGGCCGTCGAGCAAGCTCACGCGGAGCGGATCGGGCACGGCGTCGACGTGATGTACGAAGATCGTCCATACGAACTGTTGAAAAAAATGGCCACTAAACATGTCATGGTGGAAATCAACTTCACCAGCAATGACGTCATCCTGGGTGTCACCGGCAAAGAGCACCCATTTCCAATCTACCGGCAATTCGGCGTGCCCGTGGCACTCTCCACGGACGACGAAGGCGTTTCTCGCATCGACCTGACTCACGAATACGTTCGCGCGGTGCAGACCTACGATCTTCACTACGCCGATCTCAAACAGTTGGTTCGCACCGGCATGGAGCACAATTTCTTGCCGGGCTCGAGTTTGTGGCGAGATGCCGACGTCTTCACGCGCACAGTGTCAGAATGCTCGCAGGACGTGCTTGGCGCGGAAAAGCCTTCTTCAGCCTGCGCAGCTTTCCTCCGATCGAGTGAGAAGGCTCAGCAGCAATGGGAATTGGAACGCCGCTTTCGCGTCTTCGAATCAGCCGATTAGTCGGGAACGCTGCCTACAGCGGCAAGAGTCTGGCGCAGTATGCTGCGCCACTACAAAAACTACGACGGCACGAAGTTTCGACGATAATTGTCGGACAGGATTTTAGCTCCCGATCGCCGCGGCAAACGCCAACAGCCGCGCATCCGCTCCCCGCATAGCCACCAACTGCACGCCCGCTCCGCCCTCCGCAGGCAATGTCACCGCTGGATATGCCCCTAAGCTGACCGGCGTGGTGTAACGCAGGATCAGCCGCCGCGTCTCGCGATGGTCCGCTCCCGCTTTCAGCCGGCACACCGGGGCGCAAGGCGCAATCAAGAAATCGTATTCGCGCAAGAGCGCATCCATCCGCTCGCAGAACGCCGCGCGCTTTACGCGCCAGCCTTCGATTTCGTCCGCAGTGAGTGCCGCCCCCCATCGGAGCCGCTCCGCGATGCTCGCCTCAAAATGTGAGAAATCCCCGCCCGTCTTTGGGCCGTGAATTGCCGCCGCTTCATTTGCCTGGATCGGCGCGTAGATGCTCATGGCCTCATTCCAGAATTCAGCCTCGAACCTCGCCACTTCCGCGCCGCTTTCCGTAAGGCGATCGCTCCACTGGTGCAACCCGCGGCGAGCGCCCGGTTCGCAATCGTGCAGAAACTCCTCACCTATGCATCCGATACGGACGCGCGTTTCCGTGATCATCGGCACACTCAGGCCAAACAGAGCCTCCGCCAACAAAGGGCCATCCTTCAAATCGCGAAATAGCCAGCCAAGTGTGTCGAACGACGGCGCCAGATGCGTGCCGCCTCGCCACAATCCACACCGGTGCCCAAGCTCGATCGATGCGCGGTATCCCGCCAGTCCGCAAAGCGCAGCGGGCACGCGTATCGAACCGCCGGTGTCTGTACCGATCGCGACTACGGCTGAACCCTCCTGCACGCTGGCTGCAGCGCCGCTCGAGGAGCCTCCGGTCAACAATGTTGCGTCCCTTGGCTGTACGCAATCGCCGTATTCGGGATTTTCCCCTGTAATTCCGTAGGCCAACGGATGCATATGCGTCTTGCCTACGATCACGGCGCCTTGCGCTCGCAGCCGCGCAGCGACGCCCGAATCCTCGCGTGCGATTCCGTCTTTCTGTGCGTGGAACTTCGAACCGCAGGTGGTAACAAACCCCGCCAGATCGAAGCAATCTTTTAGCGAAACGGGAAGCCCGTAGAGCAAGGGTTCTGCCGCGTTGCCAAAACGTTGTGACAAAGTCTCGACCTCGCGCAGCGTCCACTCTGGCTGCAGCGAGATGTACACGTTGCGGCTGGCATTGCTGTTCGCGCGCTCCAACGCGTGTTCGGCCATTGTTCGCGGCGAAGTCTCTCCCGAGACGATCGACGCGCGGAGCTTCTGTAGGGTGGTCGAGTTCAATGTTATGTCAGGCATTTCGTTTGGATGCGCAACGCGGCAATGCGCACGCACCGGACTGTGTACATGAGGGTGGTCTCATAAAAAGCAACACGAACCCTGACGAAGGCGTTGACATCCCGCCGCATTTCAGTAATGAAGGTAGCTCACAAAATGGTTGTCACCACCGAATACGTCGACATCTCCACCAAATCTACACCGATGCGGACGTTTGTGGCCGCACCCAAAGCCGAGGGACACTTCCCCGGCATTTGGTGCTACTCCGATATTTTTCAGCTTACGCCGCCGATGCTGCGCGCCTGCGTTCGACTCGCGGGATATGGCTTCGTTGCCGCGGCTCCGGAAATCTACCATCGTATTGAACCTCCGGGAACTGTAATTCCATTCGATGATTTCGGCCGAACGCGAGGGCAACAGGATGCCGCCAACACGGCGGTTGCGAATTTCGATGCCGATTGCCGCGCGGGTCTCGACTGGCTGTCGCGTCATCCCAAGATTTCGCCGGGAAAAATCGGCGCGATGGGCTTCTGCATCGGCGGGCACTTGGCGTTTCGCACCGCCTTGCAGCCCGATGTGCGCGCGACCGTCTGCTTTTACGGCACCGGCATTCACGACGGGAGGCTCGGTCAGGACGAAGATGCCGGATCGCTTGCCCGTGCGGGCGAAATACGCGGCGAGCTATGGATGGTTTTTGGCACCAAGGATCCGCACGTGCCGGATGAAGGCCGCCAAATCATTCAAAGCGCGCTGCAGCGAGCGCGCGTTCGATATGACATTTTGCTCTATCCCGCCGAGCACGCCTTCATGCGCGATGAAGGCCCGCGCTATGATCCCGAAGCGACCGATCTCGCTTTCGCGGAGATGATTCGATTATTTCGAAGAGTATTCGCGGATTGAGGGCGTATTCGAGTTATTTTATTTGGTCGAAAATTTGTAAATCGTGGTCGAACGGAACGTCTGTGTCGGACGCAGAACCGTTGAGGGGAAGTTCGGTTTGTTCGGTGAATCGGGGAAATGTTGGGTTTCGAGGCAGAAAGCGGAGCGCTTCCCGTAAGTCTTGCCGCCCTTGCTGGCGCTCGTGCCGTCGAGAAAATTTCCGGTGTAAAACTGGATCCCGGGTTCGGTAGTGGATACGTCCAGCACCCGCCCTGATTTCGGATCGGAAACCACGGCCGCGACGATCAGAGACGCTGGCGACTTGCGATCGAGAACCCAATTGTGATCGTAGCCCTTTCCGAATTTGAGCTGTTCATCGTCCTGGTCGATGCGCGCTCCGATGGCAAAGGGCTTCAAGAAGTCAAAAGGAGTGTTATGGACATCGCGAAGCTCGCCGGTGGGGATCAGCGTTGAATCGACGGGCGTAAAACGGCTGGCATGAAGCGTAATTTGATGCTGAAGAATGTCTCCATTCCCCTGACCGGCAAGATTGAAATAAGAGTGATTCGAGAGGTTCAGCACCGTGGGTTTGTCGGTAGTCGCGGTGTAGTCGATTTTCAAGGCGTTCTGATTGGCCGGGAGGGTATAAACGACCTTGACCGAGAGGTTCCCGGGGTAGCCTTCTTCTCCATCCGGGCTTAAGTACGTGAGCTCGAGGGCTTCACCGGTATCCGTCGAGACGTCTTTGGCGGTCCATACGCGTTTGTTGAAGCCTCCATGAAGGTGATTCTCGCCATTGTTTTTCTCGAGCGTGTAGGTGACACCGTCGAGCACAAACTTGGCGTGACCGATGCGATTGGCGTAGCGTCCAACGGTAGCGCCGAAATACGAAGTGCCGTTCTCGTAATCGCCAATCTTTTCGTAACCAAGAACAATATCCGCGGATGCCCCAGTGCGATCGGGAACCACGAGCGAGACGACCGTGGCGCCATAGTTGGTGATGGCCGTCTTCATACCGTGCTTATTGGTGAGGGTGTACAAGTCGACGGATTGGCCGTCCTTTAGCGTACCGAAGGCTTGCTTTTGCATTTTCGAGTTGGCCTCTGGATGAGGTGAAGACACAGCAACTGCGGCGGCAACAACAACGAGTGCCACTGCAAATTTAGAGATCGCTGCTGGCGGTTTCACCATCTATCGACTTCCCCCAGAACGTTTCTGCGCACCGATACGCGAGTTCCGAAACACATTCGTCCTAAGACGGTCGTGCGGCTGCTTTGTACTGCGCCGCGGTTGGCAGTGTCAAGCGGTCAGACCTTCACGTTGGATCGCTCCTGCACCGATACGCTTCGATGATAAGAGCAAATGACATTGCTCGCGCGGGCGAAAGCAAGTTCCGTTCCGCAAATACGTGAAGCTAGCGATTGTCTATTGAGCCGCCCTGTCTTAGACTTCCGCCGGTTCTCGGACTGGAGAAAGCGATGCAAAGTACACGGCGAAAATTTTTACGAAGTGCCGGGGCAACGGCCGCGATAGGGGCTATGGCACCGATATCAATCGAAGCACTGGACTCTGCGGGACGCTCTCCTGCAGTCTCCTCTGCTTCTGGAGAAAAAGTCTTGTTCTGGGTGGCAGCGTCGACACCTTGCGACAAAAATCTTACGTTCGACGAGGGCCTTTACAAGGACCTGCTGGCGTACTTGAAGGGGAACGGGGCTGACGGAGTGGTGGTGCTGGGCACGACCGGCGAATATCCGTCGTTTTCGGTGGCGGAGCGCAAGAAAATCGCGGAGGCCGCATTCAAGCACAGAAACGGGCTGAACATCATCGTATGCTCCGGCACTTCGAATTTTCCAGAGACCATCGAGTTGTCTCAGCACGCCGCCGACAACGGAGCGAACAGCTTGCTGATTGTTCCGCCGTTTTACTACAAGCATCCGCGGCTGGACGGGCTGACGAAGTACTACTCGCTGATTTTCGAGCAAGTGAAAATTCCCATCAATCTGTACCACATACCGTTCGCCAGCGGCGTGCCGGTCTCGCTGGAGCTGCTGCACAACCTGGAAAAGTATCCGAATCTTGCCGGGATCAAGGACTCCGTGGACAACGCTCCGGAGTACGAGCGCTTCGTTCAGGAATTTCCCAAGCTGAACATGAGGACCGGCACGACGGAGAACCTGAAGTATGCGCTGGACCATGGCATGGGAGCGATCCTGGCTGAGGGCAATAACTTCTGTAAGGAAATCGCGGCCGTTTTTGCTGCGAAGCGAGCAGGCAAGGACATCAACGAACCAATCGCGAAATTAGAGGCGGCCATGAAGCTGCTGCGCGCCGGTGGGGTCGATGAATACGGGCCGATGAAATATGCGCTCAGCTTACAAATGGGGACGCGACAGTTCTACCAGCGGCCACCCAATTCTGATGTGACGGAGGAGCAGAAGGCAAAGATCAAGCAAGCTTTGGGACAGATCAAGCAAATGGCGTGAAGCGGCTCCGGGTTCAGCTTCCACCTCCTCGTAGCAGGTGGAGGACCGCGAGGTCACTGGGATTCAACGGAGGACGAAGATGCGTCAGCGAAGTGCAAAGAGCGGGAGCAGATTACTGTTTGTTGTTTTCGTCTCCGGTCTCTGGGCAGAGGGTGCAGTCGCGCAGGATCGCCCGAAAGATTCGGAATGGCCTAGCTATGCCGCCGACCTTGCGGGAACCCGCTACCGGCCGCTGGATCAAATCAAGGCGTCAAACTTCAACGATGTAGAAATCGCTTGGCGCATCAAGACAGACAATTTTGGCAATCGTCCGGAGTACAAGCTGGAAGGGACTCCGCTGATGGTCAACGGCGTGTTGTACGCGACGGCGGGCTCGCGGCGGGCGGTGATCGCGCTCGATCCAGCAACCGGTGAGCTGCTGTGGATTCATGGCGAACACGAGGGAGCACGCGGCGCTGCTGCTCCACGGCAGCTTTCCGGACGCGGATTAGCCTACTGGTCCGACGGTAAAGAGGAGCGCATTTTATATGTAACGCCCGGGTATCAACTGATCTGCTTGGATGCCAAGACCGGGATGCGCGTGCCGTCGTTTGGAAATAAAGGCGCTCTTGATTTGAAGCTCGATGACGACCAGGAGATTTTTCCCGATCTCACCACCGGAGAAATCGGAATTCAGTCCGCACCGGTCGTAGCCAAAGACACCGTGATCATTGGAGCGGCTTTTCGCGAAGGGATGACGCCGAAGAGCATGCGCAACAATAAAGGCTACGTCCGCGGATTTGATGTGCGGACCGGCAAGCGTCTTTGGATTTTTCACACCATACCGAAGAAAGGCGAGTTTGGTTACGACACTTGGCTGAACGGCTCGGCGGAGTACACGGGTAATACGGGCGTCTGGACGCAGATTACCGTCGATGAGCAGTTGGGGCTGGTTTATCTGCCGGTTGAGTCGCCGACGAACGATTTTTATGGGGGCCATCGGCCTGGAAATAACTTGTTTGGCGAAACGCTAGTCTGTGTCGATCTGAAAACGGGCCAGCGGAAATGGCATTTCCAATTGGTGCATCATCCGCTTTGGGACATGGATATTTCGTCCGCTCCGATTTTGACGGACATTGTAGCGGATGGAAAACCAATCAAGGCGGTTGCGCAGCCGACCAAGCAGGGCTTTCTGTACGTCTTCGATCGAGTGACCGGGAAGCCGGTTTGGCCCTTCGAGGAACGCAAGGTAGAAGTGGGAAGCGTGCCGGGAGAGTGGTACTCGCCGACGCAACCGATTCCTAGCAAGCCGCCCGCTTACAGCCGCAACGGCGTTCTCGAGGAAGACATCGTCGACTTCACGCCGCAGATTCACGAACAAGCTAAAGCAATTGCTGCGAAGTATCATTGGGGGCCGGTCTACACACCACCGATCGAAAGCAAGATCGATGGTCCTCTGGGCACGCTGACCGTTGGCACTGCTTCCGGCGGCACGAACTGGCCTGGCGGATCGTACGATCCTGAGACTCACATCGCGTATCTCTATGCGTGCAACGCCTGCGCTGAGCCGATCGGGCTGGTTCGCGCGCCAAAGGAAATTTCCGATATGAACTACATCGCGGGGACTGCGGGAGAAGAGGTGAAGATCTTGCGAGGCCCGGGCGAGAATGCCGGGGCTGATGCGCCGATGCCCTCGAAGAAGGGGCCAGCGAAAAGCGGCTATGTGCCGTTGAACGTGGATGGATTGCCATTGCTCAAGCCACCCTATGGAACGATTACCGCGATCAACCTCGATAAAGGGGAAATCGTGTGGCAGATCGCGCACGGCGAGACGCCCGACGTCGTTCGCAATCATCCGGCGCTGAAGGGCCTGAACATTCCGCGCACTGGTCAAGAGACCTACAACGTTGGAACGCTGGTGACAAAGACTCTGGTGATTGCGGGAGAAGGCCAAATCACTACGACCTCGGAACATCCACGTGGGGCGATGCTTCGCGCGTATGACAAGAAAACCGGGAAGGAAGTGGGCGCAGTGTACATGCCGGCGCCGCAGACGGGCTCGCCCATGACGTACATGTTGAACGGCAAGCAATACATCGTGGTTGCGGTGAGTGGCGGGGCGTATTCAGGAGAATACATTGCTTACACTTTGCCGTCGGCCGAGTAGAGATTCTGCTGATCGCGAGTTGCTCACTAGGAGCGAGCGTTGAGAGGCAAAGACATCCGTTGAAGAGCACACTCTCTCTCGGCGTTGGAATTTATCTTGTGGCGATCGCGGCGCCCTATTCGATGCCAGGCGCCACCGTGACTGTGGAGCAAGCAGCGGCATCTTCGGAGTCGCGATCGGTATGGGAAAGAGTTTACACGGAGGAACAGGCCAAACGCGGCGAAACCGTCTATCGCAAGGAATGCGCATCGTGCCACGGAGATACGCTGGTCGGCGGAGGCGGCGCGGCGCCGCTTACCGGAGGAACGTTTCTCTCGAATTGGAACGGTCTCACCCTGGGGGATTTGTTTGACAGAATCCGCAAAACCATGCCGCAAGGCACGCCGGGAAAACTGACGAAGCAACAGGACGCGGACGTTTTGGCTTATGTGCTTAGCTTCAATAAATTTCCAGCCGGAAAAACCGAACTCTCGCGGCAGACCGAGTTTCTGAAGGAAATTCGGTTCGAGGCGACCAATCCGAACGCAAACAAGTAGCCCCAGATCATGGTTTTATTAGAGACGAGGTTTCGAACGTTGATCGGTCCGCACTAGGCCTTACGCAGCGTAGCTTCTATCAAACCGTGCGGTTCGTCGGTCGGCAGAAAAACCTCTCCTGGATTGTCCATTCCCAATGGCGCCAGGTCGACCAAGTTGAAATGCTTGTTTGGTAGAGACAAATGAATCTCGCTGATGTTACTAAAGTTCTTTAGCACGGCTTCCCCCATGGCGTAGAGCGTGTGTTGCAGCGAAAGGCTTTTGTGCTCGGCAAATGTCTCCAGAAGCATCTGCCGCGCGGCGTGCCAGACGGATGAGAATTCGACCTCTTCCTCGGAATATAACCAGTTTGCATGGATCGCCGTGGCGAGAATGCGGTTGCGGTCTTCCTTCAGCGTCGTGTACGGGTCCCGCAGAAAATTCTCAAATGCGGAGTTCGAAGTCTTTAGAACGACCAGGCCGTCGATTCCCGCGCGGATCGTGACGCCCTCACGTGTTCCGCTGAGGTTTGCGGTGCGCTTGTCTTCCCCTGGGCGGGTGAATACCGATGCGTAAGGCTTGTCGCCGCGCGGCAAGCGCATCCACAGGCTTTCTGTCGCCTGGATTCGCACGCGTGAGACCTGAGGATTGTAGGTCAGAAAATGCTCGATTAGATGGAGAGAGAACCGTTCGACCGGTTCGATGGGATGCTGTCGCGCGAGCGCGTACACAGTGTTCTTCATCGTGTCGGTAGGCAGGATTTTTCGATTGTCCCCTTGGACGTGCGCCGACTCGAAGTCACCTTCAAAGCGGATTGCGAGTATCAGCTCTTTAATGTCGTGGCGGCCTTCCTGACGCGAAACGCGAAGCAGCCGGACGCGAGACTTTCCATAATTGTTTTCGGCCAGACGAATCGTCACGGCTCAGCTCCCGCGATAAGTGGAGTAGCCAAACGGGCTCAGAAGCAAGGGAATATGGTAGTGCTCTTTGGCGTCCCACACGCTGAAAACAATGCTAACGCTCGGATAGAGCGCCTTTACTTTGCGAGAAGCAAAATAAGAATGCGTATCGAAGGTTAGACGGTAGGTTCCCTCGACGAGCGATGCTTCTGAGACGAGATTGCCGACCCGGCCATCCCTATCGGTTTCGGCGCGACTCACCTGTTTCCATCCGGTGCCTACGTCTTCGACTTCCAGAAGCACCGGGACATTCGCGGCTGGGCGCCCCTCGGAAATATCCAGCACGTGCGTAGTAATTTGGCTCATGATGCGAGGATTTTCTCCAGGCGAAGACGTGTGATTTTGCGTTGCTCCTCTGCGGCAATGCGTAATTCTGTGTCCGGATCGTTCGGCAAGCGCTCCCGCAGGCTGCTTAGAATTTCGTCGCTGCTCTTTCCCGTCGCGCAAATTAGAAAGACGTGCCCGAACTTTTCCCGGTAATCCTGATTCGCCGCAGCTAATGCGGCTAGCGTTTCCGGCATTGCCTGTTGTGCCACAGACTGCTCGGCAGCAGACCAGCGCCGCGCTGTCGCGGATTGGTTTTTGCTCGCGCGCGTCGCACCGATGGCGGGATGATGACGAAATGCCTCCAGCCAATCTGCCTGGCTCAAGTCGCTCCAAGCTTTGTCGGCAACTTCGAGCGCTTGCGCCACGTTCAAGAAGGGCCTTTGTGCGAGCATTTGCTCCGCCCAGCGCTCCGCGCCGCAACAATCTAGCAGAATTTGGCGCGCCTCCTTTACCGAAAGCCGATTAAACCCTTCCAGACCATTTCGCTCAGTCTCTCGGGTCGCCGGGCGGCCAAAAACACGAAGCCGTGCGACACCGCCGTCGGGATAAATATTGAAGCGTACGTGTGTTGCCGGTTTCGCGCGATCAGGCACGCCAAATATGTGTCGATGATTGGCTTTCAGTTTCGTTCGTGGGAGCAGCTCCTTCCAAGGTAGCGCGGCACTCGTCGCATCATTCGCGTTCGAGAGATTCGCTTCGCATGCCTCCAACGAGCAACTCTCCGGAAAGTTTCCCTTAAAGTGGGTCGTGTCCACCTGGATTCGCCGGATCACCCCGGGCAACCCAAGCTTGAGGATCACCCAATCGTGTCCTGGACCGCGCCTGCGCCGCGTCTCCCAGCCGTCACCCATGTTCTTTGGACGATCCGGAAGCAATAGATTTTTCGGCTCGCCGAAGAACTCATCGCTCGAGGCAAGCACGCTCCCACCATTCTCGACGCCTGCCAAGTTGATCTCGCCGGCAGAGGTCTGCTGGACCTCGGGCACAGCCTCACCGTAGACGCGTAGCCGTGCGACTCCGCCATCGGGATAAATCTTGAGCCGGACGTGCGTAAAGCGCTCTTCATTATTTACCGAAAATGAATTCAGCGAATCGCCTTTCAGGGCCGCTGGCGGAATAATCTCGGTCCACTGCGAGTTTGAGGATTTCAGGCGCTCTTTTTCATTCTTGTAAGGTGTCCTGCCCTCCAAAGCACGAGCCTCCAGCGAGAATCGTTCTGGATAGTTGCCCCTGAAAAAACTGGTGTCCACGACGACGCCACGGATGATTCCTGGCAAACCCAGCCGGACGATACACCAGTCATGACCGGGAGCGCGCCGCCGCCGCGTTTCCCAACCGTCCATCCATTTTCCGCGCCGCGTATATTTTCCTTCGATGAAAATGGGCCGCGACTCTTTCAGCAGATTCTCTTTGGGAGCGAAAAATTCATCGTTCGCTTCGAGCACCCGTCCGCCCAACCGCTCCGACGCCAAATCCGCGAACCGCGTAAAGTCATTCATGCCTGGTTCCGATAAAGTACGCGTCCCGTCGGGGCGCCGGAGAATTCGCCCCGATCAAAAACTTGTTGCCCTCGCAAGAAAGTCGTCTGGACAACTCCGCTGAACTCGCGATCTGCGTATGGTGTCAGCTTATGCCGGTGTTGGAGCTGTGCTGAATCGACGCGGAATTTCGTGTCTGGATCGAAGATCACCAAATCAGCGTCGAATCCAACGGCGATCCATCCTTTTCTGTGATCGATTCCTGCAATCTGCGCGGGAGCGCCGCACATCCACTTCGCCACATGCGTCAGAGCATAGCCGCGAGAGCGTGCGATCGTCCAGGTCGCCGGCAATCCGAGCTGCAGCGAAGCGATTCCACCCCAAGCGCGCATGAAATTTCCTTCTTCGCGGAGTTTCATTGCCGGAGGACAAGGAGAATGATCCGAAACGATGGCGTCGATGGTCCCGTCGCCGAGGGCGGACCAAAGCTTCTCACGGTTCTCTCGATCCCGGATCGGCGGCGCGCATTTGAATTCGGTTGCCCCGTCGGCAATCTCTTCGGCGGCGAACGTGAGGTAGTGAGGGCAAGTCTCGACGGTCACTCGCACCCCGCGCGACCGCGCTTCTGTCAACTGGCGAACGCCACTGCACGAAGACAAATGAACAATATGGACCTGCGCGCCAAACTCCTTTGCTAGACACAAGAGCAGCGCGATAGCCTTATCTTCGGCTTCGCGCGGACGTGATGCAAGCCACGTCGCATATCGGCGCGGAGGCTGCTGTTCGACGTGTTTGATCGCTTCTTCAATCGGACCGGGCAATTCCGCGTGCGCAAGTAGTAGAGCGCCGAGTCGCGCTAATTCTGGCAGCGCCGCGCGCAGATCGGATTCCTTGACGTACTCGAATTCTTCGACGCCGCTGGGAACCAAGAAGCACTTGAATCCAAAGACTCCCGCGTCCCACATAGCACGCAGCTCAGCTGCATTGCCGGGCACGATGCCTCCCCAAAATCCGACGTCCACCCACAGCTTTCCATTCGCTGCAGCGATCTTTTCGCGATATCTGGCAACATTGGTAGTCGCGGGGATGCTGTTCAGGGGCATTTCGATGATGGTAGTGACTCCGCCGGCGGCAGCGGCGTGCGTGGCGGAGCAAAAGCCCTCCCACTCGGTTCTGCCGGGCTCATTGATGTGCACGTGGGTGTCGACAAGCCCGGGCATAACGACGGAGGAGTCCGCTTCGAATACCTTAGAGCGCGTTGGAAGGTCGTCGAAGTCAGCGAGCGCGGTAATCACACCGTGGTGGACATGAATCGCTGCGGCCCGTTCCCCCTGTGGCGTGATGACGCGACGGCCGCGAACGATCAAGTCCGGGGAAACGGAGCTGCCATCGGATCCGGTCCCGCTGTTTGCCATCGCGTCGCCTAAGCTGACAGCATCTCACAGAATTCCGCGAGGAGATTCTGCGCCACTCGGCGACGATAGACTGCCGTGGACCGGATATCATCGATGGGCACGATTTCCCGCGCGAGTACTTCTTGGGCGCTGCGCAAAGTCGCAGTCGTGAACTTCTCACACCGTAGCGCTCTTTCGGTTTCTACCGCTCGCAGCACGGTTGGAGCGACGCTACCTAACGCTATGCGTGCGTCTGCGATTGCACCTGCCTTGATATGCGCTGCGCCGGCGAAGCATACCTTTGAGATCGCTTGAGCGCGGCGTGTGCCTACCTTCCGGTAAAATTGCTTCCAATCGCTCTTGTTTCGCGGTAGCCGAATGCGCCGAATCAATTCCTCAGGGCGCAGGCCGATCTGCTTATAACCCGACCAAAAGCCATGATAAGGGACCCAACGCGCGCCACCTGCGGAGACGAGCTCAATTTCCGCATCGTATACAAGTAGAGCCGGCGGCGAATCGGCGGCTGGAGAAGCATTGGCGATGTTGCCGCCTAGCGTTCCACGGTTTTGCGTCGCAATGCTGCCGGTTTCGGCAGCGGCCTGGCACAGCAGCGGAAATTCGCGAGCGAGCACTTCATGGCGGCGGACTTCCGTGTACGTGGTCAACGCCCCGAGCGTGACATGCTCCGCGTCCGTTGTGATTCCGCGCAGCTCGGGCAACTTCCAAATACTAACGAACCGGCGATGCGGGAGTTTGCCTGCTTCGAGCAGCACCATCAAGTCTGTCCCACCTGCAAAAGGCTTCCATGTTGCCGGCTCGCGCGCGAGACGCTGAAGGGCCGACTCCAAATTTCTGGGACTTTCCATTTCATATGCCGGGACGTACGACCTCATGTTTATCGCACCATGTCCCGGCATGCTTCGACAACCGATTCAAAAATCTTCACATAGCCGGTGCATCGGCAGAGATTGCCTGCTAAGCCCTCCCTTATTTCCGATTCCGTCGGCCGCGGATTTCGCTCGAGGAGATTCAGCGCGGCAAGAATCATGCCTGGAGTGCAAATACCACATTGCGCTCCGCCATGAGTGAGGAAGGCCCGCTGTACTGCGTGCAACTGCTGCCCGCTAGCGATTCCCTCAATCGTGCGTATCCGAGCGCCACCGGCATGCAGCACCGGAACTAAGCAGCTATTCACCAGTTTTCCGTCAAGCTCGACCGCGCACGCGCCGCACTCGCCTTCACCGCAGCCTTCCTTGGTGCCGGTCAGGCCCGCTTGCTCTCGCAATGCGTCCAGCAAGCGCGCCATCGGAAATGCTTCGAGCTTCATCGAGCGCCCATTCACCTCGCACTGAACGCGAATCTTGCCAACGGGCTCAGGCATGCACGCTCTCAATCATTTCGATCAGGACTTCCGGGGTAACAGGAATGCGCACGATATCCACGCCCGTTGCGTTCGCTATGGCATTGGCGATTGCGGGCGCTGTGCCATCCAGAGGCAACTCTCCAATCCCTTTCGCACCCGCTGGGCCGCGGTCGTACGGAATTTCGTCGAAGAAAACACGGATCGGCGGCACCTCCATGGACGTGGGCATGATGTAATTGGTCATCTGCCCGTTGATCATGCGGCCTTCCTGCCAGACGACGTTCTCGTAAAGCGCGAAGCCTATGCCTTGCGCGACGCCGCCTTCAATTTGTCCCGCTGCGAGAACGGGATTGATGACTCTTCCGACTTCTTGCACGGCAACGAAGTCCTCGACACGAACCTCCGCCGTCCGGGTATCAACCGAAACCTCGGCCACGTAGGTCGCCCACGCGTACGCGCCGTAGGCGTCACCCTGGTACGTTTCGTCGTCCCAATGAAGGTCCGGCGGGTGCTCGTACTTGCAGAAAGACCGCAACGGACCAAATTTGTCCAAATGCTGCTGGCACGCCGCGGCGAAATCCTTTGCGTTGTATCCGGGTTTGAGCAAGCCGCTCTCAAAGAGCACCTGCTGCAATTTGCGCGTTGCCGACTCCACAAGCTTTCCCACGATCATCGTCGTTCGCGATGCGACAGTCGGGCCAGAGTTGGGGACCAGCGCTGTGTCCGGTTGGAGCACTTCGATCTGCTCGCAATCGAGTCCAAGCGTTTCTGCCGCGATCTGCGCGAACACGGTGTTCGTGCCCTGGCCCATCTCCGTGCTGCCCGCCAGGATCTGTAGCCTGCCATCGCGAGTGGCCTGAACCGCTGCTTCGGAGGCCAGATACTCTTCTCCGGATCCGGTGAAGCCCGCTCCGTGCAAGAAACTCGCGAACCCAATGCCCTTCTTGATTGCGGTCCGCGAATTTTGTTCCCGAAACTGCTTCCGCTTCGCGTGATAGCCGCTCAGATCGAGCGCGCGGTCCATCAGCCGCCCCATGTCAACGTTCTCTCGAATCACTTGGCCGACTGCCAGGGTTTGTCCTTCGCGAATGAAATTTCTGCGGCGCAATTCGTCGGGAGCGAGGCCGACAACTGCGGCAACGCGGTCGAGGTGGCGTTCCAACGCAAAGACGCTCTGAGGCGCCCCAAATCCACGGAACGCGCCGTGAGGCGGGCTATTGGTTGCGACCGCGCGGCTACGGATGCGCACGTTGGGGCAATCGTATGGACCTGCAGCGTGAATCGTGCCGCGCGAGAGGACAACGGAAGACAGAGTGGCATACGCGCCGCCATCAATGGTGAAATCGATCTCCATGGCCAGGATCTTTCCTTCACGGCTCACGGCCGTACGGTGCCGCGTCTGCGAAGGATGCCGCTTGGTGGTTGCCACCATGTCTTCGGCGCGATCGTAAATCATTTTGACGGGCTTCCCTGACTTCCACGCCAGCAGTGCGGCATGACACGCGATCATGGAAGGGTATTCTTCTTTGCCGCCGAAGCCGCCTCCAGTTTCGGTCTGTACCACGCGAATCTTGTCTTTCGGCAGGCCGAAGAGCCGCACCAGCGCCTTGTGCGCATAGTATGGGCATTGCAGTGAGCCCCAGACGGTGACACCCTCGGGACTCGCCTGCGCAATCATTCCCTGCGGCTCGATATAAAGCTGCTCCTGCGCACCCGTCGAGTATTCGCCTTCCACAATGAACTCGGCACTGCTCCAAACGGCGTCCACCTTGCCCTTCTCTACGTGAAAAGATTTGAAGATGTTGTCTTCTCCCCAAATCACATGCTTGCGAGCTAGTGAATCATCCATCGTGAAAATTGGGGGCAGCGGCTCGATCTCAACGCGAACCGCGCGGCGAGCCTCCTCCAACAAATACTTGTCGGGATGCGCAAGGAGGACAATGGGCTCCTCCGGATGGTTGACGGTTTCTTCTGCGAGGCAGGGCTGGTCTTCAAGGATTAGCGCGACACAATTTTTAGACGGGGTGTCCTTCGCGGTTACTACCGTGAATTCATCCCAGGGAATATTGCCCTCAAAATGAATTTTGCGAATCCGTCCGCGGGGCAGTGGGCTGCGCACAGTAACGGCGAACAGCATGCCTGGAAACACGAGATCGTCTACATAACGAGCCCGACCGGTGACTTTCTCGCGCCCTTCTTTGCGCGGCACAGACGTGCCGATGACACGTGTTCCCAAGCCCTAGCAACCTCTCGGTGCGAGTCTTTCCGACTCGTAACTCGATTTTAACTCAGGCCCTTTGAATCGGCTTGGAAATAGCGGCAGTAGCTAGCTCAAGACAGGCGTTAGAGGCGATCCGGGGTCAAAGTCGCCGTCATCTCCAGGACGCGGCGGTAATACTCCTGCTGCTTCAGCAGCGCGCCGGCCTCACGATCGACGATAAAGGTGACGTCTGGATGAAGTTGCAGGGCGGAAGCTGTTACGGTTGCGCTTATCGGTCCTTCGATGGCATTGGCGATGGCGCCGGCCTTAGACGCTCCGCTGGCAAGAAGCAACACGCGTTTCGCTTCGAGAATGGTGCCGATGCCCATGGTGATCGCGCAATCTGGTATTTTTTCACCCGGAGCGAAGAACCGCCGATTGTCCTCAATGGTCTCCTTAGTCAAGACCTTCAGACGTGTTCTGGATCCGAGACTGGAAGTAGGCTCGTTGAATCCGATGTGTCCGTTGCGGCCGATGCCCAGAACTTGTAGATCGATGCCGCCGGCCTCGCGGATCGCTTGTTCATAGGAATGGCAGTATTCGGCGTAATTTGTGTGGATTGTCCCATCAGGCATATGGATGTTGTTCGGATCCAAATTGACGTGAGAAAAAAAATTGTGATGCATAAAGTGATGGAAGCTCTGCGCGTGGTCCGGCGCCAGCCCAAGATATTCATCCAAGTTGAAGGTCACGACGCGCAAAAAATCCAGGCCCCCCTGGGTGTGCAGGTGCACAAGTTCTTTATACATCCGCAGCATTGTGCTGCCCGTAGCGAGGCCCAACCGTAGCGCGGGATTTGCGCGAACCGCACTTGCGACGATTCTTGCGGCTTCGCGGCCAAGCTCTTCCTCAGTGGGCTTTAGAATGAGTAGCATTCTCAGGATGATCGCGGCCGTAATTGAGTTCTGGCACGCCGCGGGCCGAAACACAACAATTTGTCGCCGCAAAATACAGTATTGGGTCTACACTTCGGGGTCAACTTCGTTTTTGGAGTGAAACTCGGAGATGGCTCTTACTCTAACGGATTGGATCGTCATTGCCGCTTACCTTCTCCTGAATTTGCTCATCAGCTTGTACTACCGGCGGCGTTCTTCGGGCAGCACCGAGGAATTCTTCGTTTCCGGGCGAAATGTGTCCTGGTGGCTGGCAGGCACCTCGATGGTGGCGACGACTTTCGCCGCCGATACTCCTTTATTTGTCACCGGCGTGGTGGCAAAGAATGGAATCTCCGGGAATTGGATTTGGTGGTCGCAGTGCCTTTCGGGAATGATGACGGTCTTCTTTTTCGCGCGCTACTGGAGGCGCGCTGGAATTCTCACCGATGTGGAGTTTGTCGAGTTGAGATATGAAGGCAAACCAGCGGCTTTCCTTCGAGGCTTCCGCGCGATCTATCTCGGCGGCTTGATGAATTGTCTGATATTGGGGTGGGTCATCAAAGCGATGATCAGCATCACAACTGTGCTGCTCGGCGGGGCCATCGCGCAGGGACGGGTGCTGCAAATTGGGCTCGGCGGGCACACCTTGTTTCGCTACACGCTTGGCGATCCTCCGCATACAGCTCTGCTGATCTGCGTTCTGATTTTGGTTCCGTTCACCGGTATCTACACTTTTATCGGCGGGCTTTGGGGTGTTTTGGTCACCGATCTCTTCCAATTTATCTTGAAGATGTCGATGATCATCGTACTCGCGTGGGTGGCGGTTGCAAAGATCGGAGGAATGAGCCTACTCAAGATCCAACTCCAACACGTAAATGAGGCGGTGCGGCAAACCGGTCAGCCGACGGGTTCCGTTACGTCGTTCTTTCCTTCTTTTCATTTGGGATGGACGACGGACGCGCTTTGGACCCTCCCAGTAATTACCTTCGTTCTTTATTTGGCCGTGCAATGGTGGGCCAGTTGGTATCCAGGAGCGGAACCCGGCGGCGGCGGCTATGTAGCGCAGCGGATGTTCAGCGCTAGAGACGAAAAGAATTCTTTAGGCGCGACATTGTGGTTCAACATTGCGAACTACGCCATGCGCTCGTGGCCTTGGATCGTAACGGCACTCGTGGCCGTGGCTGTGTATTCGCCAGTGGCAGGATTGCACCCAAGCGCGGAGTTTGCGTCTGAACCGGAGAAGGGCTATGTGATGGTGCTGCGCGATTTTTTGCCACCGGCCTTGCGTGGCTTGATGATCGCGGCTTTTCTGGCGGCGTTCATGTCCACTGTGGGAACCCAATTGAATTGGGGTACGTCCTATTTCATCAATGATTTTTACCGGCGCTTCGTCGTGCGCCGCGGCAGCGAAAGGCATTACGTCCTGGTCAGCAAGCTCTTCATCGTCTTGCTGGTGATCCTGAGCGGTTACACTGCGGCCCACATCTCCTCGATCCAGTCGGCCTGGCAGCTCCTGCTAGGAATGGGCGCCGGAACCGGAGGCGTGTTGATGCTTCGTTGGTATTGGTGGCGCGTCAATGCGTGGAGCGAGATTTCTGCGATGATTGCCGCTTTCGTCGCGTCCATGTCTCTTCAGCGCGTGAACTTTTCTGGCAACGGCTCAGTGGTATTTGCGAAGACGGCTCTCATTACCGCCGGCGTCACCACGATCGTGTGGCTAGTGACCACAGTGCTTACGAAACCAGAATCCGACGAGAGATTGCTCAAGTTCTACAGGCGTGTCCAGCCAACAATTCACGGATGGCAGCGCATCGCGCTGCTGGCGCCAGAGATAAACGCCGTCCGCGATTTAAGAGCAAACACATTTGACTGGGTTATGGGCTGCACCTTGGTGTACTGCTCTATGTTTGGAATTGGAGAATTGGTTCTACAGGCATGGATCGCTGGCTTCGCGCTATTGAGCATCGCCGCGATTGCCGGTTATCTGATTTACTGGAGCTTGTCTCGCAGAGGATGGCAGACGTTGTCAGGCAGCGCGGAGATACCGACGCCAACTTCAAGTGCGGGGATTGGATTGCAGGAAACGGACTGAGTTTGGGGTGCAGCGTTCGAAATCGGCGCTTCGTCTCGTTACGTTCAAATCGCCGCGAAAAAAGGGGCGGAGGTACGATCCTCCGCCCTTCCACCTACGGAATAAATTTCGGGTCAGATTCACGTCTTCAAATGTGGGGAAGTTCGTTGCAGGACCGAAATCAGCGTGTGCGCGGACTGCGGCGCTGCGACCTTCGATTCCCCGATGATATCCGTTGCGGAAACGTCCTTGCCATACAGGCGTTTGTTGGCATCGCCATCCGGGCGAAGTGTCGAACCTTCCAACGAGATACCAGCGAATACACCGCGAGACCTCGAGTAGCTGAGCATCTCCGCTCTCATGGCTGCGTCCGTGTCAGCTTCTGCCGCTCGGCCCTTCGGTCCAGCTGCTACCGAGGCGTCGGCTCCGAGCTTGACCTTGCTATGAAGTATGCTGTCTGCACCGCGATTATTCATCACGAGAATCACGAAATCGGTCGCCTCTCCACCAATTTGCAATCCGAAGCTGCCGCCTTCTAACGCCATCATTACCGGCGCACCCCAAGGACCGGTCATATTATGACCGGTGCGGCAAACCATGACGCCACGGCCATAGCTTCCGCCGAGGATGAAAGCGGCTTTGAGAACGGAAGGAAAGACGATTACGCACCGCGCCTTGTCCAGAAGATCTTTCGGTATGCTGTCAGGCGCATCGAGGATTTCTTTCAGCACAGTGCCTGCGTTCTGAATGCGATCGTTTTCCTTCTGATCTTCATCCTTTGCCTTTCCCGATGCGACCGGCGTCCAAGCGGCTCCGGCAACAATCAGCCCCAAAGCCAATAACATTGAACAGAGCTTCTTGTGTGACTCGTTCATTGGACCTACCTCCTCTTTTTCGTGCGTCTTAGCACTATTTGCGTGACCTAAGAGCAATTTCACGGCGAGTTTCGACGGTCGATCACCAAAACTACCATACCGCCAATGACAGCCAGCGCACCCAAGATCGGTGGGATAGGAACGGCGTGATGTTCTTCTTTCGTGGCCTGAATTGGACCTACATCCACGACTTTCTTGTGCGTCGTATACGTAAAGCCCTGGTAAGCCAAGGCAAGAATTCCGGCGATCACTAGGGCAATCCCAACCAGCTTCCTTGCGCCTCCTTTACCAGCCGTCAGTCACGAGCGTAGCGCCGGGGTCCCACGCCGGGACTTCGAGATCAAGTCTCATAGGCGCCTCACGTTCTACGGAGCAAATGACCGACGAGCGAGACGAGGAACAAAATCAGGAACAAATAGAAGAGGATCTTGGCTATGCCTGCCGCAGCCACGGCCACACCGCTAAATCCCAACAGCGCCGCGATAAGCGCCACGATAAGAAACCCCACGGACCAGCGTAACATTCGTAACCTCCTGTTTTGTCAAGCGTGATGGTTCCGGCCGGAATCGGACTGTGGCGATCTGAGCCCACTCAAGCACGATTCTGCTACGTTTGTACCTCAGGTCGCGCGGATGGCTCCATACCGCGCGTACCCTATTGGCACGTGAAAGCTTCTGTAGCAAAGCATGTACTGTGTGCTGGCAAGCAGCTACCAAGCGTCGGCGGTAGGCAGTAAAGAGTTCACGGGTGAGAAGGGCGCTTGTGTAAAAAATGCCAAGCCACGAAATAAAGCGAGTGCAGTACTAGAACTTACGTGGCTTCTAAACTCGCTTATGATAGGCATTTGGTGCCAGATCCGGTAATAAGCCTGAACTGGCGTGGCAAATGCTTTCAGTCCTAGATGTGTCGAAACAACCCAAGCGGGAATCTGAATCGTCGTAGGGCTGGTGGTCCTATGACGTTGGCAAGCGGTGGGAACCTGGCGGATGGGACCTTCTGGCGTTCCAAGTTTTTAGGGGAGGCACGCAATGGAAAGCTTGCGTTTGTTAGTCGCAGATGACCATGAAATCGTGCGGAAAGGGCTGCGGACACTGCTTGAGGCACAGCCTGGCTGGCAAGTAACAGCTGAAGCGAGCGACGGGCGAGAGGCTGTTGAAAAGGCCAAGGAAGTGAAGCCAGATGTTACCGTCCTCGATATAGGCATGCCGTCGCTCAACGGGCTGGAAGCGGCCCGGCAAATGATAAAGAACGATGCCCGCGCCAAGATTCTGATCCTCACGATGCACGAATCCGACCCGCTGATCCGGGAAGTGCTCGATGCGGGTGCGCGGGGGTACGTGTTGAAGTCAGATGCGAGCCGTGACTTGGTGACCGCGGTGAATGCAGTGCGCAGTAACAAGACGTTTTTCACAGCCAAGGTCGCCCAGATCGTGCTCGACGGGTATCTGGATAAAAAGCCCAAGAAGGAAGAAAACGACGGCGGTGCTGCGACTCGCCTCACCCCACGTCAGCGTGAGATTGTGCAACTGCTTGCCGAGGGGAAAAGCAGCAAGGAAGTAGCGGTCGCCCTTGGACTTAGCGTCAAAACTGCAGAGACTCATCGCGCCAACATTATGCGAC
>Ga0070698_100001477_pt1 | contig 26108 bp, 21 predicted proteins | sample KBSK1502metaG_FD_65477 | JGI IMG/M metagenome (GOLD analysis project Ga0070698, IMG submission 65477) | Corn, switchgrass and miscanthus rhizosphere microbial communities from Kellogg Biological Station, Michigan, USA - KBS K1-50-2 metaG | ecosystem: Host-associated > Plants > Roots >... | reverse complement strand
ATTGGGATCGCATTGCAGCGCCCAGGCGAGCGACTTGCGGGCCTCCTCGTGCCGTCCCATGCGCATCAGGAAGCGCGGCGACTCGGGCACCCAGTAGCGGATCATCAGCACCAGCAGGGCCGGGACAAGGCCAACCAAGAACAGGCCGCGCCAGCCGATGACCGGGGCGAGAAATGCACCGGACAGCGCGCCCAAGATGTTGCCCGCCGGGAGCAGGGTGGTCGTCAGCCCGCTGACCCAGCCGCGCTTGTAGGCGGGCACGAATTCCTGAACCAACGGGATGTCGACGGCGATCAGGCCGGCATTGCCGAAGCCGACGAAAAAGCGGAAGAACGACAAGAAAATCCAGCCGGCGATCCAGCCGCCTTGATCGGGAGTGAAATACATGACGCCGGTGGCGAGCGCGACATTGAGCGCGGTCAGGATGAACACCTTGCGCCGGCCGATGCGGTCGCCCATCCAGCCCCAGAAGAAGGCGCCGGGAACGGCACCGAGCCCGGCGGAGATCAGGATCACTGCCGATTGGCCATAAGTCAGCTGCCATTCTTTCAAAATGAAGGCCAGCACATAGCCGATCAAGAAAAAGTCAAAAAAGTCGAGCATATCGCCGACATTTGCGGTGGCGATAATCTTCCACTGATTGGCTGTCAGCTTTTTCTGTTTTTCTAGGCGCTCTAGCATGATTCCCACCTCCCCTGGCCGGACTGAACCGACTTGGCCTTTCGTTCTTATCGAGGAGGTTGGCCATCCGCCCCTCGTTGTATCCGACCCGTCGCTGAGCCGTTTCGCCTGTGTAGTGCAGCCAGGCGAATCTGTCAAAGCTCGATCGCGGGAGGGTAGCACTCGGCGGGGTACACAAAGGTCGAGCTTGCACGGCCGGGGTGGACCGTGGCAAACGGGCGTCAGCGAAAAAACAGAGGGAGGTGACGTTGGCGGAAGTGCAATTGTCGACCACCGAGACCGCTCTGGAGAACCAGCGCATCGGCCCGCTGCAACTGCGCGTCGTCGCCCTCTGCACGCTAATCCAGATCTGCGATGCCTACGACGTCAACGCGATCGCAGTGACCGTGCCGTCGCTGACGCATGCCTGGAGTTTGCCCGGGCCGGCTTTCACCCAGGCTTTCGTGTGGTCGAGCATTGGGATCCTCGTCGGCGCGCTCTCGGCCGGGCCGATCGGCGATCGCCTCGGCCGCCGGCCGCTCCTGCTCGCCAGCGTCGCGATCTACGGGCTGGCTTCGCTGTTGACGGGTTTTGTCGGCTCGCTGCCGATGCTGTGCGTCATGCGCTTCTTTACCGGGCTCGGAATCGGCGGCGCGTTTCCGGGAGCGGCGACCTTGACAGGCGACTACGCGCCGCAGCGGCGGCGCGCGACGATGATCATGGTATCCTTCACCGGCGCGCCGCTCGGAGGTTTCTTGTGCGGCCAGGCGGCGGGGCTGCTACTGCCTACGCTCGGCTGGCCGAGCATCTTCGTATTGGGCGGCATCGTGCCGCTCGCAATGCTGCCGGTCCTGTGGGTATGGTTGCCAGAGTCGCCGCGCTTCCTGGTGGCAAAAGACAACCTCTCGCCGCGCCAGGCGGCGCTGTTGCGCCAGCTTGGCATTGTGCCGGGGCAGGCCGGCCCGGGCCAGGTCGACATCGCCCGCGGCAACCCGGTCAAGATGCTGTTCGGCGAGGGCTATGCTCTGCAGACCGTCCTCCTCTGGGTGATTTTCTTCTGCAGCCTATTGAACCTGTTCTTGTTCGCCTATTGGCTACCCGAGGTCTTGCACCTGACCGGCATGACGCCACCGGAGGCCGCGCGTGCTTCGAGCTTCCGCGAATTGGGCGCCATGCTCGCGGTGTTTTATCTTGGCCTGTTGATCGACCGCTTTGGGCCAGAGCGAGCCTTGGCGGCGCATTACGCCGCCGGCATCTTGTTCATCGCGTGCATCGCGCTCCTTGCGATGCCCTATCTGATCCTGGTCGGCGCCATCTTCTTTGCCGGGATGACAATCGTCGGCAGCCAGACCGGCGCCAACGGCGCGTGCGGCAAGCTCTATCCGGCGCGGATGCGGGCCAGCGGTCTCGGCTGGGCGCTCGGCATCGGTCGTCTTGGCGGCATCGCCGGGCCGGCGCTCGGCGGCTATCTGTTGGCGCAGGGCTTGCGGCCGCCGACGATCTTTCTGAGCGCCTGCGGCTTCATGCTGGTCGCCGCAATAGCGACGGCACTGCTCCGCCTGCGCCACAGAGCCGAGCATGTGGCGGGTGCAAAATTAGCGACCTGAAGACGTCCGCGGAGGTGGTTCTGTGGACGGTTTCGGGGATAGAGTCGCTATTCTGGGGGTAAGCCTGTGGGCAACGGTTCCGGCGCTTGCGCCGGCAATCGCCTGCGATCAAGGTGCCTCGTGTGGTTGACACGGTGATCTCGAGGCCGTGGCCGATCGGTCGGCGGGCCACATCAGGGGGAAATTGCGAGCCCTCAAACCACGCCAGGGGCGGTCCAATCGGGCCGCCCCTTTTTATTGAGGCACAGGCTAAGCGCGGATTTCCTGACGCTGGAAGATGACGTAGGCGATCACGAAGATCAGGATCATCGCTGCAACCAGCCCGGTCAGCTGCGGCCAGACCAGGATGAAGCTCTGCGCGGCCGGCAGCGGGGCGCCGAGTAGTGCTCCCTGAACTTGGCTGTACAATACCGGGCCGAGGGCGCGAGTCGACGGTTGCAACAATGCCAGTGCGATCTCTGAGAAGAGCGTGTTTGGCGAAATCCGATCCAGCGCCAGCGTCGTCTGCAGATAGGCGAGATTGGGGCCGAGGATCCCTTCCGGCGGGCCGGTGATCAAGGTCGCGACAAGCGGAGTGACGACCGACCAGAACAGGGCGAACAGCAGCCACACGCCAAGCGCGGCGAGCGCCGCGGTGGCCGGCGCCCGGAACACCACCGAAAAGAGGAACGCCACCGCAAGCCACACGCCGCCATAGGCGATCGCCGCGACGAGGAAGCCGGCCATTCGGATCGTCTCCTCGGTATTGGGCGCCAGACCGAAGAGCAACAGGCCGAGGCCGATCGTCAGAAGCCATAACGAGAGCAGACCGATCGCGAGCGACAACAAGCCGGCGAGGAATTTCCCCAACAGCAAAGCGTCGCGGTAGATCGGTTGCGCCAGCACCCGGCTCAACGTACGGCGGTTGAACTCGCCATTGATCGCGTCAAAGCCGATCGCAATCGCGACCAGCGGGATCAGAAATCCCAATAGCGCAATGAACGAAGGCAGCGGATCCTGCGCCATCGTCAACAGGCGCAGGAAGAGGAACGGGCTTTCTCCGATATTGGCGCGGATTGACAGGATCGCGGCATAGGCGGCTGCAATCGCGGTCAGAAAAACCAGAGCCTCGAGAACCCACATGCGAGCGCCGGAGAGATAATCCGCCGCCTCCTTAGCGAGAACGATCCCGACCCCGGTAAAAGGCGAGCCCCTACGCCGCATGGCGGACCTCGTCGAAGTAACGGGTATAGACTTCGTTGAGGCTCGGCGCGGCAAACCGGATGCCGAACAGCTGACAGGCCGGTGCGAGCTGCCGCGCGATCTCCGGGCGCTGATCGCGCTCGCAATCCACCCGGTAAAGCTCCGGACCGAGCACCTGAACGCGCACTACACCGGGCATTGCGGCGAGCTGATCGCGCACCCCGGCGCCTCTCGCTTCGACGTCGATGACATACCCGCCGCCGAGGACGCGTTGGGCCAGTTCGGTCACACTGCCGGAGAGCGCAATCTGCCCGCGATTGAACAGTGCAACCCGGTCGCACACGCTCTGCACCTGATCGAGGTGATGGGACGACAGCAGAACCGCGGTGCCGTCGGCCTTCAACCCGCGGATCATGCTGAGGAATTCTTGTGTCGAATGCGGGTCCAAGGTCGCGGTCGGCTCGTCGAGGATCGCGATGCTCGGGTGCTTCATCAGCACTTCGGCCAACCCCAGCCGCTGGCGCATGCCGCGGGAGAAGGTTGCAACCCGGTCCCGGCCGACATCGGGCAGACCGACCCGCGCCAGCGCCGCGGCAAACCTCTGGTCGATTTCACGCCGCGACAGGCCGGCGAGCCGGCCGGTATAGGCAAGATTGTCGCGCGCCGACAGCCCGTCGTAAAAGCCGACCGAATCCGGTAGGTAGCCGACCCGGCGCTTGACCTCGAGCGGATCACGCAGCGGATCGAAGCCGGCGACCTCGGCGCGTCCCTCCGTCGGTTCGGTCAGCCCCAGCAGCATCAGGATCGTGGTCGTTTTGCCGGACCCGTTGGGCCCCAGGATGCCGACGATCTCGCCCGCCCGGACATCGAAATCGATATGGTCGACGGCGACGGTCGTGCCGTAGCGCTTGGTCAACCCCTGAGCCCGTATTACGACTTCTCCGGCCATGCCAGACTGCCCTTTCGCAGGGTTCTGCCTCACCTACCCAGCCCTGCGGGAGAGGGTGCCGGGCGGAGCGAGGCGGGTGAGGGTCTGCGCACTTCAACGGCGGCCGAAGCGGGCAACCGCGAAGACGACGACCAGCAAAGCGACGGCGATGACGCCGATCCCGACCGCCCCCCACAATGTGGATGTCAATACCGTAATGCGGAAGTTCGCCGACTCGGATTGGCCGCCCGTCGCGCTGGCGCGGATCGTCGTCTGATAATCGCCGGCGATAGCGCGCGGCGACGGGGTCAGGCTGACCTTGATCGATTGCGACTTGCCTGCTGCGAGATCGGGCAGCTGCTTTGGATCAAAGGCTGTTTTCCAACCTTCGGGCGCGGTCGCGTTGAATTCGACATCGTGCGCCGCCTCGCTGCCTTCATTGCGAACGATGACGGTCAGCTGGCCGTCCTGCCCGGCATAGGCCTCGCCGCTGAGGCGCCCTCCTTCACCCGCCAGCGTCAGCCGCGCCTGACCGACAATGGTGATGCCGAGGTCGAGATCGGCCGAAGCAGCCTCGCTCTTGGCGTGCAGCACGAGTTTATAGTCGCCGGCCGAAGTATCGCGCGGCAGCGCCACCGAAGCTTCGATGTCTTTCGATTTGCCCGCCTCGATCGGAATGCTGGTGATCTGCTGGCTACCGTAGGCTTCGGTGAAGGTTACCTGGAAATTCTTTGGCGCGTCGGCGCTGAAGTTGATCGTGGCGTCGCGCCCGCTGTCATTGGCGACGGTGACCCTGAACTTGAACGACGTCGTCGCCGTGCCGCGCAGTGACGGAAAGTTGGTGGTTAGTTTGAGCTTGGCCGGCAGCTCCTGCCCGATCGTGACGGTGATAGGGAGTTTGAGGTCGCTTCCGTCACCCTTGGCTTGGACGAGAAAGCGGTAGTCACCGGGCCCGGCGCCCGCCGGAGGCTCGAGCCGCAGCTGCAGTTTTTCCTCGGTATCGGGCGCCACTATCGCTGAAGCAACCGGCTGGCCGCCGCCGAGGATCGTCGCCTTCCAGCCGTTTGCCACCCCCGGTACCAGCAGGGACAGTTCTTGCGGCGGGTGATTGAAATTGCGCAACGACAGATCGACCGTCGTCGTCTCGCCGGCACGTACCGTCAACGCCGGATACCGGGTCGTCAGATAGACGCCGGTTATGCCCGGCGGCTTGTCGGCGGCATCGGCAGCCACCGCTATCAGTCCGGCCAGACAAACTGCGACGAGCCGCAGCAGCATGCTTTACCTCCAAGAGGGATGGGCAGCGCGCCTGCCTACCGCAAGCTTGGTTGCGCGGCAGAAGCGGATGTTTTGTTCGCGCGCTGAGATACGACAGACAACGACCGACCCAAAATTAACAAATTTTCATCTCGTCAGCGCGATAGTCGCCGGGAAGACGTCAGAGCGGCGTGCCGAAATTGCGCGCGAACCAACCTTGTGGCGGCTCGCCAGGAGTGCCGGTAGTGACGAGGTTATAGGCGTCGAGGTACCACTCGCTGCCCGGATAATTGTGGCCGAGCACTGCGGCGTTGGCCTTCGCCTCATCGGTGAGACCGAGCGCCAAGTCGCATTCGACAAGGCGCTCCAGCGCCTCCGGAACATGCGTCGTGGTCTGAAAATTGTCGATGACGCGTTTGAAGCGGTTCATTGCCGCCAGGTACTGTCCGTGCTTCAGATAATACCGGCCGATCTCCATCTCCTTGCCGGCGAGATGATCCCGGGTGAAGTCCAGCTTGAGCTTAGCGTCTCGCGCGTATTTGCTGTCAGGGAAACGGCGCACAACGTCGTCGAGTGCCTTCAAGGCCGATTCCGTCGTCTTCTGGTCACGGCCGACATCAACGATCTGAACATAGTAAGAAATGGCCTTCAGATAATAGGCATAGGCGATGTCGCGATGGCCCGGATGAAGCTGGATAAAGCGGTCTGCCGCGATGATGGCCGGGCCGTAATCGCCGGCCTCGTACAAGGCATAGGCCGCCATCAGTTGCCCCTTGGTCGCCCAGACCGAGTAAGGGTGCTGGCTTTCGACCTCTTCGAAGGTCTTGGCCGCGGTCGCGTAGCGCTCCTCGACGAGTTCGTCCATGGCCTTGTTGTAGAGATCGTCGACAGGCTTCTCGACATACGCCTCCTTTTTGTTGCCGCCGCAAGCGAGCAACGAACAGGTCAATGCCGTGACGCCGAACCAACGAAGGAAGGGCAACCAGTGCATCAGCTGATCCGATAAAGAGGACTATTACGCTCGACTTATAGCACAATTCGCGAGAGCCCAGACAAGCGGGCGCCGCGCGTTACTCTCCGGCGAGCTGCAGTTCGTCCCCACACTCGAGCCCGCCGAACGCGATCGCCCGGCTCAACGTCGTGTAGCACCAAGCGTCATCGTCCGCGAACAGGGCAGCCAGCAACCGTCTCGTAAGCGCATGGCCGGAGCGTACGCCGCGGAAGTATCCGACAAGCGGACCGCCCGCGAGATAGAGATCCCCAAAAGCGTCGAGTAGCTTATGACGCACGAACTCGTCGGCATACCGCAAGCCGCCCGTATTCAATACATGATCGCGGGCGACGATGACGGCGTTGTCGAGAGAACCGCCGCGGGCGAGACCCGCCGCCCGGAGGCGCTTCACATCGTCGAGTAGACCAAAGGTTCGCGCTCGGCTCAACTCGCTCTTAAATGTTTCCGAATCGAAAGTCAGAGAGATCTCCTGCCGACGAATCAGCGGATTTTCGAAATCAATCTCAAAGCTCATTGAAAAGCTGTGATCGGGAAACAGCTCTGCCGTCGAGTCGTCGTCGCTAACACTGATCGGCTTCAACACCTTGATGACACGGCGTGGGGCATCTTGTTCGATCACCCCCGCACACTCGATCAGAAACAAGAAGGGCGCGGAACTTCCGTCCATGACCGGCACTTCGGGCCCATCGAGCTCGACGATGGCATTATCGACTTCTGCGCCAGCGAGCGCCGCTATCAGATGCTCGACCGTACCTATTGTGGTGCCTTCGCCATTTGAAAGAACGGTGCAGAGGGGGGCGTCGACCGTATTCGTCCAGTGGGCCGGAATTTCGACCCCCACATCGGTTCGACACAATACAATTCCGGTGTCCGGGGGAGCCGGGCGCAACGTCATCGCGACCTTCTCGCCCGAGTGTAGCCCGATCCCCCGGCACCCGATCACTGTTTTCAGCGTCTGCTGAGACGCCGTCACCGTATCCCCTATCACACGACAGACTTCTCGGAAGTGGTCCCCAAACGAGCGAAAAGTACCCGGCGCGCCGACTTCGCCTCAAATCACTCTTTGTTGCGGATTGTTGCACCAAACTCAGGCATAAAGCCGGTGGGGTCGCGATTTAGTTCGCTTGACGGCGCAGGAAGGCAGGGATGTCGAGCAGATCTTCTTCCTTGCTCAAATTCGGCCTGTCATCTGGCTCGAGCGGCGCCAGCCGGGGTTGAGCGGCCGATTGGACCGCGGGCTTAGCGGGCTGGACGGGCGGGCGTGGTGCAGGATCCGGCGGGGTGACCCGGGCGCGGCCAACCCCGGTCACGCGCTCGATCAGGCTGGGCACCCTTCCCTTGGGTTTGGGAGCAGCCTCCCTGGCCGCGGCTGGAGGAACCGCCGACTGGGTCAGTGGGGCTGGGCGGGCCCCGCCGGCATCAGCAGGTTTTGGCGCGATGAACGCGCCATTGCGCATCGCCGCGTTCTCAGCCGCTGCCGCTGCCTGCGGCAAGGGCTCGCTGTCGAGTTCGGGGCGCGGCGTCTGGGTGGCGGCCTGTGCTGCATTCTGCGTGAGTACCGGCTGCGTATAGCCGCCGGCGGTCGCCTCCCGTTGCGGACTCACCGCATCCCGGCTACTGACCAGACTGATCGCCGGCCGCTGCTGCAAGAGGGCTTCAGCATCGATCCCGGTGGCGACCACGGAGATCCGCATCTTCCCTTCGAGCCTCTCGTCGAAGGTCGACCCGAATATGATGTTAGCCTCGGGGTCGACCTCCTCGCGGATACGATTGGCCGCCTCGTCAACCTCGAACAAGGTCATGTCGAGGCCGCCCGTGATATTGATCAGGACGCCCCTCGCACCCCTCATCGACACATCTTCAAGGAGCGGGTTCGAGATCGCGGCCTCGGCGGCGTCGGTCGCCCGTTTCTCGCCTTCGGCCTCACCAGTGCCCATCATGGCCTTGCCCATTTCACCCATAACCGTACGGATATCGGCAAAATCAAGGTTGATGAGGCCGGGCATGACCATCAGGTCGGTGACGCCGCGAACGCCGGAGTGGAGCACATCATCGGCCATTTTGAACGCGTCGGCGAAGGTCGTCCGCTCGTTGGCAACGCGGAATAGGTTCTGGTTGGGAATAATGATCAACGTATCGACAAATTTTTGGAGTTCCTCGATGCCGGCTTCGGCAATGCGCATGCGATGACTGCCTTCAAAGTGGAAAGGCTTGGTCACCACACCGACCGTTAGAATGCCCGATTCGCGCGCGATCCGCGCAATCACCGGGGCGCCCCCCGTGCCGGTGCCACCCCCCATTCCGGCCGTGATGAACACCATATTGGACCCGTTCATCGCATCGAGGATCTCGTCGAGCGCCTCCTCTGCGGCCGCGCGGCCGACATCGGGCCGCGACCCGGCGCCGAGCCCCCGGGTGACGCCGATCCCAAGCTGGATCTTGCGCGGCGCAGTCGATTGCTGCAGCGCCTGTGCATCGGTGTTGCAGACCGCAAACTCGCACCCGATCAAATTCGAGCGGATCATGTTGTTGACAGCGTTTCCCCCAGCGCCGCCGACCCCGACAACAGTAATGCGGGGTTTCATCTCGTGCTCGTCCTTCGGGATGCTCAGATTGATCATGCGGTCCCCCCACTGCAAAGCTGTCTCTACGATACCCGGTCCGGGCCCCCCTCGCTGGCTCAAGCGTGACCGGGCTGGCGATACGCTAAATCTGCCTCAAAAGTTCTCCTTGAGCCAATGACCCAGACGGCCAAAAACGCTGCGCCGGGCGTCTTCCGCGCTCCGCCTTGCGCCTGGGACTTCGGCCCGCTCTGACAGGGCGAAATGCAGAAGTCCGGCGGTTGTCGCAAACGCCGGACCGCCAGTCGATTCGGCCAAGCCGGTGACTCGTTGCGGGCGGCCAATCCGAACCTGCTTGTCGAGGATCAGTCCGGCGAACTCCCGCGCGCCGTGCAGCTGACAGGCGCCACCGGTCAGCACAACCCGCCGGCCCGCAATCTTGTCGAACCCACTCGCCTCCAGACGATTGCGGACGAGTTCAAAGGTCTCCTCGATCCGCGGGGCAACGATCCCGACGAGTAACGATTTAGGCACATGATTGACGTGCCCGTCATCCTCCTCGCCGATTTGTGGGACGGCAATCATTTCGCGCTCGTCGGTACTCGACGAGATTGCGCTGCCGAACAACGTCTTCATGCGTTCGGCATCAGCGATCGAGGTCGAGAGTCCGCGGGCGATGTCGTTTGTGACGTGACCGCCGCCGACGGGCACAGAATCGGCAAAAATCAGGTTCCCATCAAAGAACACGCCGATCGTGGTTGTTCCGCCTCCCATGTCGATCACAGTTACGCCGAGGCCTATCTCATCTTCGACGAGACAAGAGAGGCCGGAGGCATAGGGACTGACGACGAGAGCCTCCACCTCGAGATGCGATCGCCCGACCGCGGAGGTATGGTTGCGCACGCTGGCGGCACTTGCGGCGACCACATGCATATTGACCCCGAGCCGCTCGCCGATCATGCCGCGCGGATCACGGATGCCACGGCTGTCGTCGACCGAGAACCCGACCGGGACGGAATGGATGACCTGCCGATCGCCCGGCTCACGCAACAGGTAACCATGCTCGAGTACCCGTCGCATATCGGCGTCGCCGATTTCTCGTGCGGCGACGCCAATTTCGGCCCTAATGATGCGTGAGGCGGAGAAGCCGCCCGAAAGGTTCGCCACGACCCGTTGTATCGTCTCACCCGCCATCTCTTCGGCGGCGTGCACCGCGTTCAGAACCGAAGTGCTCGCCGCTTCGAGGTCGATGATCGTGCCGTTGCGAACACCGCGCGAGAGCTGATGGCCAATACCCAGGACGCGCGGCCTGTAGTCCTCGACCCGTGCGATAAAGCAGCAGATCTTCGTGGTGCCGATATCGAGCGCCGAGACAAGGCTGCCGCGCGGTCGGATCGGCGGCTTGAGCGGTCTGGCCTGACCGTCGTTTCCGTTCGGCGAGGGCCTTTTCGCCTCTTTTGCGCGAGGCGGCGCTTCGTCCGCAGTACTCATGTATTCTTCGCCGAAAGGCGCCCTTTCTTGGGTGCCGGCGTTTCTTTTGGCACCTCTGGATTGACGCGCAGAACGAGACGATCCGGGAGGCGGACATCGACCACCAGAACGTCGCGTTTCAAGATGGCGCTCGACCGTTCGAGACGAGCGAGCTGAGTCCACGCGCTGCCGGGCGAATCGGCAGGAAGGAGCACGTCGATCGCGTTGTCGACTCGCAGGTTCCAGCGGCGATCGCCGACGCGGATCGCGGCGCTGACGCGCGAGGCTAGATCGGGCTCAGTCGCCAGCATGTCGAGGAGCTCCGCGGCGTGGTTAGCGGCGCTGTCGCCGACCACCATGGGCAATTTTGCGAAGCGGTCGAGGCGCGTCACCGGAATGACGGCACCCTCCCGATCGATCAGCTCGAGCTTGCCGGCGTGTTGCCAGAGGGCCAAAGGTTTGCGCTCGACGAGGCGAACGTAGAGAGTATCCGGGAGCCGGCGTTCGACCACCGCTGAGCGGACCCAAGGGAGGGCCTCGAGCTGTTCTTTTGCCCGCTTCGGGCTCATTGCCAGGATCGGAGTGCCGGGTCCGGCTCCGAGTGCCGTCAGAATCGTTTCGCGATCGGTGGTCTCGCGCCCCTCGACCCTCACATCGGTCACCACCAAACCAAACCGGGCGGTGCCGTCGAGCATCCGGTCGGCAGCGAATTGCAGTGCCGATTGCCCAAGCGGCGTGCGACTCAATTGCGCCGCGCCATAAAGACCCCCCGCCAGCAGAACCGGGACACCGAGCCACAAGCCGACGCGGCGGACCTTACCGGCTAAAGCGCTTTGGCGCGGGCGCCGTGGCACAATTCCTTTCACCCGTCGCATGCAGCGTTCTCCACCATCCAGGCGACCAGCTCGTCAAAGCCGATTCCGACGTGACGGGCGATGTCGGGAACCAGCGAAGTGGGCGTCATTCCAGGCTGAGTGTTAATCTCGAGCAGATAGAGACCGCCACCACCCAGCGTGTCGTCATACCGCAGGTCAGCGCGGCTCACCCCCCGGCACCCGAGTGCCCGATGGGCGCGCAGAGCAATGTCGAGTGCTCCTTCATAAACTGCCGCGGTGACCGGGGCAGGGATCAGGTGGTCCGACCCGCCAGTCGTGTATTTCGCGGTATAGTCATAGAAGGTGCCTTGGGGGACGATTTCACAAACCCCGAGTGCCCGGTCTCCCATTACCGCCACCGTCAGCTCCCGACCGGGAATGAAACGCTCGACCAGCATGTCGCTGCCAAAGCACCATTCGGTCACCTCGTCGCGCCAGGAATTATCACCAATCCGCACGATGCGCACGCCGACGCTCGATCCTTGGTTGGTCGGTTTGACGACAAAGGGAGCCGGCATGGGGTCGCACTGCGCGAGTTCCTCGGGGCGGGCGACCATCCCTTCCGCAACCGGCAGACCGGCATCGCGGAAAATCGCCTTTGCGGTCGGCTTGTGCATCGCCATCGCGGACGCCCGGACACCGGAATGAGTGTAGGGGAGATCGAGCATTTCGAATACGACTTGGACCGTGCCGTCTTCTCCGCCGATCCCATGCAATGCGTTGAAGATGACATCCGGGCGAGGTTCGAGCGCGCGCAGCAATCCCGGCAGGTCGCGGCCGACGTCAATGACCCGCACCTTATAGCCGCGGTCCACCAGCGCCTTGGCGCATTCGCGTCCGCTCGATAGCGAGACCTCGCGCTCCGGCGACCAGCCCCCCATCAGCACCGCTACGCTCTTGCTCAACGTCCCCTCTCATCTTGTACTGTCATCCCCACCAAAGCGGGGGTCCAGGGCCTACCGGGCGATACGGAGAGATCCATGGCCTCCCGCTTTCGCGGGAATGACGAACCGAGTCTGTCAGCCACCTGCTCAATTTCAGGATTGGGGCGACCGATCCGCTCGATCTCCCACTCCAGCTCGATCCCGGAGGTCTCATAGACGCGCCGCCTGACCTCCTCACCGAGACTTTCCAGATCGGCTGCCGTGGCGTTGCCGGTGTTGATCAGGAAATTGGTGTGTGTCTCCGAAACCAGTGCGCCGCCACAGACGAGTCCGCGGCAGCCGGCAGCGTCGATCAAGCGCCAGGCAATATCGCCGGGCGGGTTTTTGAATGTCGACCCGCCGGTGCGAGCGCGCACCGGCTGCGTCGCCTCGCGGGCAGCCCGAATCTCGGTCAGACGAGACGCGATGGCCGCGCAGTCGCCGGCCATGCCGCGCAGCCGCGCAGTTATCAGGATCCAGCTCGGGTCGACATCGCTGTGACGGTAGGAAAGTCCCAGTTCCCGGCAATCGGCCGTATGGGTTCTACCGCGGCGGTCGAGCGCGGTCACCGACACGAGGACGTCCTTGATTTCCCGCCCATAGGCCCCGGCATTCATTCGGACGCTGCCGCCGATCGTACCGGGGATCCCCGAGAGGAACTCGACCCCCCCGATTCCCGCATCAGCAGCCGCGAACGCCAAAATGCGGTCGAGCAGCGCCGCACCGACACGAAGTTCATCACCCTCGATCTTGATTCGTGCAAATCCGCGCCCCAATCGGATCACGACACCGGGAATTCCGCCGTCGCGGATCAGCAAGTTCGAACCGACGCCGATTACCGTTACCGGCGTCTCCGAGGGAAGCGCCGATAGAAAGACAGCGAGGTCAGCAGCATCCGCGGGCCGGAACAAGATCTCGGCGGCGCCGCCGACACCGAACCAACTCTGTTTTCCAACCGGCGCGTTCGTGACCAGCTGCCCGCTGAGCGGCGGCAGCAGCTCGATCAACTCGGCAGTTGGTGGCCGGCATGCTGCTATCATGCGATGCGGCTCGGCGACTGCAGCGCGGCGAGATCGCGCGGTAAGCTGTTCGCCCAGCTGGTGATCGAACCCGCTCCCAGGCAAACGACCAAATCGCCCGGCCGGGCGGATCCTCTTACAATGGAGGCGAGTTCGCTGTGGTCCGCGAGCGGGCTGACGTTGCGGTGACCATGTTCGATCAACCCAGCGACAAGAGCATCCCGGTTCACGCCTTCGATTGGCACCTCGCCCGCCGCGTAGATGTCGGCTACCAGAACAATATCGGCGTCATTGAAACAGGCGCAGAAATCGTCGAACAGGTTCGCAAGGCGCGTGAAGCGGTGCGGTTGCACGACGGCGATCACCTTGCCTTCAGCGATGGCGCGGGCGGCCTTGAGGACCGCCGCGATTTCCACCGGATGATGACCGTAATCGTCAATTACGGTCACCCCATTCCACTCACCGGTTTTGGTAAACCGGCGCTTGACGCCCTTGAAATTGCGTAACGTGGCCCGTAACACCTCATCGCCGAGCGCCATTGCTTCGGCGACCGCCGCGGCAGCGAGGGAATTTTGCACATTGTGCCGCCCGAACATCGGCAGAAAGAGTTTGGAGATCGTGCGCCCCCGATCCGACAAGGCGTCGGAGACAACAATGTCGTACCACGCGCCGTCGCGCCCGAGCCTGACATCGGTGGCACGGATATCGGCTTGCGGGCTGAAGCCATAAGTCAGAACGCGCCGGTCCGAGAGTTTGGGGATCATCCCCTGCACGACCGGGTGATCGATGCACAACGCGGCGAAACCGTAAAATGGGATATTGCCGACAAAATCCTCAAAGCCTTGGCGAAGCGAATCGAAGCTCCCGTAAAAATCGAGGTGCTCGGGATCGATGTTGGTGACGACGGCAATCGTCGCCGGCAGCCGGGTGAAGGTTCCGTCGCTCTCATCTGCCTCGACGACCATCCAATCGCCCGCTCCTAGCCGGGTATTGGTGCCGTAGGCATTAATGATCCCGCCGTTGATGACGGTCGGATCGAGCTGCGCCGTCTCGAGCAGCGCGCCGATCATTGAAGTCGTCGTCGTCTTTCCGTGGGTTCCGGCAATTGCCAGCGACCATTTAAGCCGCATCAGCTCGCCCAACATTTCGGCGCGGCGCACCACGGGCAGGCGTCGCACCCGGGCCGCGATGACCTCGGCATTGTCCGGCTTGACGGCAGAGGAAATCACAACGACTTCAGCGGCACCCAAATTCTCGGCCTCGTGGCCGACCGCAACCGGAATCCCAAGATCGATGAGGCGCCTGACATTGGCGCTGTCAGCCAAGTCACTGCCCTGAACCCGATAGCCGAGATTGTGCAGCACCTCGGCGATGCCGCTCATTCCAATTCCGCCGATGCCGACGAAATGGATAGGCCCGATCGACCGCGGAAGCGCTCTCATGCTGCGCGTCCCTGCGAAAGTAAGCCCAGCCCCACCCCCGACCCAAGCTCGACAGCAAGGCGGGCGAGCTCCTGGGTCGCATTGCGCCGGCCAAATTCGCCAGCGCGCTGTGCCGCTACGGTCAGCGCCGCCTGATCCCCGAATAGGTTTTCCAGGTGAAGCGCCAGAGTGTCGGAGCGCAGCTCCCGCTGGGGGATCACCCACCCGCCTCCAGCCTCGGCAAAGGCCTGAGCATTCGCGATCTGATGATCATCGGTCGCGTAGGGGTAAGGGATCAGAATTGCAGGGCGGCCGATCGCCGCGAGCTCGGCGACGGTTGAAGCACCGGCACGGCAGATCGCCAGATGCGCCCGCGCCAATCTTTCTGGAACGTCGTTGAAAAAGCTCTGTAGCTCTGCCGCGATTCTCTTTTCTCGATAAACTGCCTCTGCCGCGGGGAGATCCTCGGGACGGGCTTGGTGGCTCACCCGCAGCATTTCGCGAAACCGCGTGGACAATGCCGCTAGCGCCGGCGGCACGATTTCGCTCATGATCCGGGCGCCCTGGCTGCCGCCGAGGATCAGGAGCTCGATCGGGCCGCCTCGCTGCGGCGCTCTGTACTTCGCAGGCGCGACTGCGAGAATCCCAAGGCGAACCGGATTGCCGATGTGAACGGCGCGTGCGCGGTCGGCGGGGCGCAAACCTGCTGTCGACGGGAAGCCGGTCGCAATCCGCCGCACGCGTGGCGCCAAAAGTCGATTGGCGCGGCCGAGCACGGCGTTCTGCTCGTGAAGCAGCGTTGGCAGTCCCAAGGAGACCGCTGCCAGCATGGTCGGGACTGAAGGATAGCCGCCGAAGCCGATCACGCAGCCAGCGCGGAGCCGGCGCAGCAACCGACGCGCCTGCAGCACCCCTATCGCGAGCTCACCGAATGCGTGAGCGGTGTTTGCCGCACCGCCCTCGAACCGGCCGGCGCGGACATGGTGGATCTCGATCCCGGGAAAGTGTTTGGCAAATGCCTCGGCACGCGCGTCACTCAGCAGATGGATCACTTTGCCACGGCTGAGCAATTCGGCGGCCAGCGCCTCGCCCGCGAATAGGTGTCCGCCGGTGCCGCCGGCCGCCAGTATGAAGGGCCTGCTCACAGCGCGCTTCCCCCGAGACGGCGCCTCGTCAGGGCAAGGAGCATCCCCATCCCCAGCCCGAGCGCCAGCATCGAAGATCCGCCATAGGACAAAAACGGCAATGTCATTCCCTTGGTCGGGATCAAATGCAGGCTCGAAGCCATATTGATCGCGGCCTGGAGCCCGAACTGGACCAACAAGCCGGTCGCAGCGAGGAGGACGAACAGGCTGCCTTCTTGCGACATCCGGGAAAGCCCGCGCAGCACGATAAACGCAAACAGGGCAACAATGGCGAGGCAAACGACAACGCCGAACTCTTCCCCGGCGACCGCAAAGACGAAATCGGCGTGAGCGTCGGGGAGCACGTCCTTAATCGTGCCTTCACCCGGGCCGCGGCCCCAAAGGCCACCATTTGCAAAGGCCTCGATCGAACGGTTCACCTGATAGCTATCGCCCGCTGACGGATCCAGAAAATGATCGACCCGCACCTTGACGTGGGGCAAGTAGGTATAGGCGCCAACTAAACCCGCCACTGCGATGAGAGCGCACGCCGCCACCCAGTAGAACCGCAGTCCGGCCATAAAAAATTGGGAGAACCAGACGACGGCAAGGACCGCCGCCATGCCGATGTCGGGTTGCTTTATCAACATCGCCATGATGACCAGAAACAGCGCCACGCAAATCAAATTGCCGGGAAAACGGGGACGCAGCTTCTGCTCCGAAAACAGCCAAGCAGCCACCACGGCGAAGGTCGGCTTGACAAATTCGGAAGGCTGCAACGACAAGCCGGGCAAGTTGATCCAGCGCCGTGCGCCCTTGATCTCCATCCCGATGACGAAGGTCAGAGCCAGCAGCGCGAGCGAAATGCCAAACGCGATCAGGGCGATGCGGCGAATCATCAGCGGCGGCTGCAACGAGACGACAAACATGACGCCGATCGCCAGCGGCAGCATCGCGAGATGGCGCCGCACGAAATGCAGCCCGTCATAACCGATTCGTTCGGCAACCGGAGGGCTCGCCGCCAGGCTCATCACAACGCCAAATCCGATCAGCATGGCGAGCGCGGCAAGGCTCCAGCGATCGACTGTCCACCACCACCGCGCAACCGGACTCTGATCGATCCGGGCGAATCTCATTTGCTGCCCTTGCTACGAACCACGGAAAGCTTGGGGCCGCAAATATAGCGTAACCCTCTTATCTCATCTACTATCCGTGGTTCAGACTTCGCACTTGCATGCGGCGCATCCCTCACTTTGTCGGCACGGGGTCGCCTGCCGCACATGATGCTGCGCACCCCTAACGCAATTTGAGCGTGGCGAGTCCGACGATCGCTAGAATCCAGGCGATGATCCAGAAGCGGATCACGATCGTCGGCTCTTCCCACCCCTTTTGTTCGAAGTGATGGTGCAGCGGCGCCATCCGGAAAACGCGGCGGCCGGTCATCTTAAAGCTTGCGACCTGGACGATGACCGATACCGCTTCCAGCACAAAGAGACCGCCAACGATGGCCAGCACGAGCTCGTGCTTGGTGATGACGCTGATCGTTCCGAGCGCCGCGCCGATCGATAATGACCCGGTGTCGCCCATGAAGACCATGGCGGGCGGGGCGTTGAACCAGAGAAAACCGAGGCTCGCCCCAACCATCGCGCCGCAGAAGACAGTGAGCTCGCCAGCCCCTACGACGTGATGGATCTGCAGGTAATTGGCGAAGACCAGATTGCCGGCGAGATAGGCGATGACGGCGAAGCAGCCGGCCGCGATCATCGAGGGAACGATCGCCAAGCCATCGAGGCCGTCGGTCAAGTTCACCGCATTCGAGGCGCCGACGATCACCAGGACGCCGAACGGCACAAAAAACCAGCCGAGCTCGAACAACACATTCTTGAAAAACGGCACAGCGAGCGCGTTTGCCAGGCCCGGCGGTGTCAAATAGGCGATGGCAATGCAGGCGCCTGCGCCGAGCACGGCCTCAAGTGCCAGTTTGGCCCGGCCGGAGAGCCCGCGGTGCGAATTTTTGGTGAGTTTGCGGTAATCGTCGAAAAAGCCGATCAGCCCAAACCCAACGGTGACCAGCAGCACAATCCACACATAGGGATTGGCCAAATCTGCCCAGAGGAAGGTCGAAATCGCCAGCGCCGACAGGATCAGGAAACCGCCCATCGTCGGGGTTCCCTTTTTACGGGTCAGATGGCCGTTGGGACCGTCGGGGCGAATTGGCTGACCATTTGTCTGTTTCCGCCGCAGCCAGAGAATGAGGTAGGGGCCGAGGACAAAGCTGATCAGCAGAGCGGTGACGACAGCCCCGCCGGAGCGGAACGTAATGTAGCGAAACAGGTTGAAAGCCTGAAATTGGTCCGCCAGGGGATAAAGCAGCGCATAAAGCATGGATTAGCGCTCGCGGCGGGCGGACTGCGCACGCAGCCCTTCGACGATACGGCTGACGCCCACAGCACGTGATCCTTTGACCGTCACGACGTCTCCCGGTTCGAGAAAGCGGATCAGGGCAGGAACAGCTTCCTCGGCGGAGTGCCACAACCCGCCCCGCTTCCCTTCGGGCAAAACCGTGTGGAGGGCCGCCATCGCCTCGCCGACGAGAAAGACATGATCGACCCGGGCTGCAGCGAGCGGCTTGGCAAGGTCACGGTGTAGTCGCTCAGACGCGTCTCCGAGTTCGAGCATGTCGCCGAGCACTGCGACCCGTCTTGCGCTGGGACCAGGCTCGGTGGCGGCAAGCACGGAAAGTGCAGCCTGCATTGCCGGAGGGCTCGCATTGTAGCTTTCATCGATCACGGTCAAGGTGCCGTCGCGCCAAGCGAGTTCATAACGCCGGCCGCGCCCTGATAACGCCGCGAACCCGGAGAGCGCCTCCGCGGCGCACCGGACATCCGCCCCGGCGGCCGCCGCCGCCGCCAGCACGGCGAGCGAATTCGTCACCCAGTGCCGCCCGGGGACCGCCAGGCGGAACCGTAGGGCCAAATCACGAAACGCCGCCTCGACGGTGCTGCCGCGCGAATCGAGCACGCAATCAATCAGGCGAAAGCCCGCATCGGGATGGGTCCCGAACCCGATCACCTCGCCCGCTCCCGCTCGCTTCGCGGCCGAGACCAGGCGCGCGTAATACGGATTGTCGCGGTTGAGGATCGCGATGCCGCCCGGCTCGAGCCCGAGAAAAATTTCCGCCTTGGCGTCGGCGATCGCCTCGACCGAGGGAAAGAAGCCGAGATGAGCTGGTTCTACGGTCGTAATTACCGCGATGTGTGGCCGCACCAGTCGGGTCAGAGCTGCAATTTCCCCGGCGTGGTTCATGCCGAGCTCAAAGATGCCGTAAGCGACGTCGGGCGGCATGCGCGCGAGCGACAACGGCGCGCCCCAGTGGTTGTTGAGGCCTCCCGCCGAGGCATAGGTTGCACCAGAGGTTGCGAGCGCGAGGCGCAAGGCCTCTTTGGTCCCCGTCTTGCCGACGCTGCCGGTTATTGCCACGATCCGGCCACGGCTGCGAGCGCGTGCCGCCGCGCCGAGGGCTTCGAGCGCGGTCAGTGTGTTGGTGATACGGAGCAACGGTGCTTCCGCAGAAAGACCCGGAATTTCACGATCGATCATTGCCGCGGCGGCGCCCCGCTCCAGCGCGACTCCGACAAAATCATGGCCATCATGGTTGGGACCGCGCAGCGCCACGAAAAGCTCGCCCGAGGTCAGGCTGCGGGTATCGATCGATACGCTCGTCGCATGCCAATCAGTCGCGCTCGCTCCGGCGGTCGCGGCCACGGCATCGGCGGCGGTCCATAGCGGGATCATCAGCCGCCCCATCTGGCCATTGGCTGTCGGTGCGGGCCGGCGAATTCGCGGGCGATCGCGGCGTCATCGAAGGGATAGGTCGTGGTCCCGACGATCTGGCCGGTTTCGTGACCTTTCCCGGCAATGACCAAGAGGTCGTCCGGAGCAAGCTCGGTGATGGCGGTCTCGATTGCCTGCCGACGGTCGCCGATCTCGATCGCATCGGGAGCCGCTTCCAGGATCGCCTGGCGGATCTTGGAGGCGGGCTCGGTGCGGGGATTATCGTCGGTCACATAAACAAGGTCGGCCAAGCGCGTCGCCACCTCTCCCATCAGCGGCCGCTTGCCCGCGTCGCGGTCGCCGCCGCAGCCGAACAAAGCCACGAGCCGTCCACGCGCGTGCGGGCGCAATGCGGTAAGAACCGTCGCGAGCGCGTCCGGCGTATGGGCATAATCGACGACAATCGCGCCGCCACCCTCCCGCTCAGCAACAAATTGCAGCCTGCCAGGCGCGCCCGTCAGTTTCGTCAGAGCCTCGACGGCAGCGTCCACCGCGCCGCCGGCCGCGATGACCGAGCCGAGAGCCGCGAGCGCGTTCGCCGCCTGAAATTCGCCGGCAAGCGGCAGCACCAGCTCACGTCGCTGCCCGAAAATCTCCAGCAGGAGGGCTTGGCGGTCACCTTGCGGCTCACGGGCGATCAGCCGCAGATCGGCCGCAGCAGCGGCGCCATAGGCGATCACCGGATGACCGCCATCACGGCAGAGGGCATCGAGCCTTGCAAACTCGTCGCTGTCTCTGTTGAGGACAGCGGCTCCGCCCGGCATCAGAAGAGCGGAAAAGAGACGTTCCTTGGCGGCCCGGTAATGCGCCATGTCACCGTGATAATCGAGGTGATCGCGTGTCAGGTTGGTAAACGCCGCGGCGGCAACCGACAGGCCGTCGAGGCGGAATTGATGGAGCCCGTGACTCGATGCTTCGATCGCCAGGTGCTCGATCCCTTGCGCGGCCAACTCTGCGAGATCGCGATGAAGCGCCACCGGGTCGGGGCTGGTCAGCGCGCCGGGTCGCCGCCCCGCAGGGGTCACCAAGCCAAGCGTGCCGAGGCTTGCCGCCGGCCGACCCATCGCCCCCCAGATCTCGCGCGTGAAATGGACCACCGAGGTCTTACCGTTCGTGCCGGTGACTGCGGAGATTGTCCGAGGCTGCCGGCCGTAGAAGCGCGCCGCCAACAGCGCCAGGCGGCGATACGGATTTGCGTCGGTCACGATGACGATTCGGTCGCGCCGCTCCCGAGCAAGCGCAAGCATGGCGGGATTGTCGGTCAGGATAGCCGCTGCGCCGCGCGCTACCGCGTCGGCGGCGAAACTGCGCCCGTCTTGCCGGGTGCCGGGCAAGGCGGCGAACAGAAATCCGGGTTCCACAGCGCGGGAATCGGCAGTCAGGCCGACGATCTCAGGGTCGTCTATGAATACTCTTTCCGGGGCAGTCAGCTCAGTAAGCTTCAATCTTTTTGCCCTGCAAGCTGTCGACCGTCAGTGCCCGCTGAATTTCGGGGGAAGATTCGTCGACCGGCTCCACTCCGAGGAGAGGCGCGATACGCTGAACGGTGCGGCTGGTGGCAGGCGCCACGGTCCAGCCCGCAGTGGCGTAGCCGTGGCTCTGCTTGTTCGGATGCGGTTCGTCAACCATCGTCAGGACAAGATACTTGGGATCGTTGATCGGAAAGACCCCGACAAAACTGGAAAGCAATTTTCTGTCCGCATAGTGCCTGCCCGAGACCTTGTCTGCCGTCCCGGTCTTGCCGCCAACCACATAACCCGGGGCCGCGGCCATTGTGCCGGTCCCGTGTTCAACCACCAATCGCATCAGCTTGCGCATTTGTTCCGAGGTCTTCGGTGAAAGGACCTGCTGACCTTGCGGCGCATGGCCAGGGGGCTGCCTGACCAGCGTGGCCTGCCGAAGAACTCCGCCATTGACGAGCGCCGCAGCCGCACTGGCGAAGCTCAACGGGGTTACCGAGATCCCGTGGCCAAAGGCAATCGTCATCACGTTGACGTCCCGCCATTTCCCCGGGTAATGCGGCGATCCTATTTCCGCTACTTCGATCTTCGGAGTCTTCAACAGACCGAGCCGGCTCAGGAACTCCCGCTGTTTTTGACCACCGGCAGCCATAGCCATCTTGGCCGCGCCGATATTCGACGAATACATCAGGATTTCGGGGACGCTCAACACCCGATGCTTGCCGTGGTAGTCCCCGATCGTGAACCGTCCGATGTTGATCGGATGGCTCGCATCATAAGTGCTGGCGAGCGTGGAGGTGCCGTAGTCGAGAGCCATCGCAACGGTGAAGATCTTGAAAATCGAACCGAGCTCGTAAACGCCGAGCGTGTCCCGGTTGAACATTCGGTCGGCGAAGGAGAGGGCCGGGTGGTCGGGATCAGAAGCGCCCGGTTGGTTCGGATCGAAATCCGGCAGTGACACCATCGCCAGGACTTCTCCGGTGTTGACGTCCATGATCAACCCGGCCGCGCCTTTCGCGGTGAAATCATCGATCACCCGCTGCAATTCCTCGCGCAGGACATACTGGATGCGAAGATCGAGCGACAATTGCAGGGGGTCCCGACGATCCTTCAGCGTGTCGTCGAGCCCGCGCTCGATCCCGGCAAAGCCAGAATTGTCGATACCGGTGTAGCCGACGACATGCGCCGTCAGCGTCCCATCGGGGTAGACGCGGCGCTCCTCGTGTTGGAATTGCACCCCCGGTATCCCGAGCTGATTGACCTCGTACTGTTCCCGGGGAGTTAGACGGCGCTTGATGTATACGAAACTCTTCCCCGAGGTCAGTTTGGCGTAGACATCGCCGCTCTTGAGGCTCGGGAACGCCTTTACCAGCTTTCGAGTGGCATCGGCGGGGTCGAGGATCTGCTTGGGGGTGGCATAGACCGAAGGGGTGTCGAGAGTGGTCGCGAGCAGCTTGCCGTTGCGGTCGACAATGTCGGCGCGGGCCGGTGCCGGCGGAGCAGGAATCCGGAACCGGGGCATATGCGATTGGGCGCTGCCGCCTTCGAGCACCACCACTTCGACAATCCGCAGTGCGACCGCCGCAAAGACGCAGGCAAATAAGAGGCTCGTAAGGAAAAGCCGGGAGCGGCAGGTCTCGAGCGCTTGCCGCGCCGGCCCCTCGGGCACAACCGGCGCACAGGGCGGCGGCTTGAAGTGCCGTGGCCGGCACGGATTGTCGGCAAAGGGCTGAACTGCGACCATCACCGGCTCGTCATGATTTGAGCAATCAAGTCATCGAGAGATTTCGCCCGGTGAGGTGTGGCAGGCTTCGCGACCGCTTTCACCGGCGCGGCCTTGCCGAGTTGCGGCGCGCTTGCCGGCCTCTCCAGCAATGCCGGCATAGCTCGCAGCGCGCTTTGCGTCGGGGGCGGCTCGGACGTAGCTGTGACCGGGATCAACGCTGCAGTGAGCGTCGGAACTCCTTCCGGCGAATTGGGCGATGCGCCGGGAGGCGGAGGCGGCTCGGCGGCGGCTACCATAGCGGCGGCTTCGACTGGGGCGGGCGGCACAGGCCGCATCGGGATATCGGCCGCCGTGGTATGGAGTTGTTTTGTTGCGATCGGCGACAGCGACAGAAACCGACGGTTCATCGCATCGAGCATCTCAGGGCGGGTCAGATAAGCCCACTCGGCATCGAGAACGCGGATCTCGTGCTCTTCCGCCGTAGTTGCCCGCTTGGTTCGACCGAGCTCGTCCTCGAGCGCCTGGACTTGGTATTTGACCCCGAACATCGCAAAGCCCGTCGCGGAGACGAGGACGAGCCAGAATAGGGTGGCGACCCTGATCATGCCTGCAACTCGCTCTGCGCGGCAGCAACGGGCCATGTGGGCGCCGCGGTTCGCTCTGCCGCCCGTAGACGTGCCGCGCGAGCGCGCGGGTTGCCGGCGACTTCCGCTGCGCCCGGCTTAATCGCCCGGCGCATGAGCATTCTGAAGCTCGGCGCCGCTGCTCCGGATCGAGCGGGCTGATGGCGCGACGGACCCGACGCCATGCCACTGCGGCGGCGCAGAAATTCCTTCACCCGGCGGTCTTCAAGCGAATGGAAGGCGACTACGGCGAGCCGCCCGCCAGGCATCAGCAGCCGTTCGGCAGCGGCGAGACCACGGTCGAGTTCGCCCAGCTCGTCATTGACGGCGATCCGCAGCGCCTGAAACGTCCGGGTCGCAGAATCTAGCCCTGGTTCGGATCTGGGTATCGCAGCGCGCACGATCTCGGCGAGTTCGACCGTGCGCCGAATGGGCCGATCCCGTCGTGACGAGGCGATCGCTCGGGCGACCCGGCGTGCAAAACGCTCTTCGCCGAAACTTCGGATCAGCGCCGCAAGCTCGGCTTCGGACAAGGCTGCGACAAGGTCCGCGGCAGTCTGTCCTGCGCTGCTCATTCGCATGTCCAGAGGCCCGTCGAGGCGAAACGAAAACCCGCGCTCAGGGGTGTCGAGTTGCGTCGAGGAGACGCCGAGATCGAGGGTGATGCCTGCGATCGGATCGGTATTCGTCGGGCCCAGCAGCCGCTCCATCTCCCCGAAACGACCCTCTAGAATCCTCAGGCGTCCGCCATGGCGTTTGGCGAGATCACCGCCGCGCTGCACCGCGTCGGGGTCACAGTCGATGCCAACGACCCGACAGCGCGCCGCCGCGAGCAATGCTTCGCTGTAGCCGCCGCCGCCGAAAGTGCCGTCGACGTAAACGGCATCATCGCGCGGCGCCAGCGCATCGATTACTGCACCGAGAAGAACCGGAACATGCCCGGAAGACTTTAGCGGCTCGAGCCCATCGGCCTGCGCCGGCTGAAAGGAATCGGACCGTCGCCTGGTCATTCCCGCCGCCGCTCGACCGGACCGCCGAGAGGCGGCAGCCTGGTTCCCTGCTGACGAGCGCGTTCGCGCAGCATTGCCTGATGGTCGGCAAAGTGGCCGGGTTCCCAAATCTGAAAGCTTCTTCCCAACCCGACAAACGCCGCGCTGTCGGTGATATGGGCGTACGCGGCGAGAGTCTCAGGGAGGACGATTCGCCCCTCGGTGTCAAAAGGGAGAGCTTGCGACGCGGCAAACAACACTCCCAAGTTCTCGTGTTCCTCCGAGAACTCCTCGAGAGTATTCAACCGGTCGCTCATTTCCTCCATCCGCTTGATCCCGCTGGCGTCGAGTGCCTCATACTTGAACGAGGGGAAGACAACGATGCCGGGAAAGCTTTGGTCTGCTACAGCAGCGCGAAAGGTCGCCGGCACTGAAACTCGCCCCTTGCGGTCGACCTTGTTCACGAAAGTGGATAAGAACAGTTCCACTTTTTCCCCCAACGCTCACCCGCGGACGCTCGGCAAGGGGCGGCCCGAACAGCGCCACCGAGTTTCCCCCCATCGGCAGCACCCGTCCATGGGTGAATATGGGATAGCATGGGATCATATGGGCGTCAATGGATTTTATAAATAAAACCGTGAATTTCTTTCACCACATCATGTAGTCGCTGCGCTGATTCCGCTCACAAGAAACGGGATCACTGTCCGTGAATTTGGAACTAAGAGCTAAAGAGTTCTTGAAATGTTCCGATTACGTGGTAACGCCAGACGGCGTGTAAGCCGGGTTCTGTCCCGCCTGCGGACGAATAATCCTAGGGCGGTGATGGCCATTCCTCTGGGACGCTCGTCGCCGAGCGCCTCGTGCGACCCACCCGAGCAGCGGCGCGGAGGTTCGCCCAGCATCCCGGATATTCCGGGATGCCTGCCGCTCCTATTCGGTCTTGCTCCCGGTGGGGTTTTCCCTGCCACCACCGTTGCCGGCGGCGCGGTGCGCTCTTACCGCACCGTTTCACCCTTACCGCCCGCTCGGTCTTCTCGAGACGGGAGGCGGTGTACTTTCTGTGGCACTTTCCCTGGGGTCGCCCCCGCCGGGTGTTACCCGGCACCGTACCTCCGTGGAGCCCGGACTTTCCTCTCCCCGCCAAGAGCGGAGAGCGGCCATCCGGCCGTCTGGCACGAGAGGATTTGGGGACCCCCGACAACGCTGTCAAAGATACGATGCGGCGTTGCCCATGAAAACCCATCGGGATCCGCGGTCGGATAGACCGGATCAGGATTGTGTCGAGAGGGAGGGCTTCTATAATTGCGGCCAATCAGCCCAAACAACCGAGAAGAGAGAGGGACGGCCATGTCGGTGATACTCGGAACGGACGGTTTCCGGTACCAGGTCGTCGACGACTGGGCCAAACTGCCGAAGGGGTGGGCCTTTAACGCCGAC
>Ga0070698_100001476_pt1 | contig 26110 bp, 15 predicted proteins | sample KBSK1502metaG_FD_65477 | JGI IMG/M metagenome (GOLD analysis project Ga0070698, IMG submission 65477) | Corn, switchgrass and miscanthus rhizosphere microbial communities from Kellogg Biological Station, Michigan, USA - KBS K1-50-2 metaG | ecosystem: Host-associated > Plants > Roots >... | reverse complement strand
TTATATGAAGAACCAAGTCTTGGTGAAAAAAGATATTTACCACCAAATGATGTTAGCGATCCTTACAAAGGACAGCCGCTGATTTCTTTATTGAATCTTGATCGTTTAAATAATCAAAATGATCCGCAACCAGACGGAGTATTTGATTATGTGGAAGGCTTTACTGTCATCTCATCACAAAGCCGGATCATATTCCCGGTGCTTGAACCTTTCGGAAGAAATCTTGAATATGTTTATGTAGGACCTGACAGTGCTCAGCAGCGACAAAAATATCTTTACTATCCTTTGTATGATACGATCAAGGCTATTGCTCAAACCTATGCAAACCTTAACCGCTTCAAGTTTGTTGGAAAAAGTAAATCTGGTTTAGGTACTTCAGAATATCAGCTTGGGTTTAATATTCCCCGCGGTTCAGTAACTGTAAGTGCCGGCGGACAATTATTGCGAGAGAATATTGACTATGAAATAAACTATGATCTTGGTTCATTGAAAGTAATTAACCAGGCGATCATCAACTCAGGTGTTCCTGTCAGTATCAATTATGAAAATAATGCGACTTATGGTTTGCAAAACAGGAATTATATGGCATTGCGGCTTGATTACCTTGCCAGCAAAAAACTTACACTTGGCGCTACGATCGTTAGATTAGGCGAAAGGCCATTCTTCATAAAACAAAACTATGGCGATGATCCGATCCGAAATACAATGTATGGTCTTGACTTCGATTACCAGAGTGAAATGCCACGATTAACACGATTGCTTGATAAGCTTCCTTTTTATGCTACAAAAGCAATGTCGAGTATAAAAGCTTATGGTGAGTTTGCAGTATTACAACCCGGTCATGCAAAGCAAATAGGAAAAGGAGGGGAGGGAGTAGTTTATCTAGATGATTTTGAAGGAACCCGCAACAGCATTGATCTGCGTTTTCCGCTGATCAGCTGGACGATGGCTTCAACCCCACAAAACTCACCGGATATAAACGGAAATCCTTTATTTCCTGAAGCCACATTGCATAACGACCTACGTTATGGTTATAACCGTGGCAAGCTTGCCTGGTATAATATTGAACAGGTATTACAGGAAACAAGAAATCAAAATAGCCCTTACACACATAATTTAGAAGAAATATCAAAACCTGAAACAAGACAGGTTTATTCAAATGAGATCTTCCCTAATCGTTCAACGGATTTTGGGCAATCGCTGATCACAACATTCGATCTTGCATTTTATCCTAAGGAAAGAGGACCTTATAATTTTGAATACAAAACCAATAGAGTAAATGCAAATGGCAATCTTTTGAATCCAAAACAGGCATGGGGTGGTTTGATGCGTAATATTGATCAAACGGATTTTGAAACCGGGAACATTGAATTCATAGAGTTCTGGTTACAGGATCCTTTCATTCGCAAGCCAGGAAGTACGGGCGGGCAGCTCTATTTTAATCTTGGAAATATTTCGGAAGATATTTTGAAAGATGGTAAACGAGCTTATGAAAATGGACTGCCAACAATTAAAAACCCTGCAATACCTGTAGATACTAATACAGTTTGGGGGCGGGTACCATCAAACCCTATCCAGGTTACAAATGCATTTAGTAATGATCCTGATGATCGTCCATTCCAGGATGTTGGGTATGATGGATTGACAGATGAATTAGAAGCTGTAAAGCAGAAAGCTTATTTGGATAACCTTGCAATAAACTTTGGTACATCATCACCAATTTATTTAAAAGCAAAAGCAGACCCTTCAGGAGATAATTTTAAAAATTATCGTGACCCATCTTATGATCAGCCATTGACAGGAATTTTAGGAAGATATAAAGACGTAAACAGCCCACATGGCAACTCACCGGTTTCTGAAAATCAAACCGAATTCATTAATGCATTTACGTTGTATCCTGACCAGGAAGAACTCAATCGTGATAATACACTAAATGAAGTAGAAGAATATTTCCAGTACCGGGTTGACTTGAAACCCAATATGTCTATTGGTAATAATTTTATTACTGATAAAAGGGAAGTAGATGTAACTCCTGTAATCGGGCCACCGAGAAAAGAGACCTGGTATCTATTCAGAATTCCAGTAAACCAACCTACCGATAAAGTGGGAAATATTCCTGACTTTAAATCAATACGTTTTGTTCGCATGTTCCTTACTGGTTTTGAAGACACAGTTGTTTGCCGTTTTGCAAAACTGGAATTGATACGCAACCAATGGCGCCGCTTCACTTATGAAATTGACACAAGCGGTATCTTCAAAAAATTGCCTGCTAACGATCCTGTGAAAGTAGATGTGCTTGCAGTTAATATTGAAGAGAACGATCAGCGTGAGCCAATACGTTATAGGCAGCCGCCTGGTATAGAAAGACAACAACAACTCAGCAATAACAATGTTCCATTATTATTAAATGAGCAATCATTAAGTCTCCGGTACAATTATCTTACAGAAAAAGAAACAAGAGGCGTATTTAGAACTCAGAGCTTCGATCTTGTTCAGTATGGTAAGCTAAATATGTTTATTCATGCGGAAGAGATCTACCAGGGCACCTTACAAGACGGAGATATGAATGCAGTAATTCGCATTGGTAGTGATTTTGTAAGTAACTATTATGAAGTTCGGGTGCCTTTAAAAATTACGCCATGGGGAGCTACCGATTCATTGGCTATCTGGCCCGAGGTAAACAATCTTGAACTCGATATACAGGAATTGGTGCGGATGAAAATAAGAAGAAATAAAGCAGGATTTTCACCGGCGCAATATTATAGTGAATCGATCAATGGAAGAAAATTTGCCATCATAGGTAATCCCAACCTTGGTGAGATAAAAGGAATTTTCATGGGAGTTGAGAATTTAAAGAACGAACCCATTTTTACCGAAGTTTGGTTTAATGAGTTACGTCTTTCTCAACTTAATGAGAAAGGAGGTTGGGCGGGTATAGGAAGATTGGAAATTACCGGCGCCGATCTTTTCAACTTAAGTATATCTGCTGCTGCAAGAAGCACCGGCTTTGGTACTTTGGAACAAAGAGTAAACGAACGCAGCCGTGAAGATTTTGCTCAATTTGACGTAGCGTTAAATATTGATGCGGGAAAATTGTTACCGAGGAAATTAGGTTTGCAGCTCCCGGTTTATGCCGGCATTAGCCATACTCAATCGATGCCAGACCTTGATCCTTATGATCTCGATATAAAATTAAGAGATAAGTTAAGAGATAATCCGAAACCTATCCGTGATTCTATAAGACGAGAGGCATTAGATGCACTCACTATAAAAACATTTACACTTACCAATGTTAAGTTTAATAAAGGCGGCAATAAAAGACCGCAACCATGGGATATTTCTAATCTTGATGCCAATTACTCTTATACAAAAATTGAAAGACGTAATCCGCTGATCGATCATGATGATATGACAAGGACCCGTGCCGCACTTGGTTATAATTATGCTCCGCAAGCAAAATATTTTGAGCCGTTCAAACGATTAATAAAATCAAATTCGAAATGGTTATCATTTATTAAAGATTTTAATTTCAATTACCGGCCATCTCAGATATCTGTTAAGGCAGATGTGTTCAGGCAGTTCGGAGCATTGCAACCAAAGAATGTTGGCGGCGGCCCCTACAAAATACCCGAGAGCTACGATAAATATTTCACTTTCGATCGTTATTACATTGTTCGTTGGGATCTTACAAGATCATTAAGTCTTGATTACAGCGCAATCAACAATGCAAGGATTGATGAACCGTTTGGTCGTATTGATACAAAAGATAAAAAAGATACAGTAAGAAAGAATTTCTTTAAAGGCGGGAGAAATACCCGTTTCCACCAGGATGCAACATTTACTTATAATTTCCCAACCAATAAATTCCCAATACTTGACTGGACATCTTTAAGGGCAAGTTATAAAGCAGAATATGATTGGATCGGCGCTTCATTGCTCGCAAAGAATCTTGGTAACACGATCAGCAATGGGAACACTAAAAATGTAACCGGGGATCTGAACTTTGAGCAGTTATATACCAAATGGAGATTTCTGAAAGCTGTTTATAGCACTGCACCGGCAAGTCCGGCGCCGAAAGACGCTAAGACTTCAAAAATTACAAGAAAGTCTTTGAACAATGATTCACTTTCCAGGAAAGAAGCAAGAAAACTGTTAAAGCTCAAACGCAAGCAGGCAAGACAAGAAAGAAGAGCAAAGAAGGCGAATACTTTGCCGGAAGTTGGCGGAATTGTAAAAGGGGTGGCTAAGCTGGCAACAGCATTAAAGAGGATAGGAGTACAATACACTGAAACTTCTGGAACATTATTGCCGGGTTATCTTGATAGCACAAGGGTGTTAGGTCAGAACTGGAAGAGTATGCAACCGGGTATGGATTTCATTTTAGGAAGACAGGTAGATACCAACTGGATAAACAGGAAAGGTGCAGAGGGTTTATTATCAAAAGATCCAATTTTCAATAGTCTTATTCAGCAACGCTATGATCAGCGATTGAATATCACTGCGCAGGTTTCACCTCTCCGGGATTTTAATATTGATATTAATCTTGATAAATCATTTTCCAAGAACTATACTGAATTATTTAAGGATACAACCTTAACCGGAGTTGGTCCGCTTTCAAGAGTAAATCCTTATGCTCTGGGTACTTTCAGCATCAGTTATATTTCATTCCAGACATTGTTCAAAAAATTTGATCCGAATATTGTTTCTGAAACATTCAAGCAGTTTGAGGCCAATCGGATTATTCTTTCCGGTAAGCTAGGAAAACTAAATACTTATAACGGACCAAATCCAACTGCAGGACCTGATGGTTATTACCAGGGTTATGGAAGATATGCACAAGATGTAATTATACCAGCATTCATTTCTGCTTATACTAATAAAGACCCGTTGAGTGTTTCATTGGTGAAGAATTCAAATCCAAAACTGAATTCAAATCCTTTCAATGGATTAAAAGCTAAACCGAACTGGAACATTACTTATAATGGTTTAAGCAGGATCAAAGGCCTGGAAAAAATATTTACCAATGTTACGATCCGTCATGGATACAGAAGCACACTAAGCATGAATAGCTTTAATTCTGCATTGTTCTTCCAGGATCCTCTCCGTAATGGATTCCCTTACTTTATTGATCCATTAACTGGTAACTATGTTCCGTATTTCTTTGTTCCAAATATTACGATCAGTGAAGAGTTCAGTCCATTGCTTTCACTTGATATGACATTTACCAACCAGCTTTCTGCAAGAATGGAGTATCGTAAAACAAGACAGTTGAGTCTGAGCCTTATCGATTACCAATTGGCAGAAAACCGTTCTACTGAATTAACGATCGGCGCTGACTGGAGAGTAAAAGGAATGCCACTGATCAAAAAAATACCATTCATGAAAGGCAAGCTGGATAACGATGTTACATTCAAGCTTGACTTCAGTATTCGTGATGATGCTACTGCAAATAGCAAGCTTGATCAGAACGCTTCATTTGGTACAGCAGGACAAAAAGTGATTAACATTTACCCAACTATTGACTACGTTGTTAACAGCCGCATAAGAGCTACATTATTCTTCCAGCAAACAAGAACAATTCCAAAGATCGCTACTACTGCTCCGATCACAAATACAAGGGCTGGAATGACGTTGACGATCTCGTTAGCACAATAAACCACGATTTACGGGATTTAAAGGATTTGTGAGGAAAATAGGATAAATTCCTATTTTGCAATAAGCACTTTATATGAAATATGAGGAGATAACTTATAAGATCATTGCCTGAGCTATGGAAGTGCATAAGAAACTTGGTCCTGGGTATCCTGAATATATTTATCACAGGGCTCTTATAGTGGAGTTTAAATTGCAAAAGGTGGTTTTTGTAAGTGAGTTCGAAATCAAGATTTATTATAAAGGCGAATTTATAGGATTAAGAAAAGTCGATTTCTTAATCGAGAATATTATTCCGGTTGAAATTAAAGCCGCCACAGAATTATCAGATATAAATATTGCACAGGCAAAAAATTATCTCGAAGCCGGTGGAATTGAAATTGGATTACTTTTAAATTTCGGCGCTTCCAGTCTTGAATTTAAGAGGATGATCAATAATAGATTTTCGACTAATTAGAGATACCAAAATATCCTCAATAATCCGAATAATCCTGTAAATCGTGGTTCACTTTACTTTCTTAAACATCATCACATAGCCGCAGAGGTTCTTTTTCTTTTGCTTGTTAACCTGTACAGGTTTCATCATGTGAAATTCGGAGAAGCGGGGCTGATAAGAGTAGGAGATAACATTGCCATCAACATCACCCCATTTATTTTGTTTGAAGATAACTTGCTTTTCATTCCAGTCGAACATACGAACTTCATAAAGACGGCTCGTATAATCGCCAATAAAAACAAATTGATAAAGACTTCCTTCATTTAATGGAATGATAACCGGCATTTCATATTCACTTTCCATCGTAATAGAAGCTTCTTTCATCAACACAAAACCATCATCAGAATATAATTTTTTGAGACTGTCAACCTGGTGAGCAATCAATACATCACTGCATGATTGAACTTTGATCACATTTGATTGTGAATTTGCCGAGTAAATGTTCAGCATCAGAATAAAAATTACCAGGTACGGCTTTTTCATAAGGGTTCTTAACAGGGATTGAAATGATAACAATATAAAAGTAGAGTCTCTCAACCTTGGTTCTAAATTTTTGATTAAGAAAATTCAAATGCGGGTACAATTTCCAAGTCATCCTACGTAAGTTTAAAAAGGCGGATCGAGTAAAAGGGATTAGTAGTTAGCGGTGGGACTATCAGCAATAATCGTAATTATACGAGTAGTATGCAACTTATTGAAAAAATGTTGATTATAGTCAAGCTTATTTACAATAAGAGACAAAGTCGTCAAGTCTGTTTACGATTAAAATAAATACCATTTGCCTGTTGAATACAGGTTAAAACAAGGTCATTGATACAAACATGAGGCGGAAGTGTCGTACAGTAGTAGATGACATCTGCGACATCTTCTGCAGTAAGAGGTATTATGCCATCATATATTTTTTTTGCTGTGGCTTCATCACCTTTAAAGCGAACAAGGGAGAATTCTGTTTCAGCAGCGCCGGGATGTATTGCCGTTACTTTAATTCCATGTCTTAGGAGATCGACTCTCATTGATTGAGACAGAATATCAACTGCAGCTTTGGAGGCGCAATAAACATTTCCTTTTTCATACACTTCTTTTGCTACTGAACCAAGGTTGATAATATGCGGATGCGAACTCTTTTTAAGAAATGGCATTAATGCTTTTGTGGTATAAAGCAGGCCTTTTACATTCGTATCGATCATCGTATCCCAATCATCAACATTACCGTCATCAAAATAATCACGACCAAGTGCAAGACCAGCATTGTTGAGCAGCACATCAATATGTTGCCATTCTTCCGGAATATTTTTTGCAGCTTCAAAAACTTCATCCCTGTTTCTCACATCAAAAGGAGAAACCAAAATCGCAGTATTGAATTTTTTTTCAAGTTGTTCTTTCAATTCATGCAGTCTTTCTTCACGGCGGCCATTTATAATTACATCATATCCATGACATGCAAATTTTTCTGCACATGCTTTTCCAAACCCTGAAGAGGCGCCGGTGATGAAAATGACTTTTTGCATTTTTGAAATGTTTCTGCAATATTATTGATTATTAATTATTGATTATTCTGCGAATCAGGATTGATCTGGGTCGGGTTGAAATAATAATTAGTAATCAATAATTAATAATTGGCAATGGAAATGACATTACCTGATCAGCGTTGCCGTTCCTTTTTCGAAGACAGGTTTACCTAAATAGTCCACAGCTTTTACCATCCACACATACGTATTTGTAGTTTGAGGTTTGCCACTTATTTGTCCGTTCCATCCCTGGCCATTTATAGTTGTACTAAAAACTAATTGTCCCCACCGATTATAGACTCTGAAATAATCTATGCGCTGAATACCGACAGCGATCGGTTTTAATACATCATTTAGCCCGTCACCGTTCGGAGTAAAGCCTGTCGGAACAAAGATCCGGGGATTTGTTTTAAAAATTTTTACAAGTATTGTCGCTGAGTCAAGACAGCCTTGCAGATCGGTCACAAAAACTTTATAGCGAATACTATCAAGGCTTGAAGGAAGCATTGATACTGGGTTTGCAACAGAAATATTATTAAGACCTGTCGGTGGAGACCATTCATAATTTTCTCCGCCACTTGCATTTAAATGCAGTGGTTGTCCCGCAACAATCATTGTATCCCTGCCTGCAGATGCTTTTACTTTTGGAAGCACAGTTACTAATACGGTATCATAGCCAGGCTTGGGGCATCCTAAAGTATCTGTTGCAGTCAAAATATAATTTGTTGTAAAACCCGGATGTGCAACCGGATTTAAAATATTAGGACTATTTAATGAGCCTTGTGGTTTCCAGAAAAAGTTTGAGGCAACTACATTTCCGTTAAGTTGTGTTTGCGCATTGTAACATATTATCTGGTCAGGTCCTGCATTTACAAAAGGATAAGGAACAGGAAATATTTTTACATCATCAGTTGAAGAGCATTTGCCAATACTTGCAGTAAGCTGGTATGTAGTGTTGCCCGGCGGATTTGCAATTGGATTTACAATATTCGGATTACTCAGATTTATATTAGGTGTCCATGAAAATTGCAGACCATCGGTGGTTGCATATAATTGTACACCATCTCCTTTGCAATAAGTAGTATCAGGTCTTACAACCAATGTTACTCTATTAACTACTCTTACTCTTACCGAATCAAAATTTATACATCCGTTATCATCCAGCTGAACTTTATACCATGTTGTTGTTTTGGGATAAACAAGCGGCGTAGCCGTATTTGCTGAAATGATATTGTAATTCGGTGTCCACAAAAATGTTCCCGAGCCAGAAGCAGATAACTGCAACGTGTCGATATCACAAATCAGTGTATCACGGAAGGGAAGTGTTATTGGAGGTTTATCAATGATAGTAACATCTTTTGTTACCGTATCAATACAACCTTTACTGCTTTGAACTATCAATTGAGCACTCTTTACGCCAATGGTGGGATAACTATAAACAGGATTTTTCAATCGAGATGTATCATTCATAACTGTTGATTCTCCAAAATCCCATCGCCAGCCGCTAACAACTCCATAAGCTGTAGTAGTGGCATCGGTAAATGAAGTTGGTTTATTTACACAAATACCCGATGAAACAAAGTCAGGAAAAAATCCGGGATAAAGACCTATTTGCATTGAAGCAGAATCAGAACAAGGATCGCCGGGGTTAACAACAAGTTTTACTGTATAAATTCCAGTATCAGGATAAATGAATGAAGGAGTTTCAATATTTGATGTATCATTTAAAGTACTGGTAATACCAAAATCCCAATGCCATGCATAAATAAGAGAGGTAGGGGTTTGATTTGCAAAACTTACATTGAAGTCATCACAAAAAACTGCAGACAAAGGCAATTGGGCAGCAACAAAATCACAGTCTCCAATTTTTAAAATAAAATCCTTTCGGTGTGTGTTTATGATATGACCGTTTCTCCATTCATTTACACAAACAGTAATAACATAAGACCCTGCACCCGGTGCTATACCAGATATAATACCTGTGGTTGGATTAATAGTAACTCCCGGACCCAACGGTGAAAATGCAGTATATCCGTTTCCATAAGGAACAATACTATACGGCGGTGGTGGTGGATTAATAACAATAGGGCTACCTTCACTACCCCCATCATAAGCTTCGCAAAATTCATAAGTAAGAACATCGCCATCAGGATCGGAAGCACTGAAGTCAAGAGTAAAATTCCTGTTTTGGCAAACTAATGCAGTATCTCTTAAATAAAATTGGGGACTTGAATTATGATTGGTATTCATACTGCCCAATGCGTTACTGCCCGCGATACTACCAACATAAGTTGCGCCGACACCGACTGCAACGGAAAGGTTTGTTATATTATCAACACGACAACAGCGTTGAAATGTTATCCAATATCCCATTTGATTATTGGGTAAAGTAACAGTGAAATAATAAAAACCTACCTGGTAACAAACAATTGGAGGATTGATGATACAGGGAATACTTCCGCTTTTTTGGATCTCCTGGATATGATCAAGATTAACATTAAAAGGTGAACCAGGCACTGAGGCTCCTGAGAATTTATCGAATATGCCAATGTTTACGGTAGGATCAAGTGCTGCGCCTGTCGATTGGCAATCCCTGAAAAGACGTAAAGTAATTTTATATTGACTGGTACCTGTTGTTGATCCCGGGCCAATATATTCATAAAAAATTTCACCGCCGGCAATATGGCGTGCAAAAGATGACGCAGAGCAAAGAATAAAAAGTATTACAAAAATTTTTTTCATTCCGGATATAGGGATGATGCTTGTTTTATTTCCAAACCATCTTTATACGATCAGAACAAAGGTCAACCCGGGGGAATCGTTTCCACCGGGCCGGGATCAGATTTGAAATTACTAAAAATTTACCTGCATTAATAATGAATCCAACCGGCAGCAACAATGAATTAAGACCTTGATATATAAACGAATGCTGCACAATAAAGTTGTTTCTTAAAAAGAAAAATCCCTCTCCTAAGAGGGATCACAAAGAATATTTAATAATTAGTTTACCGGATGAGGATTACCGTCCCTTTTTTGAAATGTACTTTGTCGATAATATCTGTGGCTCTTACCATCCAAATAAATGTACCGGTGTTTTGTTTAATTCCGTTGATTGTTCCGTCCCAGCCTTTTCCATCATTCTTGTTATTACTGTAAATAAGTTTGCCCCACCGGTTATATATTCTGAAATAATCAATTGTTTTCATGCCGACGTAGATCGGTCTGAAAACATCATTCCGTCCATTACCATCCGGAGTAAATCCGGTCGGTACAAAAATATCAGGACCTGTTTTATAAACCCGGATAGTGATGCTTGATGTATCAAAACAACCAGCCTGGTCTGTAACTGTTACCATATAAGTTACATATTCAGGATTACCATCAAGTGTTGCTACAGGGCCGGCAATATTTGGATTACTCAAACCTGTTGCCGGAGACCATTGATAATTTACACCGCCTGTTGCTTTTAATTGCAACGGAAGACTTGCAATGATCACTGTATCATTACCAGCAAATGCTTTTACTTTCGGCAACACTCTTACGGTCACAGAATCGGATGATGGTTTAGGACAACCAGAAGTATTATCAGTTGCCGTTAAAACGTAAGTAGTAGTATTTGTCGGCGTAGCAACTGGATTAAGCACAGCAGCATTGTTGAGGCTTGCAGCATTTGACCATGTAAATGCAGTGCCATTTGTTTGCGCATTTAATTGCGTTGTTGAATTGTAACAAATATCAACATCGCTGCCGGCATTCACAATTGGTCTTGGAGCAATAGTTACAAGAACATTTTCAGTTGCGGTACATCCGCCAATGGTTGCGGTTACCTGGTAATTGGTAGTTGTTATTGGTGTAGCAATTGGGTTCAGAGTATTTGGATTGCTTAATGATGGATCTGGCTGCCACGAATATTGAAATCCATCTGTATTTGCATTTAATTGTACCGCATCATTTGCACAAATGGTGGTATCGCCAGTTGCTGTGAGATTAACTGAACTCACTACCCTGACCCTCACAGAATCTCTATTGCGACATCCATTGTCATTGAACTCGACCATGTACCACGTAGTTGTTAGCGGGTATACTGAAGGTGAAACTGATGTTGAATTGGTAATATTATAATTCGGCGTCCATGCAATAGCTCCGCTTCCTGTTGCATTCAATTGTATTGTATCATTACAAATAAGCGTATCACGAAATGCCATTGTTATTGGGGGCTTATCAATAATATCTACCGTTTGATAAATAGTATCACGGCAACCTTTGCTGGTACCGACAATAAATTCCGCCGTATAACTTCCCACGGCTGTATAAGTATATTGGGGGTTTCGCAGTCGCGATGTATCACTTGAAATAGAAGTAACACCAAAGTCATATCGCCAGAAATTTACGCTGCCATAATTGGCACCAGTAAGATCCTGGAACTGCACTGGTGTATTCATACACATTCCGGTATGATTAAAATTTGGAAAGAAGCCCGGATATACTCTTACTTGTGCCGTTGTGGAATCAGAGCAAGGCTGATTACGATTAGCAACGACTTTTACTGTATAAATTCCGGTATCGGGATATGTATAGCTTGGTGATGCCATACGTGAAGTGTCAGCAAGTGTCGCCAGGTCGCCAAAATCCCAGAAATAATTATTGATAAGAGAACTTGGAGAAAGATTGACGAATGAAACTGTGTAGTCATTACAGTTGATGTAACCGTTAGGTTCCAATGTAACAGTCGCTACATCACAGTCTGCTACTTTTACCTGCAGGTCTTTTCTTTGAGTTGCGATCAATTCACCATTTCGAAATTCTTTTACACAAACAGTAACAACATAAATACCTGCTTGTGGAGCTGTACCACTTATAAGCCCGGTATTTGCATCCATAGTTACTCCGTTTCCCATTGGAAATGTAGGGCTATATGGTGAATTATAACTAAGTGGTATATATGGTGGCGGAGCCGGGGGATTTGGAACCGTACCTCCCGTATTAGTATACCCGTCGCAAAATTCATAAGTAAGAATGTCGCCATCGGGATCTGTAGCTCCAAAGTTGTATGTAAAAGGATAACCTGCACAAATAATAACGGTGTCAATACCAAGAAAACGGGCACTATTATTTGCAGGACCTGTTGGCTCCGCAGAATTGCCTGGTATCTCAGCCGTATATGTGGCTCCGTAGTTTGAAGATGGTGAAATAACATTGGTGATGCCCGCTACTCTGCAACATCTTGCATAAGTAATTACATAACCAAATGCCGAACCCGGAAGAGTTACTGTAAGATTATAAAAGCCCACCTGGTAAGAAACAATCGGCGGATTAACAATACAAGGTCCCGGAGTAGCTGTGAGTATCATACTTGTTGCCTGTGCAATGCCAGGTGCTGTTGAACTCCAGACCAAAGCATTATTTGCTTTACTGTAGATAGCAATATTTACAAAAGGATCCAGCGTTGTTGCACTGGTTGCATCTCTAAAAAGTTTTAAGGTAATTGCGTAAGTATAATTGCCGCCTGACTGACTAACGAGGCTATAAGACATTTCGCCACCGGTAATATGATTAGCAGAAGAGGATAATGCTAATGATAGAACTATAATAAGGCTTAAAAACTGACGCTTCATTTTTCTCAGACTGACTTAGTTTTCATTTATTGTCCAAAAATTCTTGCAACATCCGGTTTGAATTTTCTGGTTCTTCCATCATTCCCATGTGGCCGGATTTTTTTAAGATGTGAAAGTAAGATTTTTCAGGCAGATGACATTGATTGAGGATGTCATTTAATGGCACTGCATTATCATGCTCGCCGGCAATAAAAAGTACGGGTTTTTCCGTCTTTTTCAGAATATCAGTCCTGTCTGGTCTTTTCATCATTGCTTCATAATATGATACAAGTGCATCGGTAGAGAAGTTTGTCAAACTATTAATAAACTCATTAATGGAATTTGGGATTTGAGATTTGGAATTTGGAGAGAATAAATTTGGTGTTGAAGTTTTTAAGAATTCAAATGCACCATGTTGCTTTGCAAACTCTATTCCTTTTTTACGGGTTTGTTTTTTCTCTTCAGTATCAGCAAAAGCGGAAGAATGAAAAAGACCAAAAGCATTTACATGGTTCCAATAGCTTTCAACAAGGGCTAAAGTAATATAGCCGCCCATGCTGTGTCCAATCACAGTGCATTTGTCAATATTTTCTTCATGAATAATTGTATGCAATACTTCAGCCATTCCTTCCATACTCATATCATTGATCATTTCTGATCTTCCTGAACCGGGCAGATCAGGTACTATGAGATGATACTTCTTCTTTAAGAATTCAATTTGTTTATTCCAAACTTCTCCATCTTCACCAAAGCCATGGACCAGCATTACAGGATCATTATTACCAAGGCTTCGATAAAAGATATTTTTGTTTTTATAGAGAGTTGTTTTTTCCATTTTGCCACAGAGGCACTGAGGCACAGAATTTCAGTGTTTCTGTGTTTCAGTGGCATTTAAAATATTACCCTTTTTATTTCTAATTTCATTTTTCCAAAATTAAGTATCAATCCCACTTTACATCCGGAACATTTTAAATAATTCAATGCTTGTGCCATATCTTCCTCAGCTATTCCACCTTCTTTAGCTTTTATTTCCACAATTACCTTCCCAAATACAACAAAATCAGCAAAAAACCTGTGCGGAAGAATTACGTCCTTATAAACTATCTGGTATTCCTTTTCTCTTTCATAAAGTATAATTTGTTTTCTAAATTCATATTCAAAGGCATCCTTGTAAACTATTTCAAGAAAACCTGAACCTAAGATTTTATGAATTTCTAAAGCTGCTTTTATGATTGTATCGGTTTCTTGCTGTAAAGGATAATTCTGAAGATCATAATTTTTCTTTTCCATATCAGGTAGTTTTGATTAATGGAAGTGATTTTTGCCACTGAGGCACTGAAGCACAGAAAAAAATCAAATCATTTTTTTAAAGGTAAATAATAAGAAAAGAAATCAGTGTTTCTGTGCCTCAGTGGCAATTCTTTTGCTCAAGAAAAAACTCCTGGTTAAAATGATTCCGACTATTGGTAAAAAAGCTGTATTGAATTGCTGGGGCAGAAAGAACCATGCCAGCAATAAAGCGATTGTGTAAAAAAAGATAAAGCGGAAATAAGCATTCACCCATTGCTTCCTGCTAAATAATAAAAATGCAACTGGTAAATGAGTTGGTAAAGCCCAAAGCAAGTTGAAATTGTTCTTGCACATTGCATGTTCAGTTCCAAACCACATGAATAGGATCAGAAAGCCAATTAAACCAAGAAAAGTAAAAAGTAAAAAGTCAAAAATTTTAAAAAAGACGTTCCATGTATTGCGGGTAAAAAAACTCAGTACCGCTATCACTAAAAACAGAACCCCAAAAACAATTAAAGGCGTAATACCGGATTTTGTTTTATATGATTCAAAATAATTCAGCAGGATCTTTTTCTCATACACTACGGGTTGTCCATTCAATTTCGAACTATCAAAGGCCATCAACAAATAATCAGGAAGAAACATCGCCTCACGATTGGTAACTTTTTTATCCATTGGATTGCCAAGAAGCATGTCAATGCCAAATTTGCTCCATTGCTGTCCACCCCTGTCAAGATATATATGTATTAGATTTCTGAATGTGGTGTTCGGTTTGGGCAAAATATTTTTTGTTTCTAATTGTTTACCCGCAGCTTTCTCAAGGATATCACGCAGTCGGGTCGTGCAGTTGTCATAATTAAAATCGTAACGATAATACTTATTTTCTTCTTTTGCATTTTCAAAAAGCAGTGAAACCAATCTTTGCTTTTCAGGGCAAGAGATATTTATTGCCTGTTCTGTTATTCCTCTTTTGTAATAATCATATTCTGCAAGGAAGGAAGGTAATGTATCAATAGAAACGAAATACAGCAGCTTACCCTTTACAAACTTGTTATAAAACTTCGGGTCATCAAACTTAAAAGTGCCATAGTTAAAAACAAGGTCGGCATTATTTACACTGTCAAATACTCTGAATGCGCTATGACCAAATGTTGAATAAAGTTCTGTGCCGGGAGTGCAGGTAAGTAAACTGATTCGAATGCCACAGCCTGGTTGATTCAATGAATCAGTTTGTGCATTTGAAAAAAAACTGATTGCCAGTATAAGAATAAGGAAAGATAATTTTCTCAATGCTTATCAATTTATCCGGCAAGATAAATAAAAACAAAAGCGAATGAAGGAAGCCTTTGTTAAATACTAAAACTCCAGCTTCCATACCGGGTGGATAAAAACTAATAAACTATTAACTTTCCAACAGCGATACGTTCTCCTTTCGTATCTGATATTACGACACTATAAAACCCAGCGGGCATCGGAACCATATTTATATCAACAAGAGTATAAATTCCTGTCACATTAAATCCTTTTCTATAAACCATAGCACCTTTTGAATCATAGACTGTGGCAACTTGCAGATTGTTGACACCAGATGGATTGTAATATGAAATCTTAAACTGCCCATTGTTAGGATTCGGATAAATAATTAAGCGGGCTGTATCCTGAGCTTTAATAATAATATTTGACCAGTTCGAACAAACCAAATCGCTTGGCCATCTTTCCTGAATTCTTACCTGATAGGTACCAATTTGATCAAAATTCACCTGGCGTGTATTTCCTGTATTGGGAACAATTGAATTGTTATAAATCCATACAGTAGATAAAACTCCGCCTGATCCTATCGGTGTTGCTGTGAGTGTAGTTGATTGCCATGGAAATAAACTTGTAAAAGGAGCTGCAGCTAATCTTATTTCAGGTAGTTTGCGAACGTTGAGTATCGCTGTATTTGAAGTTGTAGAAAAATTACATATAGCATTTGATAATACACACCGATATAGATTTTTGTTCAAAGATCCATCGGCTGTTGTTATTGTCAATAATGATGATGTGGCTCCAGAATATATTCCACCATTAATAACCGGAAGATAACTTGTGCCTCCATTTGTGCTTACCTCCCATTGGTAAGAAAAAGTTTGAGTACTATTCGTTGACACTAAAAAAATAGCATTACCACCGGCACAAACTTCTGTACTTGCAGGGTGAACAAGAATGCTGACTGGACCAGTTACCGATAACAACGCAGTATAAGATGTGACTGTATCACATTGACCAGTTACAATACAACGAAATTGATATCCATCTTGTGTTGTTGCTACTGATGCGATAGTATAAGATGATGAATTAGCACCGGTAATATCATTAAAACTGGTACCTCCATCAGTACTCGACTGCCACTGATAGGTGGATGTTCCCAAGGCTACAACACTAAATGTATGATTACTTCCGGCACATAGGCTAATGCTTTGTGGTTGTGCAGAAATAACTGTGCTGGAAGTAGAAAGAATAGCGGCTGAAGTTAAAACTTCATTGCACGCCCCGGTTACTCGGCATCGGTACCGATAATTATTTTGTGAGGTTGTTACGGATGTTATTGTGTATGATGGTGAAGTCGCACCGGCAATATCAGTATATGTTACTCCGCTATTTGTACTTAATTGCCATTGAAAAGCTGTTGCGTTTGTAGCCGACACACTAAATACTGCGGTTGCACCCGAACAAATATTTTGGCTTAATGGTTGACTTAAAATAGATGCGCTGTTTGCACAGGGTCCCATCTTATGTACAAAAGCATCAGTAAACCCATTCGGTGTAAGATTGTAAGTAGCAGAGCCAGGATCAAAATCTATCATACTATGAAAAATTCCAACAGAATATACATTTTCAAAATCATCAAAAGCAACTGAATAAATCTGTGTGAAATCCCTACTACCATATACATCCAGTTGTTTTGCCCATATAAAATTACCATCAGAATTTAGTTTGGTTATATAAATGCAAGGGCCTATAAGATTGTAAACTCCTGGCCCCGGATCAACATCTACAGAACTAAAGGATCCTCCAGTGGTATAGGTGTTACCGGAGGCATCCAAAGCTAGTTTGTATGTAATAAACCCATTAAGACGTTTTGCCCAAATAAAAATACCATCCGAGGTTAATTTAAGTAAATAAAAATGACCTGAAGAATCAGCTGTAAGATTGCAGGTCCCCGGCCCCGGGTCAAAATCTACGGTCCCGCCGAAATAACCTGAAGTATAAATATTCCCTGCCGAATCTACCTTAATATCATGTCCCTGTTCATTTTCAATTTGTTTTACCCATGAAAAGAGTCCATTGGCGGTTAATTTCCATATATAGATATCCCCATCCGTTGCACTAAGAACAGAAACACCGGGTCCCGGATCAAAATCCAGTTCGTAATCAAATTCACCTGTGCAATAAACATTTCCTGCACCATCAACATCAAGATATGCCCCATTTGCCTCCGCCCAGGAAATTGTCGCCAATTCTGGCGCCCTTGCCCATAACAAATTACCCGATGAATCTAACTTGGACACATAGATAAGACCCCCAACACCCCACCAGAAGCCGCCATATAAATTGTAAACCCCAGGTCCAGGATCAAAATCCACTGTATCTGCAAAATGTCCACTGGTAAAAACATTTCCAGCCCCGTCTATTTTAATGGAATAGCCAACGGCACGTCCAAATCGCCCAGGCGTAGAATTGCCAAATTGTTTAGCCCAAACAAAGCTTCCGTTCGAATCCAATTTTAAAACGAAAGCATTGTAATATAAAGAAGTCAAATTATAAACAGCTGAACCAGGGTCAAAATCGACGGTACCAAGAAAACCTCCTGTTGCGTAAATATTTCCAATTGCATCCCTGTCAATATCAGAAATACCGAAACTGCTCGAACTATTAAGTCCTTGTATCTGTTTCGCCCAGATAAAATTGCCAGAAGAATCTAATTTAGATATATAATAAGCATTAGATCCCTGATAAGGAAAGTTGGAAACTACAGGGGCAGTAAGATAATAGTTATCAGGGCCAGGATCAAAATCAACAGTGCCCTCAAAAAAGCCAGTGGAATAAATATTCCCTGATGTATCTGTAATAACACAGTTACCCCCACTACCACCAGGTCCACTCATTTGTTTTGCCCATTTAAAATTTACATCCTGTGCAAAGAGAAAAGTTGGAGTAAGTAAAATAAAAAGTAGAGTTGATTTCATGATTGAAAAGTTTTAAACCTCCACTGATAATTGCCAACCGAAATATTTTCTACAATCGTACTTACTGTTGTTGCGCAACTGATATTAAGAAAAGCAAGACCCGAAATTTTTGTCCAGAGCCATTCAATTATCATCCCATCCGGATCAGTAGAGGCTGAGCCATCCAATGAAATACTATCCGAAGGTAAAGCGATAACTTGGTCGGGCCCTGCACTTGCTATGGGCGGTTTGTTACCATTGATGCATCCGTCACAGGATTTTTCTTTTTTGCAGGATAGAAATATTACTGTTGCCCAAGCGATTACTATCAAAAAAGAAAGAAATTTTTTCTTCATATCGGTAAAGTTTTTGAAAGCACTCTAATGTGTCACCGCTATGCCAATTGTATAAGACCATTGGCTGCCATCATTAAGGGCAACAGAGCTTCCATTTTTCCAGTACTTGGCCACACGGCCATATACATTTTGTGATATTCCAGAATGATCGTAGCCTGCCACATATGCATCACTTCCAATAACAGCAATAGAGTATGCTACGGGAATATTGCCACTAAGAAGAACTGGGTTTCCGTTTTTCCAGTATTTCCCTATATCGTTTGTTCCATTATATTCAGATCCTGCCACATACACATCGCTACCCGAAACCGCGATGTCGGTTACCAATATTGGTTGGGTGCCATCACTAAATACTATGGGGTTTCCGTTCTTCCAGATTTTTACTATTAAGTAACCTGTTATACTATTTCCATTTCCATCATAGCCGAGTACATATACATCGCTCCCGGAAATTGCGATTCCGATTGCCGTTCCATAGCTGCTTCCGGTAAGGGTTACCGGGTTTCCGTTTTTCCAATATTTGATAACACCATTTTCATCTCCCGCCACATAGACGTCGCCACCATCGATGGCGATATCTCTTGCGGAAGAACTATGATTGGTATCGGTAAGAATGTAAGGCGTTCCGTTTTTCCAGTACTTGGCTCTGGAGTAGTTGCTGTAAACAAGATTACTGTCATCATCGTAATAAGAATATTGTGCTCCATCATTTTCATATCCGGCTACATACACATCACTGCCCGCCACTGCGATGGCAGTTGTACCAGCATTATGGCTGCCATCGGTAAGGGCTATTGGAAGAGTTCCGTTTTTGGAGTATTTCGCTACGGATGGTGTTCCATTAACTTCAAACGCCGCCACATACACATCACTGCCAGAAACCGCAATTCCGGATACACCGGCAAGATCGGCATAGCTAAGGGGTATGGGCAAGCCGTTTTTCCAATACTTTTTCACAACATAGGTCCCATTATACTCATATCCCAATACGTACACGGTTGTGTTGGGATCATCAACCGTTATCTGCAACGTATCTTTATCAGACAATCCCCCTGCATCTAATACTTTCAATTCAAACTGGTAAATTCCTTGTACAAGATTGTTTACTTGTGTTTGCACAACATTTGCATTAGCAATATTAAATGAAGAGGGACCGGAGATCTTTGTCCATACATAACTGGTGATATTGTTATCCGGATCAATAGAACCGCTGCCATTAAGTGTTGCACTGTCGGTTGGTAAAGCGATAACCTGGTCGGACCCTGCTATGGCGATTGGTGGTTTGTTTCCATTGATGCATCCTTCACAGGACGGTTCTTTTTTGCAGGAAAGAAAAAACATGACTCCAGCAAAAGACAGGATGAATATTTGAAAGATAATCTTTTTCATAAAAAAGTTTTAATTTAAAAAATCATCGAAAAACATTCACTGTATTAGTCCCGGGTGTTTCATCCGGAACACTATTAATAGCAGAATCTGTTGCCTGCTTACTCACTCCGTGCAAATGAATTTCATTTGTATTATGGGAACCTGCAGGGCCTGATGGATTGAGCGAATAGGCCCCATAAGCATTAATCTGGTTGGTCCCAATATTACCGTCAATAGGACATCCCTTGAAAATGATTTTAAGTTCATTGTTGTTTACTGCACCAGGCACACCCGTTGCACTAACAAAGCCAGCTACTGCATACACTCCTCCTGGGAAATTTATATCAGAAGGCAATGGATCTCCCTGATTATTTCTGATGATCGTGCCATTTGCTTCGAATAGAGTTGAATTTTGATAAGCAGTACCACCCGCACCAGATGAAACACCTCCTCTTAAAGCAAGGCCAACACCATTATCTTCAAACCTGTCCGCATTGGATTTTATCGATATACTGTTTTGGTTGCTTATCGTATCCCTGGGAGCCGCATTAAATACAACAATCCCGTTTCCGTTATGGTGAACATGATTTCCTTTCAGCGTTGCTGTGATAACTGCCCTGGCAACACCATGGCTATTTTGAATCTGTATTCCGGTTGCAAATCGGGGTACAGTATTGTTTGCGGGGGTGACAGTATTATTTCTTATCTCATTGTTTTCAATTTCAGCTTCCACAATTCTGTCATTGTTCACGGGGTACCTGTTTATTATACACAATCCAATGTTGCTGCCTTGTAGTATTGTATGGGCAACTTTTATTTGCGTTGTGGGTGTGGCGTCAATATCAGTTTGAATCAGAGACTTTATTGAATTATTTTGAATATTATTCTGCACGGTTATCCATTCAATAGCATTGTAACCGTTGCCCATCCTTATAGGGGCCGTCTCCGTCCGGGGTGTTTCCGTAAGTTTATATGAAGTAAGTGGTAACCCTGTAACATCAATAATTACCAGTTCTGCGTGGCCGGGTTGTCCTACCAGCGACATGTTATGCAGTAAATCCAACCGGCCACCATTCGGGTAATTTGAATTTAATGTATAAGTTCCTGGTGACAGTACAATTGTTTTGCCGGCGTTTGTCAAATCATTTATTGCAGCATAAAGCTCTTCCACATTATTTACATTAACTCTATTGCTTACAGCGGCTGCCACATCTCCCAATGGAGTATAGTAGATTCTATTTTTCATAAATTGAAATTTAATGGTAAAAAATGATTCACTCTTTATTAAAAGGAAATATTTACTCCTTCAAAAACTTCAGTGTGTTATTGATGTTCTGTGCAATTTTTCTTCCCTGTTTATTTCCTTCTGTGCATGCAATGCGATAGTGAATACCTCCATACACTCTTGAATCACCAATTTCCACCGCCATTTGATAAAATGAAGTGTACGTACGGGGAGCCATTCCCAAATAATCGTAGCTATGATTTGTAAATTGATAGTTATCGCCAAACAGCCCGGTCAATGTTTCAGCAACAGCGCCTCCGGCAGTTGAATGTCCTGAAGGATATTCTGGAAAATTAGGAGTACCAAACAAAGGGGCCCATGTAGTGTATCCCATAACATTCCTGATATATGTAATGGGTCGCTCTAAATTGTAGGTATATTTTGCTGTCCAGCAACCAATACCTCCATCTACCAAAGCAATCCCTGCTTTAGCATAAGCAAGTGCTGAAATATCGAGTTTGGAATTCTCCTTCTGCAAAACTTGTTTAACAATAGAAAGATAATGGCCGCCACCAAAGCCAGGATTATCTCGATAGTATAAACCAATAGCTCTTTGCTCTGGTGTAAGAGTTTGAGAAATATCATAAACTTCTTTTACCATTTGATGATAAGGCGAACCCGGAGTTGTAGAATAAACCGGATGAGGTGGTGGTGCACTACCATTTAAGCTGCCCTGTACCATTAAGCGGTTATTTTTCCAATAAGGTCCAAATGCTGCAAGGTTGGCCGGTGGTGTTGGAACCCAAAGTCCCGCACCAACAGGAGGAGTATATGGATCATTTGCATGATTAGCATTATCAGTAGTTGACCAATCAAAAATCAATTGGGCAACTGCTTTACCAAACTGAGCTGAGCGCTGAAGTGCTGCGGCATTTACATCATCCTGGTATTCGGCATTCAATGCGTTCTCCAATGAATCAATAGCATTTTTGTTAACAGTTGATGTTGTCGGAAATAATTTTCTGTTCATATCAGCTAATGCTGCATTGGCGCAGGAAGGCCAGTGGTAAGCATAACCAGGTAAAGTTGCAGACATTGCTGGCATGTCTGTTAACTGATCTGATAAAGTTTGATACGCTGGCATACCTGGTACCACACTTTCGTATAATGCAATACCTGAATAAGCAATGGGGCGAAAAGCGGGCAATCCTCCTATGAAAGGCGAGCTTGTTTGCATTATGCGCAACTGCATGTCGATCCATTTAAAAGCAACATCAGATGAATATTCCTTTGTTTGAATTAAATGACCATGCTGACTATTTGAATTTGCGGAAGTTGCAACTTCTTCTTGCCGTACCGATGGAGCATCAATTTGTTTTTGACAGGAAGAAAAAAAAGCAATCAATGCAAGGATCATCACAACCTGGTAGATGAAGTACTTTCTCATAAAATAAGTTTTGATAAAAAAAACTCATAAAATAAGTTTTGATAAAAAAAATTGTATTCAAAAGTAGGTTCGGCAACTACCGGTATCAATAGCACAATAATGTCGTTTAAGAGAGAAAAAAGGATAAGGATAGCATGAACATGCCATTTTTTTAAAAGAAGGATTTAGTTTAATTTGATGAAAGTTTTTTCCAAATTTTCAATATTAGAGTCAAACAGTTTTATGAGAAAATTGCAAGTTCTACTGTTTGTTTTTGTTGCATTGCATTCGTTGTGTTTCGCACAACGAGCCCGCAGAATTGATTCTCTTTTGACGGTCTTAAAAACACAAACCGAAGACACTAATAGAGTGAATACCTTAAATAATCTCGCAAGAAATTATCAACTGAAAGGCGATTATAGCCTGGCTGTTCAATATGCGAAAGAAGCGATAGCAACTGCAGAGAAATTAAATTTTATACCGGGAAATATTCTCGGTCATACTCACCTGGGACATGGTTATTTATCTCTCAATGATCATGAACAATCATTAAAAAGTTATCAGGCAGCGTTAAAATTATCAGAACAAACGAAGAGCAAAAGAGGACTTGCTATGTCATATAACAATGTCGGCAACGCTTATTTTTATTTGGTTAATGCAGACAGTGCCGTAAAATATTTTGAAATTGCTGCTAAAATGTGGGAAGCGATTGGAGATAAACTAATGGCCGCAACATCTTATTATAATCTCGGTAATGCTTATTATTCACCGCTTTCAAATTATGTCGAAGCCATAAAAACTCACACATTGTCTCTCCAGCTTTCTAAAGCCATAAATGATAAAAACCAGGTCGCCGCCCGCTATATTGATATAGGCAATTGCTATGAAAGCCTTGGAAACTATCCTGAATCATTAAAGAATTACCTGTCTGCCCTTAAAATTGCAGAGGAAATAGGTGACAAAGACTTTATCGCCTCCGCCAGTAATAATATCGGGGAAATTTACAATAATACGGGTGATCTCGATAAAGCACTGGGATATTATTTATCTAGTTTCAAAGTATACAAGGAGATTAACAACAATTACGGAATTAGTATATGCTACGATAATATTGGAATGATTTATCAAAAAAAGGGAAATCTGGCAGAGGCCCTGAAATACCATCTTGATGCGTTAAAGCTGGGTAAGGAAATAAATTGGATCTATGGGATGGCATATACTTATTTCAATATTGGTGATGTTTATTTTATTCAGCCAAATTACGCCGATGCTCTAAATAATTATTTTACGTCGTTAAAACTTTTTAAGCAATGTGGAGAAGATGAGGGCCAGGCAAAAGTCAGCAGCGCGATAGGCAAAACCTATTTCAAAATGCAAAATTTCACAGAATCAAGAAAATATTTGAACGAAGCTTTAACTACTGCAAAAGAATTCCAGGGAAAAAAGATAGTGGCAGAAGCATATGAAATTCTTGCAAAAATAGACAGCACCGCAGGAGATTGGCAAAAAGCTTATGAAGATCAAAAATTATTTACCCTTCATCGGGACAGTTTGCTTAGCGAAGAGAGTTCAAAGAAGATAATTGAAAGCGTAATGCAATACCAATTTGAGAAGAAAGAAGATTCTATAAAATACAAGCAAGCATTAACCGATGAAAAATTAAAGCAACAGCATTTAATTACAAGCCAGCAAAAGCAATCACTCTTATTTAAAGAAAATGAAGTTTCCTTATTGAACAGTGAAAAACAACTCCAGCAACTTGAGCTCCAAAACAATGAGAAAGAACTGGCGGTGCAGAGAGCAGAAGCAGAAAAAAAACAAAATCAACTTTCTCTTTTGAATAAAGAAAAGGATATACAGTCCTTACAAATAAAAAAACAAAAACAAGTTAAAACATATTTACTGGCTGGTCTTGTTTTGTTTTGTATTCTTTCATTTTTTGTTTACTGGAATTATCGTACCCGTCAACAACTAAAGCTACAAACACTTAGGAATAAGATTGCCAGCGATCTGCATGATGATGTTGGCAGTACACTGAGTAGTATTTCAATTTTTTCTCAAATGGCACAGGAACAGTCAAAAGAAGTAATTCCGCTGCTTGAAACAATCCAGGAAAGTTCACATAAAATGCTGGACGCAATGGCCGATATCGTATGGACCATTAAACCTGAAAATGATCAGTTTGAAAAGATTATTTTAAGGATGAAAAGCTTTGCTTATGAATTGCTGGGTGCTAAGAATATAGATTTCGAATTTATTGCAGAGGATGAAGTATCAAAAATGAAATTGCCGATGGAGGTGAGAAAAAATCTTTACCTCATATTTAAAGAAGCAACAAACAACATGGTAAAATATGCCCAGGCTAATAAAGCCATGTTTGCTATCAGGGGAGAGAAAAATAATTTAGTGATGATGATAAAGGATAATGGAAAAGGATTTGATATAAATAAATCATCCGAAGGAAATGGATTAAAGAACATGAAGAGGAGAGCAAATGAGATAGGTGCGGATCTAGTGATTGATTCACATCCGGGAAATGGAACAACCATTCAATTAAGAATAGCGGTTTAAAAAGATCTGATGAATATCAGAGTTACCATATTCGAAGACAACAACAGTCTGCGGCAAAGCCTGTATCAATTGATAAATGGCAGCGATGGTTTTAAATGTGTAGGCGCTTTTGAGGATTGTTTAGATCTGATGAAAAACATTGAGGATACTAAACCTGATGTTGTGCTAATGGATATTGAAATGCCAGGCATCAATGGTATTGAAGCAGTTCAGTTGCTGCGGGAAAAATATCCTGGTTTGAAAATCCTGATGCAAACTATTTTTGAAGACAATGAAAAAATTTTCAATTCCATTCTTGCAGGGGCTTCAGGTTATATTTTAAAAAACACCTCTCCTTCAAGAATTCTTGATTTTATTAAAGAAACTTATGAGGGCGGTGCTCCTATGAGCCCATCTGTTGCAACAAAAGTCATGAA
>Ga0070698_100001475_pt1 | contig 26121 bp, 19 predicted proteins | sample KBSK1502metaG_FD_65477 | JGI IMG/M metagenome (GOLD analysis project Ga0070698, IMG submission 65477) | Corn, switchgrass and miscanthus rhizosphere microbial communities from Kellogg Biological Station, Michigan, USA - KBS K1-50-2 metaG | ecosystem: Host-associated > Plants > Roots >... | reverse complement strand
CCACTTCGATGGTGCCTCCGTGAAATTCCACGATGCCGCGCGCGATGGAAAGCCCCAACCCCAGTCCCTCCGAGTTGAACTCCAGCGTGTCCGAGGAATGATGGCGCTTCGAGTTTCGGACCATCACCGCGGGATCGAACAGCACCCTTGCCTGATCCTCCGAGATCCCGATCCCGGTGTCGGCCACCTCGATGACAAGCGTTCCCGCCCTGCGAAGCGCGCTGACCTCGACCCTCCCGCCGTCGGGAGTGAAGCGGATTCCGTTGCGGATCAGGTTCGCGACCGCCTCGGTGATTCTGGGCCCATCGACGACGGCCCTTCCTGCGTGGCGTGCCGCGTCCGAGGTCACCTCGACCGACCGGCCCTTCGCCTCCGACCGCGCCGTATCGGCTGCGTTCCGTAGAAGGGCGCCGACATCATGTTCGCTGAGATCGAGGGAGAGACGGTCTCCCTCGATCTCAGCCAAGCTGGTCGCGTCCTCGGCGATCCGGTGCAACGTGAGCGCGGCTCGCCCGATGGCCTCGAACGCCCCCTTCTGTGCCCGCGTGGCCGGGCCCATGAGACCTCTCGAGAGCAAATCGTTGTAGCCCCGAATCACGCTCACCGGGGTCCGAAGCTCGTGAGACGCAATGTTGAGGAACTCGCTCTTCAGGCGAGCGATCTCTTGAAGGCTTCCAACGTAGGCGTGCTGGTGTCGGCGCATCGCGTCGAAGCGAGCCGCCAGGTAGGCCATCTCGTCACGACCGTTCACCTCGAGCGGGTACTCGTAATTCCCGCGCTCCATTTCCTCGGCTCCGCGCACGAGCTTTCGAATCGGAGACGTGATCCGCTGGGAGATGGCGAGGCCGGAGAGGAGCGCGACGATCGCGCCGAGAATTCCCAGTTCCACGAGTCGCGCCCGGATCTCCCGGAGGAATGCGGTCTCGGCGTCGAGGGAGCGCTGCATCGCGTAGTAGTTCTGGCTCAAGAGACCGGCGTCGGGCAGCTGGTCGAAGAGCGTGACGCGAATTTGGCCCCGCGTCCGCACCTCGACCACGCTCCCCCCGCTCGCCAGACGGCCCCGCACGCCCTCGAGCGCTTTGAGAACGGCCGCCCGGTCCTCGTCGCGGTCGAGCGTCGTAGCGGTAATGGACCGATTCGTGAAGAACGTCACCTCGCTGCGTGTCAGCTCCCGGAGTTCCTCGGCGGCCCTCCGGCCGATCCGGTCGCCCACCAAGAGCGAACCAACCACTCGTCCGCCCGCCACTACCGGAGTGGCCGCGACCTGGTGCTGTCGATCGGGGTCCGCAAGCACCGATGTCTGCAAGCGCCCGGCAAGCGTAGGGAGAACGATCGCGGAGCGGGTTCGCACGTCCGATTCCTCGGGACCTACCGAGGCAATGAGGCGCCCGCGCCCGTCATATACCTCGAACAGGTCCGTCCTCGTAATGCCCGCGAATGACCGCGCGACCCCTGCCACGGTCGCTCGGAACTGGGGATCGCGGTACGTCCCCGGCAGGGTCAGCGCCGAAAAGAAGCGTGGATCCTCCGCGATGACTCTGGACGCCATGGAGAGGTACTCGGCACGCTCCGCGAGCTTGGTCTCGAACACGGTGGACGCCCGCTTCAGATCGGCATCGATGTTTTGACGAACTTCGGCGGAGACCGTTCGTTGCACCGTCCAGAGCGTCGCGAGAGCGACGACCAGAAGCGGCGGTACCGTGAAGAGGAGGATCTTCCACCGAAGCCACATCCTCATGACCCCAGAGTCACCACGAGTTCCGACCGTTCACCGTCCGTAACGGTGACCTCGCGACGAATCGTTGGAAAGTCCGGGTGCCATACGTTCAGCGCGTACCGCCCCTTCGGGAGCATGGGAAGCACGAAACGACCCGAGGAATCGGGCCGAGCGAACGCTCGGTTCGGCACGACGAGGATATAGGCTGCCATGTTCGGGTGAAGGTGGCAGTAGACGTTGACGAGGCCCGGCTTGTCGAAAGTCACCCGCTTGGACTTGCCACGTCCGTAGCGTCCCAGATCGATAGGCTCCGCGGGGGAAACGCTGAAGATATCGTGGTAGACGCTGTCCTGGTTCGAGAACTCGACGCTCGAGCCGACTGGCACCACGAGGATCCGCGGCCGGAGGCTCTGACCGATCAGCGCGAGGCGGGCGGATGCCCTCTCCGCGCGAAGACGCGATTCGGCGTGCTCCCCCAGTTCCTCGACGTAGACCACCGCGTCGAGGACGGATCCGCGCCCCGAGACGGGATTGGCGTCCGGCTCTTGGGAGGGAATGGACTGGGCTGGCAGGGGCGTCGTGAGCCTCCCACGGATCGCTCCGGAGGAAGCGCATCCACTGCACAAAACGATCAGCGTGAGAACAGCCGGAGCGAGGCGGGTACCCATAGCGGGTGTATCGGCGAAAAGGCTGGGAACATAAGACCTATGAACTTCAGGGGCACCGGCGCGGACCCGTTGGCGACCGCCGGGAGCGCTCCTAAGTGACATGAATTCACATGGAAACGGACCCCGTGAGCGATTGCCCACGGGGCCCGTTGGAAGGTCGGATCGTCGATGCTCTCCGAAGTCTCCTACGTCATGAGGATCACGAGCTGCTTGATCTTGCGGAACTCCTTCGGGTCGACGATGCGCAGCTCCACCATGTCCTTTGAGATCGGCTGGAGCACATAGCTCGAGACCGGTTGCGCGCTCAGGACCTGCGCCTTCTCCGACGGAATCTGGATGACGACTTCCTGGTCCGTGTTGAGCGGCTTGAACGCGGCTTCGTTGACCATCGCCGAGGGCTTGAGCGTCTTTCCGAATCCGAGAACGCCACCCTTCGATTCCACGACGCCCGCGCGTTGGAGGTCCTTCTTCGTTCCGATCGTGTAGAAGATCGTGGCCAGTTCCTGCTGCTTCTCCGTGAGCACCATCTGCTGCACCTCGACCTCGGTGTTAAGCCCGGCCACGCGGGTCTGGAGCGTATCCACCTGCGTCGTTAGCTGCGCGATGTGCTCTTCCTTCTCGGATACGTTCTTCCGAAGCCCGGCGATCATCCGTTCCAGCCCCGCGATCTTGACGCCGTTCTTCTTCAGCCTGCTGTCCAAATCTTCGATCCGCTCCTTGGTCCGCTCGATCGCGGACTTGAGCGTCGCGATCCGCGTCAGGACCTGGTCGTGGAGCGTTCCCGGCACCTGAACTTCGACGTCGTTCCGGGCGGGGAGATTCCGCACGGCTTCCTCGCCGAGGACGATGGCGTTCAGGCTGTCCTGGATCATCACGATTTCGCCGACGGCCCGGTCATAGCGGTTCCGCATGTTCTCCTGCTCGGCCGTCGCCTGCTGGTAGTTCGCCAGGGACTGCCGGTACTTCGAGTAGGAGATCGCGGTCGCCGCCAACAGCAGCACTGCGACGATGGCCAGTACGAATACACCTGTTCTGCGCATGATGAAGCCTCCTTGTCCACACGAGTGGTCCTGGGCGGTGCGGTAGCGCGCACGGCCTGGGCTAACCGACCGATGGTCGGTTCCGGCCATCCCGGGAAGGTGGCAAGACAGGTGCCATTGGGACCCGCCGGGGCGGGTCCCGGGTGGGTGACGGTCCGCAAGCGGTTCAGGGGGCTAGGCTTCTCGGACGACAGCCTACTCGATCGGGCCCCCCCAACGGGCGGCCAAGCGCCTGCGGGTCGTACGGGACGGGACGACCGGGCATCGGATCGGGGGGTTGCGGACAGGGACGGCGACCGGCTTCGGGGGGGGTTACCGGGCCGGCGTTGGCATCGGCGCGGGCTACCCGGGAGGCTTCCCCGCCCCATTCGCCTCGGCTTCGCGGGTCCGCACGCGCTCCATCCGCACGCCCATGCCCATGAGCATCGCCGGCATTCTCCGGAGAAGCGGGACGCGGCGGAGCACTCGGAACATGAGCGGCGCGCTTCCGTTCTTCTTGCCGGACAGGGTCGGATACACCAACTTGTTCTGCATCGTCACCTGAAGCAACTGCGTCATCTTCGTCGGGAATTCACGCCGATGCTGCACGCGGCGCAGGTGGTCCGTCGTCATTTTCCCTGCGCGAAGCGGCCCGGCCAACTCGTTCGAAGCGGCGACCGCGTCCTGGATCGCGAGATTGACCCCGACGCCGCCGATCGGAGACATCGCATGCGCCGCGTCGCCGATGAACAAGAGCCCCGGGCGATACCATTCGCGCAGTCGGTCGATGCGCACTGAGAGGAGCTTCAGGTCGTCCAAGTTCTGGACCTCCGAGTGGCGCGGGCGGGTGAACGGGACCAGCTCCGCGAGGGCGTCGCGGAACGCCTCGAGTCCTGCGCGCCGAACCTCATCCAGGGTGCCCTTCGGAATGACGTACGCGATCTGCCAGTGCTCTCCACGGTCGATCATGATCAGGATGCGCCCGTTCTGGAATCGTCCGAGGGGCTGCGGTGGATCGTCCGGGGAACGGCTGATCCGGAACCAGAGGGCGTCCATGGGCGCGCCCAGGGCCTGGACCTCGAGGCCCGTCTGCCCACGGATGATCGACTGTCGCCCGTCCGCGCCCACCACGAGGGCGGCGCGGATCTCGACCGGCCCCTCGGGACCCACGGCGCGCACGCCCACGGTCCGACCGGGCTCCTGGATCAACTCGGTCGCCTCGGTCCGCATCCGGAGGGAGTACGACGGGTATCGCGCGGACTCCTTCGCGATGAAATTCAGGAAGTCCCACTGCGGCATGAAGGCGACGAAGCGACACTTGGTCGGCAAGTGCCTGAAGTCGGCGATCGGGAAGTCGCCGTCGCCAATCCGGATGCGGAGTTCCTCGACCTTGCGATACGGTATTTGGAGAAAGCGCTCCAAGAGCCCGAGTTGGTGCATGACCTCCAGGGTCGACGGGTGGATCGTGTCCCCGCGGAAGTCGCGGAGGAAATCGGCGTGCTTCTCCAACACGGTCACCCGCACGCCGGCCCGTGCCAGAAGCAGGCCCATGACGATGCCGGCGGGTCCCCCTCCGACCACGCAGCAATCGGTCGTCACCTTCTCGCTCATCGCGATTCCTCCAGGCTTGGGTGCGCCATCCGATGGGGTCCTCGAAACGGCTGGCCAGCCTGCAGACAGTAGCGGATTCGCATCGGATGGGTCGAGGGTGCGGATTTTTGGTCAAGGAGGGGCGGACAAGGAGGGGGCGGACAAGCCAACGCAAGAGCCTCTCGGCGCCGCCGCCGAAGTGCCGTCCCTGGCCCGGCGAACGCCCGTACCGCTACGAGGTCGGGCTCGTGCTCTTACCCAGTTTCTTCTCGATGCAGCGGATCACGTCGTCCACCGTGGTCGGCTTGGCGAGGTACGTCTGGCCGCCGATGACGTCGCCCTTCACCCGGGTCGTCTCTTTCGACACGCCCGCCGTCAGGAACACGATCGGAACGTCCTTGAACTTCGGGTCGCTTCGAATCGTCGCCGCGACCTCGCCACCGTCCACGTCGGGCATGATCACGTCCAAGAAGATGAAGTCGGGCAGAAAGTCACGCGCGATGGTGAGCGCGTAGGCCCCGTTGTTTTCCACCATCACCTTGAAACCGCGACGCTCGAGGCTCAGCTTCAGCATTCGCGTGAAGCTCGGCTCGTCGTCAACCAAGAGAACCCGGATCTTATCCATCGGACTTCGCCTCCTTGGATCGGATACTCCGCAATACGACGGTCGCACGCGTGCCTCCGCCGCCTTCCTTGTTCTTGATTCGGATGGTGCCTCCGTGCAGGGCCACGATGGATTTACAGACGGCCAATCCCAACCCGGTCCCTTTTCCTGGGGGCTTCGTCGTGAAGAAGGGGTCGAAGAGACGGGCGCGGGCCGCCTCGTCGATCCCCGTTCCGGTGTCCTCGATCTCGACGACGATGACGCTCTGTCCCACCTGGAACCGGTCGGTCTTGCGAACGCCCACCTCCTGGTCGACCTCCGTGAGACGCTCGCGCCGAGCACGAAGGACGAGCGTTCCGCCGGAAGGCATCGCGTCGATCGCGTTGATCATCAGATTCACGAAGACCTGCTCCATCTTGTTCTGATCCAGCATCGCCTGCGGAAGGTCATCCTCGAATTCCTCGACCGCCAGTACGTGGGCCTTCGTGAGCGCGTGCCGCACGAGTTGGAGCGATCTCCCCAAGACCGCGTTTACGTCCTGCAACGTAGGCGAGAGTTCCGTGGCGGTCGAGAAATCGAGTAGTCCACGAATCACGGAGTCCGCCCGAACGACTGCTTCCCGAGCGTCGGTCAAAGCCGTGACCGTGTTCTCGTCGGGGGATGGGATCGCGTCCGTGAGATAGTCGATCGCGAACATGATCACCGCCAGCGGGTTCTTGACCTCGTGCGCCACTCCCGCGGCGAGCCGGCCGATCGACTCGAGCTTTGCCGCTTGGACAAGTTGAAGCTGTGCGGTTTTTGCCTCTTCGTGGGATTGGCGAAGGGCGACGAGAGCCCTCCGTAGCATCCTCTCGCGATCGCTGAGCTTGACGCTATTTTCCTCGGCGTCCTTCAGCGCCTTCCGGATCGCCGTGATCTCGCGCATGACGGCGAGCGCCGCCGTGACCCGGCCGCGTTCGTCGCGGATGGGCGCGATCGACAGGCGAACGTCGATCCGGGTGCCGTCGCTCCGGACGCGAACCGTTTCGAATTCGTCGATGGTCCCGCCGCGCGCGATCGCCGGATAGAGCGCCGGCAGCTCGTGAAGCCGATCCGGCGGAACCAGAAGGGAGAGGGGCTTCCCGAGGACTTCCGAGGCGGGATAGCCATAGATTCGCTCCGCGCTCTTGTTCCAACCGATGATGGTCCCATCCATGTTGATTGCCAGAATGCCGTCGCGCGACAAGTCCAGGATCGCGTCGAGGCGGGACCGTGTCTCCGCCGTCGAAAGGTCGGAACGCGGGGGCTCGACCTTGGACTTTGTGATCGATCCGCTCATTGCTAGGCTTCGATCTCCGCCAGCGCCTTCTCTTCGCTGGGGTCGACCGCCAGAAATCGATCGAGGTTGAGCAACTTGATGACCGCCTCGACGGCGGGAGACGGAGAGACCAGCCGAACGACCCCGGCCTGCTCCTGAAATTGCTCCACCAGCACGAGGAGCGCCCCGATTCCACTGGAGCCGATGAACGAAACCCCGGAGAGATTCAGGATGAGATTTTGGCCGTTCGCCTGGATTTCCGCGGCACGTTGCAGCAGGACCGGCGAGGTCTTGACGTCCAGCCGTCCGTTCAGCCGCAAGACAGCCGCCCGGTTCCCGTTTTCCACTTCAGAGATGACCAGATCGTTTGGCATGTCGACCCTCCTTTTCTCCCGATTATCGGCAGGTTTCGCCGCGAACTGAACGGCTGCGGGCAGGAACAGGCTGAAGCAGGAGCCGCCCCCTTCCTCGCTCGTCGCCGTCAGTCGACCTCCCAGTCCCTTCGCGAGTTGCAGCGCGAGCGCGAGCCCGATCCCCAACCCGCCGACCTTCCGCGTCATGGAACCGTCGGCCTGGCGGAAGGGCTCGAAAAGGGAGGCCAGTTGCGCGGGCGGGACTCCGGGACCGTCGTCTTCAACGTCGATTCGAGCCCATGGTTCGCGACCCTCGATCACCTCGCGGACGCGCAACCGGATTTTCGAGCCGGTCGGGGTGAACTTCACCGCGTTCTCGACGAGCGCGTCCAGGAGGCTCCTCAGGTGGCCCTCGTCGAAGCATGCATTCAATTCGCTCGTTTCGAACACGCACGTGAATTCCCGAAGGCCCGAAGAGACGCCGGGGAGGCGTTCCTGGTAGTACGCGGAAATGCTCGCGACAAGATCGGCGACGGCGTTCACGGGCTGATGCGACTGCTGCCCCGCCGACGAGAGCTTTAGGAGGTTTTCCACCATTCCGAGCAGCTTGCGCGCCTGGCTGCGAGCGTAGTGGAGGAATTCCTGCCCGGCTGAGCCGTCCTCTTCCAGCCTGCCCAGGCAATCGAGGGAGGCAATGATGATGGAGAGGGGCGTGCGAAGTTCGTGGTTGATGTTGCCGAGGAACTCGAACTTGAGGCGATCGAGTTCCTCCAGGCGCTCCGTGGCGAGCCGAAGCTCGCGGCCCTTCTCGAGCAGCTGGCCGTAGAAGCGCCCGCCTTCCAAAGCGATGCTCGCAATGGCGAGCGAGGTTTGGAGTAGCGGCAGATCGGGCGCGACGCAGGGTTCTCCGTGGAGCTGGCCCCCGAAGCCGACGATGCCGATCATCGTATCGTGGACATGAATCGGCGCGAGGATCTGGATCCTCGCGCGGTCTGCGAATTCCTTGACGGAAGCGCCTTCCGCACCCGTCAGGTTCGCGACCGAGATCGGCTCGGGCTGCAGGTGAAGGGCCTCCACCAGCCACGGCGCGCACGCCGCCATCACGACCTGAGCGTGCGCCGGATCCACGCCCCGACTCCGCACGAGAACCGGAGGATCGGGACCGTTCGCCGGAAGCAGCCACAAGCACGCGCGAGAGAGACGGAACTGGCCCAGGAGGTTGAGCAGGAGGGCGTCCATCGTGGCGTAAAGGTCGTGCGATTGCGCGAGCGCCTGGCTCAACTCCATCAGGGCCTGGAGCGAATACTCCCGCTGGGCCAGCTGTCGGAGCACCTCGTCTTGCTTCGGTGCCTCCGAGGGGTGCGGCGCGCCCGGCTTCCGATTACGCACGGCGAAGCTCCTTCTCTCCCGCCGGAGCGACGGTGGGCTCCCAGTCCAGCACGGTGATGTTGCCGAGCTTCGTCCCCGGGAAGTAGGCGACCCTGCCCATGGCACGGTGAATGATCTCGAGCCCGATCCCGCGGCCTCGCTTTCGGACCTCGGGGTCGTTCAGGTCCTTCCGTTTCCAACCTTCCGGCTGGAATGCCTTGCCCTGGTCGCGGATCAGGAACGATCCCGCCTGGCCGGCCGCGCGCATCCAGAACAGTTCGATGGTGTAGGTCGGATCCTCGCCGCACCCGTGTTCGACGATGTTGGCGCATACCTCGTACAGAGTCAGTCGGAGGAGCGTCGCGGACGTCTCCGAGACCCCGTGGAGAATGCCCGCGCGATCCAGCCACTCATCGATGCGCCGCAACGAGTCGTGATCCGCGGGAAGGCAGAGGCTGACGCCCCGTCGATCTGCTTCGGCAAACCGACGCAAGGCCACGGCCGCGCCGTCGGCTTGATTCGAGGGGACCAGAGCGATGGCGGGCGGGACGACCTCGCCGACGGGTGCTCCGGCGGCGACCCCTTCGCGGCTCAGCACGAGGACCGTCTCGTCGTCATCCGGCGCGCCGACTTCACGCCAGCGTTCGACGGCGCCGTGAAGTTGGTTCAACACCTCGCGCGCACCAATCGGCGCCGCCTTCCGGACGATGTCCTCCATTCGCTCGAAACCGAACTGCTCCTGGCTGGCCGGCGCCAGGGTCTCGTTGATGCCGTCCGTGAATTGCACCAGCATGTCGCCGGGCATGACGTGGATTTCCGTATCCTCGAGCGAGCGACCGACGGCGCCGCCGCGAATGGACCCCAGCGGGATCCCCTTCGACCGAAGCCACTCCAGCGTTCCCGGGCCGGCTCGATACAGGAGGGCCGGGTTGTGCCCGGCGGAGGAGTACACGAACCGGCCCGACGCGGGATCGAGCACCCCGTAGAACATCGTCACGAAGCTGCCGCGCTTGAGAATCCCGGAGAGCCGCTCATCGAGCACCGTGAGAAGCGCCGCCGGCGAGGTATGGGTGGCGTGGTACGCGCGAAGCAACGAGATGAGCATGGACGTGATGAGGCAGCCGGCGAGACCCTTCCCCGAGACGTCCGCTACGGCGACCGCGACCTTTCCGTCGGAGAGCGGCAACACGCCGAAATAGTCCCCTCCGACCTCGGTCGCGGGCCACTGCTCCCCGGCGATCACGAAGTCGCCGGCCACGGTCTGAGTCGCCGGAAGGAGCGAGCGTTGAATCTCCCGAGCCAGCTCCATTTCCTTCGCGAGCCGCGCGCGCTCGACCATCTCTCCCTGGGCCGATTTCAGGGCGGCGGACATGTCGTTGATCGCGTCGGCCAGAAGGCCGAACTCGGTCCGGTTCGCGAGCTTCACGGGCGTGGTGAAATCCCCCCGGCCAATCCGTTCCATTCCTTCGCGCAGCGCTCCGATCGGGCGAAGCAGCACCGACATGAGGAGGAACGACACCACCACGCCGACCAGGAGAAACGCGGCCAGGATCACGTACTGTTGCCGGCTGACGCGGCTCATGGCCTGCTCGACGTGACTTCGTCGCACGCCGACGTAGGCGCTTCCCAGCACGCGACCGTCGGGGTCGAGGATGGGCGTCGCGGCAAGCAGCATTTCCGCGTTTTCGGCCAGGGATTCCCTTCCCCGTCGGGTGATGGTGGAGGCGATCGGGCGGAGATCCGCGGGTCTCACGAACTCGGTCCCGATCTGGCGCACGTCGGGGTGTCCCTGCACGATCCCGGAACGATCCACGACCGAAATGAACGCGAGCTCGGGCTGAGCCCGGCGCATCTCCTTCACCAACGGGGCGAGCAAGAGCTCCGGATAGTCGGTGAGCAGCGCGCGAGTGCTTGCCAGGGCGAGGTTTCTTGCCTCGACGAGGAGCCGCGCTTCGATCTCGTCCACGAGGACGATTCGAGTCCGGCGCTCCATGACTCCCGTCACGCCGAGCACGACGAGCGTGGTCAGCACCGCCGCGGCCCCGGCGACAATCCACCGGATGCTGAGGACGGATCTCACGGGGGCCATCAGCGGCTCCCGCCCATGATTTCGCGCGTCCTCGCCTGCTGGGTCCGGGCTCGCGTGATGTAGCTCGCGGCGCGCGGGTCTTTGGGATCGACCTGGAGCGCCTTCTCCCAATAGGCAAGCGCCTGGTCGAGCGACCCCGAGGCGAAGGAGTCCATGCCCCGAATCAGGTATTCGCGCCTCATGTACTCGGCCAGCCGTTTGTAGCCTGGCGCCATCGACCAAGCGAGCTCCCAGTAACGCAACGCGTCGTCCAGTCGCCGATCCTCCATGGCCGTGACGCCCGACCGATACAGGTTCTCGACGACCTGCTCCTGCTCCGGCGTGAGCGGCGGGCGCTCGGCTCGCGCCGTGCCGGTCACCGGGGCCGTGGGGGGCGCGGGCGGCGCGGGCTTCGGGACCGCCGTGGCAACCTTGGGAGGGGAGGGCTTCGCAGCGGCCGCGCGCCGTTCCTCGAGCGCGAGCGAGTCCGCCGCGAGTTTCAAGCGCAGACTGTCGGCCGTGATCTGCTTGGCGCGCTCGCGCTGGGAGACCGCCTCGAGCGCTCTCGCCTCGGGCTGGTTGGGATCGAGGACCGCGATCGTGGCGAGTATCTCGAGCGCCCGTTCGTGGTTCCCATCCGCCTGCGCGCTCTTCGCCCGCGCCAGCAGGTCCGCGAGTTGGTCATTCTGACGCTTTTGAAAGGCGCTTTCCAGAGCCGTCTGGAGCGCCGCTTCCCGATCCCTGGCCGCCTCGTCCCGCCGCTGGGACACGGTCCGTCCGAGCGCGCGCGAAATCCCGACTCGATGGATGCTCGAGAGGTCCTCGTTCGCGAAGGCGTACTCGACCTGGAAGTCCTTCCACGCGACCCCCATTCCCGCCGTCAAACTGCCTGCATTCGTCCCCGCCCTGAGTTCCAGAAGCGGATGAATCCGAATGCTGAGGCCGGCGTGCAGCCGCGCGCCGATGCCGGGTGACTTTTCCAGATCGAGTGCCAAGAGCGCGGGACGGCCCCCCATGGACGGATGCTCGTAGGCAACCCCCGCCCGCACGACGCTCGGATCGCGCACGCTCTCTTGATCCAGACGGATCGAGGGTTGGATCACGTTGCGAACCGAGAGACCCCAACTCAGGCGGTCGATCCAGGCCGCGCGGGATCGCAGGGACGAGGGGGCGCGTCCCAGCACGCCCACGTCCGCTCCGAGCCCGCTCCCGCTGAAACCGGCAAGGCTCTGGCGTTGGAGCTTCACGGCGCCCCCGACGCTCAGCGTGCTCGATACGGGACGTCCGAAGCCGAGGGCGATCTCGAACTCCGAATCGGAGAGGCCGTCCGCGAGCACGACGTTCCCGTCGTCGCGGCTCTCGATGCCGCCGATCCCGTAATGGCGCATCGAAAGCCCGGTCGTTCCCCATCGCCAGTCCGGCATCACGAACGAGACGTAGTCCTCGCGCGCGCCGAAATCTCCGTTGTCGGCGTGCGTCATTTGAAGTTGGACTCGCTCGAGGCGCCCCAGACCGCCCAAGTTCCAGATCAAGGCGCTGGCGTCGTCCGCGACTCCGGTGAAGGCACCGCCCATGCCGAGGGCGCGGTTCCCGGCGCCGGCGGCGAAGGCGCTGCGGGTTCCGCCGTCGTCGGCAGCCCGAGCGGGCGAGAAAGCGCCTGGGCCGGCGAGGGCGGAAAGCGCCGCGATCGCCCATGCCGTTCGGCGTGCCACCGCTTTGAAGGCGCGTTCGCTCACCGGACCACCGCCACCTTCCGACGGACTCGATCGTGCGTTCCATCCGCGTACGCGACGTTCAGCTCCGCGATGTAGACGCCGTTCCGGACGACCGCGCCCTTTCCGTTTCGACCGTCCCAGACATCGGATTGGTTCATCCCGGCGGGGCGGGCGGCGTCGGCCGTGAGCGTCACGACGCCCTCGCCCCCTGGGGTGAAGATCCGGAGCGTCACCCGCCCCGCGTCGCGCAAGTAGTAGGCAAATGCGGTGGTGATGCGCCCCGCGGCGAACGGGTTCGGGAAGTTGGAGTAACTCTCGCCGAGCGATGCATCGCCAAAGACACCGGCGGCAGTCCAGAGGGGGAATGCCTGCCCCTGCGCCGGCGAAACTCTTACTTGGAGAAGCGCGCTCGAGGGCTGGATGACGCCGAGACCCGCTGCGTCGCAGCCGAGGCGAAACGCGCTGGGGACCTGGGAACTCGCCGTGCTCCATCGAATTTCGAGCACGAGCGGGATGAGCGGGGGCACCCGAAGCGCGGGAGCGAAGGAGACGGTGGCCACCGTCGAGTCGCGTGTGAGCGCGCCGGTTTGCCCGACAAGCGTTCCTTGAACGTAGACCTCCACCGACGAGGCCGCTTCGCCGACCGGGATCGCGCTTTCTTGCCGGTCCGCGCCGAGCAACACGAGATGGTCGATGAGAATCGAGTCGGCGCCCGCTTGAGCCGTATTCGAGAGCGTGAGAAGGCCGCCCGCGACCGAACGGCCGTCCGGCGCGAGTGCCGCCGGCATGCGGCTCTCGAGACCCACCACGAGGTCGCGTGGGGGCAACTCGAGACGGCAAAGGCCCGAGACGAGCGGCAGCTCCCCACCGGGGTCGGGCCCGGCCACGACCGCGGTTCCGAGGTTCGCGTCCTTCGCCGTGAGGTCGTCGCCGAAGACCATCAGCTCGATCGATCCGATGGGCGCCGCCGCCGAGAAATCGACGAGGACGTCCGCGGAATCGCTCTCGGCCGGCTCGAGCAGAGGACTCGGGAGCGGAATCGTGACGCTTCCCCCACTCGATGGCGGGTTCTGCACCTCCGCCAGGAGTGAGCCATTCCAGAACAAGGCGACCCGGCTCACGTACGTCGAAGGCACGAGGGGCCGGCGCGCCTCGTCGCGGCACTGCACGGTGACGGCATCGAGAGAGATTCGCGCCGTGCCCGGCGCCCCGGGATGGCGAAGAGAGATCCGGAGCGCCGCGACATTGGTCGCGCCGACCGTCGAGCGCGCGGGGAATCTCGGCGCTCCCACGACGCGAAGAGTGTCTGCGCGGGCTTCCACAAAGACCGTGTTCCCCACGATCGCGCTTGGGCTGTACACGGCGGGAACGGGGTCGCGCGTATTCGCGTCGCGGGCGTCCACGTTCGGAGGATCGAGGAGGCGGAGCCGGACCGGCCCGATCGGGCTCGATCCGGAGATGTCCCCCCGGATCACGAGATCAATGGGCGTATTGGCGGGAATGCTGAGCGGGAGGCTCAGGGTGAAGACGAGCGCCGGCCCTTCGGCCGGAGAGACCGCGCGCGTGAGAAGGGTCTGGACCGGGGTCTCCACGCGAATGAAGCTGATGAAGTCCGCCGGCCGCGGCACCGTGGCGCCATTCGTGTCCTCGAGCGCCGCGGCGAAACTGAAGAGGCGGACGTCGGATGTGATGACCGCGATCCCGGGGCTTTGCAGGCGGAAGCCGAGGAGCGGGATGCCGGTTTGTCCGCGCCCCACGCGACTCGGCGGAAGCGCGGTCGCCGTGAAGTCGAGTTCGGTGGCGGGCGCGACGACGGACGCCACGGACGTCCGGACCGGATAGCTTCCCGCATGGGTCACGGAGACCGGCGCGCCGCTCAATGCGTCCTCCGCCGAGAAGCCGGTGCTGTCTGTGAACGACAACCTGAACTCCGGGACGGTCGTGGAGGAGAGCAGGTCGAGGGAAAGCGTGAGCGTCGCGCTTGCGCCCGCGGCCACGGTGGCCGGCGTCGCGAGCGTCAGGTCGATCACGCTGCCGGACGTCTCGAGCGTCGTCTTCTCGAGAAGGGTGTTCCCCCCTTGGCTCACCACGATCCGGCCCAGCAGGTCGGATGGAACAATCCCCCCGCCGGCCCCGCTCTCGAGTCGGACCCGCATGCGCGAGAGGCGGACCGCCGAGGACTGGGCGCCGCCAGGGTTCGTCAGCTCGAGCGCCAGGGCGGCGACGTCTTGCTGGCCGCGGTTGACCGCGGGAGGCAGTGAGGAAGTGGCCGAGAAATCCACGGCTTGGGCCTGGTTGAACACCTGATGCGTGTTCGACGCCGACGGAAGCGCGCTCCGTGGCGAGCCGCTCGGCGAGCCGGTGCCGCCGGCGCTCCCCGTCAGCCGTACGTCACCGGCGGAGGCAGCCGTGTAGGTCCAATGGAACGAGTCCGCGGCGCCAAGCGCCAGGTTGAAGGAGGCCGGCTGGGGCCCGCTCACGAACGTAACGCTGCCAGCGCCGCTCGAGGCGAGGACCGACGGCGTGATTCCGTTGACCGCCTCCGGGCCCACGTTTCGCACCACCATCGTCGCGGCGACCGTCTGCCCCACCGTGCTGGCTTGTGGTTGAATCTCGACCGAGACGAGGAGCGGCGCGTTGCTCAGAAGCGCCGTGTTCGGGGCCGCGACCGAGGCGTCGAGAGGCCCGTCGTTCCCCGAGGCGTTCACCACACCGCCTGCGGGTATCGCGAGCCGAACGGTCGTGGAGTCGACCGGCGAGGCCGAGACCGTGAGCGAGACGAAGAACCGGGCACCCGCGCCGCCGAGCGGCTCGTTCAGCGCGGCACTCTGCCACTGGCCGGCCTGCCAGGCCATCGGCCCGAGGTCCAAGTCGTCGCCCGACCCGGGCGTGAGCAGCCCGTCTCCTCCATCGCGCCAGAGCCGGAGTTCGCCGATGTCGCCCGTCCCCGCTGTTCCAAGGTTGACCACGGAGATTCGGTTCAGCGCATCGTCCGCGTAGCCGTTCTTCGGGAGGACGAAGTCGAAGACCTCCGCCGGCCCCTCACTCTTTCCGAGCGTGATCGCGGGCGTCGTGAGAATCGTGACTTGGGCCGCGACCATGCCGTCGACGGTCACGCGTGTCCCCGAGTCCACCGGCCACGACGCGAGAACCCGCGTCGAGTCCTCGAACCGGACCTGCGCGGGACCCTGGATCGACGCGGCGAGCTGATCGGCGTCACGGGCCGCCGTGAGCGAGAGATCTCCGGTCAGGAAGAGCCTCCGGGTCTGCCCGGCGCCCACCTGCCACGCAAGGCCCGTGAACCGGGCCTCGCCGTCTTGGAACCGTGCCGTCCCGAGCAGGGGATCTTGCAGTAGCGTGCCGAGCACTCCATTCCCGTCGCCGTCGGAACGCAGCGAGAGCCGTTCCAACTCGGAATCGAGTTCGCTGCGGGAGCCCGGGCCGATCGCCTCGTTCGAGAACGTGATCTCGGACAGCGTGCGCGCGTTCGCGTAGGAATTCGTGGCCGTGAAGTCGGTCAGAAGAACGTCCGCCTTCCCTGGCCTAGCCGACAGCCATGGCTGCGTGGAGGCAGCGATCGTGATCCGGTCGGCGGTGCTGACCGTCAGGAAGTGGGGATTGCGAACGACCTGATCGAGGGGCCCGTCGTTCGTGCTGCTAACGCCCATCCCCACGTCGGGCTGGGACGGGACCGCAAGGCGGATCGTGTGCCCATCGGTGGCGAAGTCCTTCAAGTCGACGGAGACGAAGGTGCGGAGGCCGCCGAGTGGAATCGGCTCCGAAAGCCCCGTGAGTTGCCAGCGGTCTCCCGTGAAGGAGAGCGTGCCGAGCAACCGATCGGACGTGGCGTGGAACGCCCCGTCGCCGTTGTCCACCCAACTGCGGACCGCGGCGATGTCCGAGCCGATCGTGGCGTTTCCCTCATTGACGATCGCCAGCTTCTCCAGCAGGTCGGCCTGATATCCGTTCGCCGGGAGGCGCACGTCCAGGGCCAAGTTGTCGTTCGTTCCGGCGAGAAGGTTGCCCGGGCCTACGGCCGCCACCGTGTATTGCGCCGCAGAGGAGCCGTCCAGCGCGATCGACCCCGCGGGATGGATGGGGTAGGTACCCGTCGATACAAGAGCGGGATTGAGCGTGATATCGGAGGCTGCCTGAATCGAGAGGTCCAGGTTGTCGCCGTCTCGCACGCCCGCCGTGGGGATGTCGGTCGCAACGAACAGCGTGACGGAGCCCAGCGCGGGTATGGACACGCTCAGGGGCGAGAAAAGGAGAATCCCGCCCGAGGCTTGTTTCTGAAGCAGGGGCGTGTCGATGGTCGGGTCGAAGACCCCACCGCCGGTGTCGCGGTAGAGCCTCGGCTGGCCCAACTCCGCATCGAGCTGCGCCTGGGTGCCGGCTCCCGCGGAGCGGTTCGTGAATCGAACGCTCTGCAAGGTGACCGGAAGAAGATTCGAGCTGGTGATCGTCAGCGTGAAACAGAGCGCGTTCGGCTTCCCAGGCAGGAGCGTCTGGAAGGTCTGCGATCCGGTCGCGCTGAACGTGACCGCCCACGCAGGCGTCGACATTCCGAAAACGCAGAGAACGCCGAGGGCGGCCAGGAGTTTCAGGAGGCGCGCCGAGGTGCGTTTGCGGGCTAGCTCGGCCGCTGAATTGGTGATCGTTACCATAATAGTGAGGAATATCGGCCTCAGGCGGCAGTGCTATAGGCCATTCGGGCGAACCGTGGAGGGGAGGATCCGAGGGCAACGCGGATTTCGCTAAAGATCGCGGCGAGCCTGCCGATATTTGGTAACCCATGCGGAGAAGCCAGACACAGAAGAGCATTTGGATGGGCCCCATCGCGTTGGCGGCCGGAGCGATCGCGCTGACCGCGGTTCCGTCTTCCGCATGGGCAAGCGCGGGCGTGGAACTGTCCTGGGGCTCGGGCATCGATTACCAGGCGGGCCCGGGGTCCCAGTCCTATCGCGGGGCGCTCCTCTTCGCCTCGGCCGGCGCGGCGCCGGGCGATCTGACGATCGCCGCGGTTCGTTACGGCGACAGCCGACTGGGGCCTGGGACCGGCGGTTTGGCGAACGCGGGTGTCACGCTCGACTCGGCCCTCGGTCTTCGCGCCGTCGGTGCCCTGACACGGAGCGACCAGGGGTTCGGCTCTTGGCGCTTGCGCGCAGGTCCCGAGGTGCGACTCGACGCCGGCCCGACCTTCGGCGCCTACTACCTGCGTCTCCACGACGATTCTCCCACGAACCTCGATGCGGCCGGAGTGGAGTTGAGCGTTCCGTTTTCGCAGGAGTTCTCGGCGCTGGCGGGATCCTCGTTCGGGCGATGGAGCAGCGGAGAGACGACCGCCCAAGGCACCCTTGCCGGGACCTTCCGTGCGGGGGATCGGTTTCTGCTCCTTTGCGAGGTCGACGTCGGCAGAAACGTCACGACGACCTCGTCCCCTTCCTCCTCTGGCAGCGGGATTCTGGGTGGTCTCCCGCTGGCCGGAGACCTCGGAGCCGGCGAGCCCGGCGCGCAGGCACCAACGGACCACACCATCACCTCGACGGCCCAGTTCGGCGTTCGATTCCTGATTCCCTGAGGCCCACTCAGGGGGTTCAACCGCCCACGAGGCGGCGTACGTGCGCAGCGAGAGGAGGCAGCAGATGAGGACGATTTCGGGTGTGCTTCTGAGCAGCGCGTTGATCCTGGTTTCCGCAGGGGTGGCGCTGGGCCATGAGAAGGATCCGAAGGTATCCGGAACTGCGGTCTCGGGCGCCAGCACGGCCGGCACCGTCGAGACCCAGGGCCCTGTCGACGCCGAGGGGGTGGTGCAAGGGGCGACGAGCACGGAAGCCGGTGTCCAAGCGAACGTCCCGCTGAATGGGATCCGCGATCGGGCCAAGAAGGCTTCCGCCAAGGCGTACGCCGCGGTCCAGAAGGACCTCGCCGCGATCTCCCGTAGGGTCGATGCCGAGGTCAGCGAACACGGAGACGCGGTCGTCGCGGCTCGGATCGCTCCTGAATTCGGCATGACGGCCGAGGCGATGATCGCCGAGCAAAGCACGGCCGACGCCGAGCTGGGCGAGTTGATGATCGCCCACACCCTGATGGCCAACTCGAAGGTCGCCGTAACCGTGGAGCAGCTCTTCGTGCTTCAGCGCGAGGGACTCGGCTGGGGGCAAATCGCCCACGGCCTGAATCTAAAACTCGGCGAAGTTACGGCCGCCGTGAGGAGCGAAGGCAACGTCGCGGCAGGGCTGGCGAAGGCGGATGGGAAGACGGCCGCGATCCGCAGCGGAACGCAAGTCGCGTCGAGCACGAAGACCGGCGTGCAAACGGGGCCGGTCCGCGCCGGAGCCGCGAGCAGCGTCGGGGTTGGGCTAGACGTCGGGAAATAGGAAGTCGGGGACGGCCAGGAAGTATTAGGACGATGCGGTCCGGGGCGCCGAAAGGCGCCCCGTTTTCTTTAGAAAGCGCGCGAGCAAGTATCCCGCGAGCGTCACCACCCAGATGGCGGCCACGACACGCGCGCGGGGTCCGACGGATCCCCATCCCTGTCGCGCCGCGCGTTCCCAAATCAGAAGCCCGAGCACGGTGGTGATCCAGATGAAGGTGGAGCCGTATTCCTTCCGGATCAGCCGCGGCCAGTCGAAGGACATGCTCCGCATCGTGGCGCCGAGGCCCTTGAGCGACAGGAGGAAACGATTCACGCGGCCGCAGTACGCGACGTACTCCGCGCCGAACTTCCGGCGAAGATAATCCTCCTCCGCGAGGGTGATGCTCAGATAGGAAATGTAGAAGAAGGGAACGCCGAGGAGGTAGCCCCACGTCGAGTTCAGCACGAGGAACAGGCCCAGGAAGACCATCATGTTGCCGACGTAGAGCGGATTTCTGGAGTGCGCGAAGAAACCGTCCTGGACCAGGTCGTCGGCGTGGATCTTCTTGTCCTTCCCGCCGCGACGAATGTACGCCAGGCCGATGACCATCGCGCGCAGGATTTGCCCGCCCAGCGCCACCGCGATTCCAATGACGTCGAGCGCGAGATCGGCGCGCTCGCTCCCGAAGGGCGCACGGGGCGCGGACACGGCGGCGATCGCGAGGAAGGCGAGGGGAAAGATGTGATTCCGTCCGGTGAACATGAAGTTGCCGAAACGGATCAGGGCGCGGTGCAGGGCGCCGGGCGTTACTTGGTCGCGATGATCGCGCAGAAGTTGTACCACTTGAAGAAGACGTCGACGTGCCGGAATCCCTGCTCGCGCAGCAGTTCCTTGTTCTCCTCGAGGCGGTACGGCACGAGGATGTTCTCGAGCGCCTCGCGCTTCTGCGCGATCTCGAGGTCGCTGTAGCCGTTCTCGCGCTTCATCTCGTAGTAGTGGTGGATGAAGAGCCGGTTGAACTCGGAGTTCTCGCCCAACACCTTCTCGACCAGGATCAAGGCGCCGTTCTCGGTAAGACCCTCGTAGATGCTTCGAATCAAGCGCTGGCGATAGAGCGGCCGGATGAATTGCAGCGTGAGGACCAGCAGGACGACGGAAGCGCCGTCGATTCTGACGCCCGCGTTCAGGTCGCCGCATTCCAGATCGAACGGACGGTCGAAACCCGCATCGGTGAGTTTCCGGCGCGCGATGTCGAGCATCTCGGGGGAAGAATCGACCCCGATGTACCGGACGTTCCGCTCCCGGGGGATGTTCTCCGCGATCTGGAGGATCGTGGTGCCGGTGGAGCAGCCCAGATCGTAGATCGCGGTCCCCTCGGCCGCGTAGTCGGACGCCAATTCCCCGATCATGCGCTGCATCTCGTCGTAGAACGGCACCGACCGCCCCAACATGTCATCGAAGACGGAGGCGGTCTTCTGTCCGAAATCGAAGTCGGCAATCTTCTTCGTCGGCGTCGCGAAGATTTCGTCCCGCACCGCGGCCGGCACGCCCGCCGCCCGTCGGGTCATCGATCCCCTATCCATGTCGCCCTCTCCCCTCTGAGATTGGCTCCGGCAGCCCGGCTTTGCCAAGGCCGAGGCTTTCATGGAACGCGGCGAACTCCGTCAGGTCGAACTGCTGGAACCCGTCCGAGAGCGCCTGATCCGGTCGATTGTGAATTTCGATCATCAGCCCGTCGGCCCCGACCGCGAGCGCGGCCTTGGCGCAGGGCGCCATGATGTCCTTCCGACCCAATGCGTGGCTCAAATCCACGATCACGGGGAGGGAGGTCTCCTTCTGTAGCAGCGGGACCGCCGAGATGTCGAGCGTGAACCTGGTGGTCCGCTCGAACGTCCGGATTCCCCGTTCGCAGAGCACGACGCGGTCGTTTCCGCCCGCCAGGATGTATTCCGCCGAAAGCAGCAACTCGTCGAGCGTCGCCATGAAGGCGCGCTTCAAGAGGACCGGCTTGCCCGAGCGTCCGACGGCCTTGAGCAACTCGGTGTTGTACATGTTGCGCGCGCCGATCTGCAGCATGTCGGCGTGCTCGCAGACGACATCGAGGGTGGCCGTGTCCAGGACTTCGGTGACGACCGCCAGGCCGTGCCGGTCCGCCGCCTCCCGCAAGAGGCGCAGGCCCTCCTCTCGAAGTCCCTGGAACGTGTAGGGGTTCGTGCGCGGCTTGAAGGCGCCGGCGCGGAGGATCTTCGGACCCGGAATTCCGGCGACGAACTTCGCGATCGCCTCGATCTGCTCGGGCGTCTCGACCGAGCAGGGGCCGAGGAAGAGGACCGGTTCCCTTCCGCCGACGGGGACCTTCCCCACGAGAAAGCCCGCTTCCGGTACGAGGTCCGCGCGGAAGACGCGCATCGCCTTCCGTCCCTCGCGATCCTGAATGTCCAGCGAGGCGCGGAAGATCGCCTTGAAGATCTCGCGCACTTCCGCCGGCCCGAAGGGCTCCAAGGAAGCGGAGGTGAGGCTTTGGAGCATCTCCTCTTCGCGCTTGGCGTCGTAGCCGTCGATTCCCTGCGCGCGCTTGAGCGCAGCGATCTCGAGCACGACCCTGCCCCGCTTCTGGATGGAGGAGAGGATTTGCTCGTTCAGAAGGTCGACTTCGGTGCGGAGCGCGCTGAGCCGGGATTCCGTGATGGGCATTCCTCCGTTGCTCGAGGGTTGACCGCGCCAAAGGATAATCCACGCGGCGACCCCCATCAACCGAATGTCCGCGGCGGAGAATTCGCCTCCGGGGCGTTCGGATACGTACATCCTCGCCCGGTTGGGTCCTACTGTGCCGATGGCGCTCGCCCCGCGTTCACGCTAGTTCAATCCCGCCAACGGAAACCACCGGTTGAAGGCATCGGCACGAGACTTGCGCGCTCAGTCCTGTCGGCGGTCGGTGCGAACAGGATGCGGAGGTGAACGATGCCACTCTTGCTGGCGGTGTGTTTGGTGGTGATAACCGCGGCGCAAGCAGCGATCGCGATCGTCGCGATTCGCGCCGTATCCCGGTTCAATCGGGTGACGGTCGAGTTGGAGCAGAGCGCCCGCGCCTTTCGGGACTGCGCGTCGGAGGTCGGAGCGGCCGGCTATGCCGCCCACGAGTTCGTCGTCTCGCTACGGGACGTCGTGCCGCCGATTCGCAGAGCCGCGGAAGCGTTCGGCCAGGTGGGTGAACGTGCTGCAGATTTGGGATCCGTGGTGTTGGACCAGGTAGAGGCTCCCGTTCGTAGGACGATGGACCTCTTCCGCGGCGTGCAGGCCGGCGCCGGATACTTTCTCGATCGCCTCGTGCACAACGGGCACGCGGCCAAGAATGGAGGAAACTCCCATGAATGAACTCAAAGGCGCACCTCCGAATGGGATCGTGGTGGGCTTCCTGTGCGGCGCGGCGGTGGGCGCGGGAATCGCGCTCCTGACGGCCCCGTCGTCGGGCGCGGTGACGCGGAAGCGGCTCCGGGTGACCGCTCAGAAGGTGACGGACGCCACCCGCGAGCGATTCGACCGGCTGCGCGGTCGGATCGGTGACCTACGGCGAGACCTCAAGGACAGCGTGGCGCATGGCGCCGAAGAGTTGAGGGCCGGCCCCTCGAGGTAGCAGCATCAGTAACCGAACAACCGCGGCCGTTGAGCGGCGGTGGCCGGCGCCGCCACCGCTCAGCCGCGATGGATCGCTCGTAACAACGCGATCAACACCACCGCGCCGATCACCGCGGTGACCAAGGCGCCGAGCAGACCGCCGGCGGCAATTCCAAGCAGACCGAAGAGCCACCCGCCTAGGAGCGCGCCGATCACGCCGAGAGCCAGGTCGCCGAAGAGGCCGTAGCCGCCCCCCTTCATGAGTCTCCCGGCGAGCCATCCGGCGCAAAGACCGATCACCAGGAACCAAACCAAGTTCGTGCCCGTCATGGGGAGTTCCTCCCTGTGCGGTACCCTCGCGACATGCCGGCGAGTTACGGCGCCTTTGGCGTCTCCGCTCGCGCGACGCGGACCCACTCGCGCACCTGTGCGTGCCCGGGATTGTAGACGAGCGCCTCCTCCCAGGCGTCGAGTGCCTTCTGCTTCTCCGACAACACCCAGTAGATGGCTCCGCGCGTGTAGAGAATCTCGGCGCGCTCCATCGGCTCGTTCCCTTTCCGAGCGAGGATCTCGGCAGCCCTGTCGATCGCCGCCATCGCTTCCGGGTATCTCCGCGTGGCGTAGTAGAGCGCCGCCAGGCTCCGGTACGACGTCACGTTCTCGACCTTCACGCTCTTCTGGAGGAGATCCTCGGCCTCCTCATAGCGCTTCTGGTCGATGCGCACCTGCGCGAGGTTCGTGTAGACGCGGTAGTCCTGACTGCGGGCGATCGCGTAGGTCCAAAGGGTTTCCGAATTGGCCCAGACCGGATTGTAGACGGTCGTCCGATAGCCGAAAACGATGAACGGAACCAGGGCGATCGCCGCGGTCGCTGCGACCCGCGCCGCGCCGGGTGGAACGCGCCGCCCGAGGGCGACGATCCCGGCGCCGAGAATCCAGCAGAAACCGATCGAGGGAGCGTACAGATAGCGCTCCGCCATGTACGTGACGAGCGGGAACACGAGCACCGGAAGCAGCATGGCGAGGATCCAGCCTGCCCCGAGCGCCAGGCTCCGATTGCCCCGTCGCGCCGCGAACAAGATGATCGCCGGCAGGACCAAGAGCCCCGCAAGGTTGAACACGATCGGAGCGATCGAGACGGCGAGTGCCGGCGTGTCGTAGTCGGGCGACCCTTCGCGAAGCCCGGCGAGCAACGCGAGGTAATTCCAAACGGCGTGCCCCTTGACCATGAGGTACTGGAGCGGGTCTTTGGCGTAGGCGGCCTGAGCCGTCACCTGAGCGCTCGCGTTCAGACGCAGGGCGATCAGGCCGGCGACCAGATACGGGATCTTGTTGACGAGGATCTCCATCCAGAATTTCCGGTCCCGCCGCTGCCGCTTCAAGGTGAAGACGTCGACGAGGACGAAGAAGAGCGGGGCCACGACGATGTTCAACTTGGAAAGGAGGCCGAGCATGAAGGCGGCGACCGAGGCGGCGTAGGGCCACCGGCGAAGCGCGTGGGCTCCTCGCGCCTGAAGGTAGAAGTAGGTCGAGAGCAACAGGAACGTCGTGGAGAGGAGTTCCTTCCGGCTCGACACCCATGCCACCGCTTCGACATGCGTGGGATGGACCGCGAAGAGGACCGCCGCGACCAGCGCCACGGTGAAGTTTCCGAGAAGGCGCCGCACGACCGCGAAGCAGAGGGCCGCGTTCAGGGCGTTGAGCAGGACCTGGTGCAGGTGGTAGCCGAAGGGCTTGACGCCCCAGAAGCTGTAGTCGACCGAGTAGGAGAGCAGGTGGAGCGGAAGGAAGTTGAAGAAGTAGGGCTTTGTGAAGATGCGGGAGAGATTCTCCCAGGAAAAGGAGCGAATCAGCGGGTTCTCGAGCACGTAGACCGGATCGTCCCAGTTCAGGAACTCGTAGCGGATCGTGGGCCAGGAGGCGACGATCGCCGCGGCCAGGATCGCCGCGATCCCAACGAGCCGGAGCGGCATCGAGGCGTCCGCCGCGACGGGCGCCGGCTTCGCCGGGGCCGTGGCGGCCCTTCCGGCGCCTCGCCCCTTTCCGCGGGGCCCCTTCCCCCGCTCCACCCCGCTCACGCGTCCGTCCGGATCGCCACGCACTCGATCGTGCCTCCGTGACGGAAGGCCGCCTCCCCGGCCGTGAAGAGCACGGCGGGGAGAAAACCCACCGCCAGAAGGAGCACTTCGACCAGGTCCCGCGGCTTGCTCCCCAGCGGCCGATTCCCCTTGAGCGTCTCGTAGAGATCGTCGCGCGGGAATCCGAGCGAATTGAGGGCGCTCTGAATCACGCCGTAGAGATTCTGCTCCCACGAGAGGTGCCGCATCCGCTCGACGCGAAATCCTGCGGCGGCGAGCGCCGTCGTCAGGGATCCGGGGCCGAAGTGGAAGAAGTGGCGCGGCGGGTCGAGGTGAAACCAGTGGCCGCGGAAAAGGCGCGCCTGCCACGAGTCGATGTTCGGGACGGCGAGCATCAACGCCCCACCCGGGCGAAGCCAGCGGGCGGAGTGGCGCAGCAGCTCGTCGGGATCGTCGAGGTGCTCGAGCACGTGCCAGACGGAAATCAGGTCGAAGGAGCTTGCTTCGTAGGTTTGGGCGTCGATCGGACCCGCGTGGATTCGAAGCCCCGGAAGCGCACGGGCGCGGACCGCCGTTTCGTCGGAAAACTCCGTCCCGTGACACTCGAACCCGCGCCTCGCGAGGGCGGCGAGGAAGAGCCCACTCCCGCAGCCCACGTCGAGCACCCGCGGGGGCCGGCCGGACGCCGGCGGCGTTCGCGCGAGCAATCGCGCGGCCTCGCGCGCCCGGCCGTCGCGAAAGAGATCGACGAACGCTTCCACCGGCCCGATGAACTTGCGCGAACTCGCGCCGAAGTAAGCGGGCCCGTACCAATGGGCGAGCGCGCCGGGAGCGGGACGGGGATCGAGCGCCCGGCGATGGCAGCGAGGACATTCGCGGACGCCGTACGCAACGCCATCGAGCGTGGTGGCGTAGGACGTGGGGGCGAGTTCCGCGCCGTCTCCGGGACAGCGCGTGACCCGTGTGAGGGTCTCCAGAGCTATGCCTTGGGCGAGATGCGCTCCGCGCGGGCCGCGTCCGGCCGCGGCTCGTCGCCGAGCCGGCGGGCGTCCCGCTCGAAGAGCCGGTAGCGCTTCACGCCGAAGCGGTGGAGGGAGAGCTTGAGGCAGACCTCGAGCACGCCGAGCCCGTACTTGACTGCGCGCGGGAAGGAAATGCTCGAGGCGTCCTCGAAGTAGCGGGTCGGGCAGCTCACCTCCCCGATCGTGTAATCGAAGGCGATGATCTGGGCGAGCATTTCGTTGTCGAAGACGAAGTCGTTCGAATTCTCGTCGAGCGGCAGGGTCTCCAAGATCTTGCGGTTGAACGCGCGATAGCCGGTGTGGTACTCGGAGAGCTTCCGTCCGGTCATCACGTTCTGGACGAGCGTGAGGACCCGGTTCGCGACGTACTTGTAGCGCGGCATGCCGCCCTTCAAGGCGCTCGTGCCGAGCATTCGCGAGCCGAGCACGGAATCGTAGATGCCGTGGGCCACCATCGAGGCCATGGCCGTGACGAGGGCCGGGGTGTACTGGTAGTCGGGGTGCACCATGATCACGACGTCCGCGCCGCGTCCGAGCGCCGTCCGGTAGCAGGTTTTCTGGTTCCCGCCGTACCCCAGATTCTTGGAATGGACGATCGTGGTGATCCCGAGTTCCCGGGCCAGCTTCGAGGTTTCATCCTGGCTGGCG
>Ga0070698_100001474_pt1 | contig 26144 bp, 19 predicted proteins | sample KBSK1502metaG_FD_65477 | JGI IMG/M metagenome (GOLD analysis project Ga0070698, IMG submission 65477) | Corn, switchgrass and miscanthus rhizosphere microbial communities from Kellogg Biological Station, Michigan, USA - KBS K1-50-2 metaG | ecosystem: Host-associated > Plants > Roots >... | reverse complement strand
ATGTCGACCCAATCGTGGAGGCCCTCGATCCGGTACATGTACTGGCTCGCTTCCGGATCCAGGTACGAGAGGATGCTGAAGTCGAAGCTGAGAAACTTGTGGCTGTACGAGAGCGATAGCCGGGCCGTTTCGAGGTTGTCGGCTCCAACGTCCTTGCCGTCGAGTTGGAACCGCCGGACTACGAGCGGCGCCCGGTATGGCTCCCGGTGGATCTGGCTGGGACGGAAGACGTTCATGCCGTTGATCCCACCAAAATAGATGAGGCCGGTGGCGTCCTTGTAGAAGGCGTTGGTCGTGTAGGCAAGGCCCTGCAACCCGTCGGAGGGGTAGTAGCGCTCGAACGCACCGGTCTTGGGGTCGAACCGCGACACCCCGGCGTCCGTGCTCAACCACAGGAAGCCCTCATCCGGCACGACGCCGAACACGGTATTACGGCCGCGTGCCTCCGAGTCCACGTAGCGCTGGGTCTGATTGCGTTTGGGATCGATCTTCTTGAGCCCGCCGCCATAGGTGCCCACCCATAACGTGCCATCGGCGGCCTCGTATACGGTCAGGACCACATCGACGTTCGAGTTCGTTGGATCCGAGGTGTCCACGCCCTGCCGGTAGACCGCGGTCACGCGACCGGTCTTCGGATCGAACCGGTCGAGGCCATCTGCGGTCGCCACCCAAAGCTCGTCGCCGTGCTTGGTCGGTGCCAACCCATACACGCTGTCCGAGCTGAGCGTGGTCTTGTTGTTCGGGTCGTGTGTGAAGGCGCTAAACGTGCCGGTGCTCTTGTCGAAGAAGTTCAGGCCGCCGCCGAACGTGCCGAGCCAGAGGCCCTTCCGCGTACCGTGGACCGCAGTGATCGCTCTGGAGTTCGGCCCCAAATTCGGGGCGTCGGCGCTGGGCTCGTAGAACCGCAGGCTTCCGGTCTTCGGGTCGAGCCGGAGGAGCCCGCTGTTAACCGTCCCGCCCCACAGGATTCCTTCCTCATCCTGGTAGATCGAGCGGACGTGCGAGCCGATCCTGAAGCACGACATCATACCGCTCAGCCTGTGCGGCTTCTCGGCGTGGCAGAGCTCCGACGGCGCCCCGATCCACATGCGACCGGTCGCGTCCTCGAAATACGCACGGACGTCGAGGTTGTAGAACGTGAAATACTGGCTCAGCGGATGGAAGACGCCGACCCCGTTGTCCCTCGTGCCCACCCAGATGTTGTTCTCGCGGTCCCGCAGCAGCGAGCCGAGAGTCTCTGCAGGTAGCGACGAGGCATCTCCGCGATCCGGGGCGTAGCCCGACGACGTGCCGAGCTTCGTATCGAATAGGTAGAGGTTGCGGCTGGTCGCAACCCACACCTTGCCATCGTCTCCATCCAGGACGTCGTTGATGGAGTTGGAGGGGGAAGCGGACTCATCGTTGAACTGGAACAGCTTGAACGTACCGGTCTTCTCGTCGAGTCGCGCCAGGCCGCTGCCCGTGCCAACCAGCATGGTGCCGGCACGATCGCGGTGGAGCACCTGGACGAGATTGACGTCGGAGCCTTGTTGCAGGTCCCGTTCAGGAAACTCGTAATGGGCGATGACCGCGCGCTGAGCGATCGAGAGAACGTCGATCCCCGCGCCGCCGGTTCCAATCCAGAGCTTGTCCTTTTCCGCCAGCAGCGTGGTCACCGTGTCGAACGAAATTCGCTTCGCGCCCCCCCTCTCATGCTGGAGGACCTGGCTCTCGCCAGACTTGGGATCGAGCCGAACGAGGCCGTAGCCGTTCGTGCCGACCCAGACGCTCGCGTCATCGCCGACCGCGATCGCGAGAACCGTTGGCTCGCCACCTTCTGGGGCAGGCGATCCCTTCGGGACGAGCGAGTAATTGAACACCTTGCGGGTCCGCGGGTTCACACGCGCGAGCCCCTTCAACGTACCCACCCATAGATCTCCCGTGGACGGATCAAGCTCGATCTGCGTCACCGTGTGATCGGGGAGCTTGTCGCGGACAACCGTGAACTCGTAGCCATCATACTTGGCGAGCCCATCGTAGGTTCCGATCCAGATGTAGCCATCTCGATCCTGGCGGATGCCTGAGGTCATGGCATTCGGCAGCCCATTCGCGACGCTCAGGTTGCGGAACCGCAACGAGGACACGAGGGGCCGTTCGGTCACCGTTGCGATCTCCGCGCCGGCGTAGGCCAGCCCGGAAGAAGCCGCCGCGGCTGCAACGATGCACCTACGCACAGCAGCCAGAAACCTCACGGGTCCGATACTATCATCTCGGGCACGCGTCGACTCTTCGCGCTTAGAGATCGACATCCCAGCTGGCTCCCAGCCCGAACGTGCTCGCGTTGCTGGTGTTCTCGCCGGAGACGAAGATGCGAACGGCGGCGTACAGGCTCGTGTGATCCCCGAGGTCGTAGCCAACGCCGCCACCGGCTAACCAGATCGTCTCGAGGAGGATCGGGTCGTGGTTTTTGCGCTCCAGGTCGGTGAGCATCGGGAAGTCGGAGAACGCAATGCCTCCGAGGCCGTAGTGAAGGTCGAGCGCGGCGTTGAGATGGAACGGTCCGATGCTGTGACCGATCTGGGCGGCGAACGTGATGTAGTTCTGGTTGAGCGCTTCCCCTTCAGGGCCGGCTTGCTTGAACTTCTCCACCAGGGCGAACTCGTACGCGAGGTGGACGGTGGTCCGGGGGATGTAGTCGTCGAGATCCGCCCCGAGGTTGAGCCCGAGGTATGCCGCTTTCAGGCGACGTCCAGCGGCCGCATTGCCGGCCCATTCGTAGCTGCGCACCGGTATCGAACCGCCGATCTGCGGGGTGATGCTTACGAACGAGACGGGGATCATGTACCGAGCCGTGAGACGAAAGTCGGTCGGCGTCGCGTGGTACGATCCGTCATCGTAGCTGCCGTGCGCGTGAGTACCACCGTCCAATGTTGGGCAGTCCGGACACTGGCCCATGAAAAACGGCAATGACGCAGAGACTGCGAGCTCGTCGGTGATTCCGTACTCGACGGTGGGGACGAAGAGGTGATGAATGACCGAGATATCGACGTTCTCGGTGCGCGTCGCGTACCCCAACTGATAGCTGCCATCGAGACCCAGGGTCCGGGCTTGCGGAGTCCACGCCTGCGCATGCGCGGCGATCGTTCCCGCGGCGAGCAAGCCGCAGATGAGCGCCGACACTGTGAGGGCACGCTTCCCCATCGAAGACTCCTTCTTCGTCAACGATATCGCCTCACCCAAGCGGCTTTTGCAAGTTTGCGCCACACAAAACACGCACATGAGAGAGATGCAGGGAGTCGATGCAACTCTGCGTGAAGCAGCCGAGGACTATTGACGAGCGCGTTTTATGACGCACCGGACGTGGTAACTGGACGTCGCGTTACGCGCAACCGACATGAAAGAGCGCCAGCGCTGCGGCGGAGTGTCCTCTTCAGAATCTCGTATCCAGAAGCGCCGTCAACGTCTTGTCTTTCACATCATACTGGACCGCCGACAAAATTCCGAGTCGCGGGAACTGAACGACTTCGAAACCGACATGCTCGAGCGACTCTTGATGTGTCATATCGACCGCGTCTTCGACGTCCAGCTGGGTCGGCCGATACTGATGATGGACGCGCGGTAGGGCCGCGGCCTGCGACAATACCATCTCGTTGCCGTACATTCCGAGGATCGTCTGCACCACCGCGGTCGGAATGCAAGGACCTCCCGATCCGCCGATCGCGAGCTCGGTGACATCGCCGGTGCACACGATCGTCGGGGCCATGTTGCCGAGTGGCCGTAGGCCAGGCGCGAGTTGATTGAACTGACCTTCGAGCAGCTGATACCAGTTAGGCACGTTTGGTAGGATGCCGAAGTCGTCGATCGTGTTGTTAAGGAGCACGCCTGTACCGTCGGCGATCAGCTTCGAACCGAACAGCGTGTTGAGGCTGTAGGTATTCGAGACGGCCATTCCTGCGCCGTCGATCGCGCATATGTTAGTCGTATCGCGCGCTGGATATGGATCGACCACCGGAGCTTCGCCGACCAATCCAAGCGCCCGCTCGAGTCGCTCGATCGATCCGGCGTCGAACGGCGTGCGCGTGAAGTCTTCACAACGACCAAGCATGTCAGGTGGCACGACCACCGGGTCGCCCGCGAACTCCGCACGCAACGCAAACGCGATCCGAAACGCACGTGCGAGCAACTCGTAGCGTGCTGTCGAGCGAACCGGAAGCTCTGCGCAGCCGGCGGCTTCGAGCAGAGCGAGACTGACCAACACGACGAAGCCGCCTCCCGAGGGTAGCGACGTGGTGTAGATGTCGTGGCCGAAGACGCACCGATGATATGGTTTACGCCAGATCGGATGATAGCCGCGCAGATCCTGGAGCGTCATCACGCCGCCGTAACGCTGGACGGTATTGATGAGCGCCTCAGCGATCGGGCCTTGCGAGAACGCATCCGGGCCACACTCGCCGATGATGCGCAGGGTCTTGCCAAGGTCAGGATTGCGAAACAGATCACCGGGCGCCCATGGCTTGCCACTAGCTGGCAGGATCGCGCGCGCTGTTTCCGGGAACGCATTGAGCTCGTTGTGATAGAGGCCGAGATAGCGCGCCTGCCGGTTCGTCACCCACGTACCGTGCCCGGCGAGCTCGATCGCGGGACGAACGAGGCGGTCCCAGCCCCATGTGCCGAAGCGCCTGACCGCTTCGGCGAGGCCAGCGACGGTACCGGGCACCGCAACCGCGAGACCACCATGCACGGAGCGCTCGGTCGCGGCGGCGAATAGCTCTGCGTTGATCGCAGCCGGTGCCGACTCACGGTAATCGAGCAGGTGCGCTTCGCCTCGCGCCGGTTTTATGAGCATGAAGCCGCCACCGGCGAGGTTACCGGCCTGCGGATAGGTCGCGGCGAGCGCGAGCGCGGTCGCGACCGTTGCGTCGACGGCGTTTCCGCCCTCGCGCAACACGCGCGTACCGACAGCGGACGCAATCGGGCAATAGGACACGACGCAGCCTTCATCTGCTCGAATCAAGTTCCGGAACGGGCTGCGCTCGAGTCCTCGCCTAGGCACACAAGCTCCGCATCGAAATCACTCGCACGAGCTTACATCCCTGGCCGAGGCGTGGGTTAGACGCTCGTGTGGTTCTTCGGTTCGCGCAATAGATCGGCTGTACAGATCACGACGCGGTTACCACCGGTGCTCCGCGCTCGATGCAAGGCGGTGCCCGCCGCGACCATCACATCGTGTGCTGTCTCGAGCCGCAATTCATGCAGAGATGCAATGCCGATCGATAGCGCAACGTTCAGATCCTCGACGCGGTCGTTTAGCGTTGCGGCCGACAAGCGCACACGCTCGGCGAGCATGAACGTATCGCCGGGACTTGCTCTCGATAGCAGCGCGAAGTCGCCGCCGTCGACGCGTGCCAGAACATCGTCCTTACGGATCTCGTTGCGGATGTGACTCGCAACGCTGGTTGCGAGCTCGTCACAGAAGTTTTGCCCGCGCATGTCGAGCAGATCGGGATAACGATCGATGTGGATGAGAACCACTGACAAGCGATGAGCGTTCTTGGTACCGATGTCCTTCTCGAGGCGCTCCATGAAGTAGCGCCTGCTAAACGCGCCGGTCAGGCGATCCTGAATCGGTTCGTCGTCTGAGCTGGGCGTTGCTTCCGAGCTTTCAAGGTACGTGAAACGAAGCACGTAGTTTGTGCCGATCTGGAGCCGGTCACCTTCGACGAGCGTTCGCGTGCTCGGCGGAATGCGTTCGCCGTTGCAATAGGTGCCGTTTCGACTGCCGAGATCTTCGACGACGACGCCGCTCCCGACGACATGCAACTTGCAGTGAAAGCGCGAAACGCCTTCGTCGTTGATGCGAAGGTCTGTACCGACGCCGCGTCCGATTACCATCGTCGGACCGGTCACCGGGAACGTTTCGCCAACGTTGCTGCCTCGCACGACGACGAGATATGCCTGGCTCTGCCCGAGGTCGGTGTCGATCGCTCCAACCGCCGAGACCGTTTCATCCCAGTCGTTCACGTCGCACATTCTACCGCGCTTCAGTGCCGACTTTTGTCGCAACGTACACAACGTGTGGAGGGCACGGTGGGATATGCGGTTACGTCGAGATGAGACCAGGAGCCTCGTCCTGAGCGGCTCATGACTTCTCCGAGCCAGTCGCTCGTCTGGGCGCCTATAGTAGGTACAGGCGCCGCTCTCGACGTCCAGCGCCGCGGACTGATATCTTCGTTGTAGTGGTTGAGACGAGAAGCAATTCCACTGCGCGCGCCACGGTAGGCGTCGAGTTGGTAGCTCTCGCCGACGTGACGCTGGTGACCGTCGTCGGTGTTGTTGATGAGCACTTCGCTGGTTTCGGCACACTTGGCGACCACAAGGTGCTGGCGATCGACGTGTCTGCGATGACCCGTATGACGTCGTTCGGCGTTCGGCAATGGCTCAAGGCGAAGGATGCGATTCCCAAGTCCATCTCGGATGTCTACTTGCTTGGCTGCCCGACATTCTTCGTCGATCAGCTAAACATGGTGCTCAACTTCGGCGGCCCAGCTCGGGTACTGACGGTCGCTGCACCGTATTCGTGCGTCGCGTGCGGTGCTGAATCGGCCGAGACGATCGACGTATTCGCGAATCGCTCGCGCCTACTGAGCGGCAACGTTCCCGAGAAGGAATGCTCGCGCTGCGGCGGAAAGCTTGAGCTCGACGAAACACCTGAGAGCTACTTCTCGTTCGTGCCGAAGTATGCGGCAGCGACCATTCAGCCCTCAGCCGCACAGGCACTCGCGGTGGCGGGACTCTACACGGCGGCAACGAGCAGTGACACCGAGAAGCCGCCGCGCATCATCAAGCTCGTCCACGGCCCGGTCACGTATTTCCGTATCACCGGCTCGATCGGGTCGATGTTTCGGGCTCGCCCGCTACTCGTCGGCGCCGAGGGTGAGATCGTGATCGATCTGGCCGAGGTCGATAGCGTCGATGCGTCGGGCATGCGCGAGTGGCGGCGGCTGCTGAGGAGCCTTGCGTCTCAGGTTTCTGCAATCACACTCGTCGATGTCGGCGAGGCACTGCTCAGCGTCGCGGCCGACAGCCTCACGATCGCGCACAGTATCGCGGTCTCTTCGGTGCTCGTTACGTATCGATGCGATGAATGTGATCGCAGCGCGAAGGAAAGCGTACCGCTTGCGAGCCTCGCACAGCTGCCCGAGCTCGTCTGTTCGACGTGCGGAGGCACGACGCGCAATAGGACGCCGGCGGACGTACTTGCGCCGCTGCGCACCGTGACGCCGATCGTTCCGCCCGCAAGCATGAAGCTGATCGCCCGGCGTGACGACGTCTTGTCGCGCGCGATGACCGACGCGAATGTCGCGATGGCAGGCGAGAGCGCGACTGCCTCGCTACAAGCCGACGAGATGATCCTCGGCAAGTATAGGATCGTCCGACCTCTATCGGCGGGTGGCATGGCGGAAGTGTTTCTCGCGAACCAAATCGGAATCGGCGGTTTCGAGAAGCTCGTCGCGCTCAAGCGGATCCAAAGCAAGCTACTCGAGACGCGTCACCTCGCGATCGACATGTTCCTCAACGAGGCAAAGATCGCCGGCCGCTTGCTCCATCCCAACATCGTGCAGGTATACGACGTCGGCGAGGCTGGCGGCGCGCTGTATCTCGCGATGGAGTACGTGCGTGGTCGCGACCTGCGCCACGTTATTAAAAAACTGCGCAGGAGCCATTCGAAGCTGCCGCTCGCCGAGGCGTGTTACATCGTTCGCGAGGTCGCGCGCGCGCTCCATTACGCCTACTGGTCGACGGATCATGCCGGCAGTCGCCTCCAGGTGGTGCACCGCGACGTGTCGCCGCACAACATCATCCTCGGCTACGACGGCGGCGTGAAGCTGCTCGACTTCGGCGTCGCGATGTCATCGGTGACCGATTCATCAGAGCACTCCATGATCGTCGGCAAGTGGCAATACATGTCACCCGAGCACACGACGAACGCAGCGATCGATCATCGCTCCGATCTGTTCTCCCTCGGCGTTGTCCTGTATCTGCTCTGCAGCGGCAGCATGCCGTTTGCTGGCAAGGAACCGCGCGACATCGTTATGCGGATTCGCAACGGCGAGCTCAAACCGCTTGTGGAACGCGTGCCGTCTATCCCGCCACCGATCGCTGCTCTTGTGACGCGAATGCTCGCGCCGAAGCCAGAGAACCGCCCGCAGTCGGGTCATGCGGTGGTCGATGAGCTCGATGACATCGCGCGCACATATGGGCTCGAAAGCTCCGGGACAAAAATCATGGAGCTCATCTCGACGCTGTTCCCGGAGGAGAAGACCGAAGCCGAGATGACCGTCGAGCTCGTCCGCGTCACGTACCCCGAAATGCCGGTGGTCTCGCCGTCATATTCGCCGTCGCCGATCCCTACGACGCCCACGCAAGTTGACGTCTCCATATCGCCGACGCGCCGCAAGACCGGACTTATCGCCTCGAACGGTGTGCCTCGTGTAACGAAGCAAGTAAACCTGGGCGTGGTGGTCGCCTTCCTCGTTATCCTGTTCGCCGTTGTGACCTACCTCGTTAGCAGGTAGCGCAGGTCACTTCTTTAAAATTGCTATTGCTACTGACTGGCCAATCGATATGTCCTTGGAGTCAGTATCCCACATTTGCCAAAACCGGCGCCTGGTTGCTTCCGTGAAGAACAAATGGGCAGCGAACGGGAAGAGTCCGGGTGCCTTATGCCGCGTGATCCCGACGAGAAACTCGGTGTGGCGATTGCTCACGACGGAAACTGCAACGAACGACGCCACCGAAAAGACGCGCCACAAGCCGAGCCCGGCACCACCCATTGTCTCATCAACCTGCACCTTCATGTCGGCGTGCGCACACCTCGACAGGACCTCGACAATGCGTGAACGGGTGAGTGCGCCAAAGGGATCCTTCACGCGCACGAGTACGAGGTCGTCGCTACAGCCGTAGATGAGATCGCAGGCATCGTCCTCGGGAAGAGAAACGTCCTGCGTCCGTGGAATCGCTTGCTTGACCGCGCCGGCCGCAACAGGGGCATCGTAGAAAGCGTTCGTGATTAGCTCTTCGGCGACGTCGCGGATTTGATGGACGATGCGTGGGGTGACGCCTTTGGACCCTAGGAACTCCGTCATTCGCTCGAGCCGGTCGGTGCGGTTGCTGGCTTGTGTAAGCAGCACCCGTCGCCCCGCGACATTGCTCATCCAATCCAACAATCTCGGTTCGCTTTTGCGCTGCAAGGTCGAGATCACGTTCTCCAGAAGCTCGACCGACAGAGGATGCTGCAACATCTGCGCACTGACCACATGCGACAGCCAACCGTGCGCCTCGAACCAACTCACTGCCGCCGAGAATCGCTGGTCGCAAACCGCAACAACCGGAACTGTTGGCTGGTGGTTACTTGTCGCCAGCGCGTCCACTGCGGATCTATCAACGAATGCCACTGCATTCGAATCGCGCGTGGTCTTCAAAAAGTCCTTGAGGGACGCGACGCTGGAGACGCGATAGCGCGAATTTGCCGATCCGAGCTTCTCGCGCAGGAGAGCAGCCGATGCGTCTACCATCCACACGACGATGAGTGTCACGTGATTCCGACGATACCACTGTCGTTGATGATATCGTGGTTCTTAGTGAGGCCGATCGCTTGCATCTCGGATGCAATCGCATGCCCGCTGCAACAGCGGCTGGGTACCGATCTGGCACGAGTTAGCTCGGTCGAACAGTTCATGGCCGTCCCGCGCGGCACCGATTCCGTGCTGTTCGTCGATCGATCGGCCCTCGTCACGCTAGGTATGGTCGCGGACGTGCCTGACAACGTCGTAGCGCTCGTCGATGGACATCTCGGCGACGCCGCGGTCTGGCTTTCCGACTACCCGTGGCTTTCGCACGTGATCAGCACGTCGATGTTCGAGCATGCAATGAGCAGCAGCCACCTTGGCAACGTGGTGTCGGCGCTGGCGTCGGGCACACATGGCAGGTTACTAGACTGGGTTCGGCCCACGCTCCAAGGGCAGCGCATTCGACTGACGCACGCGAGCGAACGCACAGAACAGCTGGACGAAATGGTTGCGTTCTTTGTCGAGAACGGCATCTCCAAGGATACGAGTCAACAGCTGCGCGCTGGGGCCGACGAGCTCTTGGTCAGTGCCTTCTACGACGCCCCATTCGCAGCTGGAGCGGTGAGCAAACCGATTCCGCGTACGCTCGAGGTCGTGCTGCCCGAGAGTAAAGCGTGCGATATCGTGTATGGGTTGAGCGATGATTTCGTGATCGTACGCGTGCGTGATCCGTTCGGTTCGCTGTCGCGCGGGTCCATCGTCGACGCGATTCGCCTGCGAAGTGGCTTCGGGAAGGTGGTCGATACAGCATCGTTCGTGGCGGTCTCGGTCGCGCGGGACCACCATAGCGATGTGCTGATCGGAATCACCAAACACGCGATTCACCCGCCGCGACCGTTTGCCGTTCACATGTTCTTTAGAGACAGTGGAAAACGCAGGGTGTGGAAGCTCGTTGACGAAGATTCGAATCAGCGGTCGTTCGCAAGCTTCGGAGACGCATGGGACGAGAGCTGACGACCCCCCGTGCCGATGCCCGCGCCGCGACGGTCGAGCAAACGGCTGTGGCTGACGCTGTCCTCGTGACAGTGTCCGGGCTGATCGATGAGCGATTTGCGGGCTTCGGCGAGTTGCCAACCGCGAAGGCCGCGGTGATCAACGTTGCCGGTCTTCAGCGCATCACGTCGTTCGGAGTGCGTCAGTGGCTCAGCGCGATGGAGCGCTTGCCGCAGTCGATCGGCGATGTGTATCTGCTCGGCTGTCCCACGTTCTTCGTCGACCAGCTCAACATGGTCCTCAACTTCGGTGGATCCGCGAAGGTGCTGACCGTGTTCGCACCCTACGCGTGCGCGGCGTGCGGCGTCGAATCTGCCGAGACGATCGACGTCCTCGCGACACGCGGCTCGTTGTCGAAGGAAGCGCCGCAGAAACACTGCTCGATCTGCGGTGGCAAGCTCGATTTCGACGAGACACCTCAGAGCTACTTCTCGTTTGCAACGAGGTACGGTGTCACCAATCTGCATCCTAGCGCGGCTGCATTGCTGCAATCGCGGCATCTGTACACGTCGGTCGAGGCGTTCGAGAAACCGCCGCGCATCATCAAGCTCGTGCACGGGCAGGTGACGTATTTCCGAATTATCGGCTCGATCGGCACGATGTTCCGAGCGAGGCCATTACTCGTCGGTGCTGAAGGTGAGGTCGTTATCGATCTCGCAGGAGTCGAGCGGTTCGATCCGAGCGGCCAGAAAGAGTGGCGTCGGCTAATCAGAGGCCTGACGGGTCAAGTGACATCGGTGACGCTCGTCGACGTCAACGAGGCCTTCCTAGACATTGCAGGCGACACGCTGACGATCGCGCGTAACGTTTCATTGGCATCGTTGCTCATGCCGTACAAGTGCCTCGATTGCGGCCGCGACTCGCACGAGAGTGAAAATCTGCTCGGTATGAACTGGCCGACGTTCGAGGATCGAGTGTGCCCGACGTGCGGTGGCACGACGCGCAACCAGCTCTCGGCGGCAGCGATGGGGCCGTTCCAGAAAGCGAGCACAGCCGCGCCGGCTGCCAGCGCGAAGGTCATCGAGCGGCGTCACGAGCTGTTGTCGCGCGCACTGACGGACGCGAACGTTGCACAAGCCGGTGTCACCGGCACGGTCTCGCCCGGCGATGTCGTCCTCGGCAAGTACGAAATCATACGCCGCGTATCGCAAGGTGGGATGGCCGAGGTATTCCTCGCGAAGCAGATCGGCATCGGTGGCTTCGAGAAGTCCGTCGCGATCAAGCGCATCCAGAACAAGCTACTCGACAGCCGCCATCGCGCGATCGAGCTGTTCCTGAACGAGGCGAAGATCGCGGCGCGCCTCATGCATCCCAACATCGTTCAGGTCCTCGACGTTGGTGAGGACGGCGGCGCGCTCTACCTCGCGATGGAGTACGTGCACGGCAAAGACTTGCGAGACCTAGTCAAGACGCTGCAGAAAACGCAATCCAAGATACCCCTCGCCGAAGCATGCTACATCATCCGCGAAGTCGCGGTCGCTCTGCACTACGCGTACTGGTCGAACGATATGTCGGGCAAGCGGCTGGCGGTCGTTCATCGTGACGTGTCGCCACACAACGTGATCCTCGGGTACGACGGCACCGTAAAGCTGCTCGACTTCGGTGTCGCCATGTCGGCGATCACGGAGCACGAGAAGCAGCTGATCGTCGGCAAGTGGACATATATGTCCCCGGAGACGACGACGTCGGGGCAGAGCGATCATCGCTCGGATCTGTTTTCGCTTGGCGTCGTCCTCTACCTGCTCTGCTCGGGTGTGATGCCGTTCTCAGGCAGCGACCCGAAAGAGATCGTGACGAAGATCCGCGCGAGTCAATATCGCAGGTTGCCGGAAGTTGTGCCAGAAGTGCCCCAGAAGTTGGCCGTGCTGGTCGGACGGCTTTTGTCGTCGGACCCCAAGCGCCGACCGCAAACCGGCGACGAGGTTGTCAACGAGCTGACCGAGATCATGCGCGAGCAAGGGCTCGAGAGCTCGGCGCAAAAACTGGCTGAGTATGTTGCGACGGTCTTCCCGAGCCAATCGGAGGTCGCAGGCGAAGTATCCGACCAGATTATGCGGCTCCACGCCGACGATGCGAACTCCGAGGATCCGACGCGGTTGCAGTCGACGTACTACCCGACTCCCCACGCATCAATCACCCCGAGCGCGCGCACGTCGCGCCGGTTTGGCGTGGTCGAGCCATTCCGGCGCGTCACTGTAGAGACCCCCATTCCGCGAAACACTCCATCAACGCTGTCCGCCTCATTCCCGCCACGGCAGATACAGCAACCACTACGGACGCGCCAGCAACCACCACGGACGCGCGATACCATCCTGAACATCGCTGTAGCGATCCTCATCCTCGCGGCGATCAGCGTCGCCGTTTATTTCGTGACCTCGAGCTACTAAGTGATCGCCGTCATCTCGATGAGCGAGAGTTGGGCGCGTGATGTGGCGGCAGCTCTTCCTTCTGCCACGACGGCGCAATCAGTCGAAGCTGTACGCGATGCCGACGTTTGTGTCGTGCACATCGATCTCGTCAACCGGGCTGGCGGCTTACCGAGCTGTCCGGTGATTGCCGTAATGCCTGGCGCGAGCGTGACAGCACTACTCGATCTCATGGATGTATCGCCGAACATCGTAGCCGCGGCGTTCGTCGACTCCGCCGAGGCCGTCGCGGCGCTTGCGAGGCGCGTCGCTGTAGAGCCGACCGGACTCGCTGAGCTGCTGCCCGGCGCCGAAATCCATTCGCGTGTGGTTCGGGACGTCGCCGATAAGACACGCTCCCTCGCGCAGATTGCTCAGCACGCGAGCGGTATGCGCGTTGAATCGATCGAGCAATGCGTCGACGAAATGTTGATGAATGCGCTTTACGACGCCCCCGTCGGCGAGCGTGGCGAACACCTGTTCGTCGACGTGCCGGTGAGCAGGCGCGTGACGATGCGAACGGATAGGAGCGTGTTGGTGCAGTATGCGCGCGCCGACAAGCGACTGGTCGTCCTGGTACGCGACGCATTCGGATCGCTTTCGCGCAGCACAGTCGTGCGTCACTTGCAAAAGGCGGCGTCGATCGAACACAAGCTCGGCGGCGCCGGGCTCGGGCTGTTCCTCATGACTACTGCTGCCAGCTCAGTGATGTTTCACGTGGTGGCAGGCGTCGCGACAACAGTCATCTGTACGTTCGATCACGAGCGACCGCAGCTTGAACAGCTCGGCTTCGTCGAGCACGACGCCGCCGGCCGCGCGAAGACGCCTGCCGCGCGTGTGATAAATCTGCGGCGGCGAAGGCGCGTGATGGCAAGTGCAACCATCATCGCGCTGGCGGCCATCACCATGATCACCTGGTCGCGGATGCGCGCCTCGCGAACTGGCGAGATCAGAGTCGCGACGACGCCGGGCGCGATCATCGAGCTTGATGGGCGACGCGTCGGCACTGCTGTAACCGGGACCGTGGTGGCACGCGATCTCGTTGCGGGTCGCGTCTATCGTGCAGTAGTGCGCATGCAGGGCTACGAGACGAAGCGCGCGATCGTTCAAGTTCGTGCAGGTGACAACGCGATTGCGCTCACGCTTCAGCCGGTGGCAGCCGTCGAGATCGACTCGCAGCCGCACGATGCGCTTGTTGAGGTCGATGGTAAGGCTCGCGGTACGACGCCGATGGAGCTGACAACATTCGCGCCAGACTCGACGCTTACTATCACGCTCTCGCACGCCGGCTATCGCACGGCGACGATGCACGTGCATGTACCGCAGCGAGGCCGCCGCCGACGCGTCGCGCGAACGCTCGAGGCGATGGACGATGCGGTCGTGGTCCACTTCACGTCCACGCCGTCTGGCGCTGCGATCGTTCGCGAGGGCGAGCCGCTCGCCGCCGATCGCACCTACACGCCTGCCGACGTCTTCGTGCAAGCCGGTCAGCTACAGCGCTTCGAGCTCGTCATGCCAGGCTATCAACGGTTCGTGATCGAACCGTTCACACCGGCACGCGGACAGCGAGTCGAAAAAAGCGGTGCGCTCATTCCGACGCAATAGGGTGCCACTTCATCCGTACGTTTCGTGACCCCGAAAGAATGCAACAAGAGGTGCCTGGCATGCGCGTGGCTGTCATGACGATCGGATCCCTGTTCTGGGAGCATCATCGCTGGCAGTCCGACGCGCTGGACTTCGACGCGTCGGTGCCAGTTGCTGCGCCGATCCGTTACGGCCGTCGATCGGCGCGCCGCGACGACGGCTATACGATGGTCGTTTCCCGATCATCGCCGATCGGCTCCGCGAGAATCGTACCCTTCCGCCGACATGCTGCCGATTTCAACGAGCTCGTTGAGCTCGCGCACATCGTCGGCGAGGCTGAAGGTTTCGGCAGCGATCTCTACACGCCCTGGGGTTGCGTGGCGATCGCGGCGGCGCCACAAAATCCTGTCGTCGACCAATGGCGGCGCGCGCTCGGTGATTGCGCCACGCTGGTTATCTCCGCATACAGCGAAGCCGACGTGCCATGTGATCGTTGCGCGGTGTTGCACGTATCGTTGTGGTCGCCGGAGCTCGCCAAGCACGCAGATGTCGTATTCGCAGCCGTGACGAAACCGGTTGCAACGCCGCCTAGAACCGAGGAAATCGTCGCGGCGATGGGATCGCCGCCTGACGGCAACCTCGCGTATCAGTATTTCCGCCGCAACGTGAACGCAGGCATCACAACGTTCCAGGATCTCGAGATCGAGACCGCGCTGTGCGCACGGGGCTTCACGCCACGTTAGGTTCGACTAGAAGGAGATCCACATCTACTCACCGCTAGATCCGCGGGTGATAAGCCGCGCCGTCACTCGGTCTCGACCGGGTTCGCCAGCACCCCAACGCCGCTGAGCTCGACCTCGACGTGGTCGCCGGCGAGAAGCGGGCCGACGCCACTTGGCGTCCCCGTGAAAATCAAATCACCTGGTTCGAGCGTCATGACGCGCGACACGAATACGAGCAGGGCCAATGGATCGAAGATCATGTCTAACGTGTTCGCACGCTGGCGAACCTCGCCGTTGACGCGCGTGGTGAGATCGAACGGGCCAATGCCGGCATCGATGACGATCGCCGGCCCGACTGGCGCGAACGTGTCAAAGCCCTTGGCGCGTCCCCACTGGCCATCTTTGCGTTGCAGGGCTCGCGCGGAGACGTCATTGCCGCAGGTGACGCCAAGCAACGCCCGGGGCGCGCTCGTCGCGTCAAGATCGCGACAGCGACGGCCGATCACGAGCACGAGCTCCCCCTCGAAGTCGACGGGAGCGACGCCGCGGGGAAGCCGGATCGCCTGCCCCGAACCGATAAGCGCCGATGGTGGCTTGAAGAACAACATCGGCTCGTCGGGAAGTTCGTTGCCCATCTCTTGTGCGTGCGCGCGATAGTTGCGGCCTACGCACACGATCTTCGTCGGTGTCGCGGGGCATACGAGCTCGACGTCGAGGCGTTCATGTGAGCGAACCGGCGCGGCATGCAGCCCCCCGCGTGTCCACGGATCCACGATCTCATCGACGGTGTCGTCGAGCAGCCGGCCCCAAGCGAGTGAGCCGCTCGCGCGGAAGCGTACGAGCAACATTCGCGAATTGTAGAGCACCTTTTTCAGCTGACAGGCGGCTCCGCGTATGTGAGATTCCGCGCGCTCATGCGCAAACTAGCCACTGTTGCATTGCTCCTCGCGAGTGCCTGCGCTGTCGAGGACTCGTACAGCGAAACCTCCGACTCTCTCGTCCAAGGGAGCGGTCGCTATCTCGTCGTGTTCAAGAACGAGTACCTCCCGAGCGATGTCTCGCAGCGCGTGAACAAGGCGGGTGGCACGATCGTGCGCTCGCTCGGCGAGATCGGTGTCGTGACCGCTGGCGGAAACGCGGCGTTCGCGTCGCGCATCGCAAAGGATCCGGCGGTGCTCGCCGTCGGTCCCGAGCGCGTGTTGTCGGCGCCGCCGACCATCGACATCGACTTCGCCGAGGACGAGGCGCCTGTCGACGATGGGGCGATCGTCGACGGCGCACCAACGAGCGTCGATGATTTGTACCTGCGCGGCTATCAATGGGACATGAAGCGGATCGGTGCACCTGCCGCATGGACGCGGCCGCTGCCGCGCACACCGATCGTCGCAGTGCTCGACACCGGCGTGATGGACGATCATCCCGATCTCGCGGGTCAGGTGATTCGATCGGTATCGACGTCGTACTGCTCGACGTCGGGCGGCAAGAACAACACGGCCGGTTATCCGAAGTACTCGACGCTGATCGACTTCGTCGCATACCCACAGTGGGATCCGACGATGGGCTGCACGCCGTCGACAACCGGCTACGAATTCCACGGCACGCACGTCGCCGGCACCGTTGCTGCGAAGTTCGGCGGTGGGCGCGTCGTCGGTGTGAGCCCCGATGCGAAGCTCGTCGCGTACAAGGTCTTCGATCGGTATCGCTACAAGGATGAAAATGGCCAGATTGTTGTCGCGGCCGGCGCGTTTAACGCGTCGACATCCGCCGCGATCATCGATGCGGCGAACCAGCACTACGACGTCGTGACGATGAGCCTTGGCAGTCACATCTTTCGCAACGACCGCAACGACAACGCGTCGTGGCTGACATGGAACCGCGTCATCAACTACGCGAATCGCGCGGGCACGGTCGTCGTGTCGTCGGCCGGCAACTCGGCGCTAGACCTCAACGGCGTGATCGTGCACGTGCCCGGTGATCTGCCGAACGTCATCAACGTGTCGGCGACCGGCTGGAGTCAGCTCGCAGGCGCGGGGACGGTGGCCGATCCATTCCGCTTCGCCGACGGCTCGCATGACCAGCTCGCGTTCTATTCGAACTACGGCGCGGCCGTCGACATCACCGCACCCGGTGGCGATTGCGGTCCGCTCGCGGGGCCGAACTGCGAAGGGCCCGGGCCGGCACTCGCGCAGTACTTCATCCTCAGCACCGCTCTCAATGCGGTCACGGGCCTGCCGAACTACATCTTTTCGATTGGCACGTCGATGGCGACGCCACACGTGACCGCCGTCGCGGCGCGAGTGCGCGCGCTCCATCCCGAATGGACGACCGGCGATGTGCGCTCGTTTCTCAAGGAGACCGCGCAGGATCTGCTCGATCGCCAGGCGTTCGGTGCCGGCATGGTCGATGCGGACGCGGCGACGCGATAGCGTAAGCTGACGTTGTGTCGATGCGCGCCGCGTTCGTCGTAGCGTGCCTCTCCGCGTGTCACACGCCGTGGGAGTGGCCGGTGCAGACGCCGGAAGAGCAGGGCATGGACTCGGCGACGCTCGATGGCGCTCGCGCATATGCATTCGATCCGACGCGGCACACGCAGGGTGTCGTCGTCACACGCCGCGGCGTGCTCGTCGCCGAGTGGTACGAGGATGGCCGCGGTCCCGATAGCTACGGAGCGAGCTGGTCGATGGCGAAGAGCTTCACGAGCGCGCTCGTCGGCATCGCGATCGACGAGGGCAAAATTTCTGGCGTCGACGTGCCAATGGTCGAGTTCTATCCGCAGTGGCAAGGCTCGCCGCGCGATCAGATCAAGCTCGAGCACGTCTTGCACATGGCCTCGGGTCTGATGTGGAGCGAGATCTATCAGGTCGATCGCGCGAACGAATCCGATGTCGTCTCGCTCGTGTTCACGACCGAGAGTCCGCTCGACTACGTGCTCGCCAAAGCGCTCGAGTTTCCGCCGGGGACGCACTTCGAATACTCGAGCGGCGATGCGCTTCTGTTCTCGGGCATGCTCGCAAAGGCGACAGGCAAGCGCGCCGGCGATTACGCGCAAGAGAAGTTGTTCTCGCGCCTCGACATCGAGAATGCCGAGTGGTGGCGCGCGAAGACGGGCGAGACGCTCACGTACTGCTGTCTCGACATGACAACGCGCGACTTCGCGCGCTTCGGTTTGCTCTACATGCAGCACGGCGTCTGGGAAGGTGAGCAAGTCGTGCCCGCCGAATGGGTCGACGCATCGCTGACGCCATCGCCGCTCTACGAAGGCTACGGCTACCAATGGTGGCTCGAGGGCAACACCGATGACACGCTGCCGCACGATCTGTTCATGGCGAACGGCCACGATGGCCAGTTCATCTATGTCATCCCCAGTCTCGAACTCGTCATCGTGCGCAATGGCCACTACGATAAGTTTCAGGGCCCCGCGATCGCGGAGCCGTCGCTCTTTCTGCGCTATCCGAGCGATGGCCTCGTGCCCGAGGGCGGCACGATTCCGCCCGATACCTGGTCGCACACCGAATTCTTGCGCCCGATCCTCGCGTCCATTCGCTAACGAAAATTGGACACGCCGGTCGTTTCACGATCTTCTGGCGGGGCCATGAAGATCACGAAGCGTCGCCGTGTCGCTCGCAAGCTCGCTCTGCCGCTGCTCGCAGTCGGTCTGATGATCACGATGAATTATCTCGGCTCGGTCAAGCGCGCTCACAGCGCTCCGAGCGTAGTGCGCCAAAGCAGGTAACTACTTCGTCACTTCGCATTCGTCGGGCGCGCCGCTGTCGCCCTCGTTCAGCGCGCGGCAGCGCACCGACGCGGCGGTATACGTCACGACGTCGCCGTGCTCCTTCACGGGCTCGAGCTTGCGCGCGATGAGGTTATCGATGATCGCCTTCGCCTGCTTGCCCTTCACCGCAGGCCTCTCGCATTCGTAGGTCGCGGGCTTCGTCTGATTGCTCTGCCGACACGTGAGGTCCTTCACGAGCAACACGCTCTTGCCTGCGCCGCTCTCCCATTCGACGCCAGCGCCTTCGAGAGCGCTGATCAATTGTTGATCGATCGGCTTGGCATTCGATTTCGGCGCAGCGGGCGCTTTGCCCGGCTTGACGCCCACCTTCGCTAGCAGCGCATCACCTTCTGGCGTCGGCTTACTGGCCGCTTTGTCCTTCTGCAGCTTCGCGAGCCGCGCGCGCACGGCTGGACTCGGCCGCGCCGTCAACGACGCGATATAGAGCTGCGCCGCAGCATGCGGCATCTCTTTTTCGACGGCGAGCCCGAGGTTGAACAGCGCCGAGCCGCGCAGCTTCGCGTCATCCTTGGCAGCGAGCACCGCAGCTGTGCTCGCTTGCTTCGCGCGATCGAGCTTGCCCGCGAACACCGCGGTGAACCCGATCTCGCTCAGCGCGCGCGCGTCATCGGGCTTCAACTTCAGAGCCGTCTCGAATTCAGCGAGCGCTTCGACCCATTTCTTCTGGTCCTCGAGGTCGGCACCCGCTTTCATGTGGCTGTCGTAATCGCCTAGCGGCGCCCGCGCCGAACCCGACGCGACCGGCGCGGGTGCCGGGGGCGAGCCCGACGCGACCGGCTCGGGCGCCGGCTTCGGTTGCTCTTTGTTCTTGCAGGCGGCGAAGACGAGACAAGCGAGGATCAGCGTGCGCATGGCGCGCATCTTACTGCGGGATGGTCATCGTCACGGTCAGCCCGCCACCTTCTCGATTCGTCAGCGCGACACGACCGCCGTGCGCTTCTGCGATCTCGCGAACCAGCGCGAGGCCAAGCCCCGTGCCGCCGCGCTTCGTCGAGTAGAACGGCAAGAGCGCGTTCGAGATCACGGCCTCCGTCATGCCGGGCCCGCGGTCGCTGACCTCGATCGCGACCGACGTCGGCAGCTTGCGCACGCGCAGCTGGATTTCGGCGGTGGGCGATCCGGACTCGTGCGCGTTGCGCAGCAAGTTGACGAGCGCTTGCTCGAGCTGCGCGGGATCGACGCGCGCCGGCGCTTCCGGCAGCGGCTCGACGACGGTGAACGCGATCTGGCTGCGCAATCGTTCGACGAGCTGCGACCATGGCACGGCCTCGGGGCGCGGCGCCGGCAGTTTCGCGAAGCGCGCGTAGCCTTGGATGAACTGTTCGAGGTGCTTCGCGCGCTCGGCGATCGTGGCGAAGACTTTTTCGAGCTGGTCGTGCTTGCCGCGTCTCAGCAGCTCGCCACCGGAGTGCGCGAGTGACGCGACGGGCGCGAGCGAGTTATTCAGCTCGTGACTGATCACTCGGATGACCTTCTTCCAGGTGCGCACCTCTTGGCGATGAAGCTCGACGGTGAGGTGGCGCAACACGAACAGCTCGTGCGGTCGGCCATTGAGGCGAAAGCCGCTGCGCGCGAGGTAAAAGATTTCTTCCTCGTCGTCGCGTTCGACGACGAACAAGCCATCGCCGCCGCGCTCGATCGCTTCGCGCAATGGATCGGGTGCGCTCTCGAGCAGGACGCGCATGAGCACGCCCTCGAGCCGGCGACCGCCGCCGAGCAGCTTCCGCGCGGCGAAGTTGCCGTAGACGATGTGGCCGGCCGCATCGCACAGCAGCATCGCGACGGGCGTATTCTGCACCATCGTGTCGAGCAGCAGCTCGCGCTGGACCAGCGCCTCGCGCTGATCGCGCAGCGTATCGCCGAGCGCGTTATGCGCCGCGACCAGCTCACCGAGCTCGTCGTTGTGCGGCCACGCGAGGCTGAAAGCGAAGTCGCCATCGCGATAGCTCGTGACGGTGCCGGCGAGCGCGCGAAACATCGCCGTGGCGCGCGCGAGCGGACCGCGCACGACCGAGATGGTGAGCGGCACCATGACGGCGAGCACGATCAATGCCGCCGCCGGCTCGTCGACCCACTGCTCGAGTACGAACACGCACCCGACCGACATCATGACCATCAGCACCGCTCGCAACGCGACGCCCCACACGAGTGAGCGACGGAATGCGCGAGCGGCTGCGGGAGAGGTCATTCGCGGGGGATGCTGAGCTTCTCCATCCTCCGGTAGAGCGCCTGCCGACTCAAGCCGAGCTCGGCCGCAGCTTGCGCGATCACACCACCTGCACGCGCGAGTGCCGCTTCGATCGTGCCGCGGTCGAGCGCCTCGGGCGCGGGCGGCTCGGGCAGCGCGAGGTCAGCGGCGGTGAGCGTGGGAGCCGTGGCGAGCAGCGCCGCTCGCTGCAGCACATTCTTGAGCTCGCGCACGTTGCCGGGCCACGAATGGCGGCGGAGTGCGTCGCGCGCATCGGCGCTGAGGCGCTTGCCAGGCGCGAGGAAGTGCTTCGCGAGCAGCACGATGTCGTCGACGCGCTCGGACAGCGGCGGAACGTGGATCTCGATCGTGTTGAGCCGATAGTAGAGGTCTTCGCGGAAGGTTCCGGCGCGGATCATCGCCTGCAGATCCGCGTTCGTCGCGCTGATCACGCGCACCTTGACCTGGCGCTCGCGATTGGAACCGAGGCGCTCGAAGCGGCCCGTCTCGAGCACGCGCAACAGCTTCATCTGACCTGTCGGCGATAGGTTGCCGATCTCGTCGAGAAACAGCGTCCCGCCGTCGGCGGATTCGAACTTGCCTTCGCGTGCGCGGTTCGCGCCCGTGTACGCGCCGACCTCGGCGCCGAAGAGCTCGGCCTCGATGAGCTCGCCCGGCAGCGCGCCGCAATTGAGCGTGACGAACGGGCCCTCATGCACCGTCGAGTTCGCCTGCACGATCTCCGCGATCTTCTCTTTGCCGGCGCCGTTTGGACCGGTGATGAGAACAGGCACATCGGCGCGCGCGACCTGACACGCTAGTGCGATCACGCGCTCCATCGCCGGATCGCCGAACACGGCGCCGCGCAGATCGTAGCGTTGCTCGAGATCGGTTCGCCTGCGCGATTCGGCATCGCGGCGCCGCGACAGCTCGCGCTTGGTCTCCGACAGCTCGAGAAGATTTTGCACCGTCGTCAGCAGCTTGTTGTCGTCCCACGGCTTCGCGAGATAGTCGGCAGCGCCTGCCTTCACGAGCTCGACCGCAGACTCGAGTTGCGTCCACGCGGTGAGTAGGATCACCGGCAGATCGGGGAAGCGCTCGCGAATCGTGCGAAACAGCGCGGCGCCTTCGGCGCCCGATGTGGTGTCGGCGCGGAAGTTCATGTCCTGAATCACGACGTCGACCGGTTCGCGATCAAGCGCCGCGAGGCCCGCCGCCGGCGACTCCGCGCTCAGCGTCTTGATCTCGCGCAGCGAGAGCAACACCTCGAGCGCCGTCGCAACGGCGGGATTGTCATCGATGACGAGGGCAGTCGGCATGAGCGGTCGTAGGCTACACGGTACGCGTCGCGATGGCAGGCGGGATTGTCGCCGCGCGCAGCGCAGGGCCGAGCACGGCGAGCTGCCCGAGCACCCACAGCAGCAGCGCGCCGATCGGTAAGAATTCGATTGGCAGTCGCGGAACCTGGTATTTGCTCATCAGCCACAAGTTCATCCCGTACGACAGGCCCATGCCGAGCACGATGCCGAGCGTTGCGAGGATGAAGTTCTCGGTTTGGAAGTAGCGCAAGATGTCCTGGCGCGTCGCGCCGAGCGCGCGACGAATGCCGATCTGCCGCGTGCGCTGCTGCACCCAGAAGCTCGCGAGGCCAACGATACCGAGCGCGGTGATGATGAGCAGCCCGATCGACACGCCGGTGAGGAGGTATGTCATCGAGCGGTCTTGCCGAAAGTTTTCCTTGCGTACGTCGGCGTAGGTCTGACGCTTGAGCACGATGCGAGGCTCGACGCTGTTGATTGCGCGTTCCGCAGCGGCGAGAACTTCCGCGCGGCGTGCCGGATCGACACGGAGCAGATAATTGCTGCCGACGTTATAAGGAAGCGTCACCGGAAAGAGCATCGCGTAGCGTGCGCCCCTGCGGCCCTGGAAGTCGTTCGGGCGGGCGAGATGCTCGATGACACCGACGATGATCTGCGGCTCGTCGCCGTGGGCGTAGATCGGCTTTCCAACCGCGTTCTGCCCGGGATACAGATGTTCTGCAACGCCGCGCGTGACGATCACCGACGGCATGTGAGCGGTTTGCGACTGCACGGCGTTGAAGTCTGCGTACTCTTCGGGTGTGAAGTCTCTCCCGGCGATCAACTTCACACCGAGCGTCTCGACGAGATCTTGGCTGCCCATGTACATCGCCGTGTTGATCTCGCGCGCCTCAGCGCCCGGCTTCGTGCCGATATCGGTGTTCCATGACGAGCCGCCGAACGGGACCATATTCGTCAGCGCCGCTGCTTTGACACCGGGCACCGCCTTGAGTGCCGCGAGGTCCCTTGCGGTGATCTCGGCAGCATCGCCGAGCTTCGTGACACCCGCGACCTGCAAACGGACGATCTCGTCTTCGGCGATGCCGCTCGGCTGATTCATGCGCTCGATGCGCTCGCGGATCAAAAAGATCGCATTGCAGACGATCGCGCACGTCAACGCGATCTCGAGCACGATCAAAGCGGCCGCTGTGCGATGGCGACGAAGCGTCGAAAGGATGGGGATGAAATGCATGATCGTCCTCAGTGAGACTTGAGCTGAATTGCCGGCGTCACGTGGCACGCGCGCCATGCAGGCAACACGCCGGCAAGCAGGCTCGCAGTGATCGAGAGTGCGAACGTCGCTCCGAGCATCGGCAGATCGAGGCGCGCGAGCTCCGCGAAGTCGGCGGGCTGCTGCCGTACCGCCCACAGCCCGAGCAGCGCCAGTCCGAGGCCAGCGACACCGCCGACGAGCCCTACGATTCCGGCCTCGACGAGCAGCTGCATGAAGATCGAGCGTTTCGACGCGCCAAGCGCGCGCCGTACACCGATCTCCGCCGAGCGTCGCAAGAACTTCGTGAGCAATAGACCGACGGTGTTGATCAGGCACACGAGCAGAAACCCGAGCGCGATCCACGTCTGCAAGCGAACGTCGGGCGGCACGACGTGGCGGAAGTCGAGCCGTTGCATGACATTGCGCAGCCGCACGTTGGGCTGGCGCTCGAACTTGCCGGCGCGCTTCTGCTCGAGCGAGTACTGCACGAGGAACTCGCGATACGCCTTCGCTTTGGCCGCGCTATCGAGCTCGACCCAGAACTGGATCCACTCGCACGGCGCGCCGAGCGCTTCAGGATCTTTCGCTTCCTTCCAGCAGTCCATCTCGCCGCTGCGATCCAGCTTGATCTCGCGTGAGGTCGAGAACGGCACGAACAGCTGCTCGCCTTTGCCGAAGTTGTCCGTGTAGAGATCGTAGAAGTGCGGCACCGGTCGCCAGTTGTCGATCACACCGGTGATGCGCAAGTCCGCGCCTTCAACTCGAACGGTACGGCCGACGACGTTCGTTGAACCGAACAGCTTTTCGGCAAGTGGGCGCGCGATCACCGCGACGCGCGCAGCGTTGGCGTCGTCATCGGCGCTCCAACCGTTGCCGGCAACGAACGGTACGCGGAACATCGGAAAGAAATCCGCCGACGTGAATCGGCTGTCTGCAAAGAACGGCTGTAGCCCAGCGCGCTGCGGATCGATAGCCGCGTTGCCGCTGGTCATCATCGCTTGATGATCCGCCTTGCGGGCGCGCAACAGCGCCTCTGCATCCGAGCGCGTGAGCTGGTCGGCCGGCTCGTCGCCAGCGCGATAGCCCGACATGGGACGTGCATCGAGCTGGACGTAATACAAATCCTGGCTCTTGCCGGGCATCGGATCGGACGACAGCACGTGCAGCACGGTCAGCGTCGTCATGCTCGCGCCGACGCCGAATGCGATCGCGAGGATCATCAGAATCGTCAGCCCGATGTTGCGTTTGAGACTGCGAAACGCGAGGTCGAGGTAATAGCCAAGCATCACGCACTCACGGCGGAGGTTGCGGGTGGACGAATCAGCGATGGCCCGCGCTCGAGGTCAGTCGCGACGCCGTCGACGATGTGAACATTGCGCTGCGCGCGCGCCGCGATCTCCGGATCGTGCGTGACGATGACGACGACCGTGCCCTGTGCGTTGAGCTCCTCGAGGAGCTGCATCACCTCGCGCGCCATTTGCGAATCGAGGTTGCCGGTCGGCTCGTCGGCGAGTAGCAGCGCCGGGCCGCCCGCAATCGCGCGCGCGATCGCAACGCGTTGCTGCTGGCCGCCCGACAGCTCCGACGGATAATGCCGCGTTCGCGATGCGAGCCCAACGCGCTCGAGCGCGCCTTCGATGCGCTTACGGCGGTTGCCGCGCGACAGCTTGCGATAGCGCAGGGGGACGTCGACGTTGTCGAACAGATCGAGATCAGGAATCAGGTTGAAGCTCTGAAAGATGAAACCGATCTTCTCGTTGCGCAGGTGCGAGCGCGCGCGGTCGCCGAGGTTGCGCACGTCGACGCCGTCGAGCATGTACTCGCCGCCGGTGAGCTCTTCGAGCAGGCCCGCGATGTTGAGAAACGTCGTCTTGCCGGAGCCCGATGGCCCGGTCACCGCGACGAACTCGCCGGCGTTCACATCGAGCGAGAGCTTGCGCAGCGCGTGGGTCTCCACCATCTCGGTGCGATAGACCTTCGATATGTCTTTCATGTGCAGCATGTCGTTTCCTAGTCTGCGATTCGCACGCGTTGCGCATCGCCAAAAGCATCGGTTCCAGACACCACGATTCGATCGCCGACCTTTGCGCCAGACACGATCTCGACCGCGTCGAGGCTGACCGCGCCGGTGCGGATCGGCCGGCGCTCCGCAATTCCGTCCTCGACGAAGTACGCGCTGTTGCCACCGCTCGTCTCGAGAAATGGTCCGCGCTCGATCTTCAGCACGTTCGGCTTCTCTTCGATCAGAATGCGCGCCGTCAGCCGCTGGTTCTGGCG
>Ga0070698_100001473_pt1 | contig 26147 bp, 22 predicted proteins | sample KBSK1502metaG_FD_65477 | JGI IMG/M metagenome (GOLD analysis project Ga0070698, IMG submission 65477) | Corn, switchgrass and miscanthus rhizosphere microbial communities from Kellogg Biological Station, Michigan, USA - KBS K1-50-2 metaG | ecosystem: Host-associated > Plants > Roots >... | reverse complement strand
CTTGCGCCGGCCGCGCTACCGGATCCTCGGCAGCGAGTTTGCCGGTGAGGTCGCCGCCCTGGGTGCGTCCGTGGGCGAGTTCAAGGTGGGCGACGCGGTCTTCGGCATCAACCCGTGGCGGTTCGGCGCCCACGCCGAGTACATCGCGGTCCGTGCGCGGGGGCCGGTGGCTCCCAAGCCGGCGAACCTGAACCTCGAGCGCTCCGCCGCGGTATGCGACGGCGCGCTGCTGGCCCTTTCGGCGCTCAGGCCGGCACGCGACGCGCTGACCTGGCTCAAGCCGGCGGACCTCCGTGCGGGCCAGTCGATCCTCGTGTATGGCGCGTCAGGGTCGATCGGCACCGCCGGCGTGCAGCTGGCCAAACTTTTCGGCGCCCACGTCACGGCCGTGTGCAACACGAAGAACGTGGACGTGGTCCGGGCCCTGGGGCCCGACGAGGTCATCGACTACACGAAGGACGACTTCACGAAGAACGGGCAGACGTACGACGTCATCTTCGACGCCGTCGGCAAGCACTCCTTCCAGCGCTCGAAAGGCTCGTTGAAGCCAGGCGGAGCCTTCGTCGCCACCGACGACCTCGAGAACCTTCTGCGCGCGCTCTCTCCGATTCCCTTCGACGGCAAGCGGGTGCGGTTCCCGATACCTCCGCGGTTTACGAAGAAGGATGTCCTGTTCATCAAGGGACTCATCGAGTCCGGCAAGTACCGGCCCGTCATCGACCGCACCTACCGGCTCGAGCAGATGATCGAGGCGGCGCGCTACGTGGAGACCGAGCAGAAGACCGGCAACGTCGTCATCACGGTGTCTTGAAGAGCCCGAGCTCCTACCGCGGCAGCGTCTGGCGACTCCTCATCCTGCAGGCGCTCGTCAACTTCATCCTCTGGGTCCCGATCTGGGTCGTCTTCCTGCAGCGCAAGGGTCTGAGCCTGACCGAGATCGGCGTCCTCGAGGCCCTCGCCTGGATACTGGCCGCGGCTCTCGAGGTGCCGACCGGCATGATCGCCGACCGGTGGGGTCGCAAAGCTTCGATTGCGACAGGGACGTTCCTGTACTCGCTCGCGATGTTCCTCATCCTCACCGACGCGCTGTCGCCCACCTTCCTGTTGGGCTACGCGTTCTGGAACGGCTCGTTGGCGTTTGTGAGCGGGGCCGACTCGGCGCTCCTCTACGACAGCCTCAAGGCCGACGGCCACGCGGGCGAAGCGGCGAAATACGCCGGGCGATTCGGCGCCATCCAGCAGGCGTCGCAGGGTATCGCTGCCTTTCTCGGCTCCTTGATCGCAACCATCGACATCACTCTGTGCTTCACTATCTGCGGCGTCCTAGCCCTGGTCGCGACGGTCCTCGCCCTGACCCTGCGCGAACCCCCACGCCTCGACGAGGCCGGTGCAAAGCCGCTCACGTACCTGAGCAACCTCCGCGTCGCGATCGGCATCGCCGCGCGCCGGCCGGCCGTGCGTGTGCTCCTGCTCCTCAGCGCGGTGTTCTCCGTGGTTCCGCTGATCGTCTACTACTTCCTCATCCAGCCGTATGCGCTTTCCGTGGGCCTGCCGCTGGCGTCGCTGGGCCTCGTCTTCGTCCTGATCCAGATGACGTCGGTGGCCGCGTCGTGGCTGGCGCACCGCGTGGGCCGGCGTTTCGACCTGAGGGCGATCGTCACGGTCTGCGGCGGCCTGGTGGTCGGAGCCTGCGTCGTGCTCGGGCTTGTACCGGCGCTGCCGACAGTGGCTTTGATGCTCGTGGTGGCTCTGGTGCCGGCCCTCCTGGAGCCGCTCTTCTCGGCCCGCATCAACGACCTGATCCCAAGCGCGCAGCGCGCGACGGTTCTTTCTCTGAGCGCGCTGATCTCGGAGCTGGGTACGGCGGCTCTGGTGCCGCTGCTGATGGGCTCGGCCGACCTCCTCACGCCGGCGCTGGCGATCGGTCTCGCGGCCGGGCTGTTCGCGCTGGTGACGGTGCCCCTGCTCCTGATGTGGCGGGCGGCCGAACCGAGGGCGACGCCGGCGCTCGGCTGAGAGGGCCTTACTTCTTCTTACGCGCCACGCAGACGACCGACTGACCGAAGACAGAGCGCGTGAGCGGATCGATCCGTCGCGACACCGGTACGACCCACCGGTCGAAGAACCCGACCTGCGACTTGACGTTGCCGCTCTCCAGCGAGCTGTGCCGCATCAGGTTGTTGGCCCACCAGCCGAGCGCCCCGATGGGGTTGAAATACGACATCGTGAGCACGTCCACCGTGTCGGGCAGCGCGGCCGCCACCGACTTCTTCGTGTACCGCCGCACATGGCCGGCGAGCCGGTCGAGGTCGTTGTACAGGCGGGGAAACGCCGGCACGAACAGCAGCAGGTGGCCGCCGGGGCGGAGGCACGCGGCCATGTTGGCGGCGGCCGTGCGGTCGTCGGGGATGTGCTCGAGCACGTTCACGCACAGGGCGGTGTCGAAGGTGGTGCCCACCCGCTCGGGGAGGCCGGGTGCGCCGGCGTCTGCCGTGACGAACGTGTCGCGCGGGTAGGCGGCCTGCGCGCGCTGGACCATCTCCGCGTCGATGTCGATGCCGGTGTAGCGCTCGGCGTTCGGAAAGAAGCGGCGGAAGCCGCCATGGCCGATGCCTATCTCCAGGATCGCCTTGCCCGAGTAAGCCGAGAAGCGGTCGACGATCCAACGGTTGTAGTTGGCCGCGACCTCCATCGAGCTCGAGAAGGTGTCGGCGCCGGTCGTCAGATCAGGAAACCCCACACGTCAACGTAGACGTTGCCAGTGATGTAGGAGTGGATCTTGAACTTGCCCGCGCTCGACAGAGGCACCAGCACGTAGAGCATGTTGAGCTTGGTGCCTGCGGTCCCTGTGCCCGAGTAGTTGGCGGTTCCGGTGTCCGCTGCGAGGTCTGGATAGAGCGTCAACACGCCTGGCGAATAGCTCTGGACCGCGCAGTACGCAGCTTGGGCCCCCGCCGGCACTCCTGAGGAGCCGCCACCGATTTTCACAGTGGCGTCGAAGGGGCCGTAGATGACTCCTTTCACCATCGCCTGGCCAACGACCCGACGCGGGTTCGGGAAGGAGTTGAGCGACGGCCGCATCCAGGTGTTCCCCGGACCGGAGATCCACATCGCGCCGTTCGAGTCGCGGACAGTCTCGAAGCTGCCAGGTGTCGGGATCGAATTCTGGGGCGTGTCGGCGAGCGGGTCCTGCTGGATCCGGCCCGAGCGGCGGGCGTACAGGCTGACCCCGGTGTCGGACTCGCCGACCACGCCGAAGCCGGTGTCGGTCAGGCCGTAGACGCCGAACGAGCTGGCGCCCTGGGCCCAGCCATCGACTCCTTCCACCGCGCCCGTTCCGCCGAGTCCCTGCAGCGTGCCCGAAAAGCCGCCCGCGGTGGTGAGGTCCGCGGGCACGAAGGCAGCGTCCTCAGCCGCCAACACCTGGGTCGGCGGCGTCAGGCCTTCGCCCTTGACCGTGGTCGGCTGGTCCGCCGCGTTGGCCTGGCCGAGGATCATGTTGCCCCCGGTCGCAGCCGACGCGGGGATCGCCCGGCCGGTGGCGAGCCCGACCGCGCCGACCGCCGCCGCCGCGCCGAGCCTCAGGAACCCGCGCCGCGTGCTCGGTGCTGCCTCCGTCGTGCTGGAAGCCGTCCCTCCGCTCTCGAGCGAGGCAAGCCGCTGCTGCAGCCTGTCGATGGTGACTTGCATAACGCGGATCTGCTCTTCGAGTCGTTCCTGGCGGTCCATTGGCTCTCCCTCTATTTCTTCTTGCTCTGCGGAGCCGAGGTTCTTTCGAGATGGGTGTGCGGTCGCTTGCGCGCCAGCGCGGTCGCCTGAATCCGTTTGCCCTCAGGCCGGGGCTTGGATTGACGAGCCGGTTCGCGATGCGATGTCGACATGAAAGGACTCCTCTAGCGCGACGGTGGCGATGGCGCCGGCGACGCCTGCTGGGCGCCGGACCTCGATGAGCTTGCCGCCGATGTCGATTGTGATGAGTTGCGCGAGATGAGCACGGGGCTCGTCGGCGTTGACTCAGGCCCTGGCCCCGCACCGTTGTTGGCCGCGACGGTGAACGTGTAGCTGACCCCGGCGGTGAGCCCCGACATGCATCCACGAGCCGTCGGGGTGCTCGTGTTCACGGATTTAGCGAGGGTGACGCCGGCGTAGGCATTGATCGTGTAGTTGAGGACGGCGGTGCCGCCGTTCGAGGCCGGGGCCGTCCAGGTGAGGCACTCGAAGTCGGTCCCGCCGTACCAGGGCGCCACGCTGGTGGGCGCGCCGGCCGGCGCGGTCGGCACGGCAAAGTTCCGGTTGCGCCACGCAGGCGTGCTCGTGTTGGCGGTGTTGTACACGCCGGTGCCCCACACCGCGTACAGGCTCACGGGGTCTGGCGATGCCCCCGCGTAGTCGCCCCAGCGGCACGGCGGACCGAACGGCGAGCTGCAGCTGAAGTCGGCGTCCGCGGCCGGGCTGGTGACGAGCACCAGCTCGCCAGGCGCCATCGTCCCGAGCGCGGTGGCGTTGGTGCGGGTCTGGGCGGCGATCAACGGGTTGTTCGAAGTGTCGGAGCGGTTGTAGAAGATGGCCGCTCCCGTGTTGACGTAGTTGGGAGAGATGGCGGCGTTGTAGACGTCCTGGGTCGCGTGGGTGATATCGCCTTCCTCCACCTTGGTGAGGTCAGTGCCGCTGCCGATCTTGAGGTGGTACCAGGTGACCTTCGTGCCCGCGCCCCCGCTGACCGTGTGCTGCGTCCAGATGCCCTGGATCGGGGCGCCGACTGCCTGCGTGAGCTGGCCGACGAGAGTGTCCAGCGTGCCACCCGGCTCGCGGGCGGCGGGCGGGGTGTCGTAGCTGCTGACGCTGACGGAAGCATCCTGGATGAGGGCGCCCGCCGCGGTCACGTGCCAGACGGCGATCTTGCTCTGGGGGGCGACCGGGTTGCCCGCGGCGCCCGACGGGTCGTAAGCCGACAGCACGTAGCCGTCGGAAGACCCGCTCGCGTTGTTCACCGGCACCGGCGTGAACGTGTTGACGCCGGCCTCGTTGTGCTGCGGAAAGCTGTTCGTGTCGAACGTCGGAAAGACCGACGGACACGTCGACACCGTGCTCCCCGGGAGCTGGAACCAGAGCATTGCGGCGCTGAGGAACGGCGGGTTGCTGCTGGGAGTCGTCTCGTCGTACGCGTTGCCGCCGATGATCAGCCACCCGTTGTTGTGGCCTAGCTTGGGGAAGTCGATGAGGTCGGGCGTGCTGTCCAGCAGGAAATGGCACCAACCGGTGGTGAGGTTCGCGGGGTTGGAAGTCTTCGACCAGCCGAAGAGAAGGAACTGGTCTGACGTGGCCACGTTGCAGTACAGGACCGTATAAAGCCACCGGGCGCTGGTCGGGTCCCACTGGATCTGCGGGTCACATAGCGGCGTGCCCGCGGGGGCGCCGAGGAAGGTGGCCAGCGTCGCCGCCGAGACGCTGGCCAGGCTGCGGTTCCACACGTGGATGACCGAGTTGGCCATCTCGACGTAGTGGCTCGGCCCGATCGAGCCGGTGGAGTCAGGCGGGGTCAGCTGGCTGCCGTTGTCGGCGGCCTTGATGCCGTCCTTGTTCAGCCCGGCGTACAGCACCACGTGCGGCGCCGAGGCACCGCCGATAGAAGTTCGGGTCGGCGAGGTCGTCGCCCGCGGCTTCGAGCGGGGGCCTCCACGGAAAATTGGCGAATGGGTCTTCGCGACTCTGACGCGGGAGCGGAACTCGGCCATCGTCGCCGGCCGGAAGAGCCTATTCCCGTGGCCGGCGGGAGTCGCCCGCATTGTCTGCTGAGTCGCCAGCGCCGCGCTCAGGTCGGCCCCGACGGCGGCCCTGGGCGCGGGCGCCGTGCTCGTGACGGCGAGGGCCAGGGCGACAAGGGACACGCCGACGAGGGATACCTTCAAAGGACGCGGGCCATCTTATACGGCGCCGCCGCCAGGTTGAAGGCCGCCTTAAGAACGGCGTTAAAGACCCGCCAAAGGATCGAAAGCGATCAGTTGTGGCGCGGGCGCAGGCCCGAGGTCCGGGGTCGCATGCTGTTGTGATGCAGATCGCGAGAAACAGAGAATGACCACTGCTGCCTGGACGAGGGACGAGCTCGCGAGAATCGGCGATGCCGAAGAGGTGGAGATCGCTCCGCTGCGGCGTGGCGGGACCGCCGGCAACCGCGTGACGGTCTGGCTCGTCAGGCACGGCGACGCCCTCTACGTACGCTCGGCGGTCAAGGGCCGTCAAGCGGCGTGGTACCGCGCCGCGGAAGCGACGCACCAAGGCCGGGTCTGGGCAGGCGGAATCGATAAGGACATCGCCTTCGTCGACGTGGACCACGGCATCGACGAAGAGGTCGACGCCGCTTACCGGTCCAAGTACCGGAGGTACGCGGGCCGAATCCTGAACAGCTGCCTCACTCCGGAGGCACGAGCCACGACGCTCAGGCTCGACCCGCGAGGCGTGGAGATGCAGTGAAAGCCGCCGTGTGCACGGCCTACGGGCCGCCCGAGGTGCTCGAGATCAGGGACGTTCCCGAGCCGCGCCCTGAAAAGAACCAGGTCTGCATCCGGTTGTCGGCGACCGCGGTGACGGCCAGCGATTGCATCGTGAGGGGCCTCAAGCTGCGGGGCCGATACAGGCTGGTGTTTCGGGTGGTGTTCGGCATCAGGGCACCGAGGCGGCGGATCATCGGCATGATCGCCGCGGGCGAGGTCGAGTCCGTCGGCAGCAACGTCACCGATTTCAAGCCAGGCGATGAGGTCTTCGGTATGGACGGGTTTCGAGCCGGCACCTACGCCGAAAAGGTGTGCTGGCCCGCGACCGCAGACCTCGCCATTCGACCTTCCAACCTCAACTACGAGGAGGCCGCGGCCCTGCCCTACGGGGGGCTGCTCGCGTCGTACTTCATGAGGCGGCTGAAAGTCGGCAAGGGCCGGCGTGTCCTGATCTACGGCGCGTCAGGAGCGATCGGCACGTCCGCCGTGCAGCTGGCACGACATCTTGGAGCCGACGTGACCGGTGTGTGCAGCACCGCCAACCTCGAACTGGTGCGGTCGCTGGGTGCGTCCGAGGTCATCGACTACACGACGGACGACTTCACCCGGACCGGCGAGCGCTACGACGTCATCTTCGATGCGGTGGGCAAGCGCAAGAGCGCGCGAGCGATGGCCGGGAGCGCCGCTGTGCTTGCCCCTGGCGGCATCAGCATGTCGGTCGATGACACCTTCCCAAGGGCGACCAAGGCGGACCTGCTCCTGGTCAAGCAGCTGGCCGAGAGCGGCGAGCTGCGTCCGGTGATCGATCGCCGCTACACGCTGGACGAGATCGTCGAGGCGCACAGGTACGTCGACCAGGGACACAAGAAAGGGAACGTGATCATCGACATCGGTTAGCCGTCAGCGGCCCTGTTCTTGGCCCACCCACGCGCCCGCGAGCACGAAACCGCGCACGGCAACCGCCCACACCAGGCCGAGGACAGCCACCAGCTGCAGCGCGAGAAGCCAGGGCGCCGGGGCTACCCACCCGATGCCGAGGCTGAGCACCGCTCCGCCCGCCATCGCGGCCCAAAGGGGCCGGAATGCAGCCGCGAGCACATCGGCGTCCGCGAGCGCACGCGAGGTGAAGGTCACGAACAGCAGCCCCACAGCCACCGCTCCGGAGAGCAGCCAGGACGTCGGCTCGGGGGTCCTTGCGTCATGGGCGCGTTCGACAAGGCTGACCATCCCCGCGCCGGCGGCGGCGATCGATAGCGTGATCGGGTAGTGGCCGAGGATCCAGTTGGCGATGGCGCCCCCTTCTCGCTTCGGCAGCCGGCCGCCGACGACGTCGAAGTAGATCCACCAGAAGCCGAAGCCAACGACCAACGCGATCATGCCGGTCGCGATCGTCTTCAAGTCGTGCTCCGACTGTGACAGCCCGCCGACGACACCGAACACCACCTCGCCCAGGACGATGAGCGTGAACGTCCCGAAGCGATCGACCAACGAATCCGTCGGAGTCATGCCGCGGCCAAGCCCGACTCGCGCGCGCCCGAACAGCAACAGCAGGACGGCCCATCCCACCGTGAACGCCGTCCACACGCCCTTGCGCAGGTCGTCTGGCAAGAACGCGCTGACCAGGATGACGATGACCGAAATGACCATCGCGGCCACGAAACGGCCGGTGTCGACGAGGAACTCCGCGCGACCTTCACGAACATCCTGCCGCCGCACCTCGTACCAGAGCCAGGTCATGTTGACCAGGAACGCCGCGTAGGCGATCGCGAAGGCCGTTCCACTCGCTCCGCGTGGGTCCGCGGCGAAGACGGCGAGGATCGCGAGGATCCCGATCTGAAGGAAGACATAGCTGCGCGTGCGTCCGGTGTCGCGGCCATGCAGCTCGAGGTAGAGAGTGCCATTGGTCCAGGCGATCCAGACGAGCGAGAAGACCAGCGTGAACTCGAAGAGTCCTTGTGCTGAGACGTGCCCGGCGAGATGGTGTCCCGCCTGCCCGACGGCGGCTACATAGACGAGGTCATAGAGGAGCTCGAGCGGGCTGACGCGACGGTCGACGATCGTGTCGCCGTGGGGGCGGGGCGGGCTCCAGAACCACGTCTTGAAGAGCTGCAGGGCCCGACCGCTCGCCGGCGCCGAGGCGGCTGGACGTCCATCGGAAGGCTGATCTGGCACGGCATATGTTTACAGCGCCTGCCCGCCGCAAACCATCGGTGCGTCAGGGAGCCTTGGCCGCGTAGGTGAGGATTCGGCCATCCCGTTTGGCTGCCACGACCTGACTGGCCGGCTGGCCGTTGACCTGGTAGATCGGCGTTCCTGCCTCGAGAAATGCCGCGTCCCCGTCCTTCGGACGGTAGTTGGGGTCGCAGACGCTGCCGTCGACCTTGAACTTCACATGCCCGACGACTGGGCCCAGGTCGCTGTCTTGAAGGGTCGTCGCTCCAGGTCCCGCAACGTATTGGGTCGAACCGATCTGGATGAAGTCGATCCAGTCGATCTGGACCGTGCTGCAGCCTTGAGCTGAGCCTGGAAGCTGACACGCCGCCAGCAGCAGCAACCCGATCGCAAGGGTCACGCGAGCCATCACTGAGAGAGGACGTAGGGTGTGCCGGCCAGGTAACGGACGGCCACAGAATCAGTGCGCTCGATGGCCACGTTCGCCTTGCGCGAGGTACTTCTCCGGATCCTTGTCGAATCTCTCCTTGCACCCGGCCGAGCAGAAGTAGTAGGTCTCATCACCACGAAACGAGCGGTACTCGGCCGTTCGCGTGTTCACCGTCATGCCGCAGACCGGATCGGTCGCCGTTGCTGTGCTTTCCATTTCGTCTCCTTGGCCACTGAAGGCCTGGGGTCGGCGGGCGTGTGCCCTCAGCATCTCGATTCCACCGGTCGTGACAAAGCGCCAGGCCAGCACCGCCACAAGTAGGAGAAACGCGAGATCGAGAAAGGTCGTGTAGTTCCAGGTCGGCTGGGTTTCAAAGACGGTGACGTGGTGATTGGTCGGGGCCAGGCCAAGCAGCTGGAAGGCGCCTCCGACCAGGAAGCCGGCCAGCGCCATCGCGCCGTAGGAGACCGCTAGCAGGTAGAGCGACATCCGGCCTCCGTAGTACTTCCGATAGATGTTCAGGATCGGCAGGATGATCAGGTCGGCAAAGATGAAGCTGATCACGCCGCCGAAGCTGATGCCGCCGTTCCAGAGCACGGCAGCCAGGGGGACATTGCCCACCGAGCAGACAAAGCTGAGCATCGAGATCACCGGGCCGATCAGCGGGCTCCAGAGCTCGTTGAGCGTCGGGTGGTCGGTCAGGAAGAATGCCTGCCACCAGCTGGTCGGCACCCACGCGGCGAGCGCGCCCGCGATGAGGAAGCCCAGGCCGAGGTCGACATATAGGGCGTTCAGGTCCATGAAAAACGAATGTGAGATGGCGGTGAACGCCCGGCGCGAGAAGAGCCGGGACAGAAACGGCCCCTCGGTGATGGACATGTCCATCTCGCCGTGTGCCTCATGGGTGGAACCGAAAACTCCGCGATCTGCCTGGCGCCTGGCTTCGTCGACCATCCGCTGCCGGAGGGTGACCTTGAAGAGAATCCAGAGGAGCACAGCCATCAGGAGGCCGCCGGCAAACTCGGCGGCCACGAACTGCCAGCCCAGGAGGATCAGCAGCACGAGGCCCAGCTCGAAGACCAGGTTGGTCGACGCGAACTCGAAGATCATGGCGTTGGCGAAGCTGGCGCCTCGGCGAAAGAGCGCCCTCGCGACCGCCACCGCCGCATAAGAGCAGGACGAGCTCGCGGCGCCGAGTCCGCATGCGAGCACGAAGCCCTTCAGGTCGGGTCTACCCAGGGCACCGGCCACGGCACGCTTCGAGACGACGGTCTGGACCATCGCCGAGAGCAGGAAGCCAAAGGCGAGCGGCCAGAACACCTCCCACACCATGTAGAGCGAGAGCTGCAGCGCGTGCAGGACCGCGTTGACGACGAACAATTCGGCCTAGCTCCTGACCAGGCGCTCGACCGCCTCGTTCAGCTCGCGGACCTTCTTGGCCCCTCCGCCCGACCGAATCGCTTCCATCACGCAGTGCTCCGTGTGGTCGGAGAGCAGCTGCAGCGCGACGCTTTCGAGCGCCGCCCGAGTCGCGTTGACCTGAGTCAGGACGTCGATGCAGTATCGATCCTCCTCGACCATCTTCTGGATCCCGCGCACCTGGCCCTCGATGCGCCGCAGTCTCGTCTCGATCTTCAGCTTGTCCTTCGTGTAGCCTGGCATCCACCCATCATACCCCCCACGGGTATAGTTGATGTCGTGGAGCACCGCCACGACACGGCCGCGAGCTCTCCGCACGACGTGATGGGCCACGGCGGGCATGAGGCGATGTCGATGGACGCCATGGCCCAGGACATGCGCAACCGCTTCGTGGTCGCCGCGGTCCTGTCGGTCCCGATCCTGCTCTGGTCGTCGATCGGCCGCCAGGTGTTGCATTTCGATGTCCCGGCCCCGTTTGGCCTGCGCGACGACGTCTTCCAGCTGATCCTGAGCCTGCCCGTGATCGTCTACTCGGGCTGGATCTTCTTCGACGGAGCCGTGCGCGCTTTGCGAGCTCGGACGCTCGACATGATGGTGCTGGTCGCGGTCGCGATAGCCGCCGGCTGGACCTACTCGGTCGTCGTCACACTACGCGGGGGCGGGGACGTCTTTTACGAGGCATCGACGGTCCTCGCCGCCTTTGTGCTCCTGGGCCACTGGCTCGAGATGCGAGCTCGGGGCGGCGCCAACGATGCGGTCCGCGCCCTTCTGGATCTTGCCCCACCGATGGCGATCGTCATCAAAGAGGGCGAGCAGGTCGAGGTGCCGACCTCGCAACTGCAGGTCGGCGACGTCTTGCTCATCAAGCCCGGCTCCAGGGTCCCGGTGGACGCGGTGGTCGAGGAAGGCACCAGCGAAGTGGACGAATCTGTCGTCACTGGCGAGAGCCTCCCGGTCTCGAAGGCACCGGGCGTCGATGTGATCGGCGGCTCCATCAACAAGAACGGGACGCTCCGCGCCCGCGCCACCAAGGTGGGCTCGGACACGGCCCTGGCTCAGATCGTCAAGCTCGTCCAGGAAGCCCAGAGCTCGAAAGCGCCCGGGCAGCAGCTTGCGGATCGGGCCGCCTTCTGGCTGGTACTGGTGGCGCTGATCGGCGGCACGCTGACATTGATCGTCTGGCTGCTCGCGGGCCAGAGCTTCAGTCAGGCAATTCTGTTTGCGATCACCGTGGTCGTCATCACGTGTCCCGATGCGCTGGGGCTGGCCACACCGACAGCGGTCATGGTGGGCACTGGGCTGGGCGCCGGGCGCGGAATCCTGTTCAAGAACGCGGCGGCGATCGAGGCGGCCGCCAGAGTGCAGGTCGTCGTCATGGACAAGACGGGAACGCTGACCAGGGGCGAACCAGAGGTCACCGAGCTTTCGACCGACGGTTTGTCAGAGAAGGAAGTCCTGGCGCTTGCGGCGGCCGTCGAACGCGACTCCGAGCACCCCTTGGCCGAGGCCATCGTCCGCCACGCCGAGCGCGTCGGTGCGGCGCAGCTCTCGGCGAGTGATTTCGTGAACGTGCCAGGGCATGGCGCCCTGGCCACGGTTGGCGGCCGTCGTGTGGCGGTGGGCAACACGAGGCTGATGGCGCGCGAAACGATCAGCCTCAATGGCTTGGCTGCCAAGCGCGACGAGATGGCGGCGGAGGGCCGCACCGTGGTGGTCGTCGGAGTCGACGGCCGCGCGACGGCATTGATCGGCATCAGCGACGCTCCGCGGCCGACCGCGAGGGCGGCGGTCGAGGCCCTTCACCAACAGGGCGTCAAGGTCGTAATGCTCACCGGTGACAACCGAGCGACCGCCGAACGCATCGCGCGCGAGCTTGGCATCCGAGAGGTGATGGCCGAGGTGCTTCCCGCCGACAAGGCAAGCAAGATCGGCGACCTGCAGCGAGCGGGCAAGAAGGTGGCGATGGTCGGCGACGGTGTCAACGACGCGCCGGCGCTGGCCCAGGCCGACGTGGGGATCGCGATCGGCGCCGGCACCGACGTCGCGATCGAGACGGCAGACATCGTCCTGATACGTTCCGATCCACTCGACGTCGCCACCGCGATCGCGATCGGACGTGCCACCCTGCGCAAGATGCGGCAGAACCTCGGCTGGGCGGTGGGCTACAACGCGATCGCGATCCCGATCGCCGCCGGCATCTTTGAGCCTGGATTCGGACTGGTGCTTCGACCGGAGATCGCGGCGCTCTCCATGTCAGGCTCGAGCCTCCTGGTGGCGATCAATGCGCTGCTCTTGAAGCGGTTGAAACTGCCCGCTGAAACGCACGGGTAGAGCCGCGATCGCAGCCGCTCCTGCTGCCGGTCAGGACGGGCGGCTCTCCTTCGGCACCGGCTTCAGATCGCCCTTCAGCGCGTCTTCATACGCCGCCCAGAGCACGCCATATGCCGCCACCAGGCTTTCAGGGCGGGGCTGGCTCAGGGAATCTTCGAAGCGCTTGGTGTACGCATGGTCTCTACCCAGCTCATCTCGCAGCAGGGCCTGAGTCTGTGCCTCCCATTTCGACGCCGACGCGAGGTCCTTGCGTTTCTCGATCATCAGCCGGCCCCGGTTCATCATCTCCTCCAGGCGGGCGACGAAACCGTGCCGGTCGAATCCTTGCGGTGCGCGGGGCGGGCCTTCGTGGCTCACGGTCCTCCATTGGACCGGGCGGCCGTATGTCGGGGCCGACGCGGAGGGGCGCCAGCCGGCGGCTGCCCGCTGTCGGTCGTATGCCGCGCGTTTGGCGCTGTTGGTCAGAACGTCGTGCGCCAGGTTGATCAACTTCGCGTGCTCGAGCGCGTCCGGATGGTTGCCGCGGTCAGGATGCCAGTACTTGAGCTGGCGCCGCCAGGCGGCGTGCAGCTCCGTCTCCGTTGCATCAGGCGGGACGCCAAGGACAAAGTAGTAGTCGGCTAAGGGACGGCGGTCGTCAGGCGAGGCCGCACCTCCTTCGTGTGACGCGCAGAACCGGGCCAGCGCAGTCTCGCACGACTTTCCCAGCGCCCGCTCGGCTCTCGGCTAACCGCCGACACCCCTGTTTCCCAAGCTGGATCGGAGGAGTGCGGGGTTTCAAGCCCGCACTCCATTTGTCTTGCGGCTAGCGCAGCTTCTCGAACGCCGCCCGTACTTCCTGGCTGAACAGCTCTGGCTCTTCCCAGGCAGCGAAGTGGCCGCCCTTGTCGGCCTCGTTGTAGTAGGCGACGTTGGGGTAGCCCTTCTCGACCCAGCTTCGCGGAGATCGCCAGATCTCGCCGGGGAAACTGGTGAAGCCGACCGGGATCTTGACCTGGGGCGGCGTTTGCCCAGCCGATCGGGCGGTGGCTTGTGCGCCCTCCCAGTACTCCCGAGCCGCAGAGCATCCCGTGCCAGTCAGCCAGTACAGCGTGATGTTGTCGAGGATGTGATCCCGGGTGAGGTTGCCCGAGGGCTGCTTGTCAACGAAGGCGCGGGAGATCTTGTAGTAGGCGTCCGTGTCGTGGTCAAGCATCCAGGCGGCCAGCGCGACAGGTGAATCCAACACGGCATATCCGATCGTCTGCGGCCGCGTGTTCTGCTCGAGCAAGTACGCAATGCCGCTAGTGCGGAAGGTGAGGATCTGGGCCAGCGCCGCGCGTTCCTCATCGGTCTCCGCCGTTGGAGGGCCGCCGGCCAGCACGGTCACGAGCAAGTTCATGTGGATGCCGACCAGGCCCTCGGGTGACTGGCGGCCCATCGCGTCGGTGACGGCCGCGCCCACGTCGCCGCCCTGAGCGACGTAGCGGGTGTAGCCGAGGCGATGCATCAGCTCGGCCCATGCCTTTGCGATGCGGCCGGGGCCCCAACCGAGCTCTTTTGGCTCGGCGGACAAGCCGTAGCCGGGCAGGGACGGCAGCACGAGGTCGAACGCGTCCTCGGCTTTTCCGCCGTGCGTGGTCGGATCGGTGAGCGGACCGACGGCCTCGAGCAGCTCGATGACTGAGCCGGGCCAGCCGTGGGTCATGATCAGCGGCAAAGCGTTCTTGTGTCGCGACTTCACGTGGATGAAGTGGATGTCGACCCCGTCGATCTCGGTGATGAACTGCGGCAGCGCGTTGAGCTTCGTCTCGCACTTCCGCCAGTCGTAGTCGCCCGTCCAGTAGCGGGTCAGCGCCTGGAGCGTCGCCAGCTGTACGCCTTGGGACCGATCTGCGACGAGCTCCGTGGTGGGCCAGCGTGTCGCGGCGATGCGCCGGCGCAGGTCGGCCAGCGCCTCTTCCGGAAAACTGACTGTGAAGGGACGGACCGCAGTCGCGGTTGCGACTGTAGGTGTGCTCATCGGGAATTCTTCCTCCCTTTACATACGGGCGGGCCCTCTCCCCAGCCATAACCGAGTTGACGACGGCATGGCGCGTTTGTCAAGGCGTCTGTGCTGAAAGGCCTTCGACGAGGCCCTCAGCAGACGGCTGTCCGCGATGACAGTCAGAACCGCTGTGCTCCTTTGCTTGGTCACGCTCGTCTCCCACGTGCGCTGGAGTGTCAGGTATCAGCCGGGACACCTGTAAGCCATCAGCCGAGACGCTGACAAGCGTCACCCGGGACGCATTTGTCAAGCATCAACCGAATCAGCACAAACTGCTGGTGCTCGCGCAGGAGTTGAACCCTGAACCTTGGGATTGAGAGGCTGCACGCGTGCATTGTCGGCGAGCGTCACAGAGTGTCTGCGAGCGCCGAAAGAGTCCCAGTCGATGACGCGGCAGTGTCACGGAGGTGATGGCATGTCAGGTCAGGGTGAAGGTGTCAATTAGGGTGTCGGGCCGACATCGAGTATGGCAACCGATCGACCTGGTGCGGTCGCGCATCGGCAGCTTCGTAATCAGCCCGATGTGAAGACCGCGTTTTCTCGGCAACATTTGCCAACGTCCGTGGCGGGGCGAGCTCGACATGTGGGCGGCGCCCTTCGCCTTCTACATGAGCCGAATGCTCACTGCCCGTAGAAATGGCCAAGCAGAGCCCCAAACACGAGCAACAGAAGGCCCGTGAACACGGGGTTTTTCCTTGACCAGGACGTTAGACGCTCTCCTACAGACAATGATCTCTGAGATGCAAACCAGAAGTCGGACAAAGCGAGGCCGAGCAACATCGTCATCAGGGCGGCTCCGAGTGTTACGGCGACCGGAATGCTCATTGCCGCCGTGCCGGCCGATACCAAAGCCAGTGGCCCACAAGGAAGGACACAAGGGAGGCGATCACAAGTGACACGTTCCGGTCCAGGGCCGCCGCACAGCGAACGTACCAAGTAATCGGCCAATAGGCGGGCGGCTCGCCGTGCGAACTGTTGACAGCCCAAGTCTCATATCCCAACAGACCGACTCCGACTAATAGGAACAGCACGAGTGCAGCCTGGACAACGATGGTTGACCGGACCATGTCGTTGCTTGCGGGGGCGCTGTGCTTCACGAGCAAGTTTTCTGCTGTCTTCTGGGGGGCGGTTTCAACGGCACTCGGAACATCAAAGTGAGCAAGCAGACCCCCAATGAAGAAAAAGCAAACCGAAGCTACGGCAAGCCGTGCATCGTGTCCGAGTGTTGTTAGGAGTTGACCTGCTGAAACGCAAGCGGCTGGAGATGTGTCCCTCGAGAGAACATCGTGGATTCGCGAGAGGTACCATCCCGAGGTAAAGACCAGAGTCAGGGCGGCAATTTGGCTAACTACCAAACGTCCATACCGCTTGGCTGATGGACCCCTAGTGCCAGGCATAGTGCCCGAAGAGAAAGCCGACTAGTAAGCACCATGGCAGAACAAGAATCCACCATGCTCCAGGAGCGCGCGCTCTTCCATAAACGAGATAGCGCCCTCCAAATAGAGAGACCATCAGGTCCCACAGCGAAATTACAAAGAGAATCGCAACGATTGAGGTGAAAAATCCCGATATCGCAGCGAAAGGCTCTAGCGCTTGGACCGCCGCAAGAACAGCGAGTATCGGGGCAATTACGATGAACAGAATTGCTAGAACGACCTTCCACACATGTGCGGGTGGGCGACGTCGCTTGGGTCGGTTCTGAGATGCGACGGCTGTGTCTGCCATATCTTCCACTCGCGAACAGAACAGTGAATGCACCCCACTGGTGGTCGCAAACGCGGTGCGACTGGGACGCAGCCTATCGATGGGCTTGGTTGATGTCAATACGGCTCAATCTCCCCATCGACAGCGGTGTATGGTCCCAAGTGCATGGCCGTCAGGGTCCGCGCGCGAGACTATTGGACTGACACTGAGTACGATCTGGAGCAGAACGCGACGTACGCATGCGAAGCGGCAGGCTGGTGGGTGGATCTGTGTGTACCGTGTGGTCCAAATGGCTATGACTCGAAATGGTTCGGCCAACGACGGCTTGAGAGTTCACGAAGACTCCCAACAGCGAGATGGTTCGCCTTGTGTGGAGCGATTAGAGGCCGCGAGAACGATCCCTTTCTGATCGGAGCGCGAACTCGGCTTGAATCAATGACCGGTCGGCTCCTCTGTTTTGCAAACGATGACCCGAGGTTCTATTGCAACAACTTCGGCGCAGTTGTCCTAACGATCAACAGAGTAAGGGCATGAGACGCGTACGGGGATAGTCGCAGCCCCAGCTCTTTGCAGACATCACCTCGCACTCTCCAGTCAATGACCATGAAGCCGCGACCGATGGACACCCCAAAGTCCGCTCCCGCGCGGGAGGACGAAGTGAGGCTGGCGCTCGTCACGAAAGTCGCAAGCGCGATCGCCCATCAACTACAGGCTATGGAGCCTATGAAGCAACCCAAGGCGGTGGCGTCGCGGGTATCGTCCTCGTCAACGTGTCAAGTAGGGCGTCGGGATTAAGAGGAGATTGACCTTCCTTTTCAGGATATGCCAGGTCATGTCAGTACGTGACTCTCGTACTTGATGTTCTGACAGGTTTACGTCCCAGAGTGCCTTGACGTGCCACGGAGTGGCCTGGGTAAGCTGTCAAACAAGCTGTCACCCAAGGTCGGACGCTGCAACGACGCTAGCCCTCCGCGGGCGACGAAGAAGCGACAGGGAACCGTGCTTGTCAAGCGGGATTTCGGTCAGTTCCTCACGATACCGACGAACCTGCCCTTGAATCCCATGTCGACAAGGGTCGAGGGAGCACTGAGCGCCACATAGCTGAGATTCACTCCGCCATGAGTGCCGATGACAGTCGTCGGGTCGAGCCAGCCCACCGGCCAAAAGCCGCCCGCGAGCACTTTGCGGCTACCATCCCTGCCCACCACCTCCACCGTATCCGCGCCGGCGTTAGCCAGTGGCGCCGCGAGGTGGCCCTCATCAGGTGACAGGAAAGACACGAGCAGCGTCCACTCTCCAGATGCCTTCCAGACCTCGCTTCCGTCGGGACGGCGAACGCTGAGCGAGCGGCCGTCCAGTCCCACACTGCACAGGTAGTTACCGCTTGAGGCGACGTCCTGGACGTTGCAGGTCGGCGGAGAGACCTCCTTGATGACGGCTCCGGAACTGGCGTCGACGCGAACCGGCGTGCCATCGTAGTTATGCGGGAGGCTGCAACAGCCGCGAATCCAGTCCGTCGGGTATGTTGCCAACGGTCCGACCCGGTCCCAGCCGGCGAACGCCAAGATGTTCACGGGCAAAATGGTCAGCTTGGGATCGTTATGCGCGAGGACCTCGTGCCGCAGGAGCGTGTTGGCTCCGCCGACAGGCGCTGAGTAAACATCGAGCGTGAAATCGCCCACGCCTCGGCTGCCGTTGCAACCGAATTGCGGGTTGGGGGGCGCAGTCAATACAGCGCCGAGCAACCGACTGCCGTCTGGGCTCACCGCGAAAGAAAGCATCTGCTGGCCGGAGGTCAGTGGAAACGTGGCCACCCGGGCGATCTGCCCATTGATCGACAGACTCTTCACCACCCCGGCCGCATCGGCGAAGTAGACCTTTCCGGCGGCCAAATGCGCTGGAAGTGGCGGCACCGCGGTACCCGTGCATCCAACGATTGGGACCCGCATCGGCGTGAAGGTCGTCTTGGCTCTTGCGTAGCCGTCGAGTCCAGCGATCACGACCGTGTTCCATTGCTCGGGGTTGGGCGTGCCCTTGGCTTCGAGAGCGGCGAATACCAAGGTAGTGGAGGTGCTTGGCTTGGGAAGTGGGCTGGGTTTCGCACCAGGACTATCGCCGGCCCTCGGGCTAGGCGATGGAGGGGCAGCTATGGTCGCGGTTGGGCTCGTAGTCGTGACCACAGCCAATGGCGAGGTCGCGGATTGGGTTTGGGATTGACCGCACCCCATCGCCATAAGCAGCAGACCGAAAATCAGTCGGCGCATGACCCTCAAGAACGAAGGCTGCACGTTTCTTCTACGGCCCGACGTGGACGGAGGTACCAGCGAGCGGTCCATTGCCGACCACAGGGAAGACAGCGCTTCGACCGCTCGCTAGATCAACCACGACGGCATAGGTCTCGGTGTCGCCCTCGACCCCCGACTGGCGGCTGATCACGACGGCCTTCCCGTCCGCGCGAAAAGCAAGCGTGGCATACCTGTCCGAGGAGGGCGGAGCGGCCGGGAGCGCAATAGTGCGGCGTGCGCCGTTCGCGTCCCAGAGCTCCAGCCGGTCACCGTGGAAGAGGACACCAACCTCCGCCGTTCCAGGGCGCCAGGCGACTGTGGCGACGTGCTCATCGCTGGCCGCGCGGAGCTCGACTCCGCGCTCGTACGAGTCAAGGGGCCAGACGCGCACAGCGTTGTTGGGGTCTCCGTGACCGAGCACGTGCTTGCCATCCTGGTTGGACTGCAAAACGAACAGCCCATCCCTCGAATTCGTTCGCTTGAGCGTGCCGCTTTCCGACACAACGTCGTAGGAGCCGGCACCGCCCTGGGTTGACTCGTAGGCCGAGATGAGATGCGTCTGACGATCCCAGGCGAGGGGCACCACGGCGGCGCCGGGGATGGTGATGACATCGCGCGGCGTGCCGCCCGCCGCGTCGACGACGCGCAGCTTGGTGTACGCGGGCAGTCCTTCGTTGACGGGTGCCAGCGGACCGTTCACACCGACGACGAGCCCGGTGCTGTCGCTTGACCACGCGAGGTAGATGGCGCCCTCCTTGGCCGATATGGCGAAGAGGGTCCGCGGCTGCGCACCCGAGACTATGTCGATGACGCGCAGCTCATTGTTCGCCAGATAGGCCAGATGCCGGCCGTCCGGCGAAACCACGCCCGCGGTATCGCTTGGAATATTCAGAACGAACAGAGCCTTAGCGTCGCTCTCCAGGCGCACCGAATTGCCGACGATGAAGCCGTAGTGGTCGTCGAGGATGGGGGCCGGGGGAGGAGCGGTCGTTGCGACCGTCGACGGCCCGCCGCCGCAGGCTGTAGCAACCAGGAGCACCATCAGGCACCGAATGACGGCGCCCGTTCGTATTCTCATGACCCGGTAACGCGCCCAGCGACCGGCAGTTACGGAACACTTCTCGGCGTGCCAATGACGCGTCACGGCAGGAATCAGGATCGTTTATGACGCAGCCCATAACCGAACTCACTTCGCGTCGTTGAGACGACATGGCGACTCGATGAAGAAACCGCAGATCTTGTGTGTGGTGGCCCTGTTGGCGAGCGCGTGCGGGTCGGACGCAACTACCGCAGCGCCAGAAAAGACCCCGTTGCTTGCCATTTCCCCGAGTGCGGCCGGCACACCGACGGCGAACGCATCGGCTGTGGTGACTGCAACACTCAACTGCCGCCTCCCAGTCACCACGATTACGACTCCCGGTGAGTCGCCGGCTGGCTGGCTCACCTTTCCCGGCGGTCAGTTCGAACGCGACCCTGCGAGCGGTCGCTTGCGCTCGTCGGGCCACCTGCCGAGCTACGACAGGGCGATCGGAGCATGGGTGCCGGTGGAGTATGAGTACGTCTCGCCAGACGGAGCGAGCTATGTGCTCTATCGCGACGAGACTACGGAAGTCCCCAACGCCTTCTACCTTGTTGATGCCAGGTCCGGAGCTCGACGTCTGATTCCATCCGCCCAGGCTCCAGATACTAAGTGGCAGCTCGTCCTCGACTATGCGAACGAGGGCGTCTATCTGGCCGCACCAGGTAACGGGATGGCCCCCCCTGTTCCCGGCCTGTGGTTGTTGGATCCGAAAACCGGCGACATCCGCCTGATCGACCGCAGTCACGTTTGGGCCAAGGTTGCAGTGGGTGCTGCGTGGTCCGTCGAACCCTTCGCGCCCGGGGCCGCGGATTACAAGGTCTATCGACTTGACCTTCGCACTGGTCAAGTGGCTACCTGGTACGAAACCAAGACAGCCATTCGACCGCTCTCGCCGACCCCAGACGGCGGCCTGTTGATCGTCTACGGCGAAGTCGGTTCCCTCCACATCGCTGTGTTGACGGCGCCTAATGTCTACGTCCCCCTCAAGGTGCCGCCCGATCTAAAGCTTGGCAATTCGCGCCTGGCGCGCCCGGGCGTGTGGCTCTCGCTGACGGACGGAATCGCGCTCTACACGAAGGCCGAAGGGGTCACGATCATGGCCTCAAGTGCCGGCTATGTCCCAGGCGGCTTTGGCTACTACGACGCGGCCGGCGGATGCTGGTAGGCAGCAAGGAAATGACGAACACGACTGGCGCGATGAGAATTCGACTGATCGCGTCGGTCTTCGGCATCATTCTGGTGGGCCTGATTCTGGTCGGCTGTGCAACGCCACCAGAGAAACGGGATGGTGCTGCAGCCAGCACATCAGCTTCGCCGTCCGGGGCCGCCAGCCCTACCTCGACGAATACGGCCTGGGCTGGCTGCGGCGGAGGCGGGTCAAGTCCGGTCTCAGGGCCGCCGCTCCAGACTTCTCCATCCACGACGAGCACCTCAGGAGTAATCGCCGGAACCGCGGGCTTTCCGATGCCCAACGGAGTCGCTCCTCAGCTCATTTACGCCGTCAGCACCGCCGGCGCCGCACATGGCGCCTACTCCGCCGAGATAGTCGCCGGCCAGTTTTCCTACACGATTAAAGGGGTTGCTCCGGGCGAGTACCACGTGTTCTCGGCGGTGCGTCCTCTCGTCTGCAAGGGTCAGGGAACTGTGCTCGGCGCCGCGTATTCGGAGTTTGCGACCTCAGGAAATCCCTCGGCATCTCACGCGCCGTTGCCTGTGATCGTCAAGGCGGGCGCAACGACGGATCGAATCAATCCAGGCGATTGGTACACAACCGACAAGACGGTCGCTGCGCCGCCGATCGAGCTCGTGTCCGATCCGCCGACCCAAGCGCCGGGTCAGACATTCGCCTCCGCTCGCGACTCCGCGATCGCGATCGCCAGCGCGCACGCCGCTGCACTCATCGTGGACAGCATGGCCACCTGCCCTATCAATCGAGCGTGTGTGACCATTGGCACGCAGCACGATGGAACGGAGGCTGCGTATTTCGACGGTCAGGGCGGATCGAATGGCGAAGTTCTCCGCTGTTTGACCTATGTCGTCCGCGACACTGCCGGTTGGCGCGGCGTGCGCTCGCAGTGCCCTGCTGTATTTCCGGCCGTCGGGCAGAGTGGCATGGTCTGGCTCGGCGGTGTTACTCCCGGGACTTGCGGTGCCAACGTTCGCTCCACGCCGGGCCCCACGGGGAAAGTGGTCGCCTGCCTGCAGCATCACACAGGGGTCAGCATCGACGCCGGCCCGAAATATGCACCGATGGAGACAACGGACGGCATCTGGTGGCACCTCGCAGGCAAAGGCTGGATGGCCGACACCTTCCTGATCTATCCAGAGACATGCGGCTGCGACTAAGCGCCGCGACTGACGCGCCAACCCGACGAGTCGAATTCCGAATTCTCAAGCTGTTAGATAAGCTGTCAAATCCCTTAGGGGCTGGACCGATCGCGTTAGATGTGAGCGCCATCCCCTATTGCACACAGCACAGGTGATTAGCCTTCGTTATCGTGCATTTTTGAGGGCCGACGCAATTGCAACTGCAACTGGGAAGGCCAAGGTCTTGGGATCACCTGCCTCGTTGGTCAGGATGGCGATAACGATCCCTTGACTTGGTAGGACCGCAAGAGCTGACGAGTAACCGCCGTCATCCCATCCGCCGTTTCCAATCGCTTGGCCCGCTCCGAGCCATGCCCCGCTTTTGGTCTGGTCGAAGACGCCAAGCCCGTAGAAACCCTCCCCGAAGTCAGTCATGGCCAGCAGGGACTGCTCGGAGACTAGCTGCCCGCCAAAGAGCCGATATCCCCACAGGGCAAGCGCCCCTGAGTCGCTTGCCATGCACCCAGACCCATTCCCCCCACTCGCGTCCGCTCTGCTAGGCAGGTAGCCGCCACTGTTCGATGCGAGTGGCGCTCCGAATGGGAGCGCAAGCGGACCCTGGGGTCGCTCCTCGGGTTGATACACCATCGAAGACACGCGTGGGTCCGCCAACACATCGGAGCGCAGGGCAGAGGCGACGCTCTTTCCGGTCGTTTCCTCGATGACCAGACCAAGAAGCATGTAGTTGGCGTCCTCGTAGACGAAGTGGTCGCCTGGTTTCGAACGGTTTGCAGGGACAGAGGCCAAGACTTCCTGGGGTGTCCAAGCGCGCAGTGGATCCGGTGTCTGCCCGTAGAACGCCGCCAGCGCAGCGCTATTGGGCGCCGGATCAGGAATGCCGCTTTCCATATGGAGCAGGTTCTCGACGGTGGCCCCATTGGTATCGAAGTGAAAGGTAGAAGGGAGATGCTTCGAAACCGGATCGTTCAAACGTAGCAACCCCTTTTCTGACAGCCTCATGATTTCGGCTGCGATCACCGTCTTGGTGATGCTTGCGATGCCGAACTGTGAACGCACTTCGACCGGATGCATTCCGTCGGCGGTACCTGCCGCCCCGGACCATGCTTGGCCATCAGCCGCCAACACTGTCGCAGTGATACCCGGCAGCCCACGCTCGACTGCAGCGTCTAGAACCTTCTGCAATGCGCCCGCGGTGGAGTCGGAGAAGGAACCGATTGGCACCGCGGGAAAATGCCCAAGCGTGTAGGTCGCGTGGACTGACGGCGACGAATTTGCGCAGGCACTCGTCAACAGTCCGAGGACGACAAGCCCCGACGCTACCGCGCGCCGGCCGTGAAGTGCGATCAGGCCAGGATGTGCCATTCCGCGTATACGTGCCGACCCCGTCAAAAGGTTCCACACTCGGCAATTGAGTTTGGCCAAGCGGCATGCATCTTGACTACGAGGGAACAATTCGATCGCCTAAGCGCGTAGATAAGGCGCCGTCATGACTGGCAAGCTTGTGAGCGACCTTGTCAGTGCCGCGAAGGCCGGCGATCGCTCCGCCTTCGATGAGCTGGTCGGACCGTTTGTCAACCAAGCATTTCGCCTCGCCTTCGGGATGCTCCACGACCGCGAGGGTGCAGAGGATGCAGTGCAAGAGGCGGCGCTGCGGTCTTGGCGAAAACTCGGCAATTTGAGGGCGGGCACCGAGATGCGGCCGTGGTTCCTCGCGATCGTCGCCAACCAGTGTCGGACGATGGTGCGAGGTCGCTGGTGGTCGGTGCTCCGGCTGGACAGCCCATTGGAGTCCGTCGGCTCGGCATTCGAAGACAGGATCGTGCGTGGCGCCGACGTTCGTGCCGCTTTACGCAAGCTTGCGATCGAACACCGAGAGGCGCTTGTTCTTCGCTACTACCTCGACCTACCGCTCGAGGAGGTGGCCGCGATCACCGGAGTGCCGGTGGGCACCGTCAAGTCCCGCATCAATCGAGGCCTGGCCGCAATGCGGCCCCATTTCACTCCCGTGGAGGCTCTGACCTGATGGAAGACCTGATTCGAAGCAAGATGCACGAGGCGCTCGACGTCGAGCAGCCGGACGGTGACCTGCGCTCCCGCGTCTTCAGGTCGCTTCCCGCCTATGAGGCTTCACGGCCACGGTTTCGCCTGCCGTCGTTCCGTTGGGCACCGGAATTGATTGCGATATTTCTGGCTGTCGCTCTGGTCGGCGGCCTTCTGTACGCCCGCGGCTCGCTCGGGTTGCCCGGGTCCGGGACGTCGCCCAGGGTTTCAACGCCCGCGGGACCATTTGCTCAGGTGTCCATGATGACAGCGACCGACGGCTGGGCCGACCCCAATTGGAACGGGCACCCCAGGCGCACAACCGATGGAGGGGCTCACTGGACAGACGTCTCGCCGCCGTCGGCGTTCGTGGGCGGGGCGAGAAGTTCCCATTTCCTAGACGCTTCACACGCCTGGGTCGTGGATACAAGCTGGACGCCACGCATTCGGTTCCTCGCTCATCGGACCACCAACGGCGGGCGCAGCTGGCAGCAGGGCGCGCAGGTCACCGTCGATGTCGTCTCTCCCGCCGCCCTCGATGAGAACGCCTTGGGAGGCCCAAGTCTCAACTTTCTCGACCCGGAACACGGCTGGCTCCTGTTCGATTGGATCCTCCAGGCAAAGTCCCCAGCCTCCGAGCACTTCAACGTTCTGTACAGAACCAGCGATGGCGGACTTCACTGGACCCTCGTATCGACGAATTCCTGGAGTTTCATAGGCGCCCCGTTGACATCCGGCTGCCCGTGGGGAGGCCCGCTGGTGTTCACCTCGCTCACCACCGGCTACATGAACAACCCCGATCGAACTTACGAGCCGGGCAGAACCCAAGATTGCTCCACTCCGAACCAGCTATCGCTGCACGTCACCCATGACGGGGGTCGCACGTGGCAGTTCCAGGCCCTCCAGGTCATAGGGCTGAACACGAGCTGCGGATACGTGTGTGTCGTCGGTGCGCCTGACTTCGTTGATCCACTCCACGGTTTCCTAATGCTGGCTGGGTCAACGTTGCTCGCGACCTCAGACGGGGGAACGACGTGGAGCCTACGCTCCACGCCCGGGAGTTCCCTCGACGCCTCGTCGATCGCCTGGCTTAATGCCAGCGATGGCTGGGCGTGGACTTTCACGGCCGCGACCGTTCCGCTCTATCGGACGCGTGATGGCGGAGCGACGTGGACGCGAATCGACACCAATCTCGTGGGCCAGACGCGCGACGGCTGGATTGGCGCCCTCTACTTCGTGGACCAGAGGACCGGTTTCGCTTACCGAGCGACCGAGGCCGGCGGTATCAGCGTACTTCTGAAGACGATCGACGGGGGAGTCACTTGGACGGATGTCGGTCGGTTCAATTGAACCGCACAAATGTGATCGTGCTCGCTCAGGAAGTCGAACCCTGAACCTTGGGATTAAGAGGGGATTGACCTTCCTTGACTGGAGGTGCCAGGGAATGCCAGCGCGTGCCCGGTCTGTCGCGCATGTGTCACAGCGTGTCTTGAGCTGACTTAGATTGACTGGGCTACGCTGTCAGTAAGCCGTCAAATCGCCACGCTGGCGATCGCGAGACTTGACGCTCCGATTCAAATATGAACAGGCGTTGCAACCCTACGTCTTGGAGTCGATGTGCTCAACCCAGGTCGATCGCCACTCCGCTGCAGGGAAAGGCGCTGCAAAGTACTCGGTGAGCTTTGATGCCTTGCCGTTCCGAAACTCCACGACAGTGACGCCACTCCACACCTCGCCGTTCGGGTAATTGATGCGCGACTCCACGGTGTACACATCGCCCGAGCCAGTTATCCGGAGCGGCGTCCATGACGGCGTAAGCACCCATTTGTCTTCGGCCCCA
>Ga0070698_100001472_pt1 | contig 26148 bp, 25 predicted proteins | sample KBSK1502metaG_FD_65477 | JGI IMG/M metagenome (GOLD analysis project Ga0070698, IMG submission 65477) | Corn, switchgrass and miscanthus rhizosphere microbial communities from Kellogg Biological Station, Michigan, USA - KBS K1-50-2 metaG | ecosystem: Host-associated > Plants > Roots >... | reverse complement strand
GCGGCCGCGTACGCCGCGGCGCGTGGGGCGGGTCTCGCGTCGATCGATCCGTGGCTGCGGGTGCGTCAGGCGCGGGTCACGCGGGACACGGCGACGGCCTTCCGCCTGCTCGCGGACTTGCCGCCCCCCGTGGCGCGGGAGGCCGGCGCCGCGCGGGCCCAGGCCCTGCTCGCGGCGGGTGACTCCGCCGCCGCGCTCGAGGCCCTGGCCCAGGCAGGTCGCTCGCTCGACGTCGCGCGGCTGGCCCGGGCCCTGGGCGATTCGAGTCGTGCGCGCGACGCCCTGTACGCGCTCATGGCGCGGGCGCCCGAGTCGGACGACGCCGCGGCCGCGGTCGGCGTCGCGCTCGCCGGGCTGGCGCCGCGAACGCCTCCGGAGTATGTCGCGCTCGCGCGCGCGATGAAATCTCACGGCGGGGGCGCCGATGCCCGGCTCGAGGTCGAGCGTGCGCTGCGCCAGGGGGATTCGAGCGCCGCCACGCTGGTGCTCGCGGGCGAGCTCTTGGCCGGTGCGGGCCGCTACCGCGACGCGGAACGGGCCTATCGCGCCGCCACCCGCGACTCCGCGCTCGGCGCGCTCGCGATCTACCGCCGCGCGCGCATCCTCGCGCGGCTGGGCGACGCCGGGGCGACCCAGGCGCTCTCCGGCTTCGCGCAGTCGTTTCCCGCCGATACGGCGGCGCCCACCGCCCTCTACGTGCTGGGCGACATGCTGGCCGACCGCGGCGAGTGGGCAGGGGCAGCGCGCTGGTTCGACGAGCTGATCGCGCGCTATCCCGCGGACCTGCGCGCGTCGCTGGCCCGGTTCCGTCTGGCCGCGCAGGCGTTGCGCGACAGCCTGCGGGACAGCGCCAGCGCGTTGTTCCGAGCCGAGGTCGCGGCGGGGGCCCCGCAGCGCATGAGCGCGCGCTTCTGGCTCGGCAAGCTCGCCCTCCTGTCCGGCGACAGCGCGGGGGCGCGCGCCGCCTGGCTCACACTGGCGCGCGAGGATTCCGTCGGCTATTACGGCTTACGCGCGCGGCGCGAGGTGAACCTGCCGCCGCTCCGTTTCGCGGCGGCGCCGGCGCCCGCCCCCTCGGCCGCGATCGCCGCGTCGTTCGGCCGCGTCGACACGCTGCTGCTCGCCGGTCTCGACACCGCGGCCCAGGCCGAGGTCCGGACCATCCTCGGGCGGGCGCCGCAGCAGGACGTCGACGGGCTCCTGGCGTGGAGTGATGGGCTCGCGCGCCGGGGCTTCGGGCCGGCGGCCGTGCGGCTCGGTTGGCAGGCCGCGCTCAAGGCGCCCAACGACCCGCGCGTCCTGCGCGCCATCTTCCCCTGGCCCAACCGCCGCGCCGTCGAGGGAGAGGCGGCGGAGTTCGGCGTCGACCCGTTGCTGCTCGTCGCCATCGTGCGTCAGGAGAGCGTGTTCGACGCCGAGGCACTCTCGCCCGCCGGCGCCAGGGGGCTCGCGCAGCTGCTGCCCGGCACGGCGGCGCTCACGGCGCGCGGACTCGACGTGACCTTTTATCCAGAGTGGATCACCGTCCCCGACTTGAATCTCCACCTCGGCGCGGCGCACCTGCAGGAGCTGCTGGAGCGCTTTCCCGGTCGGGTCGACGCGGCCGTGGCCGCCTACAACGCGGGCACCGCGCCGGTGACGCGCTGGCTCGCTCGCCCCGGAGCCGACGACCCCGACCAGTTCATCGAATCGATTCCGTATCAGGAGACGCGGGGCTACGTGCGTTCCGTGCTGCGCAACCGGGAGCTGTACCGCGCGCTGTACGTCGTCCCAACTAATTGACGGCCCGAGACTTAGCGACCTGGCCGCGGCGGCCGTCGGGTTGCTTGACAACGTTTCCGTGGCGCGTCATTTCATACCGCGCCCGACATCGGTGCCGGGCCGGGTGCGACAGCGCCCCAAGGAACGCCAGACTCTGCAGGAGGCAGAACGAATGTCTAAGGGAAAGGTGAAGTGGTTCAATGACGCGAAGGGGTACGGCTTCATTGAACAGGAGGGCGGCGAGGACGTGTTCGTGCACTTCTCGGCCATCCAGATGGACGGCTTCAAGACGCTCGCTGAAGGACAGGTGGTGGAGTTCGAGGTGCAGACTGGCGACAAAGGGTTGCACGCCGCGAACGTCGTTCGCGTCTAGTCGGCCCCCGCGCCATTCGGCGTCACCCCCGCCCGCGCGCTCGTCGGGCGGGGTTTCTTGATTCTCCCGAGCTTCCTGGCCGCGTTATTGTTCGCCCCATGCCGACGCTTTACCTGGTCGACGGGTACGCACTCATCTACCGCGCCTTCTTCGCGATGATCGCGCGTCCCCTCACGACGCGCCGCGGCGAGAACACCTCGGCCGCGTGGGGCGTGACCAACTTTCTATTGCGCCTGCTCGAGCGGCGGCGTCCCGACTATCTCGCGTGGGTGCACGACGTCGGAGAATCGTTCCGGCACCGGACCTATCCCGAGTACAAGGCGACGCGGGAAAAGCTCAACGCCGAGCTGCAGCAGGACTTCGACCGCTCGGTCGAGCGCATCGAGCAGATCCTCGATGCCTTCCGCGTGAGCGTGGTGGGGGTCGAAGGCTTCGAGGCGGACGACGTGATCGGCACGCTCGCGACCGCCGCGAGCGCCCGCGGCCTGCAGGTGGTGATCGTGTCCGGCGACAAGGACTTCTACCAGCTCATCGCGCCGGGCATCGCGCTCCTCAATCCAGGACGGGGCGGTCCCGCCGCCGTCGAGGAGCATTGGGTGGACCAGATGAACGCCGGTGAGCGGCTCGGCGTCCCCCCCGAGCGCGTGGTCGACTACCTCGCCCTGGTGGGAGACACGTCGGATAACGTCCCGGGGGTGAAGGGCGTCGGCGAGAAGACCGCCCTGGAGCTCCTGAAGACGTTCGGCGATCTCGACGCGATTCTCGCCGGCGCCGAACGGATCCCCGGCAAGCGGGCCCGCGAGGCGGTGCAGCAGCACGCGGAGCTCGCCCGCCTGTCGCGCGACCTCGTGACCATCCGTCGCGACGTCCCGTTGCCGCTCGATCTGGAGGCGCAGCGCGTCCGCCCTCCCGATGTCGCGCGCCTCACGGAGCTCTTCACGGAGCTCGAGTTCCGGTCGCTGATCCCGAAGCTGGAGGGACTCCAGGAGGTCGGCGCGGGACCGCCGGACACCTCTGCGACGGCGGGTGCCCGCTGGGCTGCCGGAGCGGAGGTGTCCGGTGTCCCCGCGCTCGCCTCGGCCGAGCCCACGATCGTGGACGATCCGGCGCTGCTCGCGGCGGTCGTGGCGGAGTGCCGCCGTGCGTCGCTCGTCGCGCTCGATACCGAGACCACGTCGCTCGATCCGCTGCGCGCCGATCTCGTGGGGATGTCGCTCGCGGTGGCGCCGGGACGCTCCTGGTACCTCCCGTTCGCGCATGTCGCGCCCGACGGCGAGCTGGCCGGAGGGACGGCGCCGCCGAATCTGCCGCCGCTCACGAGCGCGGGGCTGGCCCCGCTGCGCGAGCTGCTGAGCGATCCTCGCGTGCACAAGGCCGGACACAACGTGAAGTACGACTGGCTGGTGCTGCGCCGGGCGGGAGTTGAGCTCGCGGGCGTCACCTACGACTCCATGCTCGCGAGCTTCGTCCTCGACCCCGGGCGGCGCTCGCACGCGATCGACGAGTTGGCGCGTGACCGCCTGTCGCTCGTCATGCGGACCTACCCGGAGCTCGTGGGGCGGGGCAAGTCGCAGCGGCCGTTCGCGGCGGTGCCGGTGGCGGACGCCGCCCGCTACTGCGCGGCCGACAGCGAGATGGTGCTGCGGCTGCGCGCGGCGTTCCAGCCGGAGCTCGAGGATCACCAGCTCGTCCAATTGCTCGCTACGATCGAGCTGCCGCTCCTCCCCGTCCTGGTGGATATGGAGTGGCGCGGCGTGCGGATCGACGTCGAACGCCTCGGCGAGATTTCCCGCACGTTCGCCCGCGAGCTCGCGGAGCTGGAGCGATCGATCTACCGAGCGGCGGGGACCGACTTCAATATCAACTCCACTCCCCAGCTGCGGCACGTCCTGTTCGACAAGATTCAGCTCCCGGTCCTGAAGAAGACCAAGACCGGCGCCTCGACCGACTACGAGGTCCTGGAGCAGCTCGCGGCCGCGGGCCACGAAGTGCCCAAGCTGCTGATCGAGTACCGCGAGCTTTCCAAGCTGAAATCCACCTACGTGGACGCGCTGCCCGGCTTCATCAATCCGGCGACCGGCCGGATCCACACGAGCTTCAACCAGACCGGCGCCGCAACGGGACGCCTGTCGTCGTCAGACCCGAACCTGCAGAACATCCCCGTGCGCACGCCCCGCGGCGAGGCCATCCGCCGCGCGTTCGTCGCGCCGCCCGGCGCGCTGCTCCTCACGGCCGATTACTCCCAGATCGAGCTGCGCTTGCTGGCCCACCTCTCGGGCGACCCGGCCTTCGTCCGGGCGTTCGAGCAGGGCGGCGACATCCATCGTCAGACCGCAGCGATCATCTTCGGAGTGCCGCAGGACCAGGTCACGTCCGAGATGCGCGCGCGTGCCAAGACGATCAACTTCGGCACGATCTATGGACAGGGACCGTTCGCGCTCGCCCGCCAGCTGGGCATCACCCAAGAGGAAGCACGCGCGTTCATTCAGGAGTACTTCACGCGCTTCGCCGGGGTGCGCGCCTGGCTCGACCGCACGGTGGTGGAGGCGCGCGAGAAAGGATATGTCGAGACACTGTTCGGAAGGCGCCGCTATGTTCCTGAGCTCAAGGACCGCAACTACAACATCCGCGCGTTCGGCGAGCGCACGGCGACCAATTCTCCGCTTCAGGGATCGGCGGCGGACCTGATCAAGATCGCGATGGTGCGCATCGCGGCGGCCCTCACAGCGGGCGGTCTCGCGTCGCGCATGATCCTACAAGTACATGATGAGCTTGTACTTGAGGTGCCGGCCGGTGAGGCGTCAATCGCCACAGAGCTGGTAAAACGCCATATGGAGCGCGCCGCCGACCTGCGGGTGCCACTCGTCGTAACTATCGGCGTTGGAATGAATTGGGTCGATGCCAAGGGATAAGCATGGCTCTTGCAGGAACGGCCGTCTGGGCACTATTCTGGGGCACCGGGTGGTGATGAAACCGCTCGGCGCCCCTTCGCGCCCGGAGGGTACGCAGGTGATGTCTCGACGCGGCTTTACGTTGATCGAACTGCTCATCGTGGTGGTGATCATCGGGCTCTTGGCGGCGATCGCCATCCCGAAGTTCTCCAACACGAAGGAGAAGGCGTACGTTGCGGCCATGAAATCCGACCTGCGCAACTTGGCGACGGCGGAAGAGGCGTTTTTCTACGACAGCTCGAAGTACACCACGAGTTTTGCCCTGATGGGCAACTTTCTCTCTTCGGCGGGCGTCGTGCTGGTCATCAACGAGGCCACGCCGTCGGGGTGGTCCGCCACCACGACCAGCCTCTACGCGCCGGGACGGCAATGCGCTCTGTTTTCCGGGGCTGCGACACCGGTGGCGCCGGCGACCTCCGAGGGCCGCATTACCTGCCAGTAGCGCCTCCCTATCGGGAGTTTACACGCCGCCGCGAGGGGATGTGCTTCGCCCTGGACGGCGGCGTGTGGCTTCATCGCCACACGATGCGCGGCGAGCGGATGGTGCACCTGGTGAGCGCCGACAAGGAGCGGTTGCTCGGGCTCGGGCAGGCCCTGGGGCTCCGGCCGGAATGGCTGCAGTACAAGCCGCTGAAAGATCCCAGGACGGGAGCCCGCGTGCCGGCGTGGCATTGGGACGTGTGGGGGGAACGACTGAACCGGCTCGTCTAGCCGTCCGCCGGCCGCTCGAGTTTCGGTGCGCGTACGCCCGGCCACCAATTCCATCTTCCGGCAATGTGCATGATCGCCGGCACCAGCACCATGCGGATCAAGGTGGCGTCGAGCAGGACGGCGGCGGCCAGGCCGAAACCGATCAGCTGCACGGCGAGCACGCGCGTGAACGCGAACGTCCCGAACACGAGGATCATGATCAGCGCCGCGCTCGTGATCGTGGACGCGGTGGCGGATAGCCCTTCCATGGTGGCGTGGTCGTTCCGCCCGGTCTTGTCGAACACCTCCTTCACGCGCGTGAGCAGGAACACCTCGTAGTCCATCGACAGGCCGAACACGATGGCGAACACCAGCACCGGCACGACGGCCCAGATCGCTTGCGTGGGCCCCTCCAGCCCGAAGAACCGTCCGCCGTAGCCGTGCTGAAACACCAGCACCGTGAGCCCGAATGCTCCACCGACGGAGAGCAGGTTCAAGAGGACGGCCTTCACGGGGACGAGCAGCGAGCGGAAGGCCCAGAACAGCATGAAGGCAGTAATGCCGAGGACAAAGCCGACGGTCTTCGGGAACTGGCGCATCAGCTGGTGTTGCGTGTCGACGTTCGACGCGGCGAAGCCCGCGACCAGGATCTCCGCACCGGCGAGACCCCGGATGCTGTGCCCCACGATGCCCCGCACGCGCCGCACCACGTCCATCAGCCCGGTGAGGGAGACCGTGTCGGCGGGGATCACGTCCAGCAGCGTGACGCGATTGTCGCCGCTCAGGTACGCGTCGAAGAACTTCGGGTTCTTGGCGCGCACCTGCTCGGGGTCGCTGTAGTAGATGGCGAGCTGCAACGTCGACAGGGCGGCCTTCACGCTCGCCACTCCGCGCACTTCGCGCACCCGTGGGTCCTTGCGGATCGAGTCGGTGAGGGCCTTGAGCCCGGGCAGGCGGCGCGCGGAGAGGGCGGACTCGCCTTCGGGGAGCTGCACGACGACGCGCACCGGCTGAATTACGCCGCTCGCGCCCATCTCACGCAGGGCCTCGAGCCCCCGGGCCGACTCCGATTCGGGGGGGAACCAGTTGGTGGCGGGGAGGCCGAGTCGGATTTGCGTGAGGGGAAAGGTGAGCAGCGCCATCACCGTGCCGCCCACGGCGACGGCGCGCCACGGCCGGTGGCCCAGCCAGCGAGCCCAGCGCTCCCACCCCGTGGGCGCATGAAACCGCGCGAGCGGGCGCGCCAGCCACCGCGGGCGGTCGATTCCGCGTCCCAGCATCGCGAGCGCCGCCGGGAGAAACGTGGTGGCGAGCAGGACCGCCAGGAAGACGACCAGCAGGCCGCCGATGCCGACCGATCGCGTGTCGGAGAGCGGCGTGGCCACGAGCGCCGCGAACCCGACGACCACAGTGAGACCGGACGTCACCACGGCCGAGCCGGCGGTCTCGACCGTGCGGATCGCGGCGTCCACCGACGAGAGCCCACGATTCAGCTCCTCGCGAAACCGCGTGACGATGAGCAGCGAGTAGTCGATCCCGACGCCGAGCCCCACCATAGTCGTGATGTTCAGCACGAATACCGACATCGCCGTATAGCGGGCCGCAATGGTGACGAGACCGAGCGCGATGGTGATGGCCAAGACGCCCACGATCACCGGCAGCGCGGCCGCGACGAGCGCCCCGAAGGCGACGATCAGCACCAGGAGCGTGAGCGGCAGCGCCCGCTGCTCGCCCCGCTCCGTGTCTTCGGCGCTGACCGTGCGCACGTCGTGATCCAGGGCGGGGAACCCCGTGACCATCACGTCGAAGCCCTCGGCACCCGGCACCCGCGCCAGGGCGTCGCTGATCGTGCTGCGGAGGTCGGGGACGTAGCTGCTGCTCAGGTCGCGGCTCGATTGCGGGGTGAGGGCCGCGATGAGGAACGTGGTGCGGCGGTCCTGGCTCACGAAGCTCGATTCGCCGATGGAGCGGACGGAGATCACCTGGCCCACGTAGCTGCGGCGCTCGACCGCGGCCGTGAGCGTATCGAGCACCGCCTCGAACCGCGGGTTGGTCCAGCGGACGGGACCGTGCACGACGATCCCTACGTAGTCGGCGAACGGGGTTCGGAACGCCTGCTTGAGGAGCTCCGTCGCGCGGCTCGCCTCGGTCGCCTCGCTCGTGCCCCCGCGTAGGGCGAGGACCTGCTGGACACGACACGCCCGCGGCGCGAACAGCGCGAACAGAGCCGCCCACGCCGCGAGCACCCACCCGCGCCGGCGGATGATGGCGGCCGCGGGTAACGCGATCACTTACCGGCCAAGCATAAGCAGGCCACAATCATAGAGACGCCGCCGAGGCAAAGCTAGCGGCGCGACGCCGGCGACTCGCATATTGCGCGCATGGTCGTCGAGCGTCGCTTGTCCATCCTCGTCTCCGCAGCGGTGGCGTTCGTGTTGCTGATGGTCCTCTGGAATGCCTTCGCGCGGCCGGCGCATCGCGTGCGCGCCGGTCCCGCGTCCGACGCGCCCTTGGTTGTCGTTCCCGCGGAAAGCTCCGCCGCCGCGCGCGACAGCGCGGCCCGCGCGGCGTCGCCCGCCCCCGCCCCCGCCCCCGCTCCCGCTCCCGCCGCCCCCACGCCCCTCCCGCCGGCCGCGCAGCCCCCGAGCGACCCCGGCGGCACGAGCTACATGGTGCTGCTCGCGCGCTCCGAGATCCGCCGCCGCATCCGGGCGAGCGCGGGGCTCACCTACTTGAACGACATCGTAGCCGCCAGCTCGGACTCGGGGTTGCATCGCTGGGACAACCGCACGGCGCCCCCGGTCCGCGTGTACCTGCCCGCGGCCATGGTCGCGAACTTCCAGCCCGCGTTCCTCGATGCCGTCCGCAGCGCGTTCCAGGCCTGGGAGCAGGCGGGCGTGCCGGTGCGCTTCGCGCTCGACGCCGATTCGGCGTCCGCCGAAGTGCGGTTCCTGTGGCGTATACAGTTCGAAGGTGAGCGGACCGGGCAGACCGACCTCGAGTGGGATGACGATGGACGGCTGAAGGGCGGGGTGGTGACGCTCGCGACGTTCGATCCCAAGGGACAGCCACTCACCCCGGACGACCTGCGCGTGATGGCGATGCACGAGATCGGGCATCTGCTTGGCCTCGATCATTCTCCCGATCCCGGCGACCTCATGTACGCCAGGCCGAAGGTGCGGGAGCTGTCGCCGCGGGACATCGCCACGGCCTTGCTCCTGTATCAGCTCGCGCCCGGTCTGCTGCGCGTGGGCGGCTGAGTCCGGGCTCGGGGGCTATATTGATGAAAGGAAGGCAGGCAGCAGGTCCATGACGCACCGCGGCATCGTATCGTTGCTCACGCACGCAGCGCCCGACGGAGGGGTCGCCACCCTCTCCCAGGCGCTCGACGCGAGGGTGCGCGAGGGAGAGCTCGTCGAGCGGCTGCCGGAGGGCGCGGTGCGCTGCTTCGCCTGCGGGCATCGCTGTCTCGTCAAACCGGGCCGGCGCGGCATCTGCAAGGTGCGCTTCAACAAGGACGGAATCCTCTACGCGCCCGCAGGATACGTGGCCGCGTTGCAGTGCGATCCCACCGAGAAGAAGCCGTTCTTCCACGCCCTCCCCGGCTCGGACACGCTCACCTTCGGCATGCTGGGGTGCGACTTCCACTGCGGCTACTGCCAGAACTGGCTCACCAGCCAGGCGCTGCGCGACGCCGCCGCGGGCGTGCTCCCGACGGACGTGACCCCCGATGGCCTGGTGCGGTTGGCGCTGCGCCAGGGGGCCCGGCTCGTCGGCTCGTCGTACAACGAGCCGCTCATCACTGCCGAATGGGCCGTCGACGTATTCAAAGTGGCGAAAGCGAGTGGTCTGAAAACGGCATTCATCTCGAACGGCAACGCCACGCCCGAGGTGCTCGACTACATCCGTCCCTGGACCGACTGTTACAAGATCGATTTCAAGGCGATGGACGACCGGCGCTACCGTGAGCTCGGCGGCGTGCTGCAGCACGTGCTGGACGCGATCCGCATGGTGTACGAGCGCGGCTTCTGGGTCGAGCTGGTGACGCTCGTCGTGCCCGGCTTCAACGATGACACCGCGCAGCTCACGCGCGCCGCCGACTACATCGCGTCGGTCAGCCCCGAGATCCCCTGGCACGTCACCGCATTCCACAAGGACTACCGCATGACCGACCCGGACGACACCACCCCGGAGATGCTCGTCCGGGCGTGCGAGATCGGGGCGGAGGCGGGCCTCAAGTTCGTGTACGCAGGGAACGCCCCGGGTCGGGTGGGCCGCTGGGAGAACACTTGGTGCCCCGATTGCGGCGATCTGCTCGTCGAGCGGACTGGGTACGTGATCACGCGGCAGCGGATCGGCGCGGACGGCCGCTGCCCCGCCTGCGGGCGGCGCATTCCGGGCGTGTGGTGCTAGGACTGATCCTCCTCCTACAAGCGGCGTCGGCAGCAACCACCCGCCCCTCCTTCGGCGCGGCGACGTTCGATCCGCTCGTGCTGGAGGGCATCCGGGAGGGGGCCTACGCCGGTGCCGCCCTGGTCGTGGGGCGGCGCGACTCGGTGCTCCTCGCCAAGGGCTACGGGCACCTCACCTGGTCGGCGACGAGTCGCGCCGTCGATCCCGAGAGCACGATGTACGACCTGGCGTCGCTCACCAAGGTGATCGCGACGACCCCCGCCCTGATGCTCCTCGTCGAGCGCGGGCGCGTGCGGCTCGATGCGCCGGTGGCGACCTATCTGCCGGAGCTCCAGGGGACACGGACGGCGGACGTCACCGTGCGCCAGCTCCTCGCCCACACCTCCGGTCTGCGGGCGGACATCCCGGACCCGGAGCTCAAGGCGCTCCCCGACAGCGCGGCCCTGATGCGACGGGTCCTGTCCGAGGCGCCTCGGGTCGCGCCCGGCACGCGCGTGATCTACAGTGATTTGAACGCGATCCTGCTGGGCGCCGTGGTGCAACGGGTCACCGGGGAGCCACTGGACGTCTTCGCCTCGCGTGAGGTCTTCGCGCCGCTGGGCCTCGGGGGCACGATGTTCCGCCCGCCCGTCCGCCTCCGGCCCCGGATCGCGCCGACCGGCGTGTGGCGCGGGCATCCGGTCGCGGGCGTCGTGAACGACGGCAGTGCGTTCAAGCTGCGAGGCGTGTCGGGCAATGCGGGCCTGTTCGCCACCGCGCTGGACGTGGCGCGGTTCGCCCAGTTCATGCTGCGCGAGGGCGCGCTGCCTGACGGGCGGCGGCTGCTCAAGCCGGAAACCGTGCGCCTGTTTACCACGAAAAGCACCGAGTTCGGGCACGGCAGTGAGGCGCGCGCCCTCGGCTGGCAGGCGCTGCCCACCGGGGAACGCGTCTCGAGCGCGGGAACGCTGTTCGGGCCGCGCAGCTACGGCCACACCGGCTGGACGGGCACGTCGCTGTGGGTCGATCCGGACCGCGACCTGTTCGTCGTCCTGCTCACCAACCGTGCCTACGCGCCGCGCGCCCGCCGTCCCTTCACGGTCCTGAAGGGCGTGCGTGGACGGGTGGCGGACGCTGCGGCTCGAGCCTCCGATGCGCCCTGACCACGCCACCCTGATTTACGACGGCGAGTGCGGCTTCTGCCGGCAGGCGGCGGACCTGGTGCGGCGCTGGGACCGGGAACAGCGAATCACGTTGGTCCCGTTCCAGGATCAAGCCCGCGTCGTGGCGTTCGGCATTCCGCTCCCGGCCTTGGCGGCGGCGATGCACCTTGTGCTCGCTCCGCCGGACGGCCGGGTGTTCGCGGGGGCGGACGCGGCGCCGGAGATTCTCAAGCTGCTGGGCCGGCGCTGGCTGGCGTGGCCGTTCCTGGTTCCGGGCGTGCTGCCGCTGGCGCGGCGGGTGTACGCCTGGATCGCGCGCCGCCGCCGCTGCCTGGTGCGCGGCTACGCGGCCCGCTAGGTTGCGCAAGAGGAGATGGAAGGAGTTGGTGGATGACGGTGTCGGCGGAACTCACGCCAGAGGTGGTGCGCCAGGCGCTCCGCCAGGTGAAAGACCCCGAGCTCGATATGAACATCATCGACCTCGGCCTCGTGTACGACGTCGAGATCGCGGGCGGCGACGTCCGCGTGAACATGACTCTCACCTCGCCCGGCTGCCCCGCCGGTCCGATGATCACGAACGACGCCTACCGCGTGCTCCGCGCCCTCGAGGGCGTGAAGGACGTGGACATCGAGATCGTGTGGGAGCCGTACTGGACGCCCGAGCGGATGGATCCCAAAGTTCGGGCGCTGATGGGTCTCTAGCCGAGCGCCGCCAACAGCGCGTCCCCCAGAGCCTCTATCTGCCAGCGCCGGAGCTCCCCGATTCGGGCGAGCCCGGCGCGGTCGTTTGGGAGGGGCACGGCGCGGGCGACGGCCTCGAGGGTCCCGCGGCCGCACAGCACGCCCGGCTCGAGGCCCAGCTCCTGGGCGACGCGGTTGCGGGCTGCCTTGAGACGCTCGACGCGCGCTTCGACGCTCGTGTCGCGCGGTGGTCGGGGACTGCGCTCCACGCGCGGCAGATCCGCCTCGTCGAGTGCGAACGCCCGGCGCACTGCGTCCAGCAGGGCAGCGCCGTGGCGCGCCGCGAGCACGCCGGGAACCTGGCCCACGGCCCTCAGCTCCGCGGCGGATCGCGGCAGCGCGCGGGCCACGGCGAGCAGCGCGTCGTTCCCGATGATGCGGAAGGTCGCCCGGTCCTGCTCGGCGGCGACCGTCTCGCGCCAGCGAAACAGTTCCCGCAAGGCCGCCAGCTGATGTGGCGGCAGCGCCTTCGCACCCTTGATGCGGAGAAACGCGTCCGGACCGCCCCCGTCCGGCGTACCGGTCCAGCGCAGGTCCTCGAGTCGGGTGAACTCCTCTTCGGCCCAGGGGAGTCGCTGCAAGGCTGCGAGACGGGAGCGGAGCGCCTCGCGCAGCGCCGGCAGATGCTGCGTGTCGGCTTCGGCGTACGCGAGCATGGCGGCGGGTAGCGGCCGGCGCGACCAGTCGGCTTTCTGATGCTCCTTGGCGAGCTTTACCCCCACGTACTTTTCGAGCAGCGCCGCGAGCCCCACCGCCGGCTCGCCCGCGAGCTGGGCGGCGATGCGGGTATCGAACAGCCGGCGCGCCCGGAAGCGGTAGTCCCGGTCCAGGATCCGGAGGTCGTAGTCGGCATCGTGGAAGATCTTCTCGACCTGCGGGTCGTTAAGCAGCGCGCCGACGGGAGAGAGGTCGGCGATCGCCAGGGGGTCGATGATCGCCGTCAGCGAGGGGCTCGCGAGCTGGACCAGGAAGATCCGGTCGTGGTAGCGATGGAAGCTCGCCGCCTCGGTGTCGGCGGCGACGACGGGCTCGCGCCGCAGCGCCGCGACAGCGTCGGCGAGTGCCGCAGGCGTGCTGATGTAGCTCACTCTTGCTTAGTGAGCGCGTCCAGGCCCGCGGCGATCTCCTCGAGCGCCTTGGCGAGGGTCTTGTAGAATTCGGCGTCCGGCGTCTGGGAAGGGGGCGCGCCACCGAGCGGGTCGCCCGCGTACTTGCGAGCGGCGCGCGCGGCGTGGCGAATGTAGTCCGTGGCAACGCGCATCGGCGTCCTCGGGATCGGGGTCCAGGTGTCTGATCCGGCGCTGCTGAGTGAAAAGATACGCGCGGTGCTCGCGCCGTGTCGCCTGGGCGAGTGGCCCACGCCGCTCGAGCCGGCGCCCGCGCTCGCCAGCGCGCTCGGCGTGGCCGGGCTCTGGCTCAAGCGCGAAGACCGCGCGGCCACGCCGGGCGGCGGCAACAAAGTGCGCGGGCTCGAGTTCCTGCTGGCCGGTGTCCCGTCGGGAGCCGTGTTCGTCACCGCGGGCGGCACGGGCTCGACGCATTGCCTCTGCACCGCCGTCCACGCCGGGGCCCTGGGACACCGCACCGTGCTCGCGCAGTTCCGCCAGCCCGACACCGTCGAGAGCCGCGCCGTCGCGGCGGCGTGCGCCCGTCGGGCCGCGCTGATCGTGCACGCGCGCGGACCGGCCACCCTCCCCCTCGCCGTGCTGTCCGCCTGGCGGCACGCGGGCCCGCTCGGAGCGCGGCGCTGGATCCCCGGCGGCGGGGCCCACCCGCGAGCGGTGGTGGGACAGTTTCTCGCCGGGCTGGAGCTCGCCAGTCAAGTCGCAGAGCCGCCGGACAGCATCGTCCTTCCGCTGGGCACCGGCGGCACCGGTGCCGGCGTGGCCCTGGCGGTCGTCGCGCTCGGCTGGCCCACTCGGGTCGTTGGCGTCCGCGTGGCCCCGGCGGTCGTGGCGAACCGGGCGCGGACGTGGTGGCTCGCGTACCGTGCCCGGCGGCTCCTCGCGGCCCGCGGCATCCGCATCCCGCATCTCGCATCGCGCTTCCCGCTGTCGGTAGTGGATGGTTTGGGGAGGGGCTACGGTCACCCGACACCGGAGGGGGAGGCGGCGCGGCGTCTCGCGTCCGAGCACGGCCTGACGCTCGATCCGACTTACGGCGCCAAAGCGCTCGCCCTTCTCATGGAACGTGGAACGTGGAACGTGCAACGAGTGGTCTTTTGGCATACGTTTGCGGTCCCGTGACTCCGTTCCCGGCCGTCGAGCTGACCGTCTATCCGTATGAATGCGACGCGTTCGGCCATCTGAACCAGGCCGCGCTGCTGACGCTGCTCGAGCGGGCCCGTTGGGATGCGTTGGCCAGCGGACCCGGAATGGATCTGTTCGAGCGCAACGGCGTCTGGCCGGCCGTGCGCAAAGCGGTGGTCGAGTACAGGGCGGCGGTTCTGTCCCGCGAGGTGCTGCGCGTCGAGACGGCGGTGACGAACCGGGGCACGACCAGTATCACGCTGCGTCACGCCGTCCGCCGTCTCGCGGACGACGTCCTCGTGGCGGAAGCGGAGATCGTCTTCGTCTGCATCGACCGCGTCGGGCGCGCGACCCCGATCCCGGAGGAGATCGTCCGGTTTCTCGGGCCTCGTCCGGCGGGTGGCCACGCACCGATCCGAGTGCCTGCGGGCGACGTGGAGCTCAGCGTCGAAGTGCGGGGCGAGGGCGTGCCCGTGCTGTTCGTACACGGGTTCCCGTTCGACCGTACGGTATGGCGTCACCAGCTCGCCACGCTGTCGCGCGTAAAGCGGATCGCGCCCGATCTGCGGGGCGTGGGTGCCTCGGGCGCTCCCGCGAGCGACGGCTATACCCTGGCGCGCTATGCGGACGATCTCGTGGCCGTGCTCGACGCGCTCGGCATCCGGGCGGCGGTAGTGTGCGGCCTGTCGATGGGTGGGTACGTCATCTTCGAGCTGCTGCGGCGCCATGCCGAGCGCGTACGGGCGATCGTCCTGGCGGACACGAAGGCCGACGCCGACTCAGAGGACGGGAAGCGCGGGCGCGACGAGCTCGCCGCGCTGGCCGAGCAGGGGGGGCCGGACGCCGTGACCGACCGACTGCTGCCGCACCTGCTCGCGCCCGCGACGCTGGCCACGCAACCGGAAGTCGCGGCACAGGTGCGCGAGATGACGCGCCGCTGGACCGTGCCCGGGTTGGTGGGGGCGCTGCGCACGCTGCGGGATCGGCCCGATTCGACGGCCACGCTTCGTGCGGTGCGCGTGCCGACGCTCATCGTGGTCGGCGAGGACGACCAGGTGTCACCCCCGATGGCGGCCCAAGCCATGGCGGCGCTCATCCCCGGCGCCCAGTGTCACGTGATTCCGGCAGCGGGCCACCTCGCGCCGCTCGAGCAGCCACTCGCTACCGGCCGACTCCTGGCCGATTTCCTGAGCGGCCTGCCGTGAAAACCAGAACCCCGGGCTTTCGCGCCCGGGGCTCGGCGTTACGATCCCTTGCGCTGCGGCTTACCGGGGGGACTTGCGCCCTGGAACACGTCCCGGTTCTTCGCGATATAGGACTTCCACTGGGGCGGAGTGTCTTCTTCGGGGAAAATGGCCGTGACCGGGCACTCCGGTTCGCAGGCGCCGCAGTCGATGCACTCGTCCGGGTGGATGTAGAGCTGGTCTTCCCCCTCGTAGATGCAGTCCACCGGACACACATCCACGCACGAGCGGTCTTTCAGGTTGATGCACGGCTCTGCAATGATGTACGTCATTCCGGCGCTCCAATGGATTCACGGCCGAACGGCAAACATAGTCAATTGGGGCCCACTCGAGTCAAGCCACCCCGGGCGCTCGACGCTTTGCGAACCCTGCCCGACGAGCAGGCCGAGCACCACCGCGACGAGGCCGAACTCGTAGCCCATCAATGCCTCGATGCCGCGTACACTCGCGCACCGAGCGCCGCGGTGGCGACGCCATTGATCTCCTAATACGATCCCGCAATCGGTTGCTGGCAGATCCCGCACGCCACGCCGGGAGTCTGACCGGCACGCTCGGCTCGATCGAACTACAAAACTCTGGTCGGCAGGAGCTCCAGCGGCTTGGTCGGTTACGGGCTTGCCGTCCTCGGATGGGGTGGTGGCCGCGGCCCAATCTTTGGGAGTCGAGTCGCACGCAACCAGAAATGGGTTCCGAGGCTGGAATCGATACTCATGGGTATCTCAACTGCCGTTTCACCCAGCTCATTTGCCTGTTTCGATTCTTGTCGGTATCATTGATTCCCATGGGTATCGTGCGTCAGCGCCGCAAGGCGGAAACACGCGCCCTGCTGCTGCAGGCCGGTCTCAGCGTGTTCGCCGAGCGGGGCATCGAACTCGCCACACTGGACGAAGTCGCCCAGTCGGCGGGCTTCACCAAAGGGGCTATCTACCGCCAGTTTCCCTCGAAAGGCGGGTTTCTGCTCGCGTTGTTCGAGCAGTACGCCGCGGTCGCGCGCGCCGGCACTGGGGCGCGTCGCGCGGCGTGGTTCATTCCCCTCACCATCCAGTTTGCGGCGCAGGCGATGCGGGACCCACTACTGCGCCGGCGATTTGCGGTAGTGTTGGCCGAGGCGCCTGACGGCGGCTCGCCCGACGGGCAGCTCCTCAAGGCGCTCGGCCGTGTCATGCCCGCGGCGCACGCATCCGTCCCATGACGGTCATTCTGGCCGCGGCGGCCATCCTGGTGGTCGGGTACGTTCTGGTGTCCGCCGCGCTGCGTCGCATCCGGGCGGCGCCGCTGCGGCTGCCGAGCGACCCGATCCCCGACACGTGGCGCGGCATCGTCGACCGCAACGTTCCGCTCGCCGGCGGGCTGACCCTGGAAGAGCGGGAACGGCTGCTGCGACTGGTCCAGCTGTTTCTCTCCGAGAAGCACTTTGAAGGCTGCGGCGGTCTCACCGTGAGCGACGAGATGAAAGTCACGATCGCCGCGGGGGCGTGCCTCTTGCTTCTCCATCTCGAGGGTCCCTGCTATCCCACGCTACGAACGGTTCTCGTGTACCCCCACGCCTTCGTGCCGAAGTTCGCCCGCCCCCCCACGGCGGGCGCCATCGTGCAGCCTCCGGCAGCGCTCCTGGGCGAATCGTGGGGCGATGGCGTGGTCGTGATCTCGTGGGACGACACGCTCAAGGGCGCGCGCGATCCGGCGGATGGAGTGAACGTCGTGTTGCACGAGTTCGCGCACCAGCTCGATGACGAGGACGGCCGCGCCGACGGCGCGCCGCTGATCTCGGGCGGCGCGCTCCGTACCTGGGGCCGCGTGCTGTCGGACGAGTACGCACGGCTGCGGGAGGACGCCGCGGCGGACCGCGCGACCGTGCTCGACTCCTATGGAGCGAAGAACAAGGCGGAGTTCTTCGCGGTGGCGACCGAGACGTTCTTCGAGAAGCCGGTGCAGCTCGAGCGGGATCATCCCGAGCTGTATGCACAGCTCAAGCAGTTCTACGGGCAGGACCCCGCGCGGCGGACGCCGCCGCCCGCGTCGTGACACGCTCGCCGGGTCGCTTGATCGACCTGAGCCATACGATCGTGCATGCCATGGTCACCTATCCCGGCTTGCCGGCGCCCGTGATCGGCGACTGGCTGTCGCGCGCCGCGTCCCAGACCCGCTATGCCCCCGGCACGACATTCCAGATCGGGACGATCGAGCTCGTCGCCAACACCGGCACCTACATCGACGCGCCGTTCCATCGCTACGAGCATGGGAAGGACGTCGCGGATTTCCCGCTCGACGCGGTCGCCGACCTGGAGGGGGTCGTTGTCCGGGCCACGGAGCGCGACAGTCGCGCACTCGATGTGGGCGTGTTCCGGGGGCGGGACGTGAAGGGCAAGGCCGTGCTCGTGCATACGGGCTGGGACGTGCACTGGCGCACGGAGCGATACGGCACGGGACATCCGTTCCTGACCCGCGCCGCGGCGGAGCACCTCGTCGCCGCCGGCGCCGCGCTCGTCGGAATCGACTCGCTCAACATCGACGACGCGAGCGACGGCGCCCGGCCCGCTCACACCCTGCTGCTCGGCGCCGGCATCCCGATCGTGGAGCACCTGTGCGGCTTGGGGGAGCTGCCCGACGACGGCTTCCGCTTCTTCGCCGTGCCGGTCAAAGTGCGGGGGATGGGGAGTTTTCCAGTCCGGGCGTTTGCGTTGGTCGGCGCCTAGTCCGCCGGCACCGCGTCCCTCGTCCCGAGCTTCCGCTCGATCTCCCGCGTGATGTGCATCGAGCAGAACTTCGGCCCACACATCGCGCAGAACTCGGCGCTCTTGAAGTACTCGGCGGGCAGCGACTCATCGTGCAGCGCGCGCGCCCGCTCGGGATCGAGCGACAGCCGGAATTGCTCGTTCCAGTCGAACGCGTACCGCGCGCGCGAGAGCGCGTCGTCGCGGTCGCGGGCGCCCGGCCGGCCGCGTGCGATGTCGGCGGCGTGCGCGGCGATCTTGTAGGCGATCACGCCCTCCCGCACTTCCTCGGCATTGGGGAGGCCGAGGTGCTCCTTGCGTGTCACATAGCACAGCATGTCCGCTCCGTACCACCCGATCATCGCCGCGCCGATCGCCGACGTGATGTGATCGTAGCCGGGCGCGACGTCGGTCACGAGCGGTCCCAGGGTGTAGAACGGCGCCTCGTGGCAGATCGCCTTCTCCTTCCGGACGTTCTCCTCGATCAGGTGCATCGGGATATGACCCGGGCCCTCGATCATCACCTGGACGTCCTGTGCCCACGCGCGCGTCGTGAGCTCTCCCAGCGTCTCGAGCTCCGCGAACTGCGCCCGATCGTTCGCGTCGGCCACGGAGCCTGGTCGCAGCGCGTCACCTAAAGACAGCGTCACGTCGTACTTGCGTGCGATCTCGAGAATGCGGTCGAAGTGCGTGTAGAACGGGTTCTGCCGGTTGTGGTGCATCATCCAGTAGGCATGCAGCGAGCCGCCGCGCGACACGATCCCCGTCACCCGCCCGAGCGCGAGCCCGACGTATTCCCGCAGGATGCCGCAGTGCACCGTGACGTAGTCCACTCCCTGTTGCGCCTGGTGCTCCACCATGTCGAGCAGGTCGTCGGCCGTGAGGTCCTCGACCTGCTTCACCGCGGTGACGGCCTGGTAGATCGGCACGGTCCCGATCGGGACCGGCGAGGCCTCGAGGATCGCCCGCCGGATGGCGTCGATGTCGCCCCCGGTCGAGAGGTCCATGACCGTGTCGGCTCCGTAGTGCACGGCGTGGTGCAGCTTCTCGAGCTCCTGCTCGATGTTCGACTCGACCGCCGAGTTCCCGATGTTCGCGTTGATCTTCACGCCCGCCACCTTCCCGATCGCCATCGGATCGAGCCGTTTGGCGAGGTGGTTCACGTTAGCAGGAATGATCAGTCGTCCACGGGCTACCTCGTCGCGCACAACGTCGGCGGGAAGTTGTTCGCGCTGGGCGACGCGTTCCATCTCGGGAGTGAGCGTGCCCTGGCGGGCGAGGTGCATCTGAGTGCAGCAGGTCATGCGGAGCTCCCTTCGCCGGTGCGAACCGGATCAGGTTCAAAGGGTGTGATCTCAGCCCGCGCCACCTCCGCGGGCACCCCTGTCGTCCGACAATCTAACCAGTCAGCCGGCGCTCTTACGCCTCCCGCGGCGTGGGCGGGCCGTAGCGGTCGCCCGGCTCGTGCAGCTTCTCCCACTCCGAGCGCAGGGCAAACGGGTCCACTCCGCTGGGGCGATCGAGCGTGAGAATACCGTCCAAGTGGTCGATCTCGTGCTGCAGCAACTCCGCCATCGGACCTTCCACCGGAAGCGTGTGCTGCTTGCCCTTCAAGTCGGTGTAGCTCACGGTGATCTGGTAGGCGCGGCTGACCCGCACGTAGAGATTAGGGAACGAGAAACAGTCGTCCCACACCAGGAAGTCGTCCGGCCCGACGTCCGTGATCTCCGGGTTGATCATCGTCCAGCGCTGCTTGTCGACGGCCACGAACACGATGCGCACCGGCGCGCCGATCTGGGGCGCGGCCAGGGCCCGGCCCATCTTGTGCTTCTCCTTGGCCACGCGCAGCGTGTCCCGCAGGTCATCCGCGACCAACCGGGTCGCGGCGGACTTGGCGTTCTGGACCCGCTCGCAGCGGACCCGCAGGATCGGATCGCCCAAGAGGCGAATGCGCCGTACTGCCATGGGCCGCCAATTTGGCGATTTGGCGCCGCTGTGCAACTCGCGCTCTTAGCGCGCGCTGGGTCCCGCGGGAGCGCGGTCACGCTTGGTTGACAATCCCGAGTAAGTCCTGTAGGATTCGTTTGATCACACCCGGTATTGCAGTCCAACTCGCGGCGCCTAAAGGACTTCCGGACTCCCGATGAGCGGCGGCATCGCAGCGCAGGTCCTCCAGCCCTACAAGTACGGCTTCGTCACGGATATCGAGTCGGAGACCGTTCCCCCCGGTCTGTCCGAGGACGTGATCCGGCTGATCTCCGAGAAGAAGGGCGAGCCGGCCTGGATGCTCGAGTGGCGGCTCAAGGCATACCGTAACTGGCTGAAGATGCCCGAGCCGCACTGGGCCAACGTGCAGTACGGGCCCGTCGACTATCAGGCCATCAGCTATTACGCCGCCCCCAAGCAGCGGCCCAGGCTGGACAGCTTGGAGCAGGTCGATCCCAAGCTGCTCGAGACCTTCGAGAAGCTGGGGATCCCGATCGAGGAGCGGAAGCGGCTGGCGGGCGTGGCGGTGGACGCGGTGTTCGATTCCGTCTCGGTCGCGACCACGTTCCGCGAGGAGCTCAAGAAGCACGGGGTGATCTTCTGCGCGATCTCGGAAGCGATCCGGGAGTATCCCGACCTGGTGCGGCAATATCTGGGCTCGGTGGTCCCGTACAACGACAATTTCTTTGCGGCCCTCAATTCGGCGGTGTTCACGGACGGCTCGTTCGTGTACGTGCCGAAGGGCGTGCGCTGCCCCATGGAGCTGTCGACCTATTTCCGGATCAATGCGGAGTCGACCGGCCAGTTCGAGCGCACGCTGATCGTCGCGGACGACGGGAGCCACGTGAGCTACCTCGAGGGCTGCTCCGCACCGGTGCGTGACGAGAACCAGCTGCACGCGGCGGTGGTGGAGCTGGTGGCGCTCGACCATGCGACGATCAAGTACTCCACGATTCAGAACTGGTACCCCGGCGACGAAGAGGGACGGGGCGGGATTTACAACTTCGTGACCAAGCGCGGTGCGTGTCGCGGCCGGGGCTCCAAGATCTCGTGGACCCAGGTGGAGACCGGCTCCGCGATCACCTGGAAGTATCCCGGCTGCATCCTGCAGGGCGACGACTCGATCGGCGAGTTCTACTCGGTGGCCGTGACCAACCACCGGCAGCAGGCGGACACGGGCACCAAGATGATCCACATGGGCAAGAACACCCGCTCGACCATCGTGTCGAAGGGGATCTCGGCGGGCCGCGGCCAGAACACCTACCGCGGGCTCGTGAAGATCCTGAAGGGCGCCGACCAGGCCCGCAACTATTCGCAGTGCGACTCGATGCTGATCGGGGACCGGTGTGGAGCGCACACGTTTCCCTACATCGACGTGCGCAACAGCACCGCCATCATGGAGCACGAGGCCTCGACGTCCAAAATCGGCGAGGACCAAATCTTCTACGCCAAGCAACGGGGTCTCTCCGCCGAGGACGCCGTCTCGATGATCGTGAATGGCTTTTGCAAGGAAGTGTTCAAAGAGCTGCCGATGGAATTCGCGGTCGAGGCGCAGCGGCTGCTCGGCATCAGTCTCGAAGGGAGCGTGGGATGAGGGAGAAGGGGAAAGGGGAAACGGGAAAGGTGCTCCTCGAAGTCAGAGACCTCCATGCCTCGGTGGAGGGTCGGGAGATCCTCAAGGGCGTCGATTTGACCGTGCGGACCGGCGAGGTGCACGCGATCATGGGGCCGAACGGCTCGGGAAAGAGCACGCTGGCGCAGGTCCTCGCCGGCCATCCGGCGTACACGGTCACCGCCGGACAGGTGCTGTACGAGGGGAGGGACCTGCTCGCCATGGCTCCGGAGGAGCGGGCCCGCGCGGGCGTGTTCCTCGCGTTTCAGTATCCCGTCGCGATCCGCGGCATCACCAATGCGTACTTCCTCCGCTCCGCGGTGAACGCGATCAGAAAGCACCGCGGTCAGGAAGAGCTGGGACCGGTCGAATTCATGGACGCCCTCGAGGAAAAGCTCAGGGTGATCGGTTGGGACTCGAGCTATCTGACTCGCCCGGTGAACGAAGGCTTCTCGGGTGGAGAGAAGAAGCGCAACGAGATCTTGCAGCTCGCCGTGCTCGATCCCAAGCTCGCGATTCTCGACGAGACCGATTCCGGACTCGACATCGACGCGCTGAAAACGGTGGCGCAGACCGTGGACAAGCTGCGGCGGCCCGACAACGCCACGGTGCTGGTGACGCACTACTACCGGATCCTGACGCACATCCAGCCCGACGTCGTGCACGTGCTGGCCGCGGGGCGGATCGTCAAGTCGGGCGGGAAAGACCTGGCACTCGAGCTGGAAGAGAAGGGGTACGACTGGCTCCGCACGGAAGCGGCGGTGGCGTGAACGTCATCGATCGCTACCTCGCCGACTTCGAGGCGTTCGCGGGGAACGGCGCGTCCGGCGCGCCGACATGGCTCACACAGATCCGCCAGGGCGCGATCGCGCGGTTCGCAGCGCTGGGCTTCCCAACCACGAAGCAGGAGGAGTGGCGCTTTACCAGCGTCGCGCCCATCGCGGATCGGCGATTCCTGCTCGAGCACGCTCCCCGCTCCCCGCTCCCTGCTCCATCGGACATCGACCGGCTGTGCGTCGGAGTGGGTCCGCGCGTCGTCTTCGTGAACGGGCGTCACGCGCCCGGTCTGTCGTCGGGTGCCGCCCTGCCGGCGGGCGTGCAGGCCACCAGTCTCGCCGCCGCCATCGGAAACGCGGTGAGTGGCGACCTGGCACGTGAGCACCTGGCGCGCCACGCCGGCTGGCACGACAGCGCGTTTGCGGCGCTCAACACGGCGTTCCTCGCCGACGGAGCGTTCGTGCACGTGCCCGCCGGCGTGACCCTCGAGCAGCCGCTCGAGGTGCTGTTCCTCTCGAGCGGCCGGCCCGGCGCCGACGGCCCCACCGTGTCACATCCCCGCAGCCTGTTCGTGATCGAGCGGGGCGCCGAAGCCGCGGTGGTCGAGACGTACGCCGGGCTCGGGGACGGTGTGTACTGGAGCAACGCGGTCACCGAGATCGTAGTGCGGGAAGGCGCGCGCGCCGAGCTGTATCGGGTGCAGCGCGAGGGCCCGCAGGGCCTCCAGATTGCAACGACACATTCGCGACAGGAACGCGACAGCTTCCTGGGACTGCACGTCCTGACGCTCGGCGCCGCGCTCGCCCGTCACGACATCACGACCGTCCTGGCCGGCGCCGGCGCCGAGCTCATTCTCAACGGGTTGTACTTGTTGAGCGCCGCCCAGCACGCCGACCACCACACGGTGATCGACCACGCCCAGCCGCACTGCGCGAGCCACGAGTATTTCAACGGCGTCCTGGCCGAGCGGGCGCACGGCGTGTTCAACGGACGCATCGTGGTGCGCCCGGGGGCGCAGCGGACCGATTCGAAGCAGACCAACAACAACCTGCTGCTCTCGACCGAAGCCCGCGCCGACAGCCAACCGCAGCTTGAGATCTACGCGGACGACGTGAAGTGCACCCACGGGTCCACGGTAGGGCCGATCGACGAGACCCAGCTGTACTATCTCCGCAGTCGCGGCTTGTCCGCCGAGGCGGCCCGCAGCATCCTCACCTACGGATTCGGCGCCGAGATCCTGGACCGCATGCGGCGCCCGGCGGTGCGGGAGCGGCTCGACCGGCTGGTGCGGGAGCGGCTCGCGTGATGCTCGACGCCGCCCGTCTGCGCGCCGATTTCCCGCTGCTGCGCCAGCGGGAGAACGGTCATCCGCTCGTGTATCTCGACAACGCCGCGACGACCCAGAAGCCACAGGCGGTCCTGGACGCCATCACCGAGTACTACCGCACGACGAACGCCAACGTCCATCGCGGGGCGTACGACCTCGCCATCCGCGCCACCGAAGCGTACGAGGCGGCGCGCGCGAAGCTGGCCGGGTTCGTCAACGCCTGGGCGCCGGAGGGCGTCGTGTTCACGCGTGGCACCACGGAGGCGATCAACCTGGTGGCCGGCGCCTACGGCCGCGCCCACGTCCGCGCGGGCGACAGCGTGGTAGTGACGGCCATGGACCACCACTCGAACCTCGTGCCGTGGCAGATACTGTGTCAGGAGAAGGGCGCGACGCTGCGCATGGTGGAGATCACCGAGGACGGACGGATCGACCTCTCCGATTACGGGCGCGCGCTGGAGCGGCGACCCAAGATTGTCGCGTTCCCGTATGTCTCGAACGCGCTCGGCACCGTGAATCCCGCCGCGCAGCTGGCCCGGCTGGCGCACGCGGTGGGCGCGGTCGTCGTGGTCGACGGGGCGCAGTCGACCCCCCACCTGAGGGTCGACGTGCAGGCGCTCGACTGCGACTTTTACGCCCTCTCAGGCCACAAGATGCTCGGGCCCATGGGCTCGGGGGCGCTGGTGGCGAAGCCGGAGCTGCTCGACGCCATGCCGCCCTACCACGGCGGCGGCGAGATGATCTCCCGTGTCTGGGACGACCATTCGACCTACAACACGATTCCGCACAAGTTCGAAGCCGGTACGCCGAACGTGGAGGGGGCAGTCGGCCTGGCGGCGGCCATCGCGTATTTGGAGGGCGTGGGCCCCGAGCGGATCGCGGAGCACGAGCAGGCGCTCGCCGCGGCCGCGATCGAGCGGCTCGCGCAGATCGAGGGCGTGACGGTGTACGGCCCGCGCGACCACCGGGCGGGCGTCGTCTCGTTCACGTACGGCGACATCCACCCGCACGACATCGCAACCATCCTCGACCAGGACGGCATCTGCATCCGCGCCGGGCATCACTGCGCCCAGCCGTTGATGCGGCGGCTCAACGTCCCCGCCACCGCGCGCGCCTCGTTCTATCTCTACAACGGATTGGACGACGTCGACGTCCTCGCCGGCGGGCTCGTCAAGGCGGGAGCCCTCTTTGGATACGTCCCCGCCTGATCCGCAGCTCAGCGCCCTCTACCAGGACCTGATCCTCGATCACTACCGGCGCCCCCGGAACAAGGGCACGCTGGACGACGCGACGCACGCGGTGTCGCTCAACAACCCGCTGTGCGGGGACGAGATCGATCTGCAGCTGCGCGTGGACGGCGACGTCATCAAGGAAGCGCGTTTCATCGGCCGGGGCTGCTCGATCAGCCAGGCGGCCGCGTCGATGATGACGCAGCTCCTCAAGGACCGGTCGATCCCGCAGGCGCTCGCGCTGGCCGACCGCATGAGCGCCATGATGCACGGTGACGAAGCCGCCGCGCGGGACAAGGCGCTGGGCGAGCTGCGGGCGCTCGCCGGCGTTTCCAAGTTTCCGGTCCGCGTCAAGTGTGCCCTCCTCCCCTGGAATGCGTTGACGGACGCGATAAAGGCGTGACGAGGCTACATTAGCCTCGCACCCATGACGTCCCCTGCCCCCGCCTCCAACCCGATCCTGGTGCTCGACCGGGTCCGCAAAGCGTTCGCCGGACATACCGCCGTTGACGACCTGTCGCTTGCCGTGCCCGCGGGCGTCATTTACGGCCTGCTCGGTCCAAACGGAGCCGGCAAGACGACTACGATCCGGATGATCTTGGACATCCTCCAGCCCGATGCCGGCTCGGTACGGTTGTTCGGGGCGCCGGCGGGGGGCCGGATGCACGCCGAGCGGATCGGCTATCTCCCCGAGGAGCGCGGCCTGTACCGCAAGATGCGCGTGCTCGACGTGCTGGTGTTCCTCGGCGAGATGAAAGGGATGGAGCGGCGGCGCGCGCGCCAGCGCGCCGGCGAATGGCTCGAGCGGCTCGGGCTGGCGGAGTGGCGCATGCGCCGGATCGACGAGCTGTCGAAGGGGATGCAGCAGAAAGTGCAGTTCATCTCCACCATCCTGCACGAGCCCGCGCTGGTGGTGCTGGACGAGGCGTTCGCCGGCCT
>Ga0070698_100001471_pt1 | contig 26153 bp, 21 predicted proteins | sample KBSK1502metaG_FD_65477 | JGI IMG/M metagenome (GOLD analysis project Ga0070698, IMG submission 65477) | Corn, switchgrass and miscanthus rhizosphere microbial communities from Kellogg Biological Station, Michigan, USA - KBS K1-50-2 metaG | ecosystem: Host-associated > Plants > Roots >... | reverse complement strand
CGGAACAGCCAGTCGCCCCACTCGAAGCTCAAAAACATCGGCACCATGACCAGCCCAGCTCCGGCCGGCGCCGGCGCCCCGGTAAAGAAGGGGGCACCGTATGACGCCGTTTCATGGGCAGCCTCGGTATTGAACCGCGCGAGACGAAGAGCACAGCAAACGGCAAACAGCAGCACGATCGCCCAGCCGAGACCGTGCAGGTCGGACAAGGTCCACAGATAAAGCACGGCCGCCGGCGCGACGCCGAAGCTGACGAAGTCCGAGAGGCTGTCGAGCTCGGCGCCGAAGCTCGAGGTTGCCTTCAGCAGGCGGGCCATGCGCCCGTCGAGACCATCGAAGACGCCGGCGGCGATGATCGAGAAAACCGCGGCCTCGAAATTGCCGCCCAACGCAAACCGTATCGCCGTCATCCCGGCGCACAGCGCCAGAAGAGTGAGAACGTTGGGAACCATGCGGTTGACCGACAGATCGGAGAGCGGGCGCACCCGCATCCTCGGCCGCCGCGATCTGGCCGGACGCATCCTCAAGGTTCTTCTCCCGCTCTCGTCAAATCGTCTCATTGCATCATACCCTGGCGCGGCGGCTCCTCGGCGAGACGGTCGGCGAGTACGGTTTCGCCTCCCACCATCCGCTGCCCGACCACGACCAGCGGGACATAAGGTGGCGGGCAGTAGATGTCGACTCGCGAGCCGAAGCGTATGATGCCGACCCGCTGGCCGGTTGCGACCTGCTGGCCTTCGCGGAGATCGCAGACGATGCGCCGTGCCACGAGCCCCGCGATCATTACAAAGACGATCTCGGGGCCGTCCGGCGGGGTGATGCGTACCGCCAAGCGTTCGTTGCCCTCGCTTGCCTTGTCGAGGCTCGCATTGACGAAACGACCCTTGATGTAGCGCATTCTCGCCACCCTGCCGCCGATCGGAGCACGGGTGACATGCACATCAAAGATGTTGAGGAAAACCCCGATCCGGGCAATCGCCGCATCGCTGATCGCGAGCTCCGGCGGTGGCGTTACCGCAGCCACAGACACGACGATCCCGTCGGCCGGGCTGACAAGCAGACCGGATCGGGTCGGGGTGACGCGCCATGGGTCGCGGAAGAAATAGGCGATCCATAATGTGGCTATCGTGGCGAGCCAGCCGGCGGGAGGCCAGAACAAGAAAAACAGAATTGTCGCCAGCCCCCCGGCAAGAACAAACTTGAATCCATCCGGGTGAAGCGGGGCGAGAACGCGTCGCAGCACGAAGCGGATCAGCTCCCTTCACGACGCCAAGCCGCGAGCAGCCCGCCGACGATCAGCAATAGCGCTGCAAAGCCCGGCAGCAGAGGCATTTCGCTGAAACCGGTCACGGTGTAGTCGCCGTTGGCGCGAAAGCCCATCCAGCTCCGTCCCGATGCGGGCCGATCGGGTGAGACCCGGCGGATGTCCGGAATGGTCCCGGAACCGGCCCAGAAGATGCCGCCGCCGCTCGCGGCGACAATCGGGGCGAGCTTCTCCGGCGTGGTGCGGACATCGGCGAATTCGACCGGGTTGAGCGGGCCCGCGGCGGCAAGGGCGGTGCGATTGCCGTCGGTCACCCGGTAGAGCCCCATCTCGCTGATCGGCAGGCTGCCCGAGCTGCGCCCGCCACTCTCCGGCGTCAATGTCAGGCTGCGGCTGGAGCCGTCAGGCGCCGTCACATTGATGGGGCGCTCATCCGGCTCAAGAGATTGCCGGGTAACGACGATCCGGTCGCCTTCGACCATCGCGCGCAAATCGTTTTCCTCCAGGTCAGGCTCTTTCATCAGCCAATAGGCAAGTCGCCGCAACAGCTCCGCCTGAGGCCCGCCTCCCTCGAAACCCCGAGCCCAAAACCACATCTGGTCGGAGAGCAGCTGCGCTACCCGGCCTTGCCCAACACGGTCGAGCACGAGAAGCGGCTCGCCGTGATCGCCGCTCATGATCGTGACCCCGCGTTGTACATGCGAATCGACCTGGCGGAACCAGCGTCCCCAACTGGGTTCGCCGCCCGGCGAGCCGGAACCTGGAAGATCTTCGCTCACCGGATGACGGCGGCCCAAATCAGTCAGCTGCGGCTTGAAGCCTTCCTCATACACATCACCGGTCGGCTCGGTCGGCAATATCGTCCCAAGCGGGCTGCGGGAGAGGCTCATCGGCGTACCAAAACTCGGGCCTGCCGCTTCGAGAAAGGCACCACCGTTGCGGACATAACGCGCGACGTTTTCGAGATAAGCCTGCGGGATGACCCCCCGGCGGCTGTAGCGGTCGAAAATGATCAGATCGAATTCGTCGAGCTTGACGTCGAATAGCTCGCGGATCGGAAAGGCGATCAACGACAGCTCGCGGATCGGCGTTCCGTCCTGCTTTTCAGGCGGCCGCAGGATCGTGAAATGGACGAGATCGACCGACGGATCGGATTTGAGGATGTTGCGCCAAACGCGCTCGCCGGCATGCGGCTCACCCGATACCAGCAGCACCCGCAAGCGGTCGCGCACGCCATTGACCACGACAACGGCACGATCGTTGTCGAGGGTCAGCTCGCGGGGTCCAGGCTCGACCGCCAGCTCGAGAATATTGGGTCCGCCGTGGTCGATCGACAGCGTCAGCGGAACATCGCGGCCGACCGGAACCGAGATCTGACGCGGAGCACCGCCATCCTTGCGCAGAGTGACCATGGCTTGCCCGGCGCTCGTGTCCTGCTTCCCAGCCGAACTCTCGGGTAGGTCCTCGACGCGGATCTTCAGTGAAGAGTCTTTCCCGACTAGCCCAAAGCTCGGCGCTTGGGCGACGACGAGCCGCCGGTCTCCCTCATCAGGGCGGCCGGAGAGAAGCACATGGAGCGGCCCGCCGAGCGCTTCGGCCGCCGCTTTCGTGTCACCAGCGGGCACGTCGTGCACTTGCCCATCGGTTACCATGACGATGCCGGCGAGCCGTTGGCGAGGGACGTCCGACATCGCCCGGTTGAGCGCCGTGAACAGCCGGGTCCCGTCATCGCCGGCACCCGGCTGCGGTTTCCCCGCCCGGATTATTCGCAGGTCGAGATCGCGTTCGCGCCCGAGGCGGTCGCTTAGTGCCGCCAGTGCCGCGTCAGTCGCGCGCTGGCGATCACCGATACGTTGGCTCGGGGATTCGTCGACCACGATGATCGCGGTGTCGCGCTGAGGCGAGCGTTTTTCTTCGATCACCGATGGGTTGACGAGCGCGGCCAGCAGAATGAGCACGGCGACCGTGCGCCACAGCAAGCCTCGCGCACGGCGCATGACTCCGAACCCGAGACAGAGGACGCAAACAGCAGCGAACAGCGCGATCGCCCACCACGGCAGGAGCGGTGTCGAGGCCAGAGAAAATGCGCTGCCCGTCATTGGCCCAGACGCTCCAGGATCGCCGGCACATGTACCTGGTCCGACTTGTAGTTTCCGGTCAGCACGTACATGACCAGGTTGATCCCGAACCGCATCGCCATTTCGCGCTGCGGCTCGCCGCCGGGAACGACAGCGAAAGCCGCGCGGCCTTGCCCGTCGACGGCCCAAGCACCGGCCCAATCGTTGGCGCCGACGATGACACTGGAGACACCGTCATTAACGCGGTCTTCAACCGGTTCGACCCACAATGTCCCGACATTCCAGCGCCCCGGAAAATCGTGCAGCAGATAGAAGGATTTGGTCAGTACATGGTCGGGCGGGATCGGCACCAGAGGGGGCATCTTGACGCCGGCCACGAGACGGCGCAGCCGCTGCGTCGACGATATCGCGCCGCCGACCGGGGCTGGAGTCTGGTCATTGGCGTCACGCGTATCGAACAGGATTGTCCCTCCGGTTTCAAGGTAGCGGTTGATCCGCTCGACTGCCCGCGGCGATGGCGCCGCCTGCGTCGAAACCACTGGCCAATAGAGCAGCGGGAAGAAGATCAGCTCGTCACGCTCGAGATCGACCGCCAGCGGCTCAGCGGTCTCGACTGCGGTACGGCGGTTCAACGTGGCGGTCAGACCGAGCAGACCGGCGCGGCTCAGCGCGTCAGTCTCCTGGTTCCCTGTTTGAATATAGGCTAAACGCAGCTCGGACGTCGCCTGGACGACAAAGGCGTCATCGGAGCGTGCCACAGATGAACCGCCGAGAACCGCCAGGATCACCACGGCAGCGAGTCGTGCCGGACGCCGTCGCAGCAAACCACGCAGCGTGTATGCGATCACAAGATCCACGAGCGCGAGCAGCAGTGCTACGGTTAGCAGCGGCGGTCGAAGGTCGATTTCGCGGCCGATCCCGAAGGTCTCGCGCACAACTCCCTGTGGGAGATGATCGATGGGGCGCAAATCTTTGATGCCGGTTGAGAGATTTAGCGCACGTCGAGCGTCCGCCGTCCCATAAAATCCGGGCGGGTGCCGGGGCGAAGCCGCCGTGGTGGCCATCTCCCTCCCGAGGATCGGGCGTGCGGCCGAGGGAGCCCGCTGCAACCGGCCAAACCCGTCAAGGGTCTCGACCGGCGGCAGAGCGTCCTCGCCTGCTTCGGTTATGCCCTGGCTCATCGCCTCGACCCGCCGCAGCATCTCAAGGAAAAGGCCGGACAGGGCCAGGTTCGACCAGTCCGCGTTTGCCGTTGTATGAACGAGGACGATCCAACCCTGGCCCCGCTTCTCGGCCGTGACCAGCGGTGTGCCGTCAACTAGCCGTGCCCAGGTCTTGTTCGCAAGATCGAGGTCTGGCTCAGCCAGCACCTGACGCGACACTGTCACATCGGCAGGGACTGCTAGCCCCACAAACGGGCTATCCGGTGTAAAGGGAGCCAGTTTCGCCGGTTGTTCCCAAGACAGCGCTCCCCCGATCGTGCGCCCGCCGCCGTGGCGCAGCCGCACCGGCAGCAAATGATCTCCCTGCTCGGCGAGGTGCGGTCCGGCGAAACGCAGCAGCAGCCCGCCGCTCTCAATCCACTTTCCAATGGCCGCTTCTTCCGCCGCGGAATCGGGCCCCGTATCCGAGAAAATCAACACGGCGAGCTCGCGCTTCAGCAGATCCGAAACGCTGCCGCGACGTATTTCAGTGAATGGACCGAGCGCCCGCTCGACGTAATAGTTTTGCGCAAGTAGAGGCTGTCCCTTGGTGTTCGCTGCAGCAACGATCCCGACTGGACGCCGCCGCCACCGCTCGTCGATCAGCAGCACTGCGCCGGCCGATTGATCGCCTTCGATTTCAATCCGAGAAATCCGGTTTCTGAGCTCGCTCGGAAAAGCCAGCAGTACATCCGCCGCCTTCGCTCCCGGCTCGATCGTTGTGGCCTGGCGAGCGAGCAGGCGGCCGTCGTCTCCGCTGGCACGAATTTGATAGAGCCGCGGTGCGGGTGTCGGTACAGAGCGCACCACGACCGCGACATCCTGCGCGTTGGGGTCGCCAGCAGCCAGCATCAGAGGCGCCTCGGCCGCTGGTGCAGCGAGGTAGCGCAGGCTACCTCGCTTGGCGAGATACGCGGCAAGTTCCTTATACCCGTCGCCATCGGAGAGTTCGTCGCTGAGCCAAATAGCGGAGCTTGTGTCGGGCAGAGAAAGCATTTCGAGCCGAGCCAGCGCCGCCCGCCGGTCGACTGGCCACGGTTTCGGCAGCAGTGACTCGATCGCGGCCCGAGCATCCGCAGCCCGCATCGGCGTCAACCCGGCTGGAGGTTCATCGGTCCCCGTCGGGGCAGTCGTGACAAGAACCACTTGCCGGTCCTCGCGGTCCGCTTGAGCCAGCAGGTTGTTGAGCGCCGCTTGCCGGGCCGGCCAGTCGCGCGCTGCCGCCCAGCCATCATCGACGACAAAGATGATCGGACCGGAAGAAGGAAGGCGCGCCTGGGGGTTAAGAAGCGGATGAGCCACGCCCAGCATCACCAGTGCGGCAAGCGCCATGCGCAGCAGGATCAGCCAGACTGGGGTCCTGGCCGGTGTCTCTTCACGCGGGACCAGTCCCAGCAGCAGGCGGATTGCCGGAAAGGCGATCCGGCGCGGCGCCGGTGGCATGACCCGCAACAGCCACCAAATGATCGGTAGCCCGGCTAATGCCACAAGCAGCCACGGTGAGACGAAGGCTAAGGAGCCGAGCGCCAACATCACCTAATTCCCACGCATGCCGATGTCCCCCTCTGCGCTGGCTTGTGGGGGAGAGAGCGATTTCGAGGAGATGCTCTGCCGGCCATGTTTATCCTCGCCAGTCGGCTGACAGCGCGGCATACAACGCCAGTAAGGCGAGGTTCGGTGGGCGATCGGTGCGGTGATAGCCGAAACTCCAGCCAAGCGCGGCCGCAGCTGCGGCCAACCCGTCGCGATGGCGTTGGAACCGGCCGGCATAATCGCCGCGAATGCTCTCGACGCGGCTGATGACCAACTCGTCGCGGTCCTCGATGCCCTCAAAGCGAACGCGTCCTTCGAAAGGCAGATCTTCCTCTGCCGGATCGACGACCTGCAACAGATGACCTTTAAGTCCAGCTGCGGCAAAGCGCGCGATCGCGGCATTGACGGTATCGAGCGGCGACAGAAAGTCGCCGATCAGCACAAGCTGTGCCGCGCGCGGCACCGGCTCAAAAGCGGGCACGCTATCAGGCTCTGGCTGGCTGCGACCGATCAACTCGGCGACCCGCGTCAGCGCGACGCGGCCGCTCATCGGCGAAATGCCGCTGCCCAGCACGGTCAAGCGTTCTCCGCCGCGCACCAGAAGGCTCGCCAGTGCGACAAGGAGCAGTTCGGCGCGGTCGCGTTTCGTCGGCCACTCGGCACCGGCAATATAACCTGCCGAGGTATAATCCATCGAGCCCGAGGCATCCCGCCATAACCACACACTCTGCGCGGCTTCCCATTCGGTCTGGCGGACATAAAGCCTCTGTGACTTGGCGCTCTCACGCCAGTCGATCCGCGCCGCGGCATCGCCCGGTTCGTATTGGCGGAATTGCCAGAATGTCTCGCCTTGGCCGACACGCCGGCGCCCATGCACACCTTGCGCCACAGTAACGGCGACACGCTCGGCTGCAACGAGGAGTGGCGGCAAAACGGCGGCGGATTGTTCGGCGCGGTCACGCAACGCGCCGGGCTCAGTAGCACGGCGCGGCGAAAAGCCGGCATCCGAACGCAATTGAGTTAGACTCAACGGAACGGCGCTGAAATCTGCTCGATGACCCGAGCCACAGTGACACCCTCAGCACGGCCGGCAAAGCTCACCGCCATGCGGTGCCGCAACACCGGCGGCGCCAGCGCGATCACATCGTCGGTCGATGGGCTGAACCGGCCATCGATCAGGGCGCGCGCACGGCAGGCGAGCATCAATGCTTGGCTGGCACGCGGTCCCGGGCCCCACGAAACAAAGCGTCGGACACCATCGAGGACCGTCTCGTCCGGCCTTCCGGAGCGCACCAGCGAGAGGATCGCCTCGACGACGCTCTCGCCGACCGGGATACGGCGCACCAGGCGCTGCGCGGCCACGAGCTCGGCGACATTCATGGCCGGCCGTGGCCGATCCTCGGCGATCCCGGTCGTCGCTATGAGCATTTGCCGCTCGGCCTCGAGGTCGGGGTAATCGACATCGATTTGCAGGAGGAAACGGTCTAGCTGGGCTTCGGGCAGCGGATAGGTACCCTCTTGCTCAAGCGGGTTCTGGGTTGCCAATACGTGAAACGGCCGAGGCAAGGGATGATATTGACCGGCAATCGAGACGCGTCCCTCCTGCATCGCCTGTAGGAGCGCCGATTGCGTACGCGGGCTCGCCCGGTTGATCTCGTCGGCCATCAGCAGCTGGCAGAAGACCGGGCCAGGAATGAAGCGGAACGAGCGCCGTCCCGTCTCGCTCTCCTCAAGAACTTCGGAGCCGAGGATATCGGCCGGCATAAGGTCGGGCGTGCATTGAATGCGCTTCTCATCGAGTCCGAGGATCGCCCCTAAGGTCTCGACCAGGCGGGTCTTGGCGAGACCGGGAACCCCGATCAGCAACGCATGCCCGCCGCACAACAAGGTGATCAAGGCTTGCTCGACCACCTCGCGCTGTCCAAAGATGATCTCGCCGATACGTTCGCGGACGAGGCTGAGGCTCCGCCCCAGGGATTCGACCTCGGCGACGAGATCGGCGGAGGAGACGTTGATGGGTGCAGTGGAAGTCAAACAGTCAGTTCCCTCTTTAAGCTCTGCAGCAGGTACAAACCTGACGGAAAACGCAGGTTCCGGCAATTCCTCTCCAATTCTGGTTCCGAGTGACAGCCAGCGACCGTTGATTGACTGCGGCGATCTCGATATGCGGATCGCTCGCGACGGCACTTGGTATTATCGCGGGTCTCCCATCGGTCGTCTGGCCCTGGTCAAACTCTTCGCCTCCGTTTTGCGCCGTGAGGCGGATGGTCGTTATTGGCTCGTCACTCCGGCAGAGCGCGGCCGCATCGAGGTCGAGGACGCGCCCTTCCTCGCGGTGGAGCTGACGGTCGAAGGCGAAGGACACGACCGGGAACTAATGTTCCGCACCAATCTCGACGAATTTGTGACGGCGGGGTCCGCCAATCCGTTGCGCGTCAAGACCGCTGCGAGCGGTGAGCCGAGACCCTATATTCTGGTGCGCGACTGCCTCGAGGCGAAGCTCGCGCGGTCGGTATTCTATGAGCTCGTCGACCACGGCACGGAGGAATGGGTGGGGGGCGCGCTTCAATTCGGGGTGTGGAGCAAGGGGATCTTCTTTCGGTTGGGCGAACCCGGACCGGATTGGGATTGACATCCAAGAGAACCGCGCCAGCCAGAGGATCAGGGCCATTTCATTGCAGCTAAATAACTCCTTTACCCCAGACCAGGCTATTGAACGCTTCCTGCAGTTGGGTCTACCCGGCAGGCGTGGCTTTGGAGGCGCTGCCGATCCGGCGGAAGCCGCTGCCATCAGGGCGGCCACCCGCGGCGACCACGATCTCAATCCCGGAATGACGCCGCCGAGCGTGGCGTTGCGGGCTGCGGCGGTGCTGGTTCCGCTCATCAATCGCGCCGAGGGCATGTCTGTGCTGCTGACCCAGCGCACCCCGCATCTAAGCGCGCACGCCGGACAGATTTCGTTTCCGGGAGGGCGCATCGAGGAAAGCGACGCGGATGCTACGGAGGCGGCATTGCGCGAGACCGAGGAGGAGGTCGGGCTGACGCGGGACCATGTGAAGGTGATCGGCCGACTCGACACCTACGTGACCGGAACGGGCTTTGAGATCACCCCGGTGGTCGGCATCGTCAAAGTGCCCTTCTCGCTCGCGATCGACCCGTTCGAGGTGGCCGAGGTGTTCGAAGTGCCCCTCTCTTTTGTTCTCGACCCGGCCAATCACCGGCGCATGACGCGCGATGTTGAGCACCGCACCCGGATCTTTTTCGTGCTGCCCTTCGAGAACCGGAACATCTGGGGTGCGACAGCCGGGATGCTCGTGAACCTGGCCGAGGTGCTCGCCGGTTGAGGAGCCCATGCTGCGGGTCTTTCTCACGATCGTCTTACCGCTTCTCCTCCCCACGGCCCTATATCTGCTGTGGATCGGCACCTTGGGCTCCTCGCCAGAGGGCGGCGCTATCCCGTGGACCGCTGTGCCGTGGATCTGGTTGGCCGGTGCCGGCGCAGTATTGCTAGCGATTGTGCTCTTTGTCGTGACGGTCCATTTCGGCGCACCGCAGGAGGGGGTCTATGTGCCGCCTCGCTGGCAGGGTGATCGGATCGTCCCTGGTCACATCGAACCGCAGCCTGACCGATGACGGAGGTCAAAAAGCCGTATCGGATCGGTGTCCAGCCCTGGATGGTCGAGCCGGCGACGCTAGCCGTGCTCGGGGCGTTGTCCGCAAGCGGAGTGAAAACACGGTTTGTTGGCGGATCGGTTCGCGACGCGCTGCTGGATCGGCCGATTGGCGATATCGATATTGCCACTCCGGCAACTCCCGAACGGGTCATCGAGCTGTTGGAGAAGCATGGCATCAAGGTCGTGCCGACGGGTCTCTCTCACGGGACGGTGACCGCGATCACCGGGACCCCACCGCGTCATTTCGAGATCACGACCCTGCGCCGCGACGTCGAAACCTTCGGCCGCCGTGCCCGCGTCGCTTTCGATGCGGATTGGGCCGCGGATGCAGCCCGGCGCGATTTCACGATCAATGCAATCTTTTTGGACCCGGACGGCACGATCCACGATCCGGTTGGCGGCCTGGCCGATTTGCAGGCGCGCCGGATCCGCTTCGTCGGCGATCCCGCCACCCGCATCGCCGAGGACGTGCTGCGTCTTTTGAGGTACTACCGCTTCGAGGCGCGCTTCGGGACCGGGGGCGGCGATCCGCAGGCCCGTGCCGCCTGCCGCGCCGCGGCCCATCTGTTGCCGCAACTATCGGCCGAGCGCGTCGCTCAGGAGCTCGTCAAGCTGCTCGAGACCCCCGATCCCATCCCAGCGCTGCGGATGATGCAGGAAGATGGCGGGCTCGCGGTGATCCTGCCCGAGGCTGGTCGGCTCGATCGCTTGCAGCGGATGATCGCGATCGAGCCGGACCCCGACCCGCTGCGCCGACTGGCTGCGCTGATCGAGGTGGACGCAACAGGCGCCGACGCGGTCGCCGAGCGCCTACATTTCTCCAACGCATGGCGCGACCGGCTGCGCGGTCTTGTCGCGCCCTGGCGTGTTGATCCGCTGGGGAACCCTTCGGCTCAGCGGCAAGCACTCTACCGGATCGGCACCGAGCGGTACCGTGATTGCGCCCTGTTGATTGCAGCAGAGGGTGGGATGACCCATGACCGGCTCGCCGAGCTGCTCGCCCTCGCCCGGAACTGGACGCCGCCAGTCCTTCCGCTCACCGGACGCGATGTCACCGCCCTCGGAATCTCCCCAGGGGAGCGTGTTGGCCGGCTTCTCGACGCGGCGCGCGACTGGTGGGAAGGAGGCGATTTTACCGCCGACCGCACCGCCTGCCTCACTCATCTCAAAGAACTGGCGGCCGGCGGCCTGTGATCGACTGGCGCAATATTGCGCCAATTTCATCTACGCGCGGAACCACTGCCCCCTATTGGTGAGACCCCTTGACCGGACGCCCTCAACGCCTAATTACGGCTCGAAAGACGGAGCCACCAGAATTCGCCGAGAGCGCCACGTCACAGGATTGGGCGCTGATCGGGGCTCCCAAAAATCGATAGGGTGGAAGCGCTGCCGTAGCCCTAGGTCACGTGCTGGTCCGACCGAATACCGCGCCCTTCAGCCGATAGGAAGACCGCATAATGTCGGGCCGCCGGCCTGAACGTCGAAAGACTCACATCGCAACCGGGCGCCCACCCTTCGAGCGTATTGCACTAATATTGCAAGGTGGTGGCGCGCTCGGCGCCTATCAGGCGGGTGTCTACCAAGCCCTGGCGGAAGCCAATCTGCATCCCGACTGGGTTGCCGGGATTTCGATTGGCGCCATCAACTCGGCGTTGATCGCTGGCAACGCCCCGCAAAAACGTGTCGAAAGATTGCGGGAATTCTGGGAAGCGATCTGCATGCCACCGTTTGGGATTCCGGATCTGAAGTGGTTCGAAGTCAAGGGCGAGTTCACTCATAGCCTCGTCAATCAGGCGCGCTCACTCGGAGCACTGTTGGGCGGCGCACCAAATTTCTTCAAACCGCGGATACCGCCACCATTTCTTCAGCCGAACGGGACCCTGGAAGCAATCAGCTATTACGACGTCGCACCGCTAAGAGCGACGCTTGAGCGGCTGGTCGACTTCGAACTGATCAACGCGCACGAAATGCGTTTCAGCGTCGGCGCGGTCAATGTGCGCACCGGTAATTTTGTCTACTTCGACAACACCACCTATCAGATTTGCCCGGAACATGTGATGGCCAGCGGCTCGCTGCCGCCCGGTTTCCCGGCAACCGAAATCGAAGGCGAATATTATTGGGACGGCGGCCTCGTTTCCAATACACCGCTGCAATGGGTGCTCGACAGCCGGCCCGGACAGGACACACTCGCCTTTCAAATCGATCTCTGGAGTGCGCGTGGCGAGTTCCCGCGCAATCTGGCCGAGGCCGAGACGCGCCAGAAGGAAATTCGTTACTCCAGCCGCACCCGCATGGCGACCGATCAATTCAAGAAGAAGCAGATTTTGAGACGCGCGGCAGCTCACCTTCTCGCCAAGATCCCCCGGGAATTGCGGCAGACGCCAGAGGCCGAGATGCTGGCTTTGGAGGCGGACGAAAAAGTCTACAACCTCATCCAGTTGATCTACCATTCGAAAAATTACGAAGGAAACTGCAAAGACTACGAATTTTCACGCCGTACGATGGAGGAGCATTGGGGGTCCGGCTATAACGACGCGGTCCGTACTCTGCGCCACCCAGAGGTGCTGCAACGCCCACAAGAAATGGACGGCGTCTTCACCTTCGATCTCGCGCGCGACGGCCGCGAATAGGTTTTTCGGACTACGATCGTCATTGAGGAGACTCGACAGATGAAGCTCGCCGAGGTTCGCCGCAACGCCTTTGCCATGCCGCTCAACGACCCCGCCTATCCGCCGGGTCCGTATAAATTCTACAATCGCGAATTTGTGGTGATCACCTACCGTACCGACCCAGACAAATTGCGCGCGGTGGTCCCTGAGCCGTTGGAGGTGATGGGCGACACCGTGGCGTACGAATTTATTCGCATGCCGGACTCGACCGGCTTTGGCGATTACACCGAAACGGGCCAGGTGATCCCAGTGCGCTTCACGACGAGGGATGGTACGGTGCAGGAAGGCGGCTATGTCCACGCCATGTACCTCGACGACAACGCGCCGATCGCCGGCGGGCGTGAGATCTGGGGTTTTCCGAAAAAGCTGGCGCAGCCAAAGATAACACACGAAGGTGATGTCGTTGTCTGCACCTTGCACTACGGCTCGGTGCTGTGCGTCTCCGCTACAATGGGCTTCAAACATCGCGAGATCGACCGGGCCCCGCTGCTGAAGGCGCTCGCCAGACCGAATTTCATGCTCAAGATCGTCCCGCATGTCGACTGCACGCCGCGGATCTGCGAGCTGGTCCGCTACTACATGGAAGACGTCACACTGAAGGGGGCCTGGGCGGGACCGGCGGCCATTCAGCTCTTCGAGCATGCGCTGTGCGATGTGGCGCGGCTGCCGGTGCGCGAGGTCGTTTCGGCCGTGCACTACGTGACGGATCTGACGCTCGGCCTCGGCGAAGTCGTGTTCGATTACCTAAAGGACGCCTGAATTCAGCCTGAAAGGATACTGCAATGGCCCGTTTCGATGGAAAGGTGGCTATCATCACCGGTGCGGCAAGCGGCATTGGCAAGGAGATCGCCTTGCGTTTTGCCGCCGGGGGCGGCAGACCGGTCATCGCCGATCTCAATCTCGACGCAGCGGATGCCACGGCGCGGGAGATCAAGGCAAAGGGCGCTGATGCATTTGCCGTCGGCATGAACGTGGCCGACGAAGCAGCAGTGGAAAAGGGTGTTGCCGACACTGTGACGAAATATGGCCGGATCGATGTGCTGGTCAGCAATGCCGGGATCCAGATTGTCAAGCCGGTTGTGGATTTTCCGTTCGCCGACTGGAAGAGGCTGCTGGCGATCCACCTAGACGGTGCTTTCCTGACAACAAAGGCCTGTCTCAAGCACATGTACGCCGCCAAATCCGGCAGCATCATTTATATGGGCTCGGTGCACTCCAAGGAGGCGTCGGTTCTGAAGGCGCCGTACGTCACTGCCAAACACGGGCTGTTAGGACTGTGCCGGGTCGTCGCTAAAGAAGGTGCTCAGTACAATGTGCGCGCCAACGTCGTCTGTCCCGGCTTTGTGCGCACCCCGCTGGTCGACAAGCAGATCCCCGAGCAGGCCAAAGAACTCGGCATCAGTGAAGAGGATGTGATCAAGCACGTGATGCTGAAGGACACTGTGGACGGCGAATTCACAACCACCGAAGACGTCGCCGAAGCGGTGCTATTTTTTGCCAACTTCGAGACCAATGCATTGACCGGCCAGTCGCTCGTCGTCAGCCACGGCTGGTTCATGGAGTAGCAAGCTTTTCCGTATCAGCCGCGACGGCTGCCGATGACCTGCGCGCCACGGATGGTGCGCCAGACCCGTTCGGGAGTCGCCGGCATATCGATGTGATCGATGCCGAGGGGCGAAAGCGCATCGACGATCGCATTGATGATGGTCTGCGGGGCGGCAATGCACCCGGCTTGTCCCGAGCCCTTGACACCGAGCGGGTTGGCGCCAGTCGGCAGTTCGGCAAGGGTGATGTCGAAGGATGGCAGATCATCGGCTCGGGGCAAGGCGTAGTCCATCAGCGATCCGCTCAACAATTGGCCCGAGCCGGCATCGTAGACCGTGTGTTCCAGGAGAGCCTGACCGATCCCCTGGGCGACCCCGCCCTGGACCTGGCCGGAGGTCAGCATTGGATTGATCAAACGCCCATAATCGTCGACCACGGTGTATCGCTCCAGGGACACCAGCCCGGTCTCGGGGTCGATTTCGACCTCGGCGATGTGGCAGCCGTTCGGAAACGTGAACGTGTCCAACTGATTGAAAACGTAGCTGTCGAGACCGGGCGCAATTCCTTCCGGAATATTGGCAGGGTCGGTTGCAGCACGGGCAGTTGCGAGCAAATCCAACCCGCGCTCCGTTCCTTGCACCCTGAACCGGCCAGCCGAGAATACGACATCGGCAATATCGGCCTGCAGGAGGCCGGCCGCGATCGCACGGCCTTTCTCGATGACCGTTTCCGCCGCCTTCACGAGGACTGTGCCGCCCTGGTGCATCGAGCGGGCGCCGCCGTGGCCGGCGCCGCTTTTCACTGTTCTCGTATCGGCCTGGACCAGGCGGAAGGTCTCCACCGGCAGACCCAGCAGTTCTGCGGCGATCTGCGGGTAACTGGTTTCGTGGCCTTGACCGTTCGATTGGGTGCCGAGGACCAGTGAGACTTGGCCATCCGGATTGAACCGGATTTCCGCCCCTTCGTTGGGCGTGCCGCGCGCCGTTTCGAGAAAGCACCCGACCCCGAGCCCGCGCAACCGGCCGCACGCCGCCGAAGCCGCGCGCCGCGCAGCGAAATCGGCATCCCGGGCCCGAGCCAGCGCATCGTCGAGATTGGCCGCAAAACGCCCGCAGTCGATCGGCATGCCCAAGGCGCTGCGATAGGGAAATTCGGCAATCAGATTGCGCCGCCGCAGATTTATCCGATCAAAACCGGTTTGCCGTGCGGCGATGTCGATCAGGCGCTCGATGATGTAATTGGCTTCGGGCTTGCCGGCGCCGCGATAGGCATCGATCGGCACGGTGTTGGTGAAGGCACCGCGTACATCCATGAATATGGCAGGAATTGCATAGACACCACCCATTGCCGTGGCGGGCGAATTGGTCGAGCTGCCAGGGCCGTTCGACGACAGATAGGCGCCGAGGTTTGCCACAGTCGACACTTCGAGCGCGAGAAACCGGCCGTTCGCGTCGAGCGCCAAACGCGCCGTCGTGTGGTTGTCGCGGCCTTGGGTGCCGCTGACAAATTCCTCGGCGCGGTCGGCAACCCACTTGACCGGCCGCCGGAGCCGTCGCGCCGCCCACAAGACGAGCACCCATTCGGGATAAAGGAAATTCTTCATTCCAAAACCACCACCGACATCGGGTGCGGCCAGGTGGATGCGCTCGGGCGGCAGATGGAAGACCGATTGGGCGAGCTGGTTTCGGATCCCGTGGACGCCTTGTCCGGTCAATAGCAGATGTAGACAGTCGCTCGCCCGGTCATAGCTGCCGATCGCTGCTCTAGGTTCGATCGGTGTTGGGACGACGCGGTTATTCACGAGTTCGATCTCGACGATGTGAGCGGCGCTGGCAAAGGCCGCTCCGGTCGCGCGCCGGTCTCCCCTTTGAAATCGATAAGAGAGGTTTCCCGAGGCTTCGTCCCCGATCTTCGGCGCCTCGGGTGATAGGGCCGCGAGGCCATTCACGACTGCCTCCAGCGGCCGGTATTCGACAGTGATGCGTTCCGCGGCGTCGCGCGCCAGATCGCGGCTCTCCGCGACGATCAGGGCCACCGGATCGCCGACATGACGGGCCCGCTCCCGCGCGAGCGCATATCGTGGCGGCACGATCATCGGATCGACCGTGCTTACCTGGGCGACGCAGGGAAGAGGACCAATGCCTTCGGCGGCGAGGTCCGCTTCGGTGAAGACCCCGAGAATCCCACGGGCTTCGCGCGCTCCCGCGGTCTCGATCCGCTCAATCACTGCATGGGCATGCGGCGAGCGCAGCACATAAGTGTGGACTTCCTCGGGAATTGTGAAGTCCTCGACATATCGGCCGCGGCCGGTCAGAAACCGTTCATCCTCCAGCCGGCGCACCGAACGCCCGCGATCGCCACGTACCATCCGCCTTCTCCGCTCCGGTCCAGTCTCACAAAAGTTACTGGACAACCACCGTCGGCCCTGAATCCTTTTCCGAGATGCGACACGTTTTCAGCGCTCGCGTTTTGGAGAGGAACTCATGGCGATCGCGACAACCTCGTCCAGAGCTCGCCAATCTTTAGTGCAGCATGCGCCGTCATTGGCGCTGTCTTTGGCGGGGACCGCAGTGGTGCTGCTCGCGCTCGGCCCGCTTGGGTGGCGCGCCGGGTGGTGGCACTATCGTTTCGGCCTTCTGACCCTGATGCCGTGGGCGGCCTATTTCGGCGTGGCAGCGCTGGTCGTCTCGGCGGTCAGCATATTACTCGGTCGCTCGCGGATCGGAGCGGGGGGGATCGCGATGGCGGTTGCTGCATTCGCCGTGGGTGCATTGATCGCCTATGTGCCCTGGCATTACGACGGGATGCGGCAGACGGTCCCGCCGGTCAATGACATAACCACGGACACCGAAAATCCCCCGGACTACGTCGCGGTGGTGCCGTTGCGCGCGGCCGAAGGTGCGAATCCGGTCACCTATCAGGGTGCGAAATTTGCCGACCAGCAGAAACGCGCCTATCCCGACATCGCTCCTATGATCATCGAGTTGCCGCCCGATGCGGCGTTTGCCCGGGCGCTCGCCGCCGCGCAACAAATGGGTTGGACGATCGTAGCTGCTGACCAGGCGGCAGGCCGGATCGAGGCAAGCGAGCGGAGCCGTTGGTACGGCTTCACCGACGATATTGTCGTTCGCGTTACCGCGTTGCGCCCTGGCAGCCGCATCGACGTGCGCTCGTCGGCGCGGCAGGGGCGGAGCGATTTCGGCGTCAATGCCGCACGCGTCCGTGCCTACGTTTCCTCTTTGCGCGAAGCCGCGGGCGGCCAGGGCTAGCTCCTTTCATTTCCGTACCGACCTGCTGGATAATTCGGTGAGGCCGCGAGGCAGCCGCCGTCCTTGAAGGGAGAAATGCCTTGATCCGTGTCGCCGGCGCCGGCTGGGCGCTCGCCTTGTGGATGACCGCGGCTCCGGCTTTCGCGCAGAATGCTCCGGAAGCCAAGGATATGGCCTTGGTCGGCTATAACGATACGCAGGGGCGCAGCGCCTATCAGCCAGTGATCCATGAGCAGTTCGGACGCTGGATCGCCTATACCGGCCATCACGGCGGCACCGACGCCGTGCCCAACCCGAAGAACCCGCTGACCGGAGCCGAGGAGGCGAACGGCACCTCGATCGTCGACATCCGCGACCCCTACCACCCGACCGAGGTCGCCTATCACATTCCGGCCGTCGCCGAAAATACCGACAGGCGCTGCATCAAGCTCGACAATGGCGGGCAGCGCTGCAAGGTGGTGATCGAGACAAACAATGTCGAGGTCGACGACCGCGGCTACATCTACATCGTCGACCGCGCCAACACTGGAATGCACATCCTCGAATTGACCGGCGAAGCTCGAAAGATCGTGAATTTTACGAACTAGCTTCACCGATGTACGACTGCCGGCATCCAGTTTACGGCACGTCGGGACAACCGCGCATCGGTCGTCTCCCCGTCGTCGTCCGGTGTGGCCGGCGCCTGTACGAACGCGGCACGGTCGTCGAGGGCGTTGACATTCACGACAGCACGCAGGCCAGCCGCGGTATTGCACACGGCGCCGACATAGACGCCGCACCGCCGGCAAAGCAGATAGTCGGCGGTCCGAGACCCAAATCGGTAAGCCTCGACCAGCAATCAGTCATCTGCCCAAACCTCGAACAGCCCCAACGGGTCCGAGACGGTCCGCGTATTGTGCGCCGGGCAAAAGGAGCAAGAGCAGGCGCGCAACGGGCTGTCTTCGGGTGCTTTGCTGAGCCGCAAACGCGTCCGCATATTGCCGCAATGACAGCCGCCAGAATGCTCCATTTCGATGTCCTCAGCGGTAAGCGTCGAGGTTGTTGACGGCGCCGAGAGCGGTGCCCGAGTGATCGAGCAGTTCGAGCAATTTGGCCGCGATCAGGTAAGGCTCGGCCAGTTTAACGGTCACCGCCGAGCGGCCCGACGGATCGACGACGGAAAGCGTGCTGCTATGGTCGACGACATAAGTCCTGTTGTCGAGCAGCACCCTTCTCGTATTTGACACCAAGGGCATGCGCGGCGTCGGCGATCTGGTCCTGCGTGCCCGTCAGCCCGATAAGCCGTTTGTCGAAGGCGGCGGTGAAATCGGGCAGCATCGGGCCGCGGTCCCGCTCGGGATCGACGGTAATGAAGAGCGGCTGTACGTAGCCGGCCGCCGGCCCGATCTTCGTCGAGCGCGTCGGCCATCGCGCTGAGCGCGGTCGGACACTGATCCGAGCAATGCGTATACCCGAAATAGATGGGCAGCCACTTCCCGGAAAAATCCGCGCTTGTTGCCGTCGGAATCTGCCAGCGTGAACGAATGGTCGAGGCGGATGCTAGTTCGTTCCCCTTCGCAGAGAACGCGAGTAGTCCGAGGCTGAGGACAGCGCTGATTAGGGCAATGGAGCGGGTGAAGGGAATCGAACCCTCGTCGTAAGCTTGGGAAGCTTCTGCTCTGCCATTGAGCTACACCCGCACGCCGCAGATGATAAGCGATCCGCGGCCTCCTGCAAGCGGCTTGCGGCCGAATTACGACCCGTTGGCCTGGCTCGCCGGCTTGTCCACCGGCACCGTGCCCATGTCCGCTGGCACGGAGACTTCGAGGATTTCGAGATCGTCCGAAGTGGCGAGCTCGTTGTGGCGCATGCCGCCCGGAATAAAGACTGAATCACCGCTCTCCAGCCGGCAGTGCGTGCCGTCCTCGAATTCCAGCTCGACCCAACCCTTGAGCGTGTAGACGAACTGTCCTTCACAAACGTGATAATGCCAACCGGTCGGCTGCGTCATTCCGGTAATCGCCGACGTTACCTGCGCCCGCATCCACCCACTGGTCGCCTTGGTGACACCGAGGTCGCGGTATTTGAAGAAATCACGCCGGCCCTTGACGAACTCCGGCGTCTTCGCGCTCGTCACGGCGACCTTCATCGCCGGCTGTGCATCGGCCACCCTTTCCTTTAACGCCGTCTGCTCGATCGTCATACTGTAACCTCCTCCCGATGATAGTGGCGCCATCATAGCAGCATCGGCAGCCGAGCGGCGAGGGCCGCCTTCACCCTTCCAGGAGATTGGTGTTAACCTGCCGATCCCGTTTCAAGGAGGATCGCATGGCTAATATACCCGGTGCGGTAACCGATCCCAGCCGCGTGCGCGGCGAAAACATCGAACTCAAGAGCGGCAGCGACACGATCACGGGCTATCTCGCCCAACCGAGCCAGGCCGGGCGCTACCCCGGCGTCATCGTCATCCACGAAGCCTTCGGGTTGGTGGAGCACATCCGGGATATCGCCCGGCGCTTTGCCAATATCGGCTACAACGCCGTGGCGCCCGATCTCTACACGCGCTCCGGCTCTCCGGACCCGAACAACATGGAGTCGGTATTCCCGGTCATGTTCGGCCTGCCCGACGCCCAGGCGGTCAGGGATCTCGAAGCAGCAGCGGACCATCTGCGCGGGCTACCCGGCGCGACCGGAAAAGTCGGTGTCATCGGTTTCTGCTCGGGCGGCCGCCAGACCTTACTGTTCGCGTGCAGCAGCACCAAACCCGATGCGGCGGTCGATTGCTGGGGCGGGTTCATCCACCGCGCCACACCCGACGCCGAGACCACGCCGGCACGTCCGACGCCGATCCTGAACCTGGTCGATCGCCTGCACTGCCCGCTGTTCGGTGTGTTCGGAGAAGAGGACCAAAACCCGACGGTCGCGCTGTCCGAAGACCTGAAGAGCCGGGCGCAGCGTGCGGGCAAGGATGTCACGATTAAGGTCTACAAAAGCGCTGGACACGCTTTCCTCGCAGACTACAGGCCGAGCTATCGCGAAGGGCCGGCGACCGAACTCTGGAGCGACACCGTTGCCTTTTTCGACAAGCATCTGAAATCGTAGATCCGCTCCCCTATCCGCGCTAAGACCGGCGGCGCCAGCCCCGCGCTGGCGCCGCAGAAGAAAGGCATTAGCATGGCACGCAACAAGATCGCGCTGATCGGTGCCGGACAGATTGGCGGGACCCTGGCGCTCCTCGCCGGGCTCAAGGACCTCGGCGACGTTGTCCTCTTCGACATCATCGAGGGTGTACCGCAGGGGAAGGCGCTCGATATCGTTCAAGGCTCGGCGATCGAGGATTATGACGCGATCATCGAGGGTACCAACGACTACGCCGACCTCGAGGGCGCCGATGTCGTCATCGTCACTGCCGGGATCCCGCGCAAGCCGGGGATGAGCCGTGACGATCTGATCGGGGTCAATGCGGGGATTGTCAAAACCGTCGGCGAGGCGATCAAAAAGCACTGCCCCGGGGCTTTTGTCATCACCATCACCAACCCGCTCGATGTGATGGTGTGGGTCATGCGTGAGGCCTGCAGCCTGCCGTCCCATCGCGTCGTCGGCATGGCCGGCATCCTCGACAGCGCCCGGTTCCGCTATTTCTTGGCACAGGAATTCGGCGTCTCGGTCGAGGACGTCACTGCCTTCGTACTTGGCGGGCACGGCGACACAATGGTGCCGCTGGTACGCTATTCGACCGTGGCCGGGATCCCGCTGCCGGACCTCGTCAAGATGGGATGGACCACACAGGGGCGGCTTGACAAGATCGTCGAGCGCACCCGCGACGGCGGTGGCGAGATTGTGGGGCTGTTAAAGACTGGCTCGGCCTTCTATGCGCCAGCCAGTTCGGCAATCCAGATGGCCGAGGCATATCTGCGCGACAAGAAACGCGTCCTGCCTTGTGCAGTCTGCCTCGACGGTCAATACGGGGTCCGCGACCTCTATGTCGGCGTTCCGGTCGTGATCGGCGCCGGCGGCGTGGAGCGCATCGTCGAGATCGCACTCAATCCCGAGGAAAAGGCAGCCTTCGACAAATCGGTCGGGGCCGTCCGCGAGTTGATCGAAGTCGTCAGGAAGATGCAGGTCCTGGGTTGATCCGATGAATATCCACGAATATCAGGCCAAAGAGCTGCTGACGAAGTTCGGCGTCGCAGTGCCGCGCGGCGGGGTGGCGTATAGCGCCGCCGAGGCGGTCGAGGTAGCGCGCCGGCTCGGTCGTTCGGTGTGGGTGGTCAAGGCTCAGATCCATGCGGGCGGGCGCGGCAAGGCGGGCGGGGTCAAGGTGGTGCGCAGCGAGGAAGAGGTCGCCGCCGTTGCCAAATCCTTGCTCGGCCGTAATCTCGTCACCAATCAGACGGGTCCTGGCGGGCGCGAAGTCAAGAGGGTCTATGTCGAGGAGGGCTGCGACATCGCACGCGAACTCTATCTCGGCATGCTGATCGACAGCGAAACCGGCCGCGCCACCCTGATCGGCTCGACCGAAGGCGGGGTCGAGATTGAAGAAGTCGCCGAGCATTCGCCTGAGAAGATCCTCAAGGTCGTAATCGACCCGGCGAGTGGGATTCAGCCGTTTCATGCGCGCGAGATCGCCTTTGGCCTCGGGCTTGAGGGAGCCCAGGTCGGCATCGCAGTCAAATTTGTCATCGCACTCTATCAAGCCTTTACCGAGCTTGACGCATCGATTGTAGAGATCAACCCGCTGGTCGTGACCGGGTCGGGCGAATTGCTGGCGCTCGACGCCAAGATGGGGTTCGACGACAACGCGCTTTTCCGCCATCCCGATGTCACCGCCCTGCGCGACGAGGACGAAGAGGACCCGACCGAAGTCGAAGCCGGCAAGCACGCCCTCAATTATATCAAGCTCGACGGCAATATCGGCTGCATGGTCAACGGAGCCGGCCTCGCTATGGCGACGATGGACATCATCAAGCTCTACGGCGGCAGCCCCGCGAATTTCCTCGATGTCGGCGGCGGGGCGACGCGCGAACGGGTCTCGACCGCGTTCAAGTTGATCCTCAGCGACCCCAATGTCGAAGGCATCCTCGTCAACATCTTTGGCGGGATCATGCGCTGCGACGTGATCGCCGAGGGCGTGGTCGGAGCGGCGCGCGAAATCAATCTGCATGTGCCGCTGGTGGTGCGCCTCGAGGGCACCAATGTCGATCTCGGCAAGAAGATCATGCAGCAATCGGGGCTGCCGATCCTCGCCGCCGAGAACCTCGCCGACGCTGCGCAAAAGATCGTGACCGCGGTCAAGGAGGCGCGCTGATGGCGATCCTCGTCAATGCCTCGACTAAGGTGCTGTGCCAGGGATTTACCGGCGCCCAGGGCACGTTCCATTCCGAACAGGCAATCGCCTACGGCACCAAGATGGTCGGCGGCGTAACGCCTGGAAAAGGCGGGACCCGCCATCTCGATTTGCCCGTGTTCAACACCGTGCATGAGGCGCGCGCCAAGACTAGCTGCGATGCGAGTGTCATTTACGTGCCGCCGCCTTTTGCCGCTGACGCGATTCTCGAAGCGGTGGATGCCGAGATCCCGCTCGTCGCCTGCATCACCGAGGGCATCCCGGTCGTCGACATGGTGCGTGTCAAGCGCAGCCTGTCGGGCACCAAGACCCGGCTGATCGGCCCCAACTGTCCTGGTGTCATCACCCCCGACGAATGCAAGATCGGCATCATGCCGGGGCATATTCATCGCCGCGGCAAGATCGGCATCGTCTCGCGTTCGGGCACCCTGACCTATGAGGCGGTGGCGCAGACGACGGCGGTCGGGCTTGGCCAGTCGACCTGCGTCGGCATCGGCGGCGATCCGGTCAACGGCACCAATTTTGTCGAAATCCTCGAAATGTTCCTCGCCGATCACGAGACCGAAGCGATCGTCATGATTGGCGAAATCGGGGGAAGCGCCGAAGAGGACGGCGCGGCGTTTCTGAAAGCCTCGCGGCGGAAGAAGCCGGTCGTCGGCTTTATTGCCGGCAGCACCGCGCCGCCCGGCCGGCGCATGGGCCATGCCGGCGCCATCATCGCCGGCGGCAAGGGCGGTGCCGAAGACAAAATGGAGGCACTGCGTAGCGCCGGCGTTACCGTTGCCCGGTCGCCAGCGGAAATCGGCACAACAATGCGCGACGTGCTGAACAGTTGACTGCGCTCTGGAGTTGTCGGGCGCAAAGCGAATGACGAATTAATGTTCGTCATTGCCGCGAGCGTCTCTGTGCCAGCGGCGACATCAGGGTACGATAATGGCTGATATCGACGGCACGACGTTTCTGACCGGTGCCAATGCCGGTTTCATTGCCGAGCTCTACACCCGTTTTCTCGAAGACCCAAAGGCGGTCGACGAGAGCTGGCGCCGGTTTTTCTCGGAAATGAATGACGACGCCGCGGCGGTGCTTACCGAGCTGCGAGGACCTCACTGGGCAAAGCCCGCAACGCCAATCACCGGTAACGGTGCGGCGCCTGGGGTGGAAATCGATGAGGAGGCGCTGCGCCAGGCTACCAGCGACTCGATCCGGGCGCTTCAGCTGATCCGATCCTACCGGGTGCGGGGTCACCTCGAAGCCGATCTCGACCCGTTGGGGCTCGACAAGCGCGGACATCACCCCGAGCTCGATTACCGCAACTACGGTTTCGCCGAGAGTGATCTCGGTCGCCAGATCTTTATCAACAACCTGTTCGGCCGCGAACGGGCCACCCTACAGGAGATCATCGCGATCCTGCGGGAGACCTATTGCGGGAAAATCGGGGTCGAGTACATGCACATCCAGGATCCGTCCGAAAGGGCCTGGATCCAGGAAAAATTCGAGAAGCGGCAGAATCATGTCGGACCATCGACGGCTGTAAAAAGGGAAATATTAAAGACGCTAACCGTTGCTGAGACCTTCGAGCGGTTTCTCGATCGCCGCTATACCGGCACCAAACGGTTTGGCATTGAGGGCGCCGAATCGCTGATGCCGGCGCTAGAAGCGATCCTATACCGCGGCAACGAACTTGGTATTCGCGAGTTCGTAGTAGGAATGCCACATCGCGGCCGGCTCAATGTGCTCGCCAATTTTGTCGGCAAGCCCTTTGCCGCGATCTTCTCCGAGTTCCAGGGGAATTCGACCAACCCCGAGCACGTCCACGGCTCGGGCGACGTCAAATATCATCTCGGCACCTCGGGCGACCGGGAGGTCGGAGGGCAGACCGTTCACCTCTCGCTCGCTGCTAACCCCTCTCACCTCGAGGCGGTCGACCCGGTCGTGCTCGGCAAGGTCCGGGCAAAGCAACTACAGCGCAGCGACGACGAACGCAGCCACGTGGCCAGTATCCTGATGCATGGGGATGCTGCCTTCGCTGGGCAAGGCCTCGTGGCAGAGTCACTCGAACTATCGAACCTTACCGGCTTCTGCACCGGCGGCACGATCCACATCATCGTCAACAACCAGATCGGGTTTACGACAGCCCCGTCCGCCGCTCGGTCGAGCCCTTATCCGTCGGATGTGGCAAAGGGCGTCCAGGCGCCGATCTTTCACGTCAATGGCGACGACCCCGAAGCCGTCGTCGAAGTCGCCCGTGCCGCAACGGAATTCCGGGAGGAATTCAGGAAGGATGTCGTCATCGACCTGTTTTGCTATCGGCGTCACGGGCACAACGAGACTGACGAGCCGGCCTTCACCCAGCCGTTGATGTACCGTACGATCGCTCGCCATCCGACCACGCGTCAGATCTACGCCAAGCGGCTCGTCGAGACACGCGTCATAGGGGAGGGCGAGGCCGACGCGATGGCGGCTCGCTTTGTTGCCGAGCTCGAAACGCAGTTCGAAGCAGCGAAGAGCTATCGCCCGAACAAGGCTGACTGGCTCGAAGGCGCCTGGGCCGGGTTCGAGCAAGCTCCCGACGACGATCGTCGCGGCGACACCGGAGTCGCAGGCGATGTATTGCGCGAGATCGGACGTCGCCTCGTAAGTGTTCCGGAGGGCTTTCGCCTCAACCCTAAGATCGCCCGCCAGCTCGAGGCGAAGCGCACCGCGATAGAAGCTGCCGAGGGGATCGACTGGGCGACGGCCGAGGCATTGGCAATCGGCGCCCTCTGCGCGGAAGGAACCCATGTCCGAATGTCCGGCCAGGACAGCGGACGCGGCACCTTCTCCCAACGCCACGCGGTATTAGTCGATCAGGAGACCGAAGAGCGCTACGTCCCGATCAACCACGTTAGCCCAGGCCAGGCGCCGTTCGAGATTATCGACAGCCCGCTTTCCGAAGCGGCCGTGGTCGGTTTCGAATACGGCTACAGCCTCGCCGACCCTTCCACTCTCGTCCTGTGGGAAGCGCAATTCGGCGATTTTGCCAACGGCGCGCAGGTAATCATCGACCAGTTTCTGAGCTCGGGCGAGGCAAAGTGGCTGCGCATGAGCGGTCTCGTCATGCTGCTGCCGCATGGTTACGAGGGGCAAGGCCCCGAACATTCCTCGGCCCGTATCGAGCGCTATCTGCAGCTCTGCGGTGAAGACAACATCCAGGTCTGCAACCTGACCAGCGCTGCAAACTACTTCCACGCCTTGCGTCGCCAGATCCACCGTAATTTTCGCAAACCACTCTTGATCTTCACGCCGAAATCGCTGCTGCGCGCCAAGGAAGTCATGTCCCGCCTCGATGAAATGGGACCGGGTAACTCGTTTCACCGGGTCATTGGCGAGAGCGCGACGATCGCGGCTGACGAAGCGGTCCGCCGGGTCGTTTTGTGTACAGGCAAGGTCTATTTCGACCTCGTCAGGGCGCGTGCCGCGAATGGCAGCAACCGCGTCGCGCTGGTCCGGATCGAGCAGCTCTACCCCTTTCCGTCCAATTCGCTTGCCAAGATCCTTCAGCGATATCGCAACGCGGAAATCGTCTGGTGCCAGGAAGAGCCGCAGAATATGGG
>Ga0070698_100001470_pt1 | contig 26160 bp, 24 predicted proteins | sample KBSK1502metaG_FD_65477 | JGI IMG/M metagenome (GOLD analysis project Ga0070698, IMG submission 65477) | Corn, switchgrass and miscanthus rhizosphere microbial communities from Kellogg Biological Station, Michigan, USA - KBS K1-50-2 metaG | ecosystem: Host-associated > Plants > Roots >... | reverse complement strand
CGTGAAGCCAAGCACCGTGTTCGCGGGGCTGGGACTGGCCGCGCTGGCGGCCACCGGGTTGGCGCTGTCCCCGTCCCCGGACGATCCGCTCGACCCGATTCGCGTGGCGGGCGATACCCACAAGGTGGCCTTCGAGAACAAGCTCGTGCGCGTTCTTGACGTCCATCTTCCGCCGGGCAAGGTCGAGCCGCGCCACCGCCACCCGCACGGGATGAGCGTCTACTTCACCGATTGGGAGGCGAGGGTGACGCCCGACGGCGGGCCGCCGGAGGTCCACCATCGCAAGGCGGGGACCTTCGCCTGGAACGAGGCGATCATCCACAGCGTACAGAACGCCGGGGACACGGAAGGGCACATCCTTCGCATCGAGCTGAAATATTGACGTGAGCGACCGCCGCAAGGCGCTCGTGATCGCGGCGGGGAGCCTCGGCGGCACCGCCCTGCTCGTTGGCCTCGTCTTCAGCCTGGGCGGCTGGGCCTATCAGCACCGCCGCTCGTCGCTGCACGATGGCCGGCTTCGCCGGCTGGTCGCGGAGCATCCGTCGGAGGACCGGGTGAGCCGGGGCATCCTCGCCGAGCCCGGCAACTGGCCCATCGCGACACCCGCGTCCGAGGTGGAGCTCCGCCAGCTCGTGGGCGAGTGGTCGCCGGCGCGCGTTGACGAGGTCGTGGCCAAGTCGCGCAAGTGGAAGCGGGTTCGTGTATTCGGCGTGCGCGACGTGGCCTACGTCCTCTACTTCGACGACGATGGCTTGCTCCGCGATTACGTGCTGTTGAGCAGGTAATCACATGCGCGTGGGCCGCCGGAGCGGCCAGCCGGCGGAATACCTCCAGCTCTCGCCGGGCGATAGAATGCCGACTTGCTGCGAGCCGCGTTCGTGAGGACGGTGGCGCGGGCCGAAGCCGGAAGGAAGGCCACTGAGTGAGCGTGCTCTTCACCGGCTTCCCGGGCTTCATCGGCGCACGCCTGCTGCCGCGCCTGCTGGAGCTGTCCCCCGAGGAGCGGTTCGTGTGCCTGGTGCAGGAACGCTTCCTGGAACTGGCCCGTCGTGAGCTGGCGGCCATCGAAGAGCGGCAGCCGGCCGCCCGGGGACGGCTCTCGACCGCCGTCGGCGACATCACGCAACCGGGCCTCGGGCTCTCCGCCGACGATGCGACGCGCCTGCGGCGGGAGCTGACCGCCGCCCACCACCTCGCGGCCGTCTACGACCTGGCCGTCTCGCGCGAGCTGGGAATGAGGGTGAATGTCGAGGGCACTCGCAACGTCCTCGCGTTCCTCGCCGAGGCACGGCGCTTCGACCGCCTCCACCATGTCTCGACCGCCTACGTGTCCGGCTCCGCCACCGGCGTCTTCCGCGAGAGCGACCTCGACATCGGCCAGGGATTCAAGAACCACTACGAGGAGACCAAGTTCCTGGCCGAGGTGGAGGTGGTGCGCAGCGGAGTGCCCGCGACGATCTACCGGCCCTCGGTCGTGGTGGGGGACTCCCGCACCGGCGAGACGGGAAAGTTCGACGGCCCCTACTTCACGATGACCGCCATGGAGAAGGTGCCTTCGCCCGGCCTCTTCGTGCGGATCGGCTCAGGCCGTAACGTAGCGAACCTCGTGCCGGTGGACTTCGCGGTGGAGGCGCTGGCCCGCCTCTCGACGGAGCCAGAGACGGGGATGAAGACCTATCACCTCACCGATCCGCATCCGCTGCCGGTCATCGAGGTGGAAAGGCTCTTCGCGCGCGCTCTCGGCATGTCCTTCGCATACGTGCCCGTGCCGAAGGGCCTCGCGAAGGCCGTCTTCGGCCTGGCCCCAGTGCAGCGTCACTTCGGGATGCCGGTGCAGATCCTCGACTACTTCGACCATCCCCTGCGTTTCGACACCACCGAGGCCAGCCGTGCGCTGGCCGCTCTCGGCCTCGAATGCCCGCGCCTTCCCGACTACGCGGACCGGCTGGTGTCGTTCTACCTCAAGAAGCGCGGCGCCGTCCGCCGCGAAGCGATGGTCTAGGATCCGTCGTCTCCGCGCCACACCGCGAGGCCGCGGCGGAGCCCCTTCATGAGCGCCAGGGCGCGGAGGAATGGCCGCCGCCCCGCCTCGGAGGGGGCGGCAAGCCGCGCGGCGAGGTTCTCGGCCGTCGCGCCCGCCATCCCCTCGACGTGGGCCGTCCCCGCTCCCACCATCTCGCCGAGATCGGCGGTCAGGCGCGTCGCCGTCGCGTCGAAGCGCATGGCGCGCAGGCGGGCCTGGTCCGACGCGGTGGACACGGCCGACGTGAGACGAACGAGCTGGTCGAGGCCGGCGGCGAGCTGGGGCTCGAGACGTTCCTCGACGTCCCGGAGGCGGCGGTGGGCCGTCCGGCTCGCGACGGCGAGGCCGATGACGAACGCGGCCTGCAGCAGGGCGGTGAAGGCGATGACGCCCAGGAAAACCCCCACCCAGGCGGAATGGTCACTCAAGGGGCCTCCCGCCGATCAACGATCGCGGACCTCCTTCATGGTGCGTGCGGTCTTGTCGAGCCCTTCGGCCACGCGGTCGGCCTGGCGGCTGACGGTCTGCGCCGCGTCGTCGACCAGCTGGCGGCCGCGCTCGACCGCGCGCTCGCCGATCTCGCGCCCGCGGTCAGCCGCGTCCCGGGCCCGGCGGGCTCCTTCGCGCGCCGCGTCCGAGATCAGCTCTCGGGTCTCATCGCCCGAGCGGGGAGCGAAGAGGAGAGCCAAGGCGGCGCCCGTGGCCCCGCCGATCAGGAACGCCATCAGGACGTCGGAAGCGGAATCGCTACGGGACATGGGGGCCTCTCTTTCTTCTTGGGACGCAGGAGTTGGACGAGGGGCGCGAGGCCGGCCGAAACCGGCTCAAGCTGCGAATCTAGGAGCCCTCGCGGGCGCTGTCAATGCCCCCGGGCAAAAAGCCCGTGTTTTTCGGGCTACGGCACGTCGGTTGCATGAGCCCAAGGGGGTAGCGGTCCGCCCGCGGGCCGGGCGGTCTTCATACGGAGGCTCTATGGATCTGGTCATGACGCTCCTCACCGGTGGGTTGATCGGCTGGCTGGCCAGCCTGTTGATGAGGACCGACGGCCAGATGGGCGTGCTCGCGAACATCGTGGTGGGGATCGTGGGCTCCATCCTCGGAAGCTGGCTCGCCGGCGTCCTGGGCATCGCGGTCGCCGGCTCCCTGGCCCGGTGGCTGGTCGGTCTGCTCGGGGCGATGCTCCTTCTCGCGCTGCTGCGAGCTCTCGGCGGGATGAGCTCAGCGGCGCGAGCGTAGCTTGATCTGGTGGCGCGCCTCGGCCTCGTCGATCGAGTGCGATTTCAGCAGGTCGATATCGCGCTGGGCCATCTCGGCCAGCCTCGCGTAATGCGCGTGCAGGGTCATCAGCTCCTTCTCGCTGAGGTTCTCGACGCTCACCAGGCGGTTGCTGGCTCCCTCGAGAGCCGCGACGATCTCGTTGAGCTTGAGCTGCATGGCGAGGGCTTCCTTGTTCTGGGTGCGCTGGATGAGGAAGACCATCAGGAACGTGACAACCGTGGTGCCGGTGTTGATGACGAGCTGCCAGGTGTTGGAGTAGCGGAAGAGCGGCCCCGTCGCGATCCATAGGACGACGACGGCGAGCGCGATCACGAACGCGGCGCCTCGGCCGGTGAAGCGGGTCACCGCCATCGCCAGATGCTCCGCCGGGCTGGAGCGCGATTTCTTGCTCAAGGGCATCCCACCCCCCTTTTCCGTTCCATTTTCGCCGAAGGAGGCGCGCGCGGGGGGAGGTGTAAATCTTTCCGCTGCCGTCCTTACAAGCTTGCGCCTCGGTTGCGGCGGGCGGTCGTTGACGATGAGGCTTCCGGGATGGCGGGCTTATTGCAAGGTTTTTCCGTTGTTCGCCCGCCGGCGTCCCGGGTATGCGCCAACCCCGGCCGCGAAGGCGGGTCGGGAGGCGACAACGGATGCAACGGGACAGGCCCAGGGCAGCCGTCTCCGCTGAGGACGTCGAGAAGGCCGATGTGCCGCGCCTCGAGCGAGCGCTGGCTCAGGCGCAGGCCGCCTGTCGGGCCCGCGACGAGCTGCTGTCGATCGCGGCCCACGCCCTTCGCACCCCGCTCACGGCGATCCTGGGCTGGGTCACGCTGCTGCGCGGCGCCGAGCTGGATCCGGGCACGTCCGCGCGCGCCATCGACGTGATCGAGCGCAACGCGCGCAGACAGGCGGACCTCATCGCCGACCTCATCGACGCCACCCGCATCCTCTCCGGCCGGCTACGGCTCAACCGCGCGCGCGTCGACCTGCGGCGGGTCGTGGACGGCGCGCTCGGTGCCGCGCGGGGAGCGGCGGACGCCAAGGAGTTGCGGCTCCATGCCACCGTCGATCCCGCCGCGGCCACGGTATGGGGGGATGCCGACCGGATACAGCAGGTGGTGGCGATCCTCCTCGCCAACGCGGTGAAGTTCAGCCAGCCGCGGGGGAGGATCGACGTGCGCCTGGAGCGGGTCGCGAGCGGCGCCGAGCTGCGCGTGCGCGACGAGGGAGTGGGGATCCCCGCCGCCGTTCTGCCGCACCTGTTCGATCGCCTCCCGCACGGGACGCAGGCAGGCCCCGGGGAGGGCGATCGTAGCCGTGGGCGGCTCAGCCTGGGGCTCTCCATCGCGAGCCATCTTGCGGAGCTCCACGGGGGCCTGCTGTCGGCCGCGAGCGAGGGAACGGGGCGCGGCGCGACGTTCACGCTCCGACTCCCGTTGCGGGGCGCAGAAGCAGGAGCGGACGCCGCGACGCCCGACGAGCCGGCCCCCGGGCCGGCCGGCGCTCCCCGCCTCGAAGGGCTGCGGATCCTGATCGTGGGCGACGACGGCGAGGAACGCGACGACATGGCGCGTGAGCTCGCCATGCGCGGCACGGCGGTGTGCACGGCCAGCTCGTCGGAGGAGGCCATGCGCCAGCTCTCCGCGTTCGCGCCCGATGCGATGGTGGTCGATCTGGAGATGCGCGGCGAGGCCGGTTACGACTTCATCGGCCGCGCTCGAACCCTCGGCGCCGTCGAGGGCGGCCGGATACCGGCGGTCGCCCTCGCCTCACTCGGCCGGCCCGAGGACCGGCTCCGCACGCTGCGGGCCGGCTTCCAGATCCACGTCACCAAGCCGGTGCCGCCGCTCGCGCTGGCCATGGTCGTGGCGCGGCTCGGCGCGCCGCCACCGGCTCCGGAGGACGGGGACGGAGACTGCGGCTGAGGCCCTACTCGACCGAGCCGAAGTAGTGGAACAGCCAGTTGAGGGAGGAGAAGAGGATCGCCCACGTCGCGAGAAGGGCGCAGTACTGGGTGACGCCGGCCAGGCTGAACCCGCCCACGAGCGCGGTCGAGACAAGCAGCAGCGTCTTCGTCGTGCCCGGGGAGCGCAGGACCCTCAGCCGGGGCCACGGCGTGAAATCGGCGAGGTAGCCGAGGGCGAGCAGGGCGCTCCACACCAGCATCCACGCGCCAACCAGGAATCCGACGTCCGCTCCGCCCACCATTCCTCCTTGGCCAGGGCCCGGAAAGGTGCGAAAGGATACCCGCCTCCGGTGCCGGCCGCAAGCGGGAGCGTGTCCCCGGCCTAGGCGCCCCCGCGCACCGGCGGGCCGGTGGCCCGGCCTCGGACCGGGCGCTTCGGTGTGTCGCTTCCCTCGAAACTTTGGCAAGATCCTGCGCAGGAGGCTCTCATGCACACGTACCGGATGCTCATCGACGGGGCATGGGTCGAGGCCCGCTCCGGTCGTAGCTTCGAGGTCATGAACCCGGCGACGGCGGAACCGATGGCCACGGTGCCCGACGCGGGGGCCGAGGACGTGGACCGCGCGGTCAAGGCCGCCCGCCTCGCGTTCGACGGCGGGTGGCGCGATGCGACGGCGCAGGAGCGCGGGCGCATCCTCTTCCGACTCGCGGACACGGTGCGGAGAGAGGCGAAGCGCCTGGCGACGCTCGAGACGCTCAACTCCGGCAAGCCTTTCACGGAGTCTGAGTTCGACATCAACGACGCGGCCACCTGCTTCGAGTATTACGGCGGACTGGCGACCAAGCTCCACGGCGAGGTGATGCCCGTGCCCGACAACGCGCTGTCGATGGCGCTCAAGGAGCCGGTCGGGGTCGCCGCGCAGATCATCCCCTGGAACTACCCGCTGCTCATGGCCGCGTGGAAGCTGGCGCCGGCGATCTGCGCCGGCTGCAGCATGGTCATCAAGCCGGCGGAGCAGACTCCCGTCACGCTGCTGGAGCTGGGGCGCTTCTTCGAGGAGTGCGGCCTGCCCAAGGGGGTCGTCAACGTCGTGACCGGCTTCGGCGAGACGGCGGGCGCGCCGCTGGTCGCGCACCCGCAGGTCGACAAGATCGCCTTCACCGGCAGCGTGGACGTGGGCAAGAGCGTGATGCGGGCGGCGGCCGAGACGCTGAAGAAGATCAGCCTCGAGCTGGGCGGCAAGTCGCCGAACATCTTCTTCGCGGACGCCGATTTCGAGGCGGCCGTGGACGGCGCCCTGTTCGGCGTGTTCGTCAACCAGGGCGAGGTGTGCTCCGCCGGCAGCCGCGTGCTGGTGCAGAAGCCGATCTACAAGAAGATGCTCGACGCGATGGTGGAGAAGGCCAAGCGCATCAAGCTGGGACCGGGCACCGACTCGTCGACCAAGATGGGGCCGCTCGTCTCGAAGGAGCAGATGGAGCGCGTTCTGCGCTACCAGGAGATCGGCAAGAAGGAGGCGAAGATCGCGGTGGGAGGGGGGCGGCCGTCGGATGCGGCGTTGCAGAGCGGTTACTTCGTCGAGCCCACGATCTTCTACGACGTCGACAACTCGGCCACGATCGCGCGCGAGGAGATCTTCGGGCCCGTGATGGCGGTGATCCCGTTCGAGGACGAGGCCGACGCGCTGCGCATCGCGAACGATACTCCCTACGGCCTGGCCGCGGCGGTCTGGAGCCGCGACATCTTCAAGTGCCTGCGCATGGTGAAGAGGTTGCAGGCCGGCATCGTCTGGGTGAACCACATGCAGCCGACGTACGTGGAAGCGCCGTGGGGAGGCTATAAGATGAGCGGCATCGGACGGGAGCTGGGGCCGTGGGGAGCGGAGGAATACCTGCAGGTGAAGCAGGTGTACATCAACCTGAACGAGCAACCGATCGGGTGGTACTAGAGCCGTGGGAGCGCCCGCAGGGAGCGCCTCCTCGCCGCCCGAGCGAGATTCATTCTCGCGAGGGGGGAAGATCGAAGAGGTGCGCTCCCGAGGACGCGGAGCTCAGGCCGGCCGCGCGGGCGCGATGCGGCCGGCCGCGTTTGAATTGAAGCTGAGCGCAGAGGGCGCAGAGAACGAACGGAGAGGACGCAGAGAACAAATGGACGTGCGGCATGCCGAGAGGCAACACACCATGGACACAGCCCGAAATCTCAAGTGATCTCCGCGCCCTCTCCGTATCCCTCTGCGTCCTCTGCGTTAAAAGGCAGATCTGGCCTGAGTGAGCGCCATGGCTGAGATGTGGATCGGCGGGCGGTGGACGGGCGCGGCGGACGGGCGCGCCTTCGACGTGGTGAACCCCGCCACCGAAGAGGTGGTCGACGCCGCGCCGCGAGGGGGCGCCGCCGACGTCGACCAGGCGGTCGCCGCGGCCAAGCGCGCGTTCCCCGAGTGGCGGCGCACCCCGGGGATCGAGAAGGCCGAGAAGCTGCACGCCGCCGCCCGCAAGATCCGCGATGACAAGGAGGGGCTGGCCGTCCTTCTGACCCGCGAAGGCGGCAAGCCGCTCCCGGAGAACCGGGACGAGGTCGAGTGGATCGCCGCTTGCCTCGACTACTACGCGGAGATCGGCCGCGACGCGGTGGGCCGGGTGATCAGTCCCGTCGCCCGCAACCAGTTCAACTTCGTGATCAAGGAGCCCTACGGGGTCTGCGGCCTCATCGTGCCGTGGAACTATCCGCTGCTTCTTCTCATGTGGAAGCTGGCCCCCGCGCTCGCGGCGGGAAACACGGTCGTGGCCAAACCCAGCGAGCACACGCCGCTCTCCACGCTGCGCCTCGCGAAGGCGCTGGACGAGCTGCCGGAGGGCGTCGTCAACTTCGTCACGGGGTACGGTGCCGAAGCGGGCATGCCGCTCGTGGCCCACCGCGACGTCGAGCTGGTCGCCTTCACCGGCAGCCAGGCCACCGGCCGCAAGGTGGCGGTCACGTGCGCGGAGCAGCTCAAGAAGTGCCACCTGGAGCTGGGCGGCAACGATCCCCTGATCGTGGACGAGGGCGTCGACCTCGAGGTGGCGACGAAGGGCGCGGCCTGGGCCTGCTATCTCAACATGGGCCAGGTGTGCACGTCCGCCGAGCGCTTCTACGTGGTGGGAAAGGCGTTCGACGAGTTCGTGGAGCGCTTCGTGGCCTTCACGAAGACGCTCCGCATCGGCGACCCCCTCGGGCCCGACGTGGACCTGGGTCCCATGGTGAGCGCCGACCAGCGCGCGAAGGTGGAAAAGAAGGTCGCCGACTCGGTTTCCGCGGGGGCGCGGCTGATCGTGGGCGGGCGCCGGCCGGATCGATTCGCCAAGGGCTTCTTCTACGAGCCCACCGTCCTCGTGGACGTCGCGCCCTCGATGGCGCTCATGCGCGAGGAGACCTTCGGCCCGGTGGCGCCGATCGTGCGCTGCCGGGACATCGACGAGGCGATCGCGCTCGCCGACCGCAGCGAGTACGGCCTGGGGGCCTCCATCTACACGAACAGCCTGGAGCACGCGATGAAGGCGATGGACCAGGTCCACGCGGGGACGTTCTGGATCAACGATCCCCTCACGGACAACGACGCCGGGCCGTTCGGGGGAATGCGGCGCAGCGGCATCGGCCGCGAGCTGGGGAGCGAAGGCATCGACGACTTCCGGGACAGCAAGCACGTCCATCTCGACTACGTGATCGGGGCGAAGCCGTACTGGTACCCCTATCGGTACGAGCGCCCCCGCGAATGAAGGAGGCGCCGCCACCGGCCGAGGCCTCGGACTACGTCAGCGCCCTCGTCGCGAGCTTCCTCGGCTGGACGCTCGACGCCTTCGACTTCTTCCTGGTCGTGGTCGCCCTCCCGGCGATCGCCCACGACTTCGGCAAGGACATCCCCTCCGTCGCCCTGACGATCACGGTGACGCTCGCGTTCCGCCCGGTGGGCGCGTTTCTCTTCGGGCTGATCGCCGACCGCTACGGACGGCGGCTGCCGCTGATGATCGACCTGATCTTCTTCTCGATCGTCGAGGTGCTCTCGGGCCTCGCCCCCGACTTCACGACGTTCTTCATCCTCCGGGCGCTCTTCGGGATCGGGATGGGCGCGGAGTGGGGAGTGGGGGCGTCGCTGGCCATGGAGAAGGTCCCGCCCCGGTGGCGGGGCATGCTCTCCGGCTTCCTGCAGGAAGGATACGCGGTCGGGTATCTCCTCGCCGCCGCCTGCTCGTTCTTCGTCTTCCCGCGCTGGGGCTGGCGCCCGATGTTCTTCATCGGCGGCCTGCCCGCCCTCCTCGCCGTGTTCGTCCGCTTCCGGGTGAAGGAGTCGGCGGTCTGGGAGAAGACGCGGCACGAGAGCTGGGCGCACCTCGGCCGCGGCATCGCCGCGCAGTGGAAGCTCTTCCTCTACCTGACCGCGCTCATGATGATGATGAACTTCATCTCCCACGGGACGCAGGACATGTATCCCACGTTCCTGACCGTGCAGCATGGCTTCTCGTCCCGGGCCAAGGACCTGATCGTCATGACGGCCAGCGTGGGGGCGCTGCTGGGCGGGATCTGCTTCGGCTTCTACTCCGACCGCGGGGGGCGGCGGAGAGCGATGGTCACCGCGCTGCTCCTGGCCATCGTGACGATCCCGCTCTGGGCCTACGCGCCGACGACGCCGCTGCTCGTCCTGGGGGCCTTCCTCATGCAGTTCATGGTGCAGGGCGCGTGGGGCGTGATTCCCGCCCACATCACGGAGCTGTCTCCCGACTCGGTGCGCGGCTTCCTTCCCGGCTTCGCCTATCAGTGCGGCGTGCTGCTGGCGGGCAGCGTGGCCTACATCGAGGCCGTATTCGCCCGGCACACCAGCTACGCGAACGCCATGGCCCTCACCGCGCTCACGGTCTTCACGCTGGGAGCGATCGTCGTGGCCCTCGGCCGTGAGCGCAGAGGAGCGACGTTCGGCGAGTAGCGGCGCCCTCAGCGCGGCCGAGACACCCGACGGCGGGCCCGCATTCCTCTTCGGGCGAGGGCGGACAGAAGCTCACCGGCGGGCACGCAGCGCTCCGGAGGCAGCACGCCGCGCTCCGGGATCCGGCCATCGAGGATCATGCGGGCGACGATCGCGGGGGCGAAGCCCGTGTCGCGGGCGACGGCGGAGAGCGGTGGTCGTCTCTGGGCCCGCGCGGTCAGGTCGTAGCGGACCCTCACGCGTCCGCGATCGTCCTCCCCGTCGACCACCACGGCCAGCGTGTCGCGGTCGTCGACGACGTCGGGTGGCGGCGGCAGGCGCCGGAAGCAGTCGAGCAGCACGTCGCGCGGCGCCACGCCACGCGGTCCGGGATATGGATCAGCGAGGCCGAGGTCGACGAGCAGCCGGAGGCGGTTCACCAGATCGGGATCGTAGGCGATCTTGAACGCGCAGCCGCGGATCCCCTTGCGCCGGTACGTGAGCGGCAGCGTCGCGACCTCCGAATGAAGGCTGAAGCGTACGCGCTGGACCCCGAGCTCGAAGCGGAAGTCCTCGTCGCCCGAGAGCGGCGGCACGCCGCGGAAGCGGCCCTGCTCGAAGACCATCGGGCGCAGCGTGAACTCGTCGAGGACCGTGGCCGGTGAGAAGGCAAAGGGCAACGGCGACGCGTAGTGCGTGGAGTCGGCGCCGCCGTTGTAGACCCCGATCGACCGGACGCGGCGCAGCGGATCCGCGGCCGCCCGGGCCAGCACGTTCGAGATGCCGGGCGCGCTGCCCATGCCGAGGACGGCCAGCAGGCCGGCGCGGCGGAAATCTGCGCGGCGGCGGAGCTGCCGCCGGGTGGTGTGGAAGAGGCCGCCCAGGTCGAGGTAGTGGCAGCCGGCGCGGAGCGCCGCCTCCATGACCGCCAGGTTCAAGGAATACGGGGCGCAGTGAACGACGGCCGCCACGCCCTGGAGCTTGCGGGCAAGAGCGGCCGGATCGGCCGCGTCGGCGCTGTCCACCTCGCACCGTCCGCCGCCGTATCGCCGGGCCACGCGCTCCGCGGCGGGGCGGTCGGTCTCGAGGATCCGCACCGGATGACCCGCGCGGGCCAGGTCGTACACGACCGCGCGTCCCATGGCGCCGGCGCCGCCCAGCACGGCTACGAGCGGCCGGCGAGCCCGCGGCGATGCGGTTGGACGAGGCGGCACCGCGCTAGTCTACCCGGCTCGGAGGGCGTATCCTTCTGGCCGGTAAGGAGGGCCATGGCCAAGGGTTTTCGCGTGAGGCTCGACGACGGCTCCGAGATGGACCTCGACGGCGACATGGTGCGATCGTGGTACGACCAGGGGCTCATCCACGGCGATACGCCGATGCGCGCGCCCGGCTCCAAGAACTGGCGGCGCATGGACGAGGTTGTGGAGATGCGCGGCTGGAGGGAATCCTCCGACCGGGCGGGCCGCGCGGGAGAGGACGATGACGAAGCGGCCGGGCCGGCCGGGCCGCAGAAGTGGCGGAGCTACGTCGCCTCGGCTCTGCTGTTCGCGGCGGCGGGAGCGGCCGGGTACATGGCGTTCTTCCCCGAGCGTTGGACACCGGCGCTGGCTCCCGTGCCCTGGCGGGAGATCGCGCTCGGGGCGCTCGTGCTCGCCCTGAGCCTCGTCCGGGGCTGGCCCATCGGCCGCATGTTCACGCGGGTCGTGATGCTGCTGGCCGCCTTCGCGCTCTTCCCGCTCGCCGGCCTGCTGATCGCGCAGGGGGTGCGCGGTCTGCCGCTGATCGTGCTGCTGTGCGCCTGGGTCGTGGCCTCGGGTTTTTTCGCGTTCCTGGGAGTGGCGGTGGCCACCGCAAACGCGATCCTGTTCCTTGTCACGATCCTCGTCGGCGCCGCGGGTGTCTGCTACTTCGGCTACGTGCCTGCGGGCACCGCCCCCGCCCCGGTGGCGGCCGTCCCGCCGCCAGCGCCCACGGCGCCTTCCCGGACGTTGCCGGTCGCTCCCGCGTCCGCGCCGCCGAATCTCGCCCCGGCGAGCTCGGCCCCCGGCCCCAGCGTCGCGCTCGCGGTGCGGGCGGCCACCCAGGAGGTGCCCCTGCTGACCCCGCAGGCGGCCGAGCTGCTGATGTCCAGGAGCGCGGCGCAGATCCTCGAGCCTCCGGAGGTCTTCCGTCGGGCGTACGGTCTCGTCGGCCGCGGTCTGTACGCCTTGAGCCGGCCCGAGTCCAAGGAGATGGGAGAGCTGCACACCGCGATCTACGCGTCGCTGCCGCCGGCCCAGCGCGACCGCCTCGGCGACTACATAGACCGCGCCCGCAGTCGATACGCCACGACACCCGACGAGGACCGCCAGATGAGCCAGGTCATGAAGTCGGCGGTGCTGTCCCTGCCCGCCGACAAGCGCGCCCGGCTGCAGGCGCTCTTCGAGAAGGCCATGACCGCCGGCCTGGACAAGCCATAGCCTTCAAGGCAGAGGACGCAGAGGAACGCGCAGAGGCCGCAGAGAACGGGCAGAAAGCAAGAAGCAGCCTGTAACGGGAGGGCGCGGGGATAGCGCGGGCGCAGCGGAGGGGCGCGCGGGGCTCCTTTGCGGCCGGTGGGTGTTCCGCCCTCCGTCGGCCGCTCTCGGGGCGGAATCCCCGCTCCGCGTGCATCGTTCGTGCTTCATTGACGACATGCGCGCCCCGGAGCAAGCCCGCGCGCCCCGCGCCCGAAACAACGAGCCGGCAGCCTCGTGCTGGTCTGTCTCAAGAGAATCGCGACAGCGCGAACGGCGACAGGTCGAACTGGCTGCGGCCGTCCGTAGCCAGATCGGCGAGGATCTCGCCCACCACGCTGGCGAACTTGAAGCCGTGGCCGGAGCACGGGCTGGCCAGGATCACCTGCGGGTGGTCGGGATGGACGTCGATGAGGAAGTGGTGGTCGGGAGTGTTGGTGTAGAGGCACACGCGCGCCTCACGCACCCTCCCCGCGGCGTCCGGCATGTAGCGCTCCACGAGGCGGCGCATCGCGGACTCGTCCTCGGCGGTCGGCTCACGGCGCACGTGATCGGGATCGGTCGTCTCCCCCTCGTGGTGGATGCCGGCCTTGAGCCCGTCCCCGGTGTCCGGCTGCGTCGCGAAGAAACGGTCGGGAGCGTACTCCCACACCGCCACCGGGCAACGATCCGGCCGGAACAGCTCGGGGTTGCGGGCCGCCTCGAACCAGTGAAAGAGCTGGCGCTCGACCCGTAACGGCCGGCCCCGCGCGCCGAGCAGCGACGGCATCCAGGGCCCGGCGCTGAGGATCAGCCGCTGCGCGCGACGGGTGCCGCCGGCGGAAGTGACGGCCACGCCGTCGCCGTCGGCGCGCCACGACGTGATCGGCTCGTCGGTCCTCAGCTCGGCCCCGCGGCGTCGGGCCAGCTCGAGGGCGGCCTCGACGCAGCCCTCCGGCCACAGCATGCCTGCCCTCGGCTCGAGCAACCCCACCGTGTCGTCGGGAGGCGTGAAGCCTGGGAAACGCCGGCGTATCTCGGCCGCCGTGAGCACCTCGTGGGGCAGCGCGTGCTCGACCGCACTCCGGCGCGCGCCGGTGAAGAGCACGCCGTTCTCCGGTCCGGCCATGAGGCCGCCCGTCTGCCGCAGGAGCCGACGTCCCGACTCCCGCTCGAGCCGCGCCCAGCATTCGTAGGCCCGGCGCAGCAGCGGCACGTAGCCGGGATGCTCGAAGTAGGCTTCGCGGATGATGCGGCTGCGGCCGTGGCTCGACCCCAGGGCGTGCGGAGGCGAGAAGCGGTCGAATCCGAGCACCCGCCGTCCGCGGCGCGCGAGCTGCCACGCCGCCGCGCTTCCCATGGCGCCGAGGCCGACGACGATGACGTCCGCCGCGGGCGCGCCGCCGCTCAGGGACGGTTCCGGATGATGGCCTCGACGGTGTCCTGGGCCCGCGCCTCGTGGAAGCGCTTCAGGACCTCGAGCACGTTGGGATGGCTCTGGGTGATGCCGTCGAGGGTGGTCTTGTCCAGCTCCAGCACCTCGCAGGACGTGGCCGCGGTGAGCGTGGCCGTGCGGGGCCGGCCGGTGAGGATGGAGATCTCGCCGAAAAACGAGCCTTCGGCGAGCTCGTGCACCTTCACCGACTCGCCGCGGGCGTTCTTGACGAACGCCTTGACCGTTCCCGTGGTGAGTATGAACAGGCTCGCCCCCGCCGCGCCCTCGGTGACCAGGATGTCGCCGGGCTCGAAGGTCAGGAGCTTCAAGCCGCGGATCACGGCCACCAGCTCGTCCTCCGTGAAGCCCTCGAAGAGCGGCGTCGAGACCACGGGCGCCGCCGCCCTCGCTTCGGCCTCGGAGAGATAGGCCATGTCCTCGAGGTCCGAGTCGGCGGCAGGCGCCGGAGCGTCGGGGGGATCGGGAATGATCTCGAGCGCGGGGGTGATCTCGGGCACCGGCTCCACCGAGGCCGAGGCCAGCGGATCCGCCGACGGATCGAACTCCTCGAGCCCCAGCTCGGGCGAGCTCGCGGGCGCCGCCGCCGGGGCCGATGGCCCGGGCGTGAGGCGCACCTTCTCCTGGATGAGATGGGCGAGGCGCTCCTCAACGTCACGCCGCCCGGGGTCGATCTTCTCGATGCGCTTGAGGATCGCGATGGCCTTGGCCGCGAAGCCGTCGGCGGCCTCCGCATCGGCCAGGCCCATGAGGATGCCGACGGCCTCCTTGCCGCGGCCGGCCAGGATCAGCACGTCGGCGAGCTTGAGGCGCAGCCGCGCATCCTGGGGCCGGCGGGCGAGCTGCGCCTGGAGCAGCTCGAGCGCCTTGGGGTAGTTCCTGCGGGCGATGAGGTCGGCGAGGTCCACGGGAGGGATTCTAGTATGATGCCGCTCCGGCCCCGAGCGAGGCTTCCCATGCAGGTGTTGATCGTGAACCAGTCGGAGGTCGCCCGCCTCCTTCCGATGGAGGCGTGCATGGAGGCCATGGCCGAAGCGCTGCGGTCCTTGAGCCGCGGCGAATCGGTGCTTCCGCTGCGCCAGGTGATCATGCTGCCGGACAAGGCGGGCGCGTTCGCGGCCATGCCGGCGTATCTGGCCTCACCGGCCGCCGTCGGCCTGAAGGCCATCACGGTCTTCCCGGGGAACCACGGCACCGAGCTCGATTCTCATCAGGGCGCGGTGCTGCTCTTCGAGACGAGGCGGGGGAGCCTCCTCGCCGTGATGGACGCCAGCTCCATCACGGCGATCCGCACCGCCGCCGTCTCGGGCGTCGCCACCCGGCTGCTGGCCCGCGCCGATGCGGGTGATCTGGGGGTGCTCGGCACCGGCGTGCAGGCCCTGAAGCACGTGGAGGCGATGTCGCACGCCCGCCGGCTCCGGCGCGTGCGCGCGTGGAGCCGCAGCCCCGAGCACGTCCGCGCCTTCGCGCAGCGAGCGGGAAGGTCGCTGGGTCTGAGGGTGGAAGCGGTCGCATCCGCCCGCGAAGCGGTGGAGGGAGCCGACATCGTGTGCACGGTAACGTCCTCGCGCGAGCCGGTGCTGAAGGGCGAGTGGCTCTCGGCGGGCGCGCACGTCAACGCGGTGGGGGCCAGCGTGCCGTCCGCCCGCGAGCTGGACACGCCCGCCGTCGCCCGCGCGCGCCTCTTCGTCGACCGTCGCGAGTCGGCGCTGAGCGAGGCGGGGGACTTCCTGATCCCGCGGCGCGAGGGCGCGGTGGACGACGGCCACATCCGCGGCGAGCTGGGCGAGCTGCTCCTCGGGAGCTGCCGGGGCCGGCAGTCCGCGTCGGAGATCACCGTTTTCAAGTCCCTCGGGCTCGCGGTCGAGGACGTGGCCGCGGCCCGGCTCATCTACGACAACGCGCTCGAAGCGGGGGCGGGCACCCGGGTGGAGCTGGGAGGGGCGCGGGATGCCGGAGCTTGAAGCACCGTCGCTGCCCGAGATCCGGGCGGCGCGCGAGAGGCTGGGCGGCATCGCCATGCGCACTCCACTCGTCCGGATGAACATCGAGGACGCGCCCGCCGAGATCCACCTCAAGCTGGAGAACCTGCAGCCCATCGGCTCCTTCAAGCTCCGGGGAGCGGGCAATGCGATGGCGGTGGCCGGGCCCGCGGCGCTGGCGCGCGGAGTGTGCACCGCGAGCGCCGGGAACATGGCCCAGGGCGTCGCCTGGTGCGCTCGGCAGCGGGGCGTGCCGTGCACGGTCGTGATGCCCGACCACGCGCCTCGGACGAAACAGTCGGCCGTGGAGCGGCTGGGCGCGCGGACGATCAAGGTCCCCTTCGACGTGTGGTGGCAGACCCTCGTGGATCGCCGCTACCCCGGAGTCGACGGCGTCTTCATCCATCCCGTATCCGACCGCGCGGTGATGGCCGGCAACGGGACGATCGCCCTCGAGATACTGGAGGACCTGGCCGACGTCGACGCCGTGGTCATCCCCTACGGCGGGGGAGGGCTCTCGTGCGGGATCGCCGCCGCCCTGCGCGCGCTCAGGCCGCAGACGAGGATCTACGCCTGCGAGGTGGAGACGGCGGCCCCGCTGCACGCCGCTCTTCAGGCCGGCGCCCCCGCGCCGATCGACTATCGCCCGAGCTTCGTCGACGGCATCGGCGGCAAGGGGGTCCTGGCCGAGATGTGGCCGCTGGCCCGGCGCCTCCTCGACGGCTCGCTCGTCGTCTCCCTGGAGGCGGTGGCGGGAGCGATCCGGACCCTCGCCGAGCGCAACCGTGTCGTCGCGGAGGGCGCGGGAGCGGCGCCGGTGGCGGCCGCGCTCTCCGGCCGCGCCGGAGGGGGCAAGGTCGTGTGCGTGGTCTCCGGCGGAAACATCGACCTCGCCAAGCTGGCCCTCATCCTCCAGGGAGGGGTGCCGTAGGCGCGCGGCGTTCGACGGGAAACGCGGCCGCGGTCCGGCGCGCGAGCGCGATGCCGCGCGTGAAGGAGCGGAAGATCCGCAGCCGTCCTTTCCGGTTCCGCCAGCCCGCCCGCGCCAGCGCGCGCAGGGGCTGATCCTGGATCGCGACCAGGATCACCTTGATGCCGCCTTCGTTGAGCCGCGCGACGAGCGATTCGAGGGCCACGATGCCGGTGGCATCGATGGCGGGCACGTGCTCCATGTCGAGGATGACCACCCGCACGTGGCGCCCCTCCATGGCCTGCAGCGAGCGCATGGCTTTCTGGGCGGCGCCGAAGAAGAGGGGCCCCGCGATGTCGTAGAGGACGACCCCGCGCGGAAGCGGCTCCTCGAGGTCGGGATGACCCTCGCCGACGAGCTCCACCCCGGACACCTCGGCCATCCGCCGCATGAAGAGCAGCGCCGCCATCAGGACCCCCGCGGTGACGGAGACGGTCATGTCGAAGACCACGGTGAGCGTGAAGCACGTGACGAGCACGGCCACGTCGCTGCGCGGCGCGACCCGGAGCAGATGCGCGAAGTGCTGCGAGTCGCTCATGTTCCAGGCCACCAGGAGCAGGAGCGCGGCCAGGGAGGCCATGGGCAGGTAGCCGAGCCACGGAGCCAACAGCAGGACCGCGGAGAGGACCACGAATGAATGGAAGACGGCGGCCAGCGGCGAGCGTGCTCCCGAGCGGACGTTGGTGGCGGTGCGGGCGATGGCGCCGGTGGCGGCGATGCCGCCGAAGAACGGCGCCACGACGTTGCCGATGCCCTGCGCCATGAGCTCCGCGTCCGGGTCGTGCTTGCGCCGCGTCATGCCGTCGGCGACGGTCGCCGAGAGCAGCGACTCGATGGCGCCGAGCATGGCGATCGCAAAGGCGGCCGGCATCAGCTCCCGCACGAGGTCGAGGCTCATCCGGAGGGGGGCGCCGTCCGGCCCGGGCAGGCGCCACGGCCGCACGGGGCGCGGCGGCTCGCGGGGGATGCCGGGACGGCGGACGCCGGCGGCCTCGTAGGAGAAGCGTGTGTTGATCGTGGCGACCTCGAAACCGGGCACGGCCCGGGCCAGCGCGAGAGGGGCCAGGGCCGCGATCGTCAGGGCCACGATCGGGGCGGGGACGCGCCGGTTGACCCGAGGCCACAACGCCAGCACCGCGAGCGTGAGGACGCCGATGGCGAGATCGGCCAGCCGCAGCGTGGGAAGCGCCCTCAGCAGGGCGCCGAGCCGCTCGAGATAGTGCTCGGGCATCCGCACGACCGTGAGGCCGAGGAAGTCCTTGAGCTGGAGGGTACCGATGACGACCGCGATGCCGGCGGTGAATCCCGTCGTCACCGGATACGGAACGTACTCGATGAACTGTCCCATGCCCGCCGCGCCCATCGCGAAGAGGATCACGCCGGCGGCCAGGGTGGCTACGAGCAGGCCACCGAGGCCGAACCGGGCCGCGATGGGGGCCAGGATCACGACGAAGGCGGCCGTGGGCCCGGAGACCTGGACCGCGGATCCGCCGAGGAGCGCGATGACGAAGCCGGCCACGATCGCGGTGTAGAGGCCGTGCTGCGGAGGCACGCCGGAGGCGATCGCGAGGGCCATCGACAACGGCAAGGCCACCACCCCCACCACGATCCCCGCCATCAGGTCGGCGCGGAGCGCGCGGGCGTCGTAGCGCTCGCGCCAGGAGGAGCGGAGCGCGGCCGCGATGTTGCGCACGGCGGGGGCGGGGAGCACTCCGGGCTGGCTCATCGGGCGCCCATTCTAGACCGTCGGGGGTTGGCGAGTTGACCCGGCGGTCGAGCCCGTCATAGATTCGGGGCGCGCTCATCCTCCAGGGAGGGGTACCGTAGGCCGATTGAGCGAGGTGAGCGAGCTCTTCTTTCCCGAGTGCGTGTCGGTCGTCGACTCGCACACCGAGGGAGAGCCGACGCGCGTCATCGTCGACGGCTGGCCGATGCCGTCGGGCACGACGATGGCCGAGCGGCGGGAGGACCTCCGCCGCCGCTGCTCTCATCTGCAGCGGGCGGTCGTCGGCGAGCCGCGCGGCCACGACGCGGTGATGGGAGCGCTGCTGACGCCGCCCGCCGAGCCGGGTTCCCTGACGGGCGTGATCTTCTTCGACGGCGCCGGCGACGTGGGCATGTGCGGGCACGGGCTCATCGGCGTGGTGCGGACGCTGGAGCATCTCGGGCGGCTCGCGCCGGGAGGCGTTCGCATCGATACTCCGGCGGGCACGGTGAAGGCGGAACTGGCCGCGGACGGGGCGGTCACGATCGAGATCGGGCCCGCCCGCTGCCCCGCGCGTGACGTTCCCCTGGACGTGCCCGGTGTCGGCCGGATCGTCGGCGACGTGGCGTGGGGCGGGTACTGGTTCTTTCTCGCCCGGCTCCCGGGGGTCACCCTCGAGCTCGCGCACGTCGCCGAGCTCAAGGACAAGGCGATACGCATTCGCAACGCGCTCCGGACGAAAGGCGTCACCGGCGACGATGGCGTGGCGGTGGACAACGTGCAGCTCTTCGGTCCCGCGCGGAGGCAAGATGCCGACAGCCGCAACTTCGTGCTCTTTCCGGGTGATTCCTTCGACCGCTCGCCGTGCGGCACCGGCACCTCGGCCCGGATGGCGGCCTGCCACGCCCGCGGTCTCCTCCGGATCGGCCAGCCCTGGCGGCAGGAGAGCATCACCGGCACTCTCTTCACGGGCTGGCTCACCCGCGACCACGAGCAGCTCATCCCCCACATCCGTGGCCATGCGTTCGTCACCGGCCGAGGCACTCTCTTCTTCAACCCCGCGGACACGCTGCGGGGCGGGCTGCCGACAGACTGAAGGACCGGCGCGATGAACCCCGCCAAGCTGATCCTCTTCGCCGCCCTGGTGGCGATCACCGTCGTCTTCATCGCGGCCTGGGTCCGGGGCGTGCGGCGCAACCGGCCCGCGAGCGGGCTGCGGCCGACGCTCCTGGAGACGGCGGTGGGCTTCGTGACGAACTTCTTCGACACGCTCGGCATCGGCTCCTTCGCCCCCACGACGTCGATCTTCAAGCTGAAGCGGATGGTTCCCGACGAGCACATCCCGGGCACGCTCAACGTCGGCCACGCGCTGCCCACGGTGGCCGAGGCTCTCGTCTTCATCGCCATCGTGAACGTGGGCATGGCGACCCTTGCCGGCCTGATCGCCGCCTCCGTCGCGGGCGCATGGCTCGGAGCGGGCGTGGTGGCGTCGTGGCCCCGGCGCAAGGTCCAGCTCGGCATGGGCGGTGCGCTCCTCGCGGCGGCGGGACTGTTCGCGATGACGAACCTGCATCTGCTTCCCGGCGGCGGCGACGCGCTGAGCCTCGAGGGCTGGCGCTTCGCCGCCGGCCTGGTGGGGAACTTCGCCCTCGGCGCCCTCATGACGCTCGGGATCGGCCTCTACGCGCCGTGCATGATCCTCGTGAGCCTGCTCGGGATGAACCCGATCGCCGCGTTCCCGATCATGATGGGCTCGTGCGCGTTCCTGATGCCGGTGGGCAGCCTGCGGTTCATCGAGAGGGGGAGCTACAGCCCGCGGACGGCGTGGGGCCTGGCCGTAGGCGGCGTGCCGGGAGTGCTGATCGCGGCCTTCATCGTGAAATCGCTGCCGCTCACGGCGCTGCGCTGGGGTGTGGTGGTCGTGGTGCTGTATGCCGCCGGCGCCATGCTCCGCTCGGCGCGAGGCAAGGGCGAACCCGCTCCCTCGGGGGGACTCAGCCTTCCGCAGGTGCGATCGTGAACGGCTCGCTCACGTCGCGGCTCTCGCCGCTCACTTCATCGGTGACGTGCAGCGCCAGCGTATAGTCGCCGGGCGCGAAGCCGGCGAGGCCGAAGCCGAGCAACCGGAGGAGATGGCCGTCGCTCGTCGGCTCGATGGCCGAGGGCGGCCCTTCCTTGACGACGTTGCCGCCACGCACGATCGCGTACGACGCTCTGACCCGCGGCTGGCCGCTCGTCGCGTCGATGGCGGCACCGAACACCCGGTATTGGCAATAGAGCGCGCCGCCCGAGCGGTAGCGCCGGTCGAGCCGCAGGCGCGGACGGGGAATCTTCGACCGCTCGAGCTCGTCGGTGAGGATCGGGGACGACAGCCGCAGGCCGGTGGCGGACGGCACCTCGAACGTATGGAGGAGCGAGCCGAGCCGTTCCGACCCGGGGTCGCGCACGACGACGCGCGCCTGCCAGACACCCGGCCGAAGACGGAGCTCGCGCGTGGCGACGGCCGGTCCGCCGCCGGCCGGAAGGCTCAGCTCGGAGCTGTCGCGAAGTGGCTCGCCGCGGTCGAGGGGGCGAACTTCGATCAGCAGGTTGAGCGGATGCTGTTCGGCGCCCGCGGCATCGCGGCCGAGTTCCACGGCAACGGTCGTGGTGACCTGGCCCGTGGGCGTGGAGTCGAGGAAGAGCGTGCTCACCCGCAGCGGGATGTCGGTCGCGTCGGAGACAAGGCCGAGGGCCTGGACCGCCGGTGGCAGCGGCTTGCCCGGACCATCGGGCGCGCCGGCGATATAGCGGTTGGGAGCTCGGACGGTGAGCCCCTCGCGCCGAACGCGGACCTTCAGCTTCCGCTCGCCCGGCTCACCGGGCGCAGGCTGGAACCCGATGAGGTAGTAGGCCGAAGACTCGACCATCGCGTCATGCAAGAGCGCCGTTGCGTCGTTGGAGATCGAGCTGCGGCCGCCGGTGGACGTCGCGACGTAGTCCGAGCCGGCCGCTTCGGTGTCGCGCTGGATGAGGGGAGATGACGGGCGCTGGGAGCCGCATCGGGATCCTCAGCCATCAGAAGGCCACTCCGCAGACCACGGGGATCAACGAAGTAGACGGCGACATGCGCCCGCCTCGCCAGCTCGATCGTCCGGTCGTAATCGGGCATGCTGGGCGACTTGATGAAGCCTTCCGAATAGACGATCAGCGACTTGCGGCCGCGGAAGCCGGCGAGCGACTCTATCGAGTCGGCCAGTCCCCCGAGGCTCTGGCGGACGCGTCGCTTGGCCAGCTCGTATCTCTCGTACGCCACCAGGGCGGCGGGAGGCGAGAACGTCGATCCGGGACCGCGAGCTGCCGGCGCGTCGCGGCCGGCGTACTCGGAGGACCGCATCGCATCGTAGTCCGTCATCGCGTCCTTGAAGGGGTTCCGAACGAGCCCGCCCTTGAGGCCTTGGACGGCGACGAGGAGCTGGCGGTGCTCGAACGCCGTGCGCGCCGCCCATCTGAGGTGCGCCAGCGGCGCCACGATGGCCACGATGTCCCCGTCGCGCAGCTCGCGCTCGAGGAACGGCATGAGCTGCGCCTTCGCCTGATTCGCGGCGGCCACGCTCAGGTGGACGTCGTCGAAGAAGATCAGGAAGTAGCGGTTCTCCTCCGGCGGCCGGACGACGGGCTCGCTGATACGGTCCGGGGCCGCTTCCGGCGCGATGGCTTTCGACGGGACGCGCACGACGATGGGCTCGAAGCTCACGATCTCATGCGGCCGGCCGTTCTCCGTCACTTCGAAATCGGCGGCGCTGAGCCCCGTGACAGGAGTACCGTGGTCGAGTACGACCACGTCGATGCGGACCAGCTCGACGCCTGCCGGAAACGTGGGTGGAGTCTGGGAAACACGCGCCGCGAGACTGGCGAGGGCGAGGGTGGCGACCACGACCGAAGGTGGCCTGAGCACGACTGACATTCACTCAGATTACTCTTCCCGGGACGAGTTCACCCCCTCACCCTTCCCTCTCCCCCAAGGGGAGAGGGCCGGCCAGGCTCCAGCCCGCAGCCCATGGCCCGTAGCCTAGCCTGTCGCTCGCATCCCGCATCCCCCCATCCCCTTAGCCCGTAGCAGCGGAGCGCCGGGTTCACCCCGGCGCGGAGCGTTGGGGGGGTCTAGGGGGGTGCTTCCTTGAGGACGACACCCCCCTGATTTAATGGTGGAGCAGAGGAGGATCGAACTCCCGACCTCCGCGTTGCGAACGCGGCGCTCTCCCAGCTGAGCTACTGCCCCAGAACGCGAACCGGCATCGTAACAGACGGCCCCGGGCCGATCAAACCCGCGGGCCGAGATCGGCGAGCACCGCGTCGAAGCCGAACACGCCGGTGCGGCTGGCGATCCACTCCGCGGCCAGCACCGCACCGACGGCGAAGCCGCGACGTGAGCGGGCCCGGTGCTCGAGGAGGATCTCGTCGCCGCCGGAATCGAACCCGACGGCGTGCTCGCCGACGATGCCGCCGGCCCGCACCGCGGAGACGAGGAACTCGTCGGCCTTCAACGGCTCGGACAGCGACGTCACCGCGCGGCGCCGCGTCCCTCCCGCCTGCTCCACGATCGCCGCCAGCGCCTGCGCGGTCCCCGAGGGCGCGTCCTTCTTCTGGCGGTGGTGACGCTCCAGCACGTACGGGTCGTAGTCGGCGAAGGGAGCGAGCGTCCGCGCCGCTTCCCGCACGATCCGGTAGAAGAGGTTGACGCCGACCGAGAAGTTGGCGGCATGGACGAGGCCGCCGCCGGTCGCCTCGACCAGCCGGCGGACCTCGTCGGCGCGGTCACTCCAGCCGGTGGTGCCGATCACGTAGCGCGCGCGGGCGGCGAGCGCCTTCTTCACGTTCTCGACGACCGCATCCGGCCGCGTGAAGTCGATGCCGACGACGCAGCCGGCGGGGAAGGCGTCTCCCTTCTTCACGAGCACCGCCTCGTGGCCCCGCTCGCGAAGGACGGCCTCGACCTCCCGGCCCATCTTCCCCGGGCCGACGACCGCGACCTTCATCCCCGGCCGCCTTCGAAGAACTCGTGGTGAAGCAGCCGGACGGCCGTCTCGGCCTCGTCCTCCGCGACGACCAGCGAGACGTTCACGTCGGAGGCGCCGAAGGAGATCATCACCACGTTGACCTCGCGCAGGCTCTGGAAGACGCGGGCGGCCAGGCCGGCCCGGCGCAGGAAGCCGCGTCCGACGACGCTGACGATGGCCATCCGGCGGAGCACCTGCACCTCGCCGAGCCCGGCGAGATCGGTCTGGACGGCCGGGATGTTCTCCGGGTCGTCCACGGTGAGGGACACGGAGACCTCGGAGGTCGCGATGAGGTCCACCGGCGTGCGGTGGCGGTCGAACACCTCGAAGACGCGGGCCAGGAAGCCGTAGGCCATGAGCATCCGCGGCTGCGAGATGAGGACGACCGTGATCCCCTTCTTGAACGCGATCGCGCGGGGCTCCGGCGTGTCGTCTCCCGCTCCGGCCGCGATCCGCGTGCCGGGCGCCGAGGGGTTGAGCGTGTTGAGGATGAAGACGGGGATGCCACGCTCGACCGCGGGCTTGATGGTCGCCGGGTGCAGCACCTTGGCCCCGAAGTACGCGAGCTCTGCCGCCTCGGCGGCGCTGACCTCCGGGATCACCCTCGCCCCCGGCACGACACGGGGATCGACCGTCATCATGCCGTCGACGTCCGTCCAGATCTGGATCTCCTCGGCGGGCAGCAGCGCCCCGAGGATCGAGGCGGTGAAGTCCGAGCCGCCCCGGCCGAGAGTGGTGGCGACACCCTTCCGGGTGGCGCCGATGAAGCCGGAGACGACCGGCACCACGCCCCTCTCCACGACCGGGAGCACGAGCTCGCGCACCCGCGCCCCGGTCTCCTCCATGAGCGGTTGAGCGCGGCCGAAGCTCTCGTCGGTCACGACCACGCGGCGCGCGTCCACCGCGGCCGCGGGCATGCCGCCCGCCTCGAGCGCCGCGGCGACGATCTCGCACGAGGCCCGCTCGCCGATGCCCGCGATGGCGTCCAGCGTCCGCGGCGTCAGCTCCTCGAGGTTGTAGACGCCGGTGTAGAGCGCGCGCAGCTCGGTGACGAGGCCGTCGAGGTGGGCGAGCAGCGGGTCCTGGCCGCGCCCGCCGACGAGGGTGGTGATCGTGGCGTGGTGGCGCGACAGCACCTCGTACGCCACGCCCTCCCAGCCCGCGTCGCGCACGAGGGCGAGACGGGCGCCGCGGATGAGCAGATCGGTCATGCCGCCCAGGGCGGAGACGACGACCGCCACCCGACGGGACCGGCGGGCGCGCACGAGGTCGGCCACGGCCCGGATGCGGTCGGCGGAGCCCACCGAGGTCCCGCCGAACTTCATCACGATCACGGCAGCAGGTCCCGGGCCTTCAGCAGCTCCGCGTTCAGGATGGCGGCGCCCGCGGCGCCCCGGATGGTGTTGTGGACGAGCGCCTCGAGCTTGAGGTCGAACGTGTGGTCCTCGCGCACCCGTCCCACCGAGACCGCCATGCCTCCCTCGCGGTCGCGGTCGAGCCGAGGCTGGGGTCGGTCGGGGGCGTCGAGCACGTGGATGGGCTGGCGCGGGGCGGTGGGAAGGCGCCGCTCTTGCGGCTCGCCGCGGAACTCCACGAGGGCGCGGGCGGCGTCGGCCGCGCTCGCCTTGCGCTCCAGGCGCACGAAGATGGCCATGGTGTGGCCGTCGCTGACCGCGACCCGGTGCACGGAGGCCGAGATCGCGAAGCCGGCGGGAACGAACGTCTTGCCGTCGAAGCGGCCCAGGATGCGACGGGGCTCCGCCTCGATCTTCTCCTCCTCCCCCCCGCCGATGTAGGGCACCACGTTGTCGGCGACGTCGAGGGAGGCGACCCCGGGATAGCCGGCGCCGGAGAGTGACTGCAGCGTCGCCACCGCGACCTCCTTCAGGCCGAACGCGCGGTACAACGGGGCCAGCGCCATCGCGAGGCCCACGACGCTGCAGTTGGGGTTGGTGACGATGTAGCCGCCACCCGTGCGCTTGCGCTGCACGGCGAGCGCGTCGAGATGGCCGGGGTTCACCTCCGGGATCAGCAGCGGCACGTCGGGATCCATCCGGTGGTTGCGGGCGTTGGAGACGACGGCGTAGCCCTTGTCGGCCAGCGCGGATTCCACTTCGCCGGCGACCGAGGAATCGAGCCCGGAGAAGAGGACCTTGGCGCGGAACGGGCCCTCGCACGTCGCCACCCGGATGGCGCCGATCGCTTCGGAGGGCGCGCCGGCCAGCCGCCACGTGCAGGCCTCGCGATACGGCTTGCCCGCCGAGCGGTCGGAGGCGGCGAGGTCCACCACCTCGAACCACGGGTGGTCGGCGAGGAGCTGGACGAAGCGCTGGCCCACCGCTCCCGTCGCGCCCAGGATACCCACCGGAACCTTCATGTCGCGTAGTCTACCGCAGTAGAATCCGCCTCGGAGGCGC
>Ga0070698_100001468_pt1 | contig 26169 bp, 22 predicted proteins | sample KBSK1502metaG_FD_65477 | JGI IMG/M metagenome (GOLD analysis project Ga0070698, IMG submission 65477) | Corn, switchgrass and miscanthus rhizosphere microbial communities from Kellogg Biological Station, Michigan, USA - KBS K1-50-2 metaG | ecosystem: Host-associated > Plants > Roots >... | reverse complement strand
GGGTGCTGCACGCGCTTGGTCCACGACATGTCGGAGATGTGGATCAAGCCATCGATGCCAGGCTCGATCTCGACGAACGCCCCGAACGAGGTGAGGTTGCGCACCTTGCCTTTGATGCGCATGCCCACCGGATACTTCTGGGGCAGCGCCATCCAGGGATCTTCCTCGGTCTGCTTCATGCCGAGCGAGACTTTCTCTTCTGTTTCGTCGACCTTCAACACGACGGCTTCGATCGTCTCGCCGATGGACACGATCTTCGATGGGTGACGCACGTTGCGGGTCCAGCTCATCTCGGAGATGTGGACCAGGCCTTCGATCCCCGGCTCGAGCTCGACGAACGCGCCGTAGTTGGTGATCGACACGACCTTGCCCTGCACGCGCGTCCCAACCGGATACTTCGCGGCCACGTTCTTCCACGGGTACGCCTGCAGCTGCTTCAAGCCGAGGCTGATGCGCTCGCGCTCCCAGTCGATGTCGAGGACCTTGACTTCGACCTCCTGGCCGATCTTGACCATCTCCGACGGATGCGACACGCGCCCGTAGCTCATGTCGGTGATGTGCAGCAGGCCGTCCACGCCGCCCAGATCAATGAACGCGCCGAAATCGGTGATGTTCTTGACGATGCCTTTGCGCACCTGACCGACCTGCAGCTCCTTCATGAGGACGTCGCGCTTGGTCTTGCGCTCCGCTTCGAGCAGCACGCGCCGGCTCACCACGATGTTGCGGCGGCGCTTGTTGAGCTTGATGATCTTGAACTCGAAGCTCTGCCCCAGCAGCTCGTCGATGTTGGGCACGCGTCGCAGCGCGATCTGGCTGCCGGGGAGGAAGGCGTCCACGCCCATCAGGTCGACCACCACCCCGCCCTTTATCTTCTTGACCAGGGTGCCCGATACCGCCTCGTCCTTCTCGTGGGCCTCGCGGATCCGCTCCCACACCCGCATGAAGTCGGCCTTCTTCTTCGAGAGGACCACCGCGCCTTCCTGGTCCTCCAGGTGCTCGAGGAAGACCTCGATGATGTCCCCTTCCTTCAAGGACTTGGGATCCTTGAACTCGTCGATCGGCACCGCGCCCTCGGACTTGAAGCCGACATCGAGAATGACCGCCGCGTCCGTGACGCGCAGCACTTTGGACTTGACGATCTCGCCCTCCTCGATGTTGGAGAGCGTCCCCTCGTACAGCTCCGTCATCTTGGCGATCTCGTCCGACGAGTACTCCTCGTGGAGATCCGAGCGGACGCGGAGGGGACGGTGGGGAGCGGCGGGTGTGTCGGGCTTGGACTCGGGCTTTGACTCGGGCAGGTTTTCCGTATCCACCAGCATGCAAGACACCGGTTCGGTTGCAGGTTTGGTCACATGGCCCCGGGCGTCAGCCCGGGGCTAAAGGAACCGCAAAACCTACCCAGGGAACCGTTCCCGCGCCAGCGCCACGACGCGATCGGCCTGCTGGTCGAGCGACAGGGCAGTGGTATCGAGCCGGACCGCGTCCGCCGCGGCCCGCAGGGGGGCCACCGGTCGGGTGGAATCGGCGTGGTCGCGCGCCGCCAGGGCCTGCGCCTCCCGGGCGACATCGGCCGGGTCGACGCGCGAGCCCCGCTGGGCCAGCCGGCGCCGGGCCCGCTCCTCCGGGCTCGCCGTGAGAAATACCTTCACCCGGGCCTCCGGAAACACCACCGTCCCGATGTCCCGACCGTCCACCACGACCCCGCGCGGCACCCCGGCGACGGCATCCCGCTGCTGCACGTTCACCCAGTTCCGCACCTCGCGGATCGCCGCGATCGCGGAGACGTGGCGCGTCACCCGCTCCGATCGGATCGCCTCTTCCACATCGACCCCGGCGACGGCCGGCCGGAACACGTCGTCCACCAGCACCAAGCGCACCGGCAGGTCCTCCGCCAACGCGATGATCTGTTGCGGGCCCCAGGTTTCCGCTTTCCCCTTACCCGTTTCCCCCAGGCGGTCGAGCACCGCCAGCGTCACTGCCCGATACAGCGCTCCCGAATCGAGATGCGCCCAGCCGAGCCGGCGCGCCACCGCCGCGGCCGTGGAGCTCTTGCCCGACGCCGCAGGCCCGTCGATCGCGATGACCCGGAGGGTCACCGTTCCCGCTTCCCCTTTCCCGTTTCCCGAATGCTCCGCAGGTCGTCGAAGAATCGGGGATAACTGATGGCCACGGAGGCTCGTTCCGAAAGCCGAACGCCCGCCCCCGGCACCGTGCCGAGCACCGCGAATGCCATGGCCAGGCGGTGATCGCGCGCGGTGTCGACCCTGCCGCGCGGGGGCCGGGCCGTGCCGCATACGTATAGGTCGTTGCCGCGCGCCTCGGCTTCGACGCCCAGCGCCCGCAGGTTCGCCGCGATCAGCTCGAGGCGGTTGCTCTCTTTGACCCGCAGCTCGCCCACCTCCCGGAACACCGTTTCGCCTTCGGCCCGGCTCGCCAACACCGCCAGAATTGGCACTTCGTCCACCAGCGTCGGCACCTCCGCCGCCGCGACCTCGGTGCCGCGCAGGGCGGCCGGCCGCGCCACCAGATCGGCCACGGGCTCGCCCCCGGCGTCCCGCAGATTCACCCGTTCCACGCGGGCCCCCATGCGCGCGAGCACCACGAGAAATCCCGTGCGGGTGGGGTTGACGCCCACGTTCTCGATCACGAGCTCTCCGTCCTGGGCGAGCGCCGCGGCCCCGACCAGGAAGGCCGCCGAAGACGCGTCGCCTGGCACCGACAGGCGGAACGACGGAACGACGGCACGACGCTCAGGGGGTTCGTAGGTGATGGCCCCGTCCCGTTCGTGCAGGCTCAATCCCAGATGCACGAACAGCCTTTCGGTGTGATCGCGTGAGCGATACGGCTCGCGAATCGCGACGCCCACGTTCCCCGTGAGTCCGGCCAACAGCAGAGCGCTCTTGATCTGCGCGCTCGCCACGGGCGTCGTGTAGGTCAGGTCGTGGAGCCGGCCGCCGCGGATCGTGAGTGGGAGCGAGTCGCCGCGCCGCTCGGTGATCTCGGCCCCCATGGCGCGCAGCGGTTCGGCCACGCGCCGCATCGGGCGGCGCCGCAGCGACGCATCTCCGGTGAGCGTGGCGGCGAACCGCTGGCCCGCCAGGATTCCGAGCATGAGCCGGGCGGTCGTGCCCGAATTCCCGCAGTTCAAGCGGGATGCGGGATGCGTGATGCGTGATGCGTGGACCATCACGTTCACCCCGTCGCGGATGGACGAGATCTCGGCGCCCAGGTGCCGCAGCACGCGGGCGGTGCTCTTCACGTCGGCCCCGGTCAGGAGTCCCTCGAGCTCGCTCGTGCCGTGCGCCAGCGCCGCGACCATGAGCGCGCGGTGGGAAATGCTCTTGTCGCCCGGCGGCCGCACCGTGCCCCGCACCTTCACCCGTCGAGTCTCCGGCGCCAGTCGGCGGCACACGTCAGCCAGCTCGTGAGGGCGGCCGCGTCACCCGCCTCCAGCGCCCGTTCCAACTGACCGAGCGGCTCCTCCAGCGCCCGCAGCGCCGGGAGCAGCTGATCGCGGTTCATGAGGAAGATCTCCGTCCACAGCGCGGCATCGCTCGCGGCGAGGCGGGTGGCGTCGCGCGCCCCGGGGCCGAAGCTCGCGCCCGGCGGCGACGCTGCAGCGAGATAATGGGCGAGCAACGACGCGACCGCCTGCGGCAAATGGCTGGTCAAAGCGAGCTGGCAGTCGTGTCGCGCGGCGTCGATCATCACCGGACGAGCCTCGAGCACGCTCTCCCAGAAGTGAGCGATCTCGCGGGCGGCGCCGGCGCCGTCGCGCGTCGGGGTGACGTACACGACCGCATCCTTGAACAGCCCGAGCCGGGCTGCGGCGAAGCCGCGGGCGTGGGTGCCGGCGAGGGGGTGGCCGCCGGCGAAGCGCGCGCCGAGGCCCAGTTCCTCGGCGCGTGCCACGATGGCGCGCTTCACCGAGCCCACGTCGGTGACGACCGCTCCGGCCGAGACGTATGGGAGCAGCGTGTCGAGCAGCACGACATTGGCCGCGGGCGGCGCGGCGAGTACCAGCAGCTCGGCGGCGCGGGCGACATCCGCCGCGCGCGCCGGGGCATCGTCGATTGCCCGCTGCTGCGCGGCCGTCGCCCGCTCCGCCGGGTCGGGCGACCAGCCGAGCACGGTCGCGATTCCGGCGCGCTTGGCCTGCAGGGCGACCGAGCCGCCGATTGCGCCGAGGCCGATGATGCCGAGGGTGGAGGGGCGCACGGCATGGAAGCTAGCCGCTCGAGACTGGGGCGTAAACGAGAAGGGCGGCTCGGGAAGAGCCGCCCCTCCGGGCTTCACTCGAGCACGGGCAGGATCGGTGGCGGGGCCTGGGCGAATCTAAGGCTCATGTTGTCGAACATCGCAAATCCAGTTCCCGAACCTGCGAACTGAACCGACGCGATTGTCGCACCGGCAGTCGCGTTCACGCAGAGATTCTGGCCGAATGCGTTCGGCTCCGACGTAGTCTTGCCGAGCGACACATTGTTCGCGTCGAAGGCCTCCAAAAACCCTGTCGCACCCGGCAGCTTGCCCGTCTCGGACTGGAAGCCCGTGGCGTAAACCTGAATGCATGCCTGGGTGACCGTCCCAGTGAACGACGCTATGATGCGTCCTCCCAAGCTCTCGCTGAAATCCGACGCCGTCCCCTCGGGGCAAATCGTCACTACATTGTTCCCCGACGCGAACCCGAACCCTCCACCGGTCAACGGGCCGTTGTCGTTGGCATACACGTTCGCGTCTCCACAGAAGCCGCTCGGCGTAGTCCTGCTGAACGTCACTCCCACCGTCACGTCATTAATCACTCCCTCATTCGAGTAAACGGTGTTTACAACCGTACCGGCCTCAATCGCACCGCTCGGACCGACGTCGAAGTTGATCGGGGTGGTCGCGGGCAGCACCCAGCCGATGCGGCTGAAGCAGCACGTCGACCCCCCAACGCCCAGGTGGAAGGCGTAGGCCTTCGTGGGAGTCACGAACCGCGCCAGCTCTTGCCAGAGCCGGCCCGGAAGGCTGCGCAGGAATCCCGTCGGCAGAGGAGTCGACGTGAAGCCTGCGCACGAGACGAAGGGGGCGGGCGCGTTCGGCAGCGCCCGGATCAAGGGTGCCCCCTCTTCCGGCACCGGCTCCTCGACGCTGTAGAGCTGGATCGCATCGAGATCCGTCTCGGGAAGCCTCGTGACCTGAGCGCAGACACCGACGGTCACGAACTTCGCGAATGTGGCGCTGGGTAAGGTCTGAAACCGGTAACATCCTTCGAGCTGCTCCGGAGCGACGCTGGCGACGAGCGGAATGCAGCGGGGCGATCCCGCGTCGTTGATCGTCGCGCCGCCGATCGTTGCCACGCGCTCAATGGTTACGATGACTTGACTGGGGCTTGCCAGCCACCCAGCCGGGAACTGCACGCCCGCGAAGCCGGTGTTGGTAACGACGGTGCCTCCGTCATTCGTGACACTCGCTTCGGCACAGTCGGTCACGCAGTTCGTCCCGAATGCGCCCAACTCGATCCGGAACTTGAGTGGCAGAGTGCGGCCGTCCAGCAGTCCGAACACGTCGCCCGTCCTGAGGTTTTTGAGCTGGCTACCGCTGCTCACCGGCTCGACGTCGGCGAACCCGAGCGACTGGCCGGCGACCCGGACCGTCAACCGGTAAACCGATCCGGCCACCAAGGTCGACGGGTCAGTATTCCAGTTGACCTGGTACTGCTGCGCGGATCCATTGAGTTGGACATCACCAGGGCTGAAGGTCGCGCCCGCGCAGCTCTGCGTTTGGACGTTGAGCTGGCAGATCTCGACAACCGGCGATACGTGCGGGTTGAACGAACCCCTGAACGTGGGCTGTCCTACGATCGGTGGCAGGAAGAAGAAGTGCGGGTTGCCACCGTTGGAACCATCAGAGAGCGCGAAGGAAGGGCGAACTGGTTTCGTTATTGAGCTCTCTTCTCTACATGCGCCCAAGAACACTGCAGCCCCAATAAGAACGACGGCCGTACGTCTCATGATCTCCTCCGCTTATGCGGGGACTCCTGCTCCCCATCGCCTACGGCGCAAGCTGCACCGGTTTCGTGCTTAGGAGCCGCAAGAACAATGCCTTTCGGGAGTTAGCGGCAAATGCGGAAAATGACCGGCGCTGTACGCGCGGAGCCACAACTTTGTCGCCCCCTCGAACGGTCTCACTGGGTGCCCACCAGGGCCTTGAATCGCGGATCATCTTTCAGGTCGCGCCACCACCAGCTGATGTCCTTACCCCGCTCGAAATGCCCCGGGTTGGCGGCTGAGTAGCGCTTCAGCAGGGCAATCGCCTCGTCGCGGTCGCCCAGCAGGGTCCGCTGCATCGCCTCTATCGCCAAGAGCTCCTGCGCGGGATCGGCGGCCGGCCTGGTGGCGGAACGAGTTCGCTCGAGCACATGGCGCGAGCTGTCCTTCAGCCCGGCGCGCGCGATCACGCCACCGGCGCGCAGCCGGGATTCGAGCCCGATGTACGCCCGGTACTGCGGAGGCGTCACGCTGTCGAGCAGAGCCACGAGGCGCCACGCACTATCCACGTTGGGAGGGCGCGCCGGCGTGGTCATCAGCAACAACTGACACTCGGCCGATCGATAGTCGCGCGGGAAGCGCCGGGTCTCTTCATTGCACCAGCGTTCCGCTTGGGAGAACTGCTCGAGGTCGATCGAGCCGGCGAATAGGCGCGACAAGACATCCCGGGCAACGCTCAGGTACGCGTCCTGCTCGTAGGCCCGCCGCGCGGCGAGCACCGCGGCGGCGACGTCCTCCACCTGATAGTAGAGGTGGCTCAGGGTGCTATAGGCGCTGGCCAGGCTCGGGTCGGCTTGCACCGCCGCCTCGAGATCCTGCCGCGCGCCTCGCAGCAGTGCCTGTGCCGCGGCCGGATCGGGCGTGACGTGCAGCGTCCACTGGTAGTACCGCAGGGTCCCGCGGAGCTCGAGGGCGCTCCCATCGGTGGGTGCCATGCGCAGCGCGCGCTCGGCGTGACCCAGTCCCGTCTGAATCCACACCACCGCCGCGCGCGGGTCGTCCGCCAGTAATCGTGCGTGCCGCAGCGCGACCTGTCCGCGGAACACGACGGGGTCCACCCATTCCGCGTCGGCGGCCTCGGCGAGCGCCGCCAGAGAATCGGCCTGGTGAAACGCCGCGAATGCCGCCTGTGCTTGCTCTCCCTGCAGAGCGGCCTCCGCATCCTTGCGGGTCCGCTCCGCCTGCTCCCGCAGCGACCACGCCGCTAGGCTCCGGGTCCCCGCACGCTCCTCACGCAGCCGCACTTCCTCTCCGAGCCCCGGCCGCAAGAACTCCGCTACCTGCCGCGTCAGGCTGTCGCGCATCGCGAGTAAGTCACCGGCCGCCTGGTCGAAGCTGGCGCGCTTGTAATCGGCCCCGCTCGCCCCGTCGATCAGGCGCACCGAAACGTGGTAGCGATTGCCGGTCTCTTCGACCTCGCCCCGGACGACGGTGCCCACATTCAGCGCACGGGCCACACTGTCCGGGGCTACCTCAGACGTGCGATAGGGTGCAACGCCATTCTTGGAGACTACCGAGAGCGCGGGCACCTGCCCGAGTGCATTGATCAGCGCCTCCGTCAGCCCATCGGCCACGTACCCCAGGTTCTTTCCCGCGCTTTGGTCCTCGAAGTACAGCACCGCCACGTGCCGTGGATCGAGCCTGCTCTCACCGGCCACGCTCGAGCCTGCCTTCCCTCCCCGGCGCGCCAGCACCAGCGCCAGGACGACCGCGGCCACGACGCCACCCGCGATCGGCGCCACACGCCGCCAGGAGAGCCGGGGCGCCGTCGCGCCCACCCGCGACGCCCGTCGGCGTGCCCCGGTCGCGGCCGAGGGCGTCGTCAACGCCTCGGCGAACAGTGCCGTAGTGGGATAGCGGTCGGCCGGGACTTTCGAGAGCGCCCGGAGGATCGCCCCCTCGACGGCGTCCGGGATCGTGGCCCGCACGATCGAGGGCGGCGAAACGACGTCCAGCGAGTGGCGCGCCATGATCGCCTGAGCGTTGGTTCCCGTGAACGGCGGCGCGCCCACCAGCATCTCGTACACGACGCACGCCAGACTGTACTGGTCGCTGCGGCCGTCGATCTCGTCTGAGCCGCTGGCCTGCTCCGGGCTCATGTAGGCTGGTGTCCCGATGATGGTGCCCGTCTGCGTGAGATGCCCTGCGTCTCCCGCGGCGTTCACGGCCCGCGCGATGCCGAAGTCCGCCACCACGGCCGTCCCACCCGACAGCATGATGTTCTCGGGCTTGATGTCGCGGTGCACGATCCCCCGGCTGTGCGCGTACGCCAGCGCGCCCGCCACCTCCGCCGCGATGCGGAGCGCGTCGTCCTGGGGGAGTTGCTTCTCCCGGTTGAGCCGGTCGCGCAGCGATTCCCCCTCCACGTAGGGCATGACGTAATAGAGGATGCCCGCGGCGTCGCCCGAGTCGTACAGGGGAAGGATGTGGGGATGCTGCAGTCCCGCCGCGATCTCGATCTCGCGTAGGAAGCGCTCCGAGCCCAGGGCCGCGGCCAGCTCGGCGTGCACCACCTTGATCGCGACCGACCGGTGGTGCTTCAGGTCCTCGGCCAGGAACACGGTGGCCATGCCGCCGCGCCCCAATTCCCGCTGGACCGCGTAGCGGTCAGCGAGGGCCTCACGCAGGGAGTCGAGCAGGTCGGCCACGGGACGTGGGGGCCTAGCTTACAGTCGCGCGCACGCCGCCGCCAGCGCCGCTCTTGTCCCGCCGCCCGCCGCCCCCCTAGTTATAGACCGCGCATGACGAACTCACCGGCAGCGTCGCCAGGTCTGTGGGCGCGGTCGTGGCGGCTGTTCCGCGCCCCGAGCATCAGCCAACTGTTCGCCGCGGCGTTCATCGTCATCGCGGTCGCGGGTCTCGCCGACCGCATCGCGGTCTGGCGCAGCGCGCGGCGCACCCAGGCCGACATGATCGACCTGAGCCAGCACCTCGAGCGGCTAGACCGATTCTCCCCTTCTCCCGCCCTGCGCGCGCAGATCGCCGAAATGCAGGAGCTCACCGCCGAGGTGGGGGACGAAGCCATCCAGGTAGCGGTCCAGAGCACGGTCATTTTCGTGGTAATGCTCGTCGTGCTCGGGGTCGGGCTATGGTACAACCGGCGGCGGCTGGCGACGCCGTTCGCCCACGTGGTCGGCGCCCTCGAGCACGTGGCCGCGGGCCACTACGCGGAGCGGCTGCGGGAGGATCAGCCGGAAGAGTTCGGCACCATCGCCCGCGGCGTCAACCGCATGGCGGCCGCGCTCGCCTGGCGGGAGTGGATCCAGGCGCACACGGCCCGGCTCCTCGCCGCGCTGAACCTGCCGCCGCAGGAGTCCGCGCCGGGCGGCAGCTTCGGAGCGGCCCTCGCCGTCCTCGCCGAGGCCACGGGCGCCACCGTCCTGGCGCTGTATCAGCCCAGCTACGACACGAACGAGTGGGCTCCGACGGGCCTGCACCGCACCACCGCCCGGCCGCTCGCGCGCGACGTGGTGCGCCAGCTCGTGGGGGAGGCCGGCAACGTGATCCAGCATGACGGGCCGGCGGGTGAGGGCGTGCGCGCCCAGCTCCAGCTCTCCCAGGAATCGGCGCCGGACGCGACCAGCGGCGTCGCCCTCGTCCCGCTGCGGGCGCGCGAGCGCCTGGTAGGGCTGCTCGTGGTGGTCGTGGCCGGTGCGCTCACGGCCGACGCCCGCTCGGCCCTCGAGCAGGCGGCGCCCAATCTCGCCATCGCCTGCGAGCGCGAGTCCGCGCACCTGCACACCCGTCGCCTCGCGGTGGAGGTGCGGCGCGCCGCCCAGCGGCTCGAGACCCAGAACGCCAAGCTCGAGGAGCAGCGCCAGGAGCTGACGCGGCTCAATGCCGAGCTGGACCAGGCGGGCAAGCTCAAGGATCAGTTCCTGGCCAACGTGTCGCACGAGCTGCGCACCCCATTGAACAGCGTGATCGGGTTCAGCGACCTGCTCCTGACCATGGCCTCACCCGAGAGCCCGCTCACCGACACGCAGCGCGATTACCTCGAGACCATCGCGCGCAACGGCCGTCACCTGCTCGAGCTCATCAACGAGCTGCTCGACCTCTCCAAGATCGCCGCCGGTCGCATGCAGCTCCGGGTGGAGCCGCTGGCGCTCGATGCCCTGTTCCGTGAGGTGGCCGACACCGTGCGCGCCCAGCTCGAGGCCCGCAAACACAAGCTCGCGATCGAGCCGCTGCGCGAGACGCTGATCGTCACGGCCGATCGCGGACGCCTGCGCCAGGTGCTCCTCAACCTGCTGTCCAACGCCATCAAATTCACGACCGACGGCGGGCGCATCACGCTCAGCGCCCAGGTCGCGGGCGATCGCGTGAGGGTGGCCGTGAGCGACAGCGGCATCGGCATCGCGCCCGACGACCAGCAGAAGCTGTTTCAGGAATTCGTGCAGCTGGATGGGAGCCCCAGCCGCCGCTACGAAGGGACCGGCCTCGGCCTCGCCCTGTCGAAGCGGCTGGTCGAGCTGCAGGGCGGAGCCATCGGGGTGGAGAGCCAGCTCGGCAAGGGCAGTACGTTCTGGTTCACGGTTCCGCGCAGCGAGCTCACACCGGAGCGCGTCTGATGGCCACGATCGTGGTGGTGGAAGACCAGCCCGACAACTTGAAGCTCATCACGGCCCTGCTCACCATGAAGGGCCACCGCGTGATCGGCCTGCAGTCGGGCGAGCTGTTGGTGGCGACGCTCGTCGCCGAGCAGCCGCCGCCCGCGCTGGTGCTGCTCGACATTCAGCTTCCCGGCCGCGACGGCTTCGGCGTGCTGGCCGATGTGAAGCAGCTGGCGGGTGACCGGCCTTGGAAGGTGGTGGCTCTCACGGCGCACGCCATGCCGGGCGACCGCGAGCACGCGCTGGCGGCGGGATTCGACGGCTACATCACGAAGCCGATCGACGTCCGTGGCTTCGCGGACGAGGTGGCTCGCTATCTCGGGTCTTGAGGCGCCTTGTGCAGGTGGATCGAGCCGTTCACGGTCTCGAGGCTCACCTCCCGGCCACCGCGACCGAGCGTGGCCGCGATGTCGTGGCTCATGAACTTGCCGTTCACCATCAGCCCAAAATCCGTCGCAATCGAGCCGTTGATCGTCTTGGCGCTCACCTGCGCATCGAGCCGGGGCGGCAGCTCGGCCGTGACCGAGCCGTTGATCGTCTTCAGTGACACCGCTCCGGTATCGCCGAACGCGTCTATCCGGACCCGCACGCTGCCGTTCATGGAAGTCGCCTTGACCGGGCCCTGGGCCGTCACGGCGTCCACCTCCCCACTGACCGTGTGCAGCACCAGAGGCGCGCGCCCGCCGGTCACGCGCAGGTCACCTACCATAGTCGACGCACCCAGCCGCACGTTGGCGGGGAGTCGTACCGTGAAGTCCACGGCCACGTCGTTACGATGCGTCCCGTGCATCTGGTAGTGGTCCTCTTCGGGTCCGCACCGCGAGTCGCCGCCGGGCCACAGGGCGCACACCGCCACCCCACCCGCGTAGGGCTCGGCGACGAGTCGTACACCGCCCGTGTCGGACGACCGATAGGACTTTGTCGCGCTGATCTCTACGAAGTCGCCTTTAGCGGGCTCCACGGTGACCGAGCCACGCGTGTTGCGGATCCACACCCACTGCTTGGGAGCGACCTTGGCCCGATAGCTCCAGGTCGCACCCGCGATCCGGGGACCGGCGTCCGGGCCGGCGTCGAATTCGTTGCGCAGGTCGCGCAGCGCCATGGGCAGCCGCTCCGAAACGCCCTGACGCACCCGACCCACGAGGTGCCGACCGACCAACCAGATACACAGGACCCCGCAGAACAACGCCGTCCCGCGAATGATTTCCTTGCGCCACGCTTCCCAGAACCCGCTCATCCGCTCCCCCCTGTCTCTGGAGCTAGATACTGGCAGGTCGTACGGTACTTCGCGAGGTTGAGTTTCCGAACCGGCTGGGAGTGGGGGCGCGACGGCGGCGGGAAGGGGGCCGAAACCCCCCTCCACGCCTCAGGAGATGGTACGGAATGTCGACCGGTCCGTCCCGACACATCGTACGGTCGGGCGGCTGAGTATCCGGGCATGTGCGGTGGCGTGCGGGTCCCCAACGGACGACTCCACGGTGATGGGGTCCAACACGCCGCCGTACCACACGGCCCCGGGGGCGGCGCTCGGCGGGAGCGCGGCTGCCGGATTTGCTCGTGTCTGGCGGCCGGCGTCCACAGACGACACCGCCAGCTCCGCGGCAGCGCCGTAACCGGTCGTGAGAGTGATGCCCAGCAGCAAAGCGTAGATGCGCATAGAGTGCCTCCCGAACGGCTGGTGTGACCGCACGCTTCGAGTTGTAAGACGTGGGAAGCTCCCCAATGGTTGCATCCGGCACGTCAGGAGGCGGTAAAGGGAATGAAACGAGAAGGTTAGGCGTCGGCCCAGGTCACCTTGAAATCGCCACCGCAGCGCTGGCACGCCATGGCCCGCGGCCGGCCGTCGATCGCCTGTCGGCCGCGGCAGCTGGGGCACACGGCGTAGCGGTCGCCCCAGTCCGACGGCAGGCGCACGGCGTCGCTCGGTCGGGCGACGACGCTCCACGTACGAGGCGGGCTGTCGACCACCTGCAGGAATGCGGACGGCACTTCGAGCGATCGGCCGCGCACTTCCAGGACTGCCTGGAGCGGCCCGAGCTGCGTGATGCGATACCACGCGCCGCGGCGCAGCCTGACGTTCAAATCGGCCCGCAAACGAGCCCACATGCCGGCCATATCCACATCATCCTAGGGCGGCGAGTCGAGCTAAGGATATCGTGACGGACCCGGGATGCGGTGTGCTGCGTCACAGGCGACCCGGACGACGTCCCTGTGGTGTGTGCGCAGCGCGACAACCTCCCGCGCGGCCCGGCCTTGCTGCGCGGACGCGACACAGGAATGTCGTTGCGTCGAAGCCACGCCATGGCACGGACTCTGCACCCCGCGTACGCACTACTCGGAGACTCCCTATCATGACGATAGCAGCCGTAGCGGGGCGCGCCGCTGAGTCGCCCGACCGTCCTCCCGACCCACCACGGCTGTCCCGGCGCTGGTTTCGCCGCGTTCTTGCGGACTTTCGGCGGGAGCGCAGGGCGTTCGGACTGCGCAGCACGCTGCGGGAATTCGTGTTCCGGGGCATCCACCACGTCGTTTCGTTCAGGGTACTGCGCGGCATTTACCTCGGCGCGGCGGACGCGCGGTTCACGAAGTGCCCACCGGGCTTCAACGGCGATTTTCTCAATAACGAGACGTTGCAGAGGGTTTCGCTCGATCGACATTACGATTTGGCGCCCGAATTTGTGGACGCAGCGCTCGGCCGGGGCGACGCGTGCTACGGGTTACTCGAGGGCGACCGCCTGGCGTCGTATGGGTGGTATGCCCACGCGCCGACGAAGATCAGCGACGACCTGTGGCTCCATTTCGATCGGGCGTATGTGTACCGGTACAAGGGCCTCACGCTGGAACCCTATCGCGGGCGGCGGTTTCACGCGATCACCATGGCGCGTACGCTCGACGCGTGGCGCGCACGGGGGTACCGCGGGATGCTCGCCTACGTCGACGCGAACAATCTCAGCTCTCTCAAGTCCGTGTATCGGCTGGGTTATGTCACGTTCGGGCGCGTCTTCATCCTGCGGCTTCTCGGACGGCATCTCATCTTCAACAGCCCCGGGTGCAAGGCGTTCGGGTTCCGCGTGGTGGCGGAGGGGCAGCGGCGGGGGACCCGCTAGACCGCACATGAAGCGCGCCCCGCTGACGCTGGGTCTGGTGACGGCTCTCGCGACGCCTGCGGCCGCGCAATGGCTCGGCGAGCCCGTGTGGAACAGTCCCACGGGTGGAGGGTTCGTCGTCAGCGCCGAATATGCCAGGCCGAACGAGAACTACGGCCACGGCACCGCTTGGGGGGCGCGGCTATCGTTTGGCGTTCGCACCACCACCTTCACCCTCGGTGCGGCGAGCTGGACGCCCGAGGGGGGCTTCAGCTTGACGTCCTTCGGTGGGAACGCGGCGTTCCGGCTGAGCGGCGGCAAGCTGCTGCCGACCCCTTCCTCAGGTCTCTGGACGAACCTGCAACTCGGCGTGGCCGGCACGGAGGCGACGGGCGCCCTGGAATCCCCGTTGGTTACTGCTGTGACGGGCGCCGTGGGGATCGGTGTCCAGCTGCCGGCGCCGAGCTTCAGCGTTGAGCCCTACGTGTCGCCGGGGATCCGGTATCGGAGCAGCGTGAGTGGTGGAGGGAGCAGCACGGAGTTCGGGTATGCGATTGGCGCTAACGTCGGATTTGGGTCGTTCGGCGTACATCTGGCTTATGACAACGAGCAGGTCAAGGGCGGGGGCACCGTCGGCGTGTTCGGCGTGGGTGCTCACCTGGCGCCGTAGTCGCTGCATTCCCGGCTCAGGACTCGAACTAGAAATCACCCGCCTGGGAGGTCGTCATGGTCAAGTACGTCGCGCCCCTCCTTCTTCTGGTTGCCTGCAGCGAGGGCACGGGGCCCGGTGGCCGACCCACGATCGTGTTCTCAGGCTTCCCACAACCAACCGGACCCCGTCCCGACTTGGATATCTATGTGATGGATTCTCTCGGCGGACACGTGACAAACGTCACGCGCAACCCCGCGCTCGACGACAATCCAGCATGGTCGCGCGATGGGTCGAAGATCATTTTTGGTTCCGCCGGCCGGGACACCACTGGGCGATGGCATCTCTTCCTGATGCGCGACGATGGCGGCGGGCTGATGCCGCTCACGTCCGGTGAGGGGAGCGAGTGGGGGCCCGAGTGGTCGCCGGACGGCGCGAAGATCGCCTTTATCTCGAGCAGCCGCCTCGCAGTCATGAACGCGGACGGTACTGGTGTTACGCCGCTCTTCACCGATGCCTTCGCCGAAGAGCACCCTTCGTGGTCACCGGATGGGCGTATCGTGTTCTTTTCCAGCCGGGGCGCAAGCGGTCAGAGTAGCGGACACCTCTACGTGATCAACGCAGATGGGAGCGGTCTCACATCGATTGGTGACACGACCGCAACCGAGGAGACACCGTCCTGGTCCCCTGACGGTCGCAGGATCGCCTTCTCGTCGAACCGAGACACGCGTGCGTTTCAGATTTGGATAATGAATCCCGATGGCAGCAGCCCAATCCGCCTTACGAGTGACTCCAGCGGCAATGCCTCCCCGGCGTGGTCACCGGACGGCAGCAAGATCGTGTTCGTGTCGGGTCGGGATGGCGTTTCGGAGATCTATGTCATGAAACCGGACGGGAGCAACCAGACCCGGCTGACCCACGTGCCCACGTTGACATACAAGCTCAAGCCTCACTGGCGGCCGTGACGGGGACGATGCCGAGGGCAGGACTCGAACCTGCACGGGAGTTGCCACCAAGGGATGCGTCCCCAGGCGAACCCGGGACCCTTACCGATTGTCGGTTCCCTTACACGACGCCTTCACGCGACTAGAGTCTCCAGGGATGTAGATGGCGAGCACCGCGCCGCGCTCCGGCACGGTCACCGCTTTGACCCCAGTCTTTCCCATGTTGCCCGCCCTCCCTTCCACAAACTCCTCAAAACCATTCACGATGATCCCGTTTGCGCCGACGTGGGCCGCTTCCCTGCGTTGAATCTTGAGGATCATAGCCTCATCGCCGTAGCCCGTCTCGCCCCTCGCGTACAACCACTGCACTTGCTCGTATTCTTTGCCCACCTCCGAAGGGGCGTAGAACACCTTCACGCCGTCGGGGCACAACGGAGCGAACTTTGGTACGACCGCGTTCGGGTGGACACAAGCCGCCGTGCCAAGAATGAAGATGAGAAGAAGTGTCTTCACGAGTAACCTCCAAACCTCAGAGCAGGTTTTTATGCTCGCAGCGCCTACCCTTTGGCCAGGCGAAGTGCTCGGGGCAGGACTCGAACCTGCACGGGAATTGCTTCCCTCGGGATTTTAAGTCCCGTGCGTCTACCAATTTCGCCACCCGAGCGATGCCACGTTTTTGCCACGTGCCCCCAGATAACCCAAGCGCCGCAAGGCAACCTACGCAGTTTTAAGTCCCTTGCGTCTACCAGTTTCGCCACCCCGGCTCGTTGATACGGCGCGCGTCTAGCTCTTCGGTGGTGCGATCCGCTCCGCCTCCCGCTGTTTCGTGAGGAGGCGCTCCGCGAAATCCAGGCGTTCCTCGATCTCGCCGAGTCTTCGCTGCATCTCCTCCACCTCGCCCAGTCGCTTCCGCAGGTCGTCGAGCTCGCCGAGTCTCCCCTGCAGCTCCTCGAACATCTCCGCCACGTCACGCTTGGATCCCTTCAGTCTGCGGAGTCGATCGACGTGCCGAAGTTGATCGGCGGGGATCAGCCTCCGGGCGACCACCTGGGCGACGGCGATGGTCAAGATGATGAACCCCACGCCGATGGCCCACACGGGTATCTCAAACATGCTCCGTCTCCTCGCACCGACCCGCTTGAAACATACGCAGCAGCGTCAGCTCCGCCCATCGCCCTCGGGCACCGACAGCGCGAGCGCGCCCGCCACCAGCAACGTGCCGGCCAGGACGACCAGTCCGGTTTCGAACCCCTGCGTTCGTTGTTTGAGGAGACCCATGACCGTCGGCCCGACGAATCCGGCGACGTTGCCCACCGAATTGATGAGCGCGATCCCCCCAGCCCCTGCGATCCCGGACAGGAAAGTGGTGGGGAGGCTCCAGAACGGCCCGAGCGTGCTCCAAATGCCCGCTGCCGCGCAGCAGAGCGCGAGAAAGGCGAGCAGCGGGTGGCGCTGGACGAGGGCACCCAGCAACAGACCCGCGGCCGCCGTGAAGGCCGGCACCGCCACGTGGCGCGGCCGCTCCCCCACGCGGTCCGAATGGCGCGCGACGATTACCATGGCGATCGACGCCCCGACGTAGGGCAAGCCGGAGACGAGTGACGCGGCCGTGTTGCTCAGGCCGGAGAATGCCTGGACGATCTGTGGCAACCAGAACGCCACCCCGTAGAAGCTGATGATGATCGAGAAGTAGAGCACACACAGGCGCCACACCCGCCCGTGCGTGAGCGCCTGCAACAACGAGAGCGGTTGGGCCCGCTCGAGGTCCTGCCGCTCCAGGGTGAGCGTGCCTTCGAGCCACACCCGCTCCGCCGCGCCGAGCCAGCGAGCGTGTGACGGCCGGTCGGGGAGGTAGAGGAAAGTCGTAACGCCCAGCACCACGGCCGGCAGCCCCTCGATCAGAAAGAGCCACTGCCAACCGGCCAGCCCGCCCATGCCGTGCAGCCGCAACAGCGCCGCCGACACCGGCGCGCCCACCACGCCCGCGAGCGCCGTCGAGGTGAGAAAGAGGGCGAACACCCTGGCGCGCTCGCGCACCGGAATCCAATGCGTGAGATAGAAGATCATCCCCGGTAGGAAGCCCGCCTCCGCGACGCCGAGGAGGAACCGCACCAGGTAGAAGCTGGTCGCCGTCCGCACGAGCATCGTGGTGCACGACAGGATTCCCCAGGTGACCATTATCCGGGCGATCCAGCGCCGGGCCCCACTCGGGCGAGAATCAGGTTGCTCGGGATTTCAAACGTCACGTAGCCGACGAAGAACATCGCGGCGCCGACGCCGTACGCCGCATCCGAGAGACCAAGGTCCGCCCGCATTTCCAGGGCGGCGAAGGAAATGTTGAAGCGGTCCAGGTAGTTGACGACGTAGCAGAGAAACAGGTATGGGACGAGCCGTCGGGTCACCTTGGTCGTGACGGCCGGCCACGCGCCGTCAACCGACCCGGTCGCCACGCGCTCCCCCTGACGGGCGCACAGCCGTGATCGACGGCTCGCGTTCATACGCCGCCGTGAACGCGTGCCGGATCTCCCGAATAACGTTGGCTTCGCCTTTCCCCTTTCCCCTTTCCCCCTTCCCCAACAGTACGAGCACGGCACCGCCCCAGCCCGCACCGGTGAGCCGCGCGCCCAACGCGCCGCCCCGGCGCGCCGCAGCGACCACCAGATCGAGCTCGGGGGCGCTGCACTCGTACAGACGCCGACACGACTCGTGGGCCTCGTACAGCAATCCCCCGAATCGCCGCAGGTGGCCCAGCGTCAGGAGCTGCGCGCCGAACCGGGTGCGCGCCGTCTCGCCCACGACGTGGAGCGCACGCGAGCGGAGCGGCTCGGCCAGGGCGCGCTTGAGGCGCGGCAGCCAGCGTGCGGGCCAGCTGGCGAGCCACACCAGCTCCGGCAGCTCGAGCCGGAGACGCGCCACCGCCGCTTCGCACTCGGCGCGCCGCTCGTTGAGCGCGCCCGCCCTCAGCTCGTGCCGGGTGCCCGTGTCCACCAGCAACAGCCGTCCCCGAATCGGGATGTGGCGCGCCGCGAGCGAGGAGCACTCGAGCAGGAGCGCGTGCCCCGGCCGCGCCAGCGCCGCGCACATCTGGTCCATGATCCCGCACCCCACACCGACGTAGTCGTGCTCGGCCCGGAATGCCACGCCCGCGAGCTGGTGTGGGTTGAGCCGCGTGCTACCCAGAAGGCTCAGCGCCTGCGCCGCCGCGACCGTCAACGCGGCCGAGGAAGCGAGGCCCGCGCCGATGGGCACGTCGCTCGCCACCGCCACACGCGCGCCGGCCCCCGCGGGCGCCGCGCCGGCCGCGTCCAGCTCGCGCATCACACCGGCGAGGTACGCGGTCCACCCGGCGGGGCGTCCCGCGCGCCAGTCGATGCGCGCCCGCGTCCCATCGTGCGTCGAGATCAGCTCGAGCACGCCCTCCTCCGCGGGACCGACGGCGACGCTGGTGCGCTCCGCCGTCGCCACCGGGAGCACCGGACCGCCGTTGTAATCGGTGTGCTCGCCGATCAGGTTGACGCGCCCGGGCGCCGACGCGACGACCCGAGGGGCGACACCGAAGGTCGTGCGGAACAGGGCTGACACGTTGCCAGTCATGGGGTTGACAAGCATTCGGTTTGACAAGGATTCGGGCCAATGCTACCGTTGGCCAGCCGATTCCACCACCTGTCCAAGGCCACCCGGAGACAAAAAGTATGCGGGCGTGCGTCAGGTACGCGCTGGTGCTGTTCATCGCGGCCCCGACCCTGCTAGGTGCGCAGGGCTTCGGCATTTACGAGCAAGGAACGTGCGCGATGGGACGCGCCGGTGCCGGGGTGGCGGCGCCTTGCTCGGACGGCTCCGCGATGTTCTTCAACCCCGCTGGCCTGGCGGGCCTCACCGGTGGGCACGCCACCGTCGGTGTGACGTTGCTCGACGTGCGGGGCGGCTTCACCGACGACCTGTTCCAGCAGAAGACGAAGCTGGACGATCCGCTGCTCGCGGTACCCCAGGTCTATATCTCCTATGCGGCTACGCCCAAGCTCGGCATCGGGGTCGGCGTGTTCGCCCCCTATGGGCTCGAGACCAAGTGGCCCATGGCGTTCGACGGCAGGTTCGCCGGATACAAGAACATTATCCAGTCGCTCTACATCCAACCCACCCTCGCCTATCAGGTGTCGCCGCGGGTGTCGCTCGGCGCAGGCCTCGATGTCGTGCTCGGCAAGGTGGAACTGAACCAGCGGCTCGATCTCGCCGACGCGCCGGTCCCGCTTCCGGGCGTGCCGCCGGGCACGGTCTTCGGCCAATTCGGGATCGCCCCCGGCACCGACTTCGCGAACGCCCACCTCGAGGCTTCCAAGACGACCGTGGCCGCCCATTTCGGCGCGATCTTCAAAGCGACCGACCGCCTGTCGTTCGGTGCCAACTTCCTCACGCAGGCCAAGTTCGATTACTCGGGCACGGCCAGCTTCACGCAGGTTCCGACGGGGTTAGTCGTGCCGGCGGACATCGTCGTCACGCCCACGGACACGATTCACGCCGGCACGCCGATCGACGGGCTGCTCGGAGCACCGGCGTCGCTCGGCGGGCTGGACCTGTTCAATCCAACGACCGGCGTGTTCCGCTCCCAGCCCGTCACGACGACGATCAAGAATCCGTCGCAGCTGGCACTGGGAGTGGCATACAAGCTCCAGAATGGTTGGACGTTGTTGGGCGATTACCAGCTCACCTGGTGGAGCCAGTTCGACACTCTCGCCATCACCTTTCCGCAGGACGTCCTTGGGGTCCTGAATCGCAAGCTCTTCGAGAATTATCACAACACGAGCGGGTTCCGGTTCGGCGCGGAGTGGGCAAAGGACGCGAAATGGACGTTCCGCGGCGGCTATCTGCACCACGGCGGCGCGGCCCCGGCCGAGACGGTGACGCCGCTGTTGCCGGAAGGGCAGCGCAACGAGTTCACGGTCGGCACGACGGTGAAGCTCGCCGCGGCGCTCAGCGCCGATCTCGCGTATCAGTACATCCGGCAGAACGACCGGCGCGGTCGCACCCGTGAGCCAATCTTCAACCAAGTGCCGACGACCGGGCTGAACAACGGCCTCTACGACTTCCAGGCGCACCTGTTCGGGGTGTCGCTCAGCTACGCGTTCTAAGGGAGCCCGACGATGACGATCCGCCGCATGTCGCTCGCCGCCGGACTGGTCCTTGCCGCCGTCGGCTGCAACAACGAAGACCTGTTCCCGCCGGCCGTCCCGCAATACGCGGGCGGCGCGATGTTTCAGCGCTACGTGGCCATGGGGAACAGCCTCACCGCCGGGTTCCAGTCGGGCGGGATCAACGACTCGACGCAGCAACAGTCGTATGTCGCCCTGGTGGCGGGCAAGATGGGCTCGCCCTTCAACTACCCGAGCCTCACCAAGCCCGGCTGCCCGCCGCCGATCGATTCGGTATTCACCGCCACCGGCGTCCCGCACCGCCTGGGCGGCGGTACGGCGGGGACGTGCTTCTTCCGCAGCCCCAGTATCCCGCCGTTCCTCACCAATGTCGCTGTACCGGGCGCGGAGGCTCTCGACCTGCTGCGGAACGGGCCCGGACCGGGGACCAATTCGAACGCATTGACCCTGCTCATGCTGGGCGGTCGTACACAGATACAGGCGATGATGGACGCGCACCCCACGTTCGTGAGCGTCTGGGCCGGAAACAACGACGTTCTGGGCGCGGCCACTAGCTCCGCCAACGCCGGCGATTCAACCTTGATCACGCCCGTGGCCACGTTCCAAACCACGTATGGCGAAATCGTCGACTCTGTCGCCGCGAGCGGTGCGAGCGCGATTCTGATCGGCGTCGCGAACGTTACCGCCATTCCGTTCTTCTCCGCCGGCCAAACGTACTTCGCGCTGAAGAATCAGGCCGGGTCGCCGTTCCCGGCGACCTTCGCGGTCGGCCCGAACTGCGCGCCCAGCAGCCTCGGCGGCAAGGGTGACTCGGTCCTCGTGCCGTTCCCGTTCGGGGCGGCTCTGATCGGCGCCGCACGAGCGGGCGCGACCGATACCCTGTTCTGCACCGAGCCGCAGACCGTGCAGCCCGCGGAGCTCGTCAAGCTCCTAACCACCGTCGGCGCGTACAATGCATTCATTGCGAGCCAGGCGACGGCGAAGAACTGGGCCTACCTCGACCCGAACCCGACGCTTGACTCCCTGCGCCTGATCCCGACGCAAGTCGCTCCGTTCCCCAATTTTGCTGCGGCATGCTCCGGGTCGCCGTTTGGGCTGGGCTTCACGTGCGACGGCGTACATCCGAGCGCCTCGACGCACCTCATCATCGCACGACATATCGTACAGGCGATCAATGCCAAGTACAGCTCGGCCATCCCGGCACCCTGAAGCGAACCGCCCGCAGCCCCAGGGGTAGCGAACACGGCATCCGCCTCCTGGTGGATGCCGTTTTCTCAATGCGAATGTTCCGGTTCGTTCTCGCGCTCGTGGGCCCCGCCGTAACCGGCGGGGCTAACGTCGCCGCCCAGGCCGTCGAGCGCACCGACGCCCCGGACCGCGGCATCCTGCGGGTGACGTTCGATCCGCGCATCATGACGTGGAACGACGAGTTCACCGATGCGGGACGTCGCGGGCTCGGCTTCGGTCTGACGGGAGACAGCGTGGGCAGCCGCTACATCCCCGTATTGGGTCAGCTCGAGCAGAACGTGCGGACCGTGACTGGCGACCTGGTTCCTGTCATTCAGCCGCAGCGCCTGGGCCACGGCGATCAGACGCCACTGCTGCCCCGCTTCGTGGCGAGTCTCGGGGCCGGCCTGTTGAGCGTGCGCCAGGAGCGCCGCACCTACCCCATCACCGCCGAGCTCGGCGTCACGAGCCGCCTCTCGGTGAGCCTGACGGTGCCGATCGTGCGGGTCGCGACGCGGGCCGCGCTACGGCTTTCGAGCAAGGGCGCCAATCTCGGCGTGAACCCCCTCGTGCTGAACACGCCCGGGGCACGAGGGACCGACTCGGCCTTCTTCGCACAATTCGACACCGCATTGAGTCGCCTCGACCAGCAGGCGGCAGCTTGCACGCCTCCACCTTCCCCGTGTGCGGCGCGCGACAGCGCCGCGCGCTGGCTGGCCGTCCGCGATGCGTTGCACAGCTCCGTGTACGGTCGGGGGCAGACCGGTTCGCCGTTCCTGCCGCTCGATTCCTCGACTGCGGGCCGGGCCATCGACAGCGCCGTCGCCCGGATCCAGCACGGCCTGAGCATCACATTCGGGATCGCCGGGTTCGATACCACGGTCGCGCTGGCGGTAGACACGCTCACCGGTCCCGCATTCGAGCAGGTGCTTCTGAATCCCGATCCGAACGGGTTCGGGTATGCCACCGTACCGTTCCAGAAGAACTTCCGCTACCGCCTGGGCGACGTGGAGCTCGCCGCGAAGTACCGCCTCCTGACCGGTGCTCACTACGCCGCCGCCGTGCAGGCGCTGGTGCGCCTCCCGACGGGAGCGAAGGATTCGGCGAACGACTTGCTCGTGCAGTGGATCGGCGATCACCAGCTGGATCTCGAGGGGGGGCTGACGCAGGAGCTGTCAGCCGGGCCGCTCTGGCTCAACGTGGCCGTGCGCGCCGGGATCCAGCGGCCGGGGACGCGGGTGCGCCGGGTCGCGCCGTGGGACGCGTTTCTGGTCCCGGGCGCGGCCACGGCGGACCTGCGCTGGGATCCCGGGGACTACGTCGGCGTAGACGTCGCGCCGCTCGTGCGGCTCGCTCCGGAATTCGCGGCCGGGTTCACGGCGGGCTACTTCTCGAAGGCCCGCGATCACTACGCATTTCTATCGTCGCAGGACTCGGTCGATCTCGCCACCCGACTGGGGGTTCCGACCGCGGCCAGCGTGCTCGACGTTGGGACCGCGCAGCGCTCGCTCCGCCTCGGCTTCGCGGTGACGTACCACGCCCCCAATGTCGAGGGCGGATTCTCGATCGAGCAGACCGTCAGCGGCGCCGGGCTGGTCCCCGGGGTGACGCTGTATCGGCTTGTGATCCGGACGACGCGGAAGCTTTTCTGAGCAGCTCGGCCGCATGGCCCAGCGCCGTCTCCATGTCGGGATCGCCCAGCATGCGCGCCAGCTCGCGCGTGCGCGCCTCCCCGGTGACGGTCCGCACGTCGCTCGTCGCGACACCGCCGCGCGCCCCTTTGGCCACGACCAGCTGATGGCGGGCATACGCGGCGATCTGGGGAAGGTGCGTGATGACGAGTGCCTGGCGGCGCTCGTCGCGCGTCACCGCCGCCAGCGCCTCGCCCACGCGCCCGCCCACCTCCCCGCCGATGCCCTGATCCACCTCGTCGAACACCAGCGTCGGCACGGCATCGTGCTCCGCCAGCACGACTTTGAGCGCGAGCATGAGACGCGATAGCTCGCCCCCGGAAGCGACCTTGGCAACAGGACGCGCGTCGAGTCCCATATTCAACTGCACATCGAAGCTGACCTCCTCGGCGCCATCGGTGTGGTGCGTGGTGCGTGGTTGCAGCCGCACCGTGAATTGGCCGCCCGGCATGCCGAGCGCCGGCAGCAGCTGATTGACGCCCTGTGTCAGGCGGCCGGCGCCTTCCGTTCGCTTGGCGGTGAGCGCCGCGGAGGCGCGCGCCAAGTCGGTCGTGGCCGTCGAGCGCTGCCCGGCGATCTCGCGGAGATCCAAGTCCGCGGTGTCGAGCAGCTCGAGCTCACGGGCGGCCCGGTCCCGGGTGGCCAGCACGTCGGGCAGCGCGGGACCGTACTTTTGCGTGAGACGGAACAGCGCATCGCGACGCTGCTCGACCGTCGCGAGCCGGCCGGGATCGCCCTCGATACCGGCGCCGTAGTCCCGCGCCGCCTGCGCCAGCTCCTCGACGTTGGCGAACGCGCCGTCCACCAGCGCCCGCCACCGCTCGACCGACGGGTCGAGCTTCACCAGGCTGGCGAACAGCTTCGCCGCGCGGGACAGGCCCGCCGCGTTGACCGTTTCGAGCGCCTGCTCCAGCTCACGCGACAGCCTGCCCAGCTCGTCGGCGTGCGCGAGACGCTTGGCCTCCGTTTCGAGCGCCTCCGTCTCGCCGACTCGGGGCGCGGCGCGCGAGATCTCCTCCACCACGTGGCGGAGGTAGTCGGCCTTGCGCTGCACCTCATCGCGCTTCGCAAGCAACCCTGCTTCCCGGTGCTCGAGCTCGCGCAAGCGCGCATGCGCGTCGCGCACCGCGGACCGCTCCACGCCAGCCGTGGCGTAGAGGTCGAGGATGTCGCGCTGCGCGTCGGACTTGAGCAGCGACTGCGTCTCGTGCTGCCCGTGCAGATCGACCAGCAACGCGCCGAGCTGGGTCAGGATGCCTACCGTGGTCGGGCTGCCGTTGACCCAGGCGCGGGAGCGCCCTTCCCCGCTGATTTCCCGTTTGAGCACTAAGCGCCCGTCCTCCACTTCCACGCCCAGGGCGGTGAAGGGCGGTGAAAGGCGGTGGAGGGCGGTGGGGGTGAATTCGAACGCGCCCTCGATGATGGTTTTGTCCGCCCCGGGGCGCACGACATCCGCCGAGGCGCGCTCGCCGAGGAGGAGTGCCAACGCGTCCACCAGCATCGATTTCCCCGCGCCGGTCTCGCCGGTGAGGACGTTCAAGCCAGGAGTGAGGGACAGGGTGACGTCGGCGATGACGGCGAGGTCGCGGACTCGCAGCTCCGTCAGCACTACTTGCGCTCGCGGTCGGAGAGGTCGCCCCACTGCAGCTTCTTCCGCATGCGGGCGAAGAAGCCCTCGGGTCCGAGCCGCACGAGCAGCACCGGCTGCTCGGCGCGCTTGATCACCAGCCGCTCACCGGCCTGCATTGTGGTGCCGACCTGCCCGTCGAAGGACACGAGCACCTCCTCGGTCCAGGGGGGGATCGGCTCCACGGTAACGTTGGCCTGGGAGGGGACGACCAGCGGGCGCACGGCGAGCGTGTGAGGACAGATGGCCGCGACGACGATGGCATCGACCCCCGGGACGACGATCGGGCCCCCGGCCGAGAGGGCGTACGCCGTCGAGCCGGTGGGCGTCGCCACCACGATGCCGTCCGCCGAGTACTGCCCCACCTCGTCGCCGTCGACCGAGACGCGCAGCCGGATGACCCGCGCCACGCCGCCCTTGTGGACGACCGCGTCGTTCAGGACCACCGGCTCGGGGCGGCTCTTGCCCTGCTTGTCCAGGATGAACGGCGCGAGGGCGAGGCGCGACTCGGTGGCGTACGCCCGTCGCACCAGGACGTCGAGTGCCCAGTCGAGCGTCTGCGCGGTGGCGGTGGTGAGAAAGCCGACGCGCCCGAGGTTCACGCCGAGAATAGGGGTGCGGGCTCCGTTGAGGCTGCGCGCGCCCCGCAGCAGCGTGCCGTCGCCGCCCAGGGTGACGAGACACTCGAGCTGGGGCGCGCTGTGCAGTGGGGCGGGCGGGGGCTCGGGCCACAGCCCCGCGATGTGCTCCTCGGTGAACAAGGTCAGACCGAGCCGGGGCGCGACCTGCGCGAGATGCGCGAGGATGGTTTTGAGATCGCGGTAGCTCGGGTTGCCGACGACCCCGACGTTCATGAGTGCGCGGGCGAGGCCTCCGCCGCGAGCGCGCGCACCCGGGCCGCGATCGCGCTCCCCGTGAGGCCGACCTCCGCGAGCTGCTGAGCGCGCGGCGCGTGCTCGTAGGTGCGGTCGGGTGCGCCGAGCAGCCCGACGCGCACCTCCGGGGCGAGCGTCGCGACGAGCCCCGCCAGGTGGGCACCGAAACCGTTGGTCACGGTCGCGTCCTCCACCGTGACGAGGAGGCGATGGTCGCGCAGCAGGCCGTCCAGCAGGTCGCGGTCCACCGGCTTCAGGAAGCGGCAGTTCACCACGGTGAC
>Ga0070698_100001467_pt1 | contig 26171 bp, 21 predicted proteins | sample KBSK1502metaG_FD_65477 | JGI IMG/M metagenome (GOLD analysis project Ga0070698, IMG submission 65477) | Corn, switchgrass and miscanthus rhizosphere microbial communities from Kellogg Biological Station, Michigan, USA - KBS K1-50-2 metaG | ecosystem: Host-associated > Plants > Roots >... | reverse complement strand
ACTCGACCGTTCGCGATCGCGAAGACCTTGCTGGTGTCGATCACGGCGCCGACGATCGTGTCGCCATGTCGAAACCAGAGGCTCTCTGGCTCCGCTCCATCGCACGCGCATGCCGGGCAACAATCGTCGGTCTTGAAGGCGAGCAGCTTCGTGACGGTCATGCCGTCGATCACAAGGAGCACGTCATGAAGAATGGCTGCGCCCTGGTCCTGCGCTCTGACCCAGATGTACGAACCACATGCGCGCTTGATATCGAGGAGCTCGAGCGGTTTGCTTGCCTTCGGCTTGATGTTCGCCGCCAGCCACGCGGCTGCGCGCTCCTGCTCGAGTGTCGTAAGCGGCGCGGTCTCGCACGGTGTATCGCCGAGCTGCGCGCGCAGCGATGCGAAGTAGGTGGTCGCTTCGGGGTGCGGGCCCGGCAGGACATCGGCAAGGTCGTCGCGATGAAACAGCTGGCGCACGTTGCGTTGAATGCGATCGGTCGTCGTCGGCTCGAAGGCTGCCGATAGCAGCGGCGGCCGTTCGTCGTTTGGCACTCGCAAGATCGCGAGCTCTTCGGCGAGCAGCTCGCGATCCGGCAGCGCATCGGCCTTGATCGTCGAGTAACGTGCCGCGATCTCGAACCTGCGCTGCTCGCGCTTAGCAATTTCACCGGAGGCGCAGTGCACGATCGCGAGCGTTGGCGTGAGGCAGCCAAACGCGAACGGATTGTCCGATGTCGCGAGTGTGAACACGACGGAGTCGTCGATGATCGCAGTATAGAGATATGCGTCGTCGAGCGTCAGCACGCTTGCATTCGTCGCGGTCGCTGATCGCCAGACGAACACGGTGAAACCAGATCGAACGGCGCCGCCTTCGTGCTCGACGCTCGCCCACACGACATCGCGGATACCGTCCGCGTCGAGATCGATGAGGGCCAGCGCGGATACGAAGCCTTCATCCGACCACTCCATCGCATCGATCGTCGACTCGCTGGTCTTGTCTGCGATCTGCGTGATGCCATCGTCGGTGACGCGAAGGATCCAGTGGCGACGCAACCGGTCGCGGCGGCCGAGCGCTTTGTTGTTGTAGCGTCCTTCTCGATCGGCGTGCACCTCGACGATGACGCCGCCCGCATCTTTGCAGCCGATGACTGCCTCATCGCCGAGGTCCCCAGTCGGAAGCTCGTTCGCGTACGTGCGATCGATCCATGCGCCGACTTTCTTGCGGAGCAGCTTCGTCTCCTTCGCGCTCGGTCTCACGCACCGGCTATCGGCGGCAATGCCTGCTCGTTCGCTCGTGCGCTGCGCTTGCAGCGCGCGTGTCCCGATCGCGCGGAGCTCGGTTGCAAGGTCGACGACCGGTGGCGCGGCCACGGCTACGACGGATGTGCTCGGCGCATTCGGCAGCTCGACGGCAGGGACAGCGACGAAACCGGCCGGCGCGCGCTCATGGCGAATGACCGCGCCGACGGCGAGCGCGGAGAGGATGGCTGCGACTGCGAGCGATCCGACGGTGCGGACCGTGATGCCCTGCATAGGCGATCAACGCACGGCGCCACGGATTATTCCGCGGCTACGTGACGTCGGTGGCCATCGATTCGATGGGATCGCCACCTTCGACGATCTGCTGCGCGAGCTTCGTCGGCGTCGCGACACCACCCTCGGTGAATTTGATCGCGTATGGGACGGGCAGCTCTTTTGTATCGATCCAGCGGCCGCCGCGGCCGCGCGACAGCTCGCCCGCGAGTGCGGCGAGCTCGAAGACCGAGGTCCAGTAGACGACGGCATTGTCGTCTTTTTTGAGCGGCGTCTTGCGGCGGCGCTCTTCGAGGACGCGCAGCGCCCCGATGATGTCGGTCGCGGCGACGTTGCCCCGCGTGTAATACGCAAACTCGGCGAACGCCATGTCGATCGTCGACGCGACACTCGCGGGCGCGGCCGGCGCCTTGATCGTCTCGCCATCGCGATCGCAGAGGATCGCGCCCGAGCGCGCGATCGCCTCCGACAGAAACGATGGTGGGTTCGCGTTCGTCGCGTAGCGCACCTCGCCGATGCCGTTGTACTTCGCTTCGAGCAAGCGCTTGGCGTTGAGCACGCGCGCGATCGCGATCAGCACGGTTAGCGATGGCACGCGACTCATGTGGCCCGCGTTGCGCTCATCTTCGACGAACACGATCGCGCCGCCCTTCGCCAGTGGCTTCACCCGATCGATCTTGTGCACCCGTGCCCACACAGGTGCACTCTACCGTGTTTCTACCGGACGACGAGCTGGACCTTCGCGTCAGCTGGCCATTCTTCTTTGGCGAGCCACGGATCGAATCCGGCTTGTTTGATTGCGACGAGCATGGGCTTCGTGACCTGCTTCGCAGGCCCGAGCGTCGCGTCGTAGGAGACGAAGATGCTCTCGTTTGCCACGTCGAAGCCGAGCTCGTAGACGGCGGGGTTGTTTGCGAGCGCGTAGCGCACGCGCATCGGGCAGCTCTCTTCGCAGTACATGCCAAGCGCCTTGATCGTGACGTGCGCAAGCTGCGCGGGGCGCGCGACCACAGCCTTTACCGCGGCGGGCTTTCGTTCCGGCTGCTCGCGATTGCAACCAAGAAGTGCGACCGCGACGAGCAGCGCCTTCATTTGTGATGCTTGCGGTCTTTCTTTGCAGGCTTCTGTGGCTTGCTCGGATCGGGCAAGCCGAGCTTATCGACGAGACTCGGATCGCACGCGGCGGCGACCCGCGCGACTTCCTCGGGCGCTGCCTTCTCCTTGAGCGCACCGAGATCCGCGATCGCGGCATCCTTCACCTTTTCCGGCACCTTCTTGCTCGAGCACAGCGCTTCGATGCGGAGTAGGTCGACATCGGGGGAACGCAGCTCCTTGCGGATGGGCTCGAGCAGCACGAGCGCGCGATCAGGCTGACCGTTTCGCAACACCACCTTTGCCTGTAGCACGCGCGTCGGGAAGTAGCCCGAGTTGATCTTGAGCGCTTCGTCGAGCTGTTTGCCGGCCTCGGGAATCTTGCCCGCGGCGAGATGAATCTCGGCGAGCGCGGTGCGCGTGCGGTACTCGAGTGGGTTTGGCGATTCTTCGTTGAGATCCGTGATCGCTTGTTCGAGCTGCGGCTGCGCGGCCGTGAGGTTGTTCGTCAGGTAATAGCCCATGCCGAGCGCGTGACGCCCGATCTTGCTCTTCGCTTTGCGTGCGAGCTTCTCGAGCGGCTCGGCCGCCTGCGCAGTACCGCTTAGCATGCGCGCCTCTTCTTTGAGGATCTGCGCCTCGAGGTTGTCCTTCGCCTTCTCGAGGATCCAATCGAGGTTTTCGATCGCGCCCTTGGGGTTTTTGCGATCGAGCTCGGCGTACGCGCGCAGCATGCGCGGCCGGATGCCTTCGAGCTTCGAGCTGATGTCTAGCGCCTGATCGGGCAATCCCGATGCGAGCAGCAGCGCCGCATCGACGAGCATCACCGCCGGATCGTCCTCTGCCCTGTTCTTGCCAAACCACGCGATCTTGCCGCGTGCCGCGGCAGCGTCGGCGAGCTTGCCGCGCAGGTACTGCGCCCACGCGACGCGCGCCCAGAAGCGCGGCTCGACCGGCGGCTTCGCGATCGCCTTGTTGAGCGCCTCGGTCGCGCTCGCGTAGTCCTCGATGTTGAGCTTCGCGAGGGCGAGCGCGAGATTGCGATACGCAGCGACGCGCGGCGGCGCAGTCTTCTCGTCGAACTTGACGCTGAGATCGTCGATCGCCGCGTTGGAGTCAACCGTCGACTCGGCGTTCGCCATCGCCCGGCCGAGGATCGCGAGCGGATGATCCTTCGACTTGTCGAGCGCCGCTTTGTACAGCGGCATCGCTTCTTCGAGCTTGCCTTCGTCGACGAGCAGATCCGCTTGATCGATCATCGCGATGCATAGGCCATCGGCGCCTTCGGAGGCTGCCTTGAGCACCGCCTTGGCTTCTTTGCGCTCGCCGGCCGCGAGCATCGCGCGCGCCTTGAGCCAGCGCGCCCACTTGTCGCCGTCGTGTTTGGCGAGATAACCGTCGAGCAGCTTGCGGACTTCGCCGAGCGTCGATGCCGGCGCTTCGAGCCCACCGAGGCGCGATAGCTCGACGGCAGCTCTGCCGATCACGAGCTCGCGCTCGCCTTTGTCGCCGGGCTTGATCTCCTTCGCGACGGCCTTGATCGCCGAATCGACGCGCGTCGTCTCGGTGCCATAGAGCAGCGCCTCGAGGCCGGTCGTCTCGACGATGTTCGCGAACGTGATGACGTTCGCGTTGTCCTTCTTGAGCGCGGTGTGCAGCTTTTCGCGGCTCGCCTCGAGATCTGCGTAGTCGCCGCAGCCGAGCGCATCCTTCGCTTCTTTTTGCAGGCGCGCGACGGCTTCTGCTTTCTGGCGCTCTGTCCACCAATACCAGCCGCCGCCGCCGCCGATGCCGAGCACGAGCACGATGAACAAGAAGATGAACGCGCGGCGCGTCGAGCGGCCCCACCTGCGATCGGGCCGCAGATCAAAATCTGCGTCGGGCACGCGCACGCCGGCGACATCGAGCAGCCCGCCGGTGAGCAAATCGTTGAGATAGTTCTCGCCGACGGAGGCGGATTGGCGCAGCGACGCAGCGGCCGCATTCTGGGGCCGCGCAGCCGGCGAGATCACACGTGGCCGCACGCCCTCGACGCTCATCGGCGGCGGCGCGGTGACCTTCTTCTGACGCGGTGCTTCGTTCCACCCGCCATAGGGCTGCGGATCGTACGCGGTCGGATCGCCGCGCTCCGCGTGCGCTGCGATCGTCGGTGCGACCGGCGACACTTTGGGCGCCGGCGTGTCGATCTGGAGGCCGTAGTTCGTCTCGCCACGCGGCGGCATCGGCGTTGGAATCGGCGGCGGCGCATCGAGTGGGGTGCTCATCCGCGCGCGCTTGAGCAGCGACAGCACCTGCGGGCTCGTCGGATCGAGGTTCTGCGCGTGCTGCAGCACCGGCACGGCTCGCTCGTAATCGTTGCGCCGCAGCAGCACTTCGCCGAGCAGCGCAAAGCCGAGCCGATTGGAGCGGTCGACCTTGACGACGCGCAAGAGCTCGCCTTGCGCTTCCTTCCATAAGTGCATCGCGCAATAGGCGCGCGCGAGCACGATGCGACCTTCGAGGTTATCCGGCGCGGCGTCGAGGCCGACCTTGCCTACAGAAATCGCGTCTTTGGGGCGACCGAGCGCGAGATAAGCTTCGGCGAGATCGATGAACGCCGGCGACGCGGGGTCACGCCGAACGAGGTCGATGAGCTCCTCGATTTCTTGAGCCGTGGGTCGGCGATCGGAATCGACCATGAGAGCGGCTCTGCGAGGGTAACACAAATCACGGAGCGGATGCCTTGCAGGCTCCTCGCGCGCGGAAGCGTTGGCCAGGACACGTGCCTGATGCAAAGAACGTCACGCCATCGCACCCGCAATAGTCGCGACGATCGCGCGTGCAGCCGCGTTGTTTCGGCGCGCAGGTTCCCGGTTGATTCGCATCGCAGCCCTGCCCTTCGCAGATCCCCGACGCGCAATCGTCGTGCTTGAGGCACGAGCCGCCATCGGCCGACTGCGTCGGCGTTGCGGGTGACGACGGCGGCGGCGGCGGCGCGGGTTCGGTCGGCGTGGGCGTCTCGCCTGGCGTCGGCGGTGGTGCGCTCGATTGCGGCGATCCGCAGCCCAGCAAGACGGCGATCAGCAATTCCCGCATGGCCGGCATCGTATACTCGTGCGCGATGGGAAGCGGCTTCGGCGTGCTGTTTCGAATCACCACATTTGGTGAGTCGCATGGGCCCGGCCTCGGCGTTGTCGTCGATGGCTGCCCGCCGATGCTCGCGCTCGATGTCGCGGTGATCCAAGCGGCGCTCGATCGGCGGCGCCCCGGGCAAAGTCGACTCGTCAGTCAGCGCAAGGAAGCCGACGAGGTCGAGATCCTGTCGGGTGTGCTCGAGGGCAAAACGCTCGGCACGCCGATCGCGATGCTGATCCGCAACACCGATACGCGCGGCAAAGACTACGACGCGATCGCGCGCGCGTATCGACCGAGTCACGCAGACTACACCTACGATGCGAAGTACGGCATTCGCGCCGTCGCCGGTGGCGGCCGCGCGAGCGCGCGCGAGACCGCGGGCCGCGTCGCCGCCGGCGCGATCGCCGAGCAACTACTCGCGCGCCACGGCGTGACGATCGTGGCGTGGGTCGACGAGGTGGCCGGCATCAAAGCGACGGTCGACGTCGATGGCGTCACGCGCGAGGCGGTCGATCAGACCGACATTCGCTGCCCCGACGCAGCGGCCGCGGCGCAGATGATCGAGCGCATCGAGAACGCGCGCAAAGCCGGCGATTCCGTCGGTGGCGTCGTGCGCGCCGTCGCGCGCGGTGTGCCGCCGGGCTGGGGCGAGCCGGTCTTCGACAAGCTCGAAGCGGATCTCGCGAAGGCGATGATGAGTATCCCGGCCGTCAAAGGCGTCGAGAACGGATCCGGTTTTGCGGGCACGCTCCTCACCGGCAGCGAGCACAACGATCTGTTCTACCGGCGCGACAACGGCACGATCGGCACGCGCACGAATCGCTCGGGCGGCATCCAAGGTGGCATCTCCAACGGCGAGCCCGTCACGCTGCGCATCGCGTTCAAGCCGACCGCAACGATCATGCGGCCGCAAGATACGGTCGATCGCGATGGCAACCCGACCGTGCTCGAGCCAAAGGGTCGCCACGATCCGTGCGTGCTGCCGCGCGCTGTGCCGATCGTCGAGGCGATGATGGCGCTCGTGCTCGCGGACCACGCGCTTCGCCAAGCGGCGCGCGGTTAGTCGCGGCGCTCGCAGCGGCCATTGCACGCGACGAGCTCCCATCCGTGTCGCGCACAGACGAGCATCTCGCCATCGACGTAGCCATCGCTGATGCGACCGCCGTCGTGCGGGCACTCGTCCGCGACGACAACGATGCGGCCGCTCTCGAGGCGCGCCACCGCAATCGGGCGCGCACCGTCGCGGGCGGCGACCACGGCGCCGACGGGAACAAACCCGATCTCGCGAAGCTGCGGGCGACCGTCATCGGGGTCGTAGCCCAGCTCGTCGAGTAGTTGCGCCTGGATCGGGCCCATAGCCCCCAAGACGTACGATCCGCCTCTGACGTCCAATACCCGTCCACTAGTCTCCAAGTGCTCGCAATTCTTGCCCTCGTCGGGGATCTCCACTACCTTGGTGCGGACGTGGCAGCTGTCCTGGTCCACATTGATCTCGACGGCGATCGTCCGCATCGCTCGTCGCTCGTCGCGCTTGCGGCGGGACGTCACGTCGCATCGTCGTGGGGCGCGACGCTCTACGCCGGTCTCATCGCCCACGATCCAACCGAGAAAGCGCCGGTCGATTCGACGGCGCAGGTTGTCGCGGGCACGCAGGTGCCGGGCATCGAAGCGATCGAGACCGAGCTCGCGCGCGCGGGCGCCGACAAAGTCGTCGTCGCGCTGACCGACGCACCGGTTCTGCCGCTATGGGCTGCGATCGGCAATGCGTGGTCGGGCGTCGTCGATCATCTCCGCCCGCGGCTCGTATTGTTCGGCGCCGACAGCCCATCGGCGAGCGAGCTCGCGCCACGCACCGCCGCTCGCATCGGCGCGCGTCTGCTCGTGCGCGCCCGGCTCCTCGCCGGTGATGATGTGGAGCTGCGCGATCGCGATGGCGGCTACGCGCGCATGACCGACAGCGGCGCCGCGGTCGCGCTCGTTGGACGCTCCGAGCCTGCGCCTGTCGGCGACGATGACATCGATCTCGTCGTGCTCGCGATGCCCGGCGGCGCCGACGAGCGCGTCGAGATCGCAGGCACGAGTGCCGCCGAGCTCGCGCATTACACGGGCGCACTCGTCGCGCTCGGCGACGATGCCGCCGCCGATGCAAAGCTGACCGGTGCGGCGAAGAAGCTCGCGAAGCTGCTCGGCGCGCAGCTCATCGGCGGCACCGGGGCCAAGCGTGCCATCGCCGCAGGCGCGATCGTCGATCGCACGACGCCGCTCGCGCCCGAGTTGTGCGTCCTCGTCGGCGGCGCGCAGCTCGATGTCGCCGGCGCGACGAGCCTCGTCAAGATCGGCTCGTCGGGCGGCAAGAACGTCGACGGCGCGCTCTCCGGTCCCGCGAACACGAGCATCGCAGAGCTGCTCAAACGCCTGGAGAACGCGTGAGCACGAAGCGCAAAACGCGTACCGGGCCGACGCAGGTCGTCGTCGAGCGACCGATCGTCGCCGTCTGGTGTGGCAGCGCGCCTCCCGTGCGCTCGATCCGCTGGCTCGACGGCGTGCTCGCGACCGCCGAAAAATTCGGCTCGGCCGTCGCGATCGTCGCGGGCGAACCGTCGTGGCTCGATCTCGCGGCCGATCGCGCATCGCGCGTCAACGTCGCCACGACCGCCGTCGAGACGGACCTCAAGCTCGACTATCTCGGCTGGGCGCAGATCGTCGCGGCGATGATGCGCAAGCTCGCGGTCTCCACGCTGCTCGTCGACGAGGCAAGCCGTCGCGAGCGCTTTGCCGAAGTCGCCGCGATCGCAGAGCTGCTCGATGCGGTGCAGCTCACCCACGTCGTCGCGATCGCTCACGATGGTCCCGTCGTTCATGCAAGTCGCGTCAACGGTCGCGAGCTGCAGACCGTCCGCGTGCGCGGTCCCGCCGTCTTCGGCGTGCGCATCGCGGGGCCGCCAATCGAGGAATTCCCGACGCCCATGCCGACCTCGTCGATGCGTCGCTTCGATCTCGCATCGCTCGGCCTCGATCCGCTCGTGCTCGGTCATCGCGCGTTGCCGCCGCAGCGCACGAACCCGCAGCCGAAAAAGTCGATCGATCGCATCGCGGACCATCTTTCCGTTCACCTCGTACCGCGAGGCTCGTGAGATGGCGCAGGCGCGCGCGATAACCTCGTTATCGATGCCGCGCGTGCAGGTCATCGCGCCCACGCACCTCGGTGAGACCGCGGTCGCCGCGCTGCGCGCACGCGGCATCGATGCGCGGCGCAGCGACACGCCGGGCGATGAGGTGATCGCGTGGGCTCTCGACGACATTCCGGCCGCGCGTGCGGCCGTCGACCTCGCGCAGACGTGCGCGCGCGCCGCCGCAGCCGGTCGCCCCGTCTGTCTGCTCGCGCCGCTGCCGCGTGGCGGTACGAGCCAACAAGCGATCGTGCGCGCTGCTGCCCTCGCCTATCTGCGCGCGCACGGTGCCGCCGTCGGTCACGATGTCGATGCGTGGCTCGAAGCGGTCGTCGCGTTATGCCGGTTCGGCATGCCGACGGGTCCGCACGCCGCCGTCATCGCACCGCAGGGTTCGTGGCTCGAAGCGCAAGCGCTCGCGATCGCGGTCGAAGCGGAGGCCAACGGCCTGCGCCCACCGCACGTCGGCAAACCGGGCAAGGAAGAACCGACGGACGTCGTGCTCTACGATCCATCGCTCGAGCCGGGACACTCGCCGCGTTTGCAGATTCCGGTGATCGCACGCGGCGAGCTCGGCGATGACGGAGCCGGTGCGCTCTACGGTGCACGTGCCGCGCTCGGCGCGATCGAGATGCTCGGCCGCGCCGCCGAGCGCATCGCGGTCGGCCTCGGCCCAGCGCCGCAATCCGCGTCCGCGGAGCTCGAGACCAACGGCGAGCTCCTGCAGCGTCAGCTCGCGCGCGTCGCGCATTGGCAATGGCAGCGCCTCGGCGATCACGAGATCAAGGTGCTCCTCAAGGCATACGGCGTTCCGATCACGCGCCAGCTGACGGCATCGACGCCATCGGCCGCCGTCAAGGCCGCACGCAAGATCAGCTACCCCGTCGAGCTCAAGCCCTACGGCAACGATCTGCCGACCGAGACAGCCGGCTGCCCGGTCGAGCGCGGCATCACGAGTGACGCGTTCGTCAGGCGCGCATTCGCGGCCGTGCTCGTCGCTGCGGGACGCACGCCGACGCGCACGTATTCCGGCGATGTCATCGTTCGTGAAACGCCGCCGCTCGGGCGCGATATCGCGGTCGTGCTGCAAAAGCTGCCCGTGCTCGGTTGGACCGTCGTCGTCGACGCACCCGGCGCAACACAGCTCGCCGCTGCGCCCGCGCCGCTGCGGCTTGTCGACGCGCAAACGCTTGCGGCAACGGTCGTTGCTTCGCGCGCGACGGATCCAGATCCCGACCGCGCCGGCCTCGCGAATCTGCTGCGACGCGCCTCGCATCTCGTTGTCGATCTCGACGATCGGATCACGCGCCTCGAGCTGCCACGAGTTGTCGTCGGCGGCCGTGGCGCACGCACCGTCGTCGTCGACGCATGGTGCGAGCTCGTCAGCGACTGAGCTCAGGTTGCCATCTGCACGACAGCGCGATAGCGGACCTTGCCCGCCTCGAGGCGTTCGCGTGCATCGTTGATCTTCGCAAGCGGGTACGCCTCGATCACAGGCTTCACTTTTCCTGCCGCGACGAGCTGAAGCGCTTCATATAGATCGCTGCGCTCGTCTTGCGAGCTACCGCGCAGCTGGCGTTGACCGAACATCAGCGTGAACGGATCGATCGTGATCCCGCCTTGCGGCACACCCATGTTGATGAAGCGGCCGCCGGGACGCATGCCATTGAACGTCAACGACACCTGCTTCGCGGAGTTCGTCGTCGAGAGCACGATGTCGGCGCCACCGGCGTCGCGCAGCGCTGCACCCGGATCGTCGCCCGCGAGAATGACCGCATCTGCTCCGAGCTCGGTGAGCTCCTTGCGTTTGTCGGCCTGGCCGGTGATCGCGATCGTCTCGAGACCGACCGCCTTCGCGAATTGCAGCGCGAGGTGACCGAGGCCGCCGAGCCCGAGGATTGCGACGCGCTCGCCCGGCTTGGGATCGGCGTTACGCAACCCGCTCATCGTCGTGTAGCCGGCGCAGAAGATCGGCGCAGCCGCCTCGAACGAGACTTTGTCGGGAATCAGCGCGCAGCCCGATGCCCACGCGAGCATGTACTCGGCGTTGCTGCCACCGAGGTGAAACCATGATTGCCCGTCGGGACAGCCGTTGCGACCCGCCTGGCACACGGGGCACCGCCCGCACCCTTTCTGATTCCAGAACACGCCGACGCGATCGCCAACGCGCAGATCGGTGACACCCGCGCCAAGCTCTGCGATCACGCCCGCTGGCTCGTGACCGGCGACGAAGGGCGGCTTGAGCGGAAACGCGCCGTGGTGCGCGTGGAGATCGGTGTAGCAAAGACCCGATGCATGGATCTTGATGACGACCTGGCCCGGACCCGGTTTCGGATCCGGCATCTCCCGGACCTGCCAAGGCTCGTTGAACTTGTCGATGACGGCTGCGCGCATTCGCTCCTCCTCGCGCCCGTATAACCGGGAGCGCCTGCGAAGACAGCCGCGCGCGCGAGCTACTTGAGTGGATTCTCCGTATCGTTGCTCTGCCGGACCGGGCCCGTCGGTTTCGCCGGCGCCGGTGGTGGCGGCGGCGGCGCAGCCGCGGGCGCTGGCGCTTCGGCCTTCTTCTTCTCGGGCTCCGGCGCGGCCTTCGCCTCGGTCGCTGCTTCACTCGTCGCTTTCACGCGCTTGTGTTTCACCTTCGCCGGCCCGCGATGGTGTTTCGCCGTCGTCGTTGTTGGATCGGCAACGGTCGGCACGTCGGCCGGCGCAGCGGGAGGCTCCGCCGGAACAACAGCGGCAGCACCCGGCTGCGCGATCGGCTCCGCGGTCACCACGACGGGCGCGCGAGGCGGCACCGTGAGCGTTGGCGTCAACATCGCCGCCGGCACGGACGGCTTTTCATTACTGTCGATGAGGTTCGCGCCATACATCCAACCGCCGACGACAAGGATCGCGACCGCGAATTGCCACCAGTGCGCGTCGGCTGTGCCCTGCACCTTCGCGCGCGCCGCGCGCGGCGCTTTTTGTGCTACCGGCTTCTTCGCAACAGCTGCAGGGACCGTCGTCGCGTTTGCCACTGCCGCCGCCGACTGCGGTTGCTGTTGCGGCCGCTGGGGCACCGGTTGGGCCCAGTTCGGCTGGAACAGAAAATCGTCGCTCGGCTCGCTCGGTAGCTGACGCGTGTTGAGATTCCGGATCAGGTCGCTGACCACGGACGATTCGGTAGGCATGACAACCCTCGTCCATGAGAATACGCGATGCGCTACGTGCGGTGCACCTGGAACCGGCTGTCGCGTCCTGGCTCACCGATCGCAGGACTCGCGATGTAGCTAACGTTCGGCGCCCGCGACAATCGCGTTCGGCGGCAGCGCCCGGCGCGGCGAAGTAGCCGCGAGCATAGACGTTTGATCGGCTCGCACCGAACGGAACAGGCGCCGCTCGACGTCGTCTCGCGGGCCGGTGTAGCCGATGAACGCGTGATAGCCGTCGTAGTCGGAGAGGTCCTCGACCCGCACGCGGCTGGTCATCGCTCCCGGCGGCGCGAGGTCGGTCGGCATCGTCGGCATTCGAATCTCCGTCGTACCCCCGCTCGCCGCGATGTGCCAGTCGTACGTCTCGCCGCTCAAGAGAACGTCGACGACGTCGAAGTCGCCACCACCCGTTGCCGTCCAGCGTGCGGTCGACGACGTGATCTGCACGTCGGTCACCACCGGCAACGCGGGCACCGAGAGATCGAACGCAAGGTTGTCGGCGGGCGCTGCGCGAGAGATCGCGCTGGAGCGGAGCAACGTTCGCGTCGCGATCACATACGCCAACGCGCCGACCTCGATGGTGTCAGCCAAGGTCGTTGGCACCGGCACAACGTTGTCGTAGCTCGGGATCGACAGATAGTCCTCGCCGATCGCGAGCGCGCCGTACGCGAACGCGGTGTCGTCTTCGGTCACGCCGGAGATCGCGACCGTCGTCGGCTTCCAAGCGATGTTCTCGCTGATCGCGACCCCGGAGCTCGTGATCGGCGCCGCGCGCGATCCATACACCCCCACGACGTCGACGCCGCTCGATCCCACGGCGATGATCGGCGTTGTCGTGGCGCCGACGGGAACATCGATCATGTAGTTGCTGTCGGGCTCGAGCCAGCCGTACGGCGTATTGACCTCCCAGCCATCGGCGCGCGGCTCGTCGGGCAACACGAGCGGGACACTGTGAAGCTCCGCGCTGGACCACGTCACCGCAGTGAGCGTGTCGCCGCGATCGACACCCGTATACGAGCGCATCGCGAGCCACACGCCGTCATGAACGACGACCGTGACGGTGTCACCGTCCTCGATCGGCAACTCGAGCGAGGCTCCAGCGATCGGCACGCGCGAGACCTGCGTTCCGTCGGGACGATGCACGAGTGCTTCGAGCGTGCCGGCGAAATCCGGGCGCGCATCGACATCGATCGTCGCTGTGGTGGAGCCGCACGCGACGAGCGCGGCGGCAACGAAAGGCACGAGATGGCAGTAGGTCTTCATGCCCGGCCTCGTGCAACGAAGATGCCCACACGCGCGCCGCGCAGCGCAGCGATTCGACATCGATCGCCTTCAAAAAACTACGTCGTCGACGACATCGCGATCGCAGTATCGGAAAGCGCCGCGGACTGATCGCCGTAGAGCGCGTCGAGGATCGCATCGGCGCGGTCTTTGACGCGCGCACGCAGCTGCGGAAACGCCGGCGTCGCCCGCAATGGTTCGAGCAGCTGCAGACGATCGAGCCAGTGCAAGTCGAACAAACCGAAGTCGACGGCGCGCTCGAGCAGCATGAGCGCCGTCTCGCCGTCGCCGGCGAACGACGCGGCTTCGATGCACATCTGCGAGATGAACGTCGTGCGCCGGGTCGTCGGCGTTGGCGCCATCGCCGCGGCGACGACCGTTTCGCGTGGCCACTCACCGTCGAGAAAGATCGCAAATACCGCCTGCATGAGCCGGGGCCACATCGTGGTGCCCTGCTGCGTCATCTGCTCGCGCATGTCAGCCAGGCGCTTCCAGTCGCGCCGCCACCACGTGTAGCGCGTACGCGAGAGCGGTCGATCGACGAGAGTGATGAGCTCCGCGATGTAACGATCGTGCTCGTCCCAGCGCTCTTCGAGCGCGAGTGCGCGTGCGACTTCCCAGCGCGCCGAGCGCAAGTTCGGGTTGATCGCGATCGCGTCTTCGAGGCGATGCAACGCATCTTCGAGGTAGCCGGCCTCGAGCAGCATGCGGCCAAGTTGCTCGTGCGCTTCGGCGAGGAGCGGCGCCCGGGAGATCGCGATGCGAAACCTCCGCGCCGCGGCGATCGGATTGCCCGTCATCAGCTCGATGTGACCGGCGGCGAGCTGCACATCCGCAAGATCGGGCGCGGCCGCGACGGCGCGTGCTGCGAGCTGCTTCGCCGTTCCCAGCGCGTCAGAGATCAGATCGGGACGGAAGAACGCGAGCCGCACCTGCGCGATCGCGAGGTTCGCCGTGATTCGCAAGTCGTCGGGCGCGAGCGCGCGCGCACGCTCGAGATGGGCGATCGCTTCACGCACGCGCGTGAAGTCGACCTGCACGAGATGGCGCGAGAGTAGCAGCAGGCGCTGCGCTTCGGAGACGGGTGCCTCGCGCGCGCGGCCTACGCTCGCCTGAATCGATGCTGCGATCACGTCGGCATTCGCCGTGATCTGATCGACCCCGAGCGGCAGCACGAGCTTCGCCGGGGGCCCCACACGATGCGTGATCTCGACGTTCAAGTTGCCGTCGAGGATGTCAGGCGTCACGCCGATGACGTGATCATCACGCACCGCGCCGACGCGCGGCAGCACGCGCACGCGCGGAAGCCGCGTGAGCCGCGCCAGCAGCTCCTCGTGAATCGCCTCGGCGATGTAGAGCTTGTCGTCGTCGGGCCGCGCGACCGGCGCGAGCACGACGATGGTGATCAGATCGTTATGTTCTTCGGCGCGCGGTGCCTGGATCACGGGCTGCGACGCGCGCAACCACGGCTCGACCGCGCGCCTCAGCTCGGTCGCCGACGCAAACCGCGCGCGGAGCTCGCGTGCCGTCGCGCGACCAACGGCCTCGGCAAGCTCTGCTGGAATATCGCTCGCGAGCGGGACGAGCCGCTCCGTTGTCTGCTTATCGGCGAGCACCTCGACGAGCGTTCCCACGAACGGACGGCGCCCCGTCAACATCTCGTACACCACGACGCCGAGCGCGTAGACATCGGCCGCTGGCGTCGCGGGCTTGCCGCTCGCTTGCTCGGGCGCCATGTACACTGGCGTTCCGCTCAGCTCGCCGGTCGCGCGGGCGCCGGCGACGGCGACGCCGAAATCGGCGAGCACGACGCGGCCATCGCTGCCGATCAGAATGTTGTCGGGTTTGATGTCGCGATGAATCACGTCGGCGGCGTGCGCCGCGGCGAGGCCATCGCACAGCGCACAGGCAATCGAGACCGCTTCGCCGATGCCGAGCGAGCCGCGCTGCTCGAGGCGCCGTGTCAGCGATTCGCCTTCGATCAGCTCCATCGTATAGAACATCATGCCGTTCGAGATGCCGAGCTCGAACGTGCGCGCGACGTTGCGGTGGGTGACTCGCCGCGCGAGCTTCACCTCGTGGCGGAAGCGCGCGAGCATCGCTGGCTGCTCGGCGAGCTCGCTGCGAATCACCTTGAGCGCGACGAGCTCGTCGAGCTCGCGATCGCGCGCGCGATACACCGCGCCCATGCCGCCGACGCCGAGCAGCTCGAGCATGTCGTAACGATCGAGCTGCTGCCCCGCGAGCGACGCTTCGACGCGGCCCTGCGTGAGCGCGCCGGGCGAGAGCGAGTCGTGCTCGGTCGTATTCAACGCCCGAGCTCCAGCTCCAGCTCCTGCGCGCGCGCCAGCAGCGCTTCGCGCGTGTTGCGCGAAGGATCTTGGAGCACCCAGACCTTGAGCATCTCGAGGATGCGGCCGATGACGGGCCCGGGCTCGGCCGTCAGCGCCTTCATCACATCCTGGCCGCGGATCGCGAGATCGCCGACCGACAATGGATGGCCGCTCGCGAGCGTCTCGCGCGCATGATCGATGAGCGCTGCGTTCGGCACCGCTTCGGCTTGCCACAGCTCGACCGCGTGCACGCGCTTATCGCGATCGAGCTCGGAGAGCAGCATGCGCGCGTCGTACGCACTCCACTCGGGCTCGCTGCTCGCCTGCGCGACGGCGACGAGCTGCGCTGCGAGCTCGCTCTCGAGGTTCGAGAACTTGAGCTCGCGCAGGATGACGAGCACGCGCTTCATCGTCGCACGGCAGATGTGACGCGTCGGCGCGTTGGCGTCGACGAGCGGGACGAGCATCGCCGACAGACGCACGGGCGCGGCCGCGCGATCGATGCGCGCGAGCCATGCATCGACATCGGCACTCCGGACGATCTCGAGCTCGGGCAAGATCGACGTCATGATGCCCGTGCGGTGGGCGATGCGAAACCCGCGCGATGGCTGGCGCGCGTCGAGCATCTTGCGGAGCTCGTCGCATACGCGCTCGCGCGACACTTTCTCGAGCGATGGCAGTGCCGGCGCGATCCCAGCCTCGGTCTGCGGATCGAGATCGAACTCGAGCTGCGCCGCAAACCGCACCGCGCGCATGACGCGCAGCCCATCTTCGGTGAATCGATCGACTGCGTTGCCGACGGCGCGCAGCCGCCGCTTCGCGATGTCATCCTGGCCGCCGAATGGATCGATGAGCTCGTTCTTCGCCGGGTCGTACGCGATCGCATTGACGACGAGGTCGCGCCGCGCGAGGTCTTCGTGCAGCGGCACGCCGAACACGACGTGATCCGGCCGCCGCGCGTCGCTGTACGCGCCTTCGCCACGAAACGTCGTGACCTCGACCTCGTTGAGCTTGCCCTTGCCGGTGAGCACCTTCACCGTCCCGTGCTGCAAGCCTTGCGGGATGACCTTGCGAAACAGCTCCATCACCTGTTCGGGGCGCGCGCTCGTCGCGACATCCCAATCGCCGGGGTCGCGCTCGAGCAGCACGTCGCGCACCGCACCACCGACGGCGACCGCCTGAAAACCCGCGTTCGTCAGCGTCGCGCAGACCTCTCGCACGTTCGCAGGTACCGCTGCGGCCAATCGCGCGAGAGCGTCCATCGTCAATCCGTCTGGGCGGCTCCACGCAACCGCGTGAAGATATCGACCGCGCGGCCACGTAGCTTCTGAGCCTCGGCGAGGTTGCCGGTGCGCTCCTTGATCGCAGCGAGGCCCTGATACGCGCGCGCGAGCTCGACCTCGTGCTTGACCGCGGCGAGGATGTCGATCGCGCGGCGGAAATCATCCTCCGCCTGCAGCGTGTGGCCCAGCGCCGCAGCGACTTCCGCTTTGACGCGATAGCCGCTGCCGATGTGCACGCGCAGCCCGACGCCCTGGCTCACAGCGACGGCGGCGTGCGCTTCGACATCCGCCGCTTCCAGATTTCCCATCGTCAGGTGCACCTGCGCGAGGCGCTGATGCGTGACCGCGAGCTGCACGCGATCGCCGAGGCTCGACGCGATCGACTTCGCTTCCTGCAGATCGCGAATCGCTTCGCCGCCGCGCCCCATCGCGCCTTTGACTTCGCCGGTGCGCGAGAGCACATCGGCGAGCGCGAGCTTGTCGCCGATCTCCGACGCGAGCGCGCGCGCCTCGCCGAGCAGCTCGAGCGACAGCTCGTGGTTGCCATCTTCGGCGTGCACGCCGCCGAGATCGCATAGCGACTGCACGATGCCGACGAGATCGCCGATGTCGCGACGCAGATCGAGCGCTTCGCGAAACTGCGCGATCGCCGCTTTGAAGTTGCCGCTGTCGTGATGGACGCGCCCGATGTTCGCGAGCGACAGCGCGATCGAGCGGCGATCGCCGAGCGCGCGCCGGATCGTCAGCGCCTGGCGGTGAAAGTCGAGCGCTTGGCTATACCCACCGCGCAGCCAGTGCACGCGCCCCATGTCGTCGAGCGTCGACGCGATGCCGCGATCGTCGCGCGAGCGCTCGAACAGCTCCTGCGCGCGGCGCAGATTCTCCATCGCCGGGTCGTAGCGACCGAGCCGACGATGCGCGCGCGCGAGCCGGCTGTACGCCGCGCCCGCCTTGTTGAGATTGTCGTAGCGCCACGCGAGATGAAGCATGCCGTGGAAGTACTTCTCGGCCTCGTCGGGGCGACCCGCTTGCTCGAGCACATCGCCGAGATTGTGCAGCGCATCGAGCCGCGCGGGCGCATCCGCATCGCCGAGCATCGCGAGCCCCTTCTCGTACAGGTTGCGCGCTTCTTCGGGCGCGTACCGCGCGCGCGCGCGATCGCCGCCGAGCAAGTAACAGCGCGCAGCGCGCCGGCGATCGCCACCGCGCTCGTACAGGTTCGCGAGGTACTCGAGCTGCTCGTCGCGCAGCGCAGATAGCTTCGACTCGAGCCACTGCGCGGCGGCGAGGTAGTAGCGCGCGAGCTTGCCCGGCTCCGTCGAGCGCACGATCAGCTCGCGCTCGAGGTTGTGCTTGAACACGACCTCGATGTCGCCCGGAATGCTCGAGTCTTCCTTATCCAGCGGCAAGAGGTAGTCGCGATCCGCGAGGATGTGCACGAGATCCGAAACGCGCCGCCGCACCGGCTCGCCATTGCCCCACTCGATATCGAGCGGTCCAGGCGGCGGCTCCGGCGCGCTGTGCTCGAGGCGCGTCAGCGCGATCACCGCCGACACCCAGAACACGTTGCCGAACACGGCGCCCTTCTCGAGCAAGTCGCGCTCTTCCGCGGCGAGCGCGGCGATGCGCGCCTCGATCGCTTCCTCGATCGAAACCGGCAGCTCGGTCTCCGCCGCCTTGTCGGGATCGATGCGCCACATCTGGCCCGACGTGTCGATCGCGCCGTTATCGATGAACAGCCGCACGAGCTGCTCGAGGAACGCCGGATTGCCGCCTGTCATCTCGACGGCCGCTTGCGCGGTGTCTTCGGGAATCTCGTGGCAGCGCACGAGCAGGTTTCGAAACATCAGCTCGGCGTCATCGCCCTCGAGGTTGCGCAGATCGATCCGCGTGTGATCGACCGCGCCCTCGCCCCAGCCCGCGCTGCGCACGAGCATCTCGGGGCGCGCCGCACACAGCAGCACCACGGGCGAGCCGTTGAGCGAGACCGAGAGGTCATTGATCAGCGCGAGCGTGTCGTCGTCGGCCCACTGCAGATCATCGAACACGAGCACGAGCGGCCCCGTCGTGCTGTCGAGCTCGACGAAGCGGCGCAGCGCGGTGCGCGCGAGCTCGCCTTGTTGCTTCGCGTTCTCGGTGACTGCGCGCAGAAACGGCGTCGCCGGAAAATCGATTCCGACAAAGCTGCCGAGGAAATACAGCATCTCGCCGACCTGATCGGAGCCCATCACGGTGCGGATTTCGTGCTGAAAGCGCAGCTTCGATGCGTCGTCGGGATTCGGCATCAGCTCGAATCGCGCGCGCAACAGCGACGTGATCGCGGCGTAGCGCGAGAGCTTGCCGCTCTGATCGCGCTCGGCGGCGCCGTGAAAAACGCGACAGGTCACCTTGCTCTCGTGGAGCGTGGCGATGAGCTCGCTGATCAGCCGCGTCTTGCCGGTGCCCTGGTTTCCGATGACCGACACGAGCTGCGCCGCCTGAAAATCGATCGCGCGTGCGACGATTTCTCGCAATGTGACCAACGCAGCCGCGCGACCGACGAGCGGGCTGCGCGGCGTTCGCGATGGCTCGGGCTCGGTGTCGATGCGCATCACGCGCGGGCGTGCCGCCTGCGGCGGGATCGGAGGCGGCTTCGCCGGGATGCTCTTGACCACACCCATGCCCTTGTACGGCGTCGCCGTGATCGACGGCGGTCGACCGGATCCGGGAGGACGGGACGGTCCTTCTGACACCGTCGCCGAGGTTATCATTCACGACCGGTTACGTGCATCTACGCGACGCTGTGGGTTATCGTCAGCCAAGGGATGATCAGGCACTGGATCACGGCCTGCTCGATCGCACTCTGCGGCTGCCCAACGGTGGACTTGGGCGACGAGCCGCCGGGCGTCGGCATATGTAATCCCATGGGGGGCCTGCTCTACTTCCAGAACGAGATCGTCCCCAAGTATCTCAAGCTGCCCGACCGCACGAACGGGTGCGGCCGCAGCTCGTCGTGTCACGACCACGCCCACGGCGTGTCATTCGATCTCAACGACCCGACATCCTCGGCGAATTACCGAGTCAGTCTGAACTACCTCAACTGCGGGCAGCCTCGACAGAGCCCACTGCTCACGAAGCCGCTCGCCGGCGAGGATGGCCACGGCGGCGGCGACTTGTTCGATTCGAGCAGCGCCGAGTTCACGACCTTCATGGGCTGGTTTCAGTGACGCGCGTGCTCATCGTGGTCGTGCTCGCGTGGAGCGGCTCCGCGTGGGCAGATGCGTACCTGCGCGTCATCGCGCAGAAGGCGTCCGTGCATTCGGGGCCGGGCACCGGCTACCGCGAGCTCGCCGTCGTCGAGCGCGACCAAGTCTTCCAGGTCCTCGAGCGCGGCACGCGCGATTTCTGGTTCAAGATCGAGCTCGAAGACGGCACGACCGGCTGGATCCTCGGCGACCTCGTGTTTCCGTTCGAGGTCACCGAGGACGAAGAGCCCGGCGCGTTCGTGAGCATGGGCCGCGCGATCCGTCGCGCGATCCTCGGCCCTTCGCCTGTGGCATCGGCGAACGTCGGGCTGTCGTTCTCCGCCGGCATGCTCGCGAACGAAGGCGTGTTCGTGCTGCGCCCATCGTGGCTGATCGATCCGTACTGGGCACTCGAGGCGTTCACGGGTCTGTCACCGCGCGCCGAGACCAACCTCTACCTCGGTGGCCTCGCGTTTTTGCTGCGGCTCGTTCCGGGCGCCGTGATCGGCCCGTACGTCAGCATCGGGCTCGGCGCCGCGTACATCGTGCCGAAGGTCGATAACTACATCGGCCAGTCAGGCACGCTGATGGCGCTCGGCGCCGGTGGTGGACTCGAGATCACGTTCAAGAAACAAATCACGCTGCGTCTCGACGTGCGCAACTGGACGATCTTCGATCAAAACAGCTCGACCAACGGCCAGGAGTACTCGGCCGGCCTGGCGATCTTCTTCTAAGGAGCTTTCACCATGCGCGTACTCATCCTTCTCTTCGCTGTCGGTTGCGGTCGCAACGCCGTACGCGCCGCCGAGAAGGAATTCCTCGCCGATCAGGTGATGGTGTTCGATAACGATCCACACGAAGCGTCGGCCGAGGATCACGTGCTCACGAATCGCGAAGGCGCGGCGGGTGGTCACGGCACCGGCGGTGGAGGCTGCGGTTGCAACTAAGGCTCGCGATCGTTCTGCTCGTCGCGCGCGTTGCGTACGCCGAGGATCGCGCCGAGGTGTCGACGACGATGTTCGCCGAGTCGCGCTCGGGCGACATGGGCGGCCTCACCGTGCTGCATCCGCAGGCGGATCTCGGCGTCGACATCGGCCGCAACGTCACGCTCGATATGGGCTACGCCGCCGACGCAGTGACCGGCGCGACTGCGACGACGTATCAAGTCGACGCGACCTCGAGCGCGACAAAGTTTTCGGATCTGCGCCACGAAGGTCGGCTCGCGTTTGGCTTTCAAGGCCGCCGGTCGCGCCTCGTGTTCATCGGCGTCGTCGGCACCGAGCGCGATTACATCTCGCGGCAGATCGGCGCGGCGTCATCGATCGATCTCGCGGGTCGCAACACGAACATCGCGCTCGCCTACACGCACAGCTGGGATGAGGTCTGCGATCGCGAGAACGCGGATCTGATGCCGCTCGAGCGCCGCGCACTGCTCGGCAGCGACCCGTGCGAGAAGAAGGCGCTCATCTTGGGCAAGGACACGCCGGGCCAAACCGTGTGGCGCGACCTCTCGATCGACACCGCGCAGGTCACACTCACGCAGAACCTGTCACCGACGTGGAACATGCAAATCGCGCTGTTCGGTCAGGTGCTCGAGGGCTTCCAGAGCAACCCGTATCGCCGCGTGAAGATCGGCACCGCATCGCCGCAAGAGCACATCCCCGACACGCGCGCGCGGTGGTCGATCACGGCGCGCATCAACCGCTTCATTCCTTCGCTGCACGCCGCGGCGCATCTCTCCGCGCGCTTTTACGACGACACGTGGCGCGTCTTCGGCGGCGATGCCGAGCTCGGCTACTCGCAATACCTCGGCAACAACTTGCTCGTGAAATTTCGCGCGCGCGTGTACCAGCAAGCCCCCGCGAAATTCTTCAAGGACGCCTTCTTCTACGAGAACTTTTCAACCGCCGGCGAGTACTTCACCGGCGACCGCGAGCTCTCGCCGGTGCGCAGCGCGCTGCTCGGCGGCAAGCTAACGCTCATCACGGTGGGCGATGAAAAGCCGGTGCTCGGCATCTTCGACAAGCTCCAATTCAACGTCAAAGGCGACCTCTTGTTCCTGATGCCCGTTGCCGCCGACAACAGCGGTCTCAACACGATGGGCATCGATAAGCAGTTCTTGAACGGCGACGCACTTATCGACGCAGTCGTGCTTCAGGTAGGCCTACTCGGCAATTACTGACCGGCGCCCGAACCGGGATATACTCCCGAGGGCATGTACCGCTACGGGGATGGCACCCCCTTTCCACTCGATGAGAACTTCATCGAGGTCATCACCTCCGCGGTGGAGGCGTGCACGAACGCCTTCATGCCTTTGCAGGAGCTCGACGGGCGTCGCGAACGTGCACGCGGGGGTCGCGCCGATGCCGATCGCGAGCTTGGCCGGCTCACCGAGCTCGAAAAGACGCTAACCAGCGCGCTCGCGCCGTACATGGTGCCCGACCGCAAGAGTCCGCAGGCGCAAACGGTCGCGCAGACCACGCTCAACAGCGCGAAGGAATCGATCAAGCAAGCGCGCATCCTGGTCGAAGGTCGCGTGCAGGCGCTCGAAGCGCAGGCCGCGGCCGGCACCGCGCACGATGCCGTGCTTCATGCACTGCGCCCGTTCTTCGATCATCACCAGCTGCCGAACACGAAGTGGGTGATGTCGTGGGACGTTCGCGGCGTCGAGCCACGCGCCGAAGCGCACGCGACCGCGGGCCGGCTGACGATGTCGTTCACGCTGCAGCTCGATACGCATCGCCACCCGATCCGCGTCGGCGACCTCGCCGAAGGCGTGATCGTCCATATGATGAAGAAGGGTGTCTTCGGCAAGGCGAAGCCCGCCCCCGTCGACCTCAGCAAGTACGTGATGGTCGCGTTCGAGCGCACCGGCGGCGAGTACGTCGTCACCGTGAAGGAGAAGCCGGACCGCGCATCGCTCGGGCTGCGTTTCCTCGTCACCGAAACGGGCCACGCATCGTGGCAATCGGTCGGCGCGAGTGGCGACGCCGAGACCGAGCCCAATCCGCTCGACTTCGAGGACATCGATGGCGTGCGTCGCCTCGGCGAGGGCGCGAATCGCGCGCTCAAGGATCTATTGAAGCTTCGAACGCTCACCGATATCCAGCTCGCGAACCAATCGATGTCGATCCTCGCCGAGCCGCGCGTCGTGCCGATGGAAGTACTTCAACAACTGACGCCGCTCTCGCGCACGATTCGCGAGCGCAGTCGCGTCTCGGGTGAGCTCGTGCTCAAGCGCGATGTCGGTGGCGGCAAGCGCGAAGAGCTGTTCGTGCCGCGCGCGCAGCTCGCGCAGCAATTCGCGAAGCTGCCGATGGAGTACCGAAAGCCGTTCGAGGACATGGGCGTGTCGAGCGAAGACACGCAACCCGCGATCGCGTTGCCAGCGAACATGCGGCCGCCCGCGAAGGCCGGCCCTCCGTCGCCACCACCGAGCGCGTCGCCGTCTGCGCCAACGATCCGTGCCGAGATCGGCGATGAGGATCGAACGAACGTCGACAAGAAACCTTAGTCGACCGTCGCCGCGCTGAGCGACAGCGTCGCATCGGCGAGCTCGTACAGCTGCGCGAGGCTCCACACGGTGCCGTGCACGCGAACGGCGAGCGTTGCATCGATGTGATCGCCGTTGCCTTTGACCTCGAGGTCGACGGGAACTGCGAGCAGCGCCACTTCGAACGGCTGCGGGGCTCCTCCGCCGCTGACATCGACGCTCCACGAGATTTCGAGGTTGAGCGGAAAGCTCGCGTTCGCGAGGTCCGGTCCACCCCACACGGGATTGACCTGTGCCATCGCGGTCTGCCCGATCTTCGCGTTCGAGAGCGACGCGGGTTGTTCGAACACGGCATCGGGAATCGTGATCGGCGCGAAGTTCACCGCGAGTCTGTCGAGGCGCAGCGCACCATCTTTCGCCGACACGCGAAGATCGCCGCTCGCGATCGTCAGCGGCACGCGCATCTCTTCCCAGTGATCGTGTACCCAGCGGCGGCCGAGCACATCGCCCGTGCTCTGCGCCGAGATCAAGAAGCGCGTGTTCTCGGCGGCGAGCCGATCGCGCATCGTGTCGTACGAATCGACGGGGCCATCGCTATCGGCGGCCGCGCAACCAAGCAAGGGAAGTAGCAGGTACCAACGCACGGCCGAGCGTTCCAGCAAGCCCCGCGCCAGCGTTGGGTGTCTCAAATTATTCGGCTTCTTGTGGCGCGTCGAGTAGCCGGCAGCGCGGCGCGACGGCTAGCCGACTGTCTGCGGCCGACCCGTGGTCACCCAGACGTCTTCGTTGGCGAATCGGCCTCGCAGCTTTCGGCGAATGACCGCTCGATTGAGATCGATGAGACCGGCGTAATCTTTGTCGGGCGGCTTCACCGAAACGGCATCGCTTTCAAATGCGCCGCCATCCCAGCGGTACACGCGCGGGTGCTGATAATAGAGCGCGTGATCGAACCGCGCGCGCGCGTGATAGCGCCCGTCGTGAAGATGCACGGTCGGGAAGAACAGGCGATCGAGCTCTCGACTCGGAAACGAAAACGCCATCGGATGCACGGTGACCTTGCCGGGCTTTAGCTGAAACACGGCGAAGCCGTAGTCCTTGTAGTGCGGCACGGCATCGAACAACACGCGCGGCAGCCAGAAGCGACGATCGAGGCGATCGAAGTCGTGGCGCGATGGCACGTACGACGCGATGAACGAGCCGACGTCGTACACGACGAGCGTCGGGCGCGCGCCGCTGAACGCCGGCACGAGGCCACCCTTCGGCAGCGCTTGCACTTCCATCGCGAACAACATGTCGAGGTCGCTGAACATGTTCGGATGCGCGGAGAGATCGATGAAGCGGACTGCATTCTCGCCGGCGTTCGGGCGCACCGGCACCGGCAGCACCATCGCGACATCGTGACTCGTCCGTAGATTCATGCTGTACGCGAGCACCTGCACGCCCGGTGCGGTGATGCGCGCGAAGATGTTCGTCGCCGAGACGTGGACCCGCGCGCCGAAGAAACGCTGCCAGACGTTACTCGGCGTTGGAATCGTGAAGCAGCACATTCCTAGGAGGCCAGCTGCACGATGCCATCGACGACGTGCTCGAGGATCACGCGCTCGGCGAGCTCGCGGCCGAGCGCCTTGATCTGCGGGCCGGTGAATGTTGCCGTCTGCGTCGTCAGCGTAATGTCACCCTTGAGCGCGCGATCGGCGTTCGCGAGGCGCTGCGTCGCTGTCGCGAGCGCTTGCGGCGTGTAGCTCTTCGCCTGCGCGATAAGCTTATCGACGACAAACGGCGGCACGCCGATGCGGCTGCTCCACTCGGGCCGCGGCACGTTCGATGCGCGCATCACGTGCAGCATCGACAGCTGGCGAATGTGGCGCGCAAGCATGACGACCACACCGACGGCGCTCTCGCGCTGATCGCACAGCGCCGCGACAGCGGCGAGCGCGCGCGGTCGATCGGCGGCGCCGATCGCATCGGTGAGCTCGAACACCGAGCGCTCGCGCGTATCGGCGATCAGCTCATCGACATCATCGGACGTGACCGCGCGATTGCCGGCGAACAGGCCGAGTTGCTCGAGCGCGAGCGAGAGGCGCGACAGATCGGCACCGACCGTATCTTGCAGGCGCGATAGCGCCGCGCCGTCGATCTTCACGCCCTTGAGCTTTGCCTCTTCGCGCAGCCAGCCGCCGAGCTGACGCGGTGCCTCGAGCACGTGCAAAAAGCCGCGCTTCGACAGCTGCGCGAACAGCTTGAGGCGCTTATCGAGCTTGCTCGTGATCGCGACGATCACCGTCGATGGGTTGGGTTTCGCGAAATAATTGATGAGGGCCTCGGCTTCATCCGCCGGCAGCAGGCCGAGGTCGCGGACGAACACCATCCGGCGCTCTGCCATCATTGGCAGCGTCTGCGCGAGCGCGACGATCTGCGAACCTTTCGGTTTGCCCTCGACGACATCGTAGTTAAAGCCGCGCGCGGCGGG